>Ga0255347_1000895_pt1 | contig 51863 bp, 48 predicted proteins | sample wastewater_treat_2_FD_192479 | JGI IMG/M metagenome (GOLD analysis project Ga0255347, IMG submission 192479) | Wastewater microbial communities from Lulu Island WWTP, Vancouver, Canada - plant24 | ecosystem: Engineered > WWTP > Wastewater > Unclassified | place: Canada: Vancouver, British...
AACCAGGTGGCGCGCCTGTGAAACTCTTCCCGCAGAGGGGATGGCCCAGCCATAGGTCTTCCTGAAGGGTTCCCTTTCCCAAAGGGGGGCGAAGCAGTTCTCCCATGTGGCCCCTTCGAGCCGATCCCACAGAGGAGCCAAGGCTGCGGAGGCGTAGAGCTCCTCTGCCAGGTCTTCTCCGACGATGGCCAGGTCCACCAGGCGCTGCCGCCAGGCAAAGAGCAGATCTTCCTTGGAATCTGTGTGGCGCAGCGTCCAGGTGAGCTCGTTGGCCAGGAGTTCTGGTTCGAGCCAGTTCTGCAGCGCGGCGAATTCGGCCGCGCTGCTGCACACCCAAAGGGTCAGCTCAGCAGGGGGCTGGGAAACCGCGGCCGGGACAAGCAAAAAGGGCAGGATGAACAGGGGCAGAACAGCCAGTAAGAGCAGCCCAGCGATGAGCAGTGGGTGAGTGCGCGCCGGCGGGGGATCATACGAAGGCGGTCGGGGACTGCGCTCTCTCTCCCGCTTAGCGGCCAGCGCTTCTTTCTTTGTTTGGATGTACTTTTTTTGGGCTTCTATGTAGTCACGGTAGCTCAAGGCCCGACCCCTTTCCTTTGACGTTTCGTAGTATGTCCAAAGGTGGGGAAGGATATTGGTTGAGTGTGTAGTATACATAGGATGACAACTGAATTCGTGAACTGGTGCCGGCCTGTCCAAGCAGGGCAGGGCGGAGAATAGGGAAGTTGGGCTCGGCAACGAGAAACCACGCGGTCCCGCCACTGTATTCAAGGAGCGTTCCATGGGATCCACTCACGTTTGTGGGGAAGGAATGGATACGCGATGACTTGGGAGCCAGGAGACCTGCCAGTTCGGAAGTCGTCAGGACCAACCTTCGCGGAAAGGAGGGTGCTGTTTTTCGTGCTCCCTAGCGACTATGTCCTGGGGTGATTTTTTTCTAGGGGGAATTGCTTTGAGCAGACGGTACCGTATCGTGCTTGTTCTTGTAGTGACAATGACGGCGTTTATGTCAGCCAACGCTTTTGGCGCGGCTCCGCAGCGTATCGTATCCCTCGCGCCCAGCATCACGGAAAACCTGTTTGCCTTGGGCGTGGGCGACCGGGTTGTCGGCGTAACGAGTTGGTGCGACTATCCTGCGGAAACCAAGGAAAGGACCGTGATCGGCGATGCATTGAACCTCAACCTGGAGGTGCTGCTCAGCCTGGAACCGGACCTGGTTGTGGCTGATGCCACTTTGGTGCAGGGACATATGGAGACGTTGAAGGCGTTCGGTATACCCACCTTCGTCATCGCTCCTTCCACCATCGCTGACATCCAGGAGTCCCTTATCGAGCTTGGGAAGGCGGTCGGGGCAGAGGAGCGGGGGAGAGAGCTGGCGGCAGCCATGGCAGCGCGCCTGGAGGAACTGACCGAACGGGCGCAGCGCAGCTTCAGACCGCGTGTCTGGCTCGAAACCTGGAATGACCCGCTGATGACAGTCGGGCCAGGCAGCTTCCTGCATGAGTTGATTGAACTGGCTGGCGGAGAGAACATTGCCCGCGATGCTGACACGCCCTGGCCGATTTTCAGCGAGGAACTGGTGATTGAGCGTGATCCCCAGGTGATCATCCTCACTTGCTTCAACCTGGAAGAGGCCCTGAGCCGCCCCAGTTGGCAGACAACCAGCGCAATGCGGAACGGATATGTCTATGAAGTGAACCCGGACCCCTATGCCCGGACAACTCCCAGGATCTTGGACGCTCTGGAAGAGCTGATCGATATTTTCGACGGAGTTCAACCATGAGCAGGCCTCTGCGCCGCTGGGCAGGAGCGCTTCTCATAGTCTTCGCGGCTGCAGTGGCTGCCACTGCGCTGGGTTCGGTGCGAGTTAACGTGAGAGACGTGCTCGCCATTTTGGCCTCCCGCCTGCCCTGGGTCGGCAGCCTGATCCCGCGCACTTGGTCGGCCGCGCATCAGGCGATCGTGCTGCAGATCAGGCTGCCCAGGGTGCTTCTTGCCCTGGTTGTGGGCGGCGGTTTGAGCGCTTCTGGAGTGCTGTTTCAAGGGAGCCTGCGCAATCCGCTGGCTGACCCGTACATCATCGGTGTCTCCTCGGGAGCATCCTTGGGTGCTGCGGTGGCACTGCTTCTTGTAATCCCCAAGGGCTGGGCCGGATACGCCTCCCTGCCCCTCTTCGCCTTTGCCGGTGCTGTCCTGGCCACTCTGACCGTAGCCAGGTTGGGGCAGCGCCGGGGAAGGCTGGAGCCGACCAGCCTGCTTTTGGCGGGCGTTGCCGTGGGAGCCTTCCTCACCGCAGTCGTTTCCGCGCTCATGGTACTGCGCATCGAGAACCTGCAGGATGTCTACCTCTGGTTGATGGGCAGCCTTTCCGGCCGGACCTGGGTTCATCTCTCCATGGCCGCCCCGTATGTCTTCTCCGGCCTGCTTCTGGCTCTGTGGCTCGCCAAAGATCTGAACATCTATCTCCTGGGCGAAGAGGCTGCCCACAGCTTGGGGGTGGATGTACAGCGCGTCCAGCGCCTCGTGCTGATCATCGGATCGCTCATGGCCGCGGCCTGCGTGTCTGTTACAGGCGTGATCGGCTTTGTGGGCCTGATGGTGCCTCACGCCCTGCGCCTTTTGCTCGGGGCAGAAAACCGCAGGCTGATCCTTCATTCCTTCTGGGTTGGGGCCGTTTTCCTGCTGGCGGCGGACACCCTCGCACGCAGTGCTTTTGCCCCGCTGGAAGTCCCCGTTGGGATTGTCACTGCTTTTGTGGGGGGACCCTTTTTCATCTACCTGCTGAAACGAGGCTCGAGCTTCTATGGATAAGATGCGACTGGAAAATGTAACCTTTGCCTATGGGGCGGAGCCGGTAGTACACGGAGTGAGCCTCAGTATGAAGCCGGGGCATTTCTACGGAGTGGTAGGCCCAAACGGGGCAGGAAAATCTACTCTGCTTAAGCTGCTGGACGGGTTCATCAGGCCGCGGGAGGGAACCGTCTATCTGGACGGGAAGGATCTGCGCACCTTCAGCCTGGCAAAGTTAGCCCGGGAAATAGCTCTCATACCCCAAAGCTCTTATTACTTCCCCTTCACGGTGGAAGAAATGGTGATGCTGGGACGCGCCCCGTTTTACTCCCGCTTGGGGACGCCGAGCGCGCGGGATCGGGAGATCGTCCGTGCCAGTATGGAGATCACCGGCATCGCCCACTTGGCAGGGCGGTTGGCAAGCAGCTTGAGCGGCGGCGAAGGGCAGCGGGTGACCATCGCCCGGGCCTTTGCCCAGGAGACCAAGGTGCTGCTCCTCGATGAGCCCACAACGCACCTGGATCTGGAGCACCAGATCAACACCTGCCGCCTGCTCCAGCGCAAGAGCCGGGAAGGAGTGACTGTGGCAGCAGTGCTCCACGATCTCAACCTGGCCGCCAGCTTCTGCGACCATGTCTTTGTCTTAGCTGAAGGCAGGCTCAGAGAAGAAGGTCCTCCTGAGGAAGTGTTCAAACCAGAACTGATCGCCGAGGTCTTCCGTGTCACCGTTCCACCGCTGCACCATCCCCTAACGGGCCGCCCGATCATCGCACCATAAAAGCAGATCCACGGGGTTATACTACCGGCAGGCAGCTCAAAAGGAGGATGAGGGACGATGAAATGGCGCTCACTCATGGGCCTTGCTCTGCTGGTGTTGGCGGGGTTTCTGCTCTGGTCGGTCTTTTCCCCTGTTGAGGCTCCCCTCGGCGACACCCCCGCTGAGTCTCAAGAACCGCGGGGTAACTGGGAGGAGCCCGTAGTGCAGGTGGTGCAGAAGGTCGGCCCCGCAGTTGTCAAGATCGAGACAACCAGGGAAGTCTTGGTAGACCAGTTCTTTTTTCAGCAGCTGGAAAAAAGGCAGGGAATCGGCTCTGGCGTGATCTACAGGGAGGACGGCTACATCCTCACGAACAACCACGTGGTAGCTGGGGCTGATGAGATACTTGTGCAGCTGGCCGACGGACGCACCTTTACCGGCAAGGTAGTGGGTGGGGATGCCCTGACTGACCTGGCTGTGGTGAAAGTGGAAGCCGAGGGGCTGCCCGTGGCCTCCTTTGCCGATTCCGACGAGCTTCGGGTGGGGCAGGGCGTAATTGCGATTGGCAACCCCCTCGGGCAGGATAACACCGTGACCACAGGCGTGGTCAGCGCAGTGAACCGCGATCTGCTTGTCGATCCCAGGGAGAACCGCTATCTCGAGGGGATGATCCAGACTGATGCTGCCATCAATCCTGGCAACTCCGGCGGTCCCCTCATCGACTACCAGGGCCAGGTGATCGGGGTGACTACGGCTATCATCGAACAGGCGCAGGGGATCGGCTTCGCCATCCCTTCCTCCACGGCAAAAGCTGTGGGCGATCAGATCATCTCCCACGGCAGGCCGCTGCGCCTCGGCGTCTTGGGTGGTTCGCTTACTCCTGCGCTGGCCAAGAGCATTGAGGAACAGGTGGGTTTGGACCTGGCGGTGAACCGGGGGGCGTTTATCACGAGGGTGCTGCCCGATACTCCCGCAGCGGCCGCAGGCCTGGCCGAGGGAGATGTGATCACTGCCGTCAACGGCCAGGAGATCGCCGGGATGCGCGAACTGCGCGATGCTGTCCAGCAGGCAGGCTTTGGCGGCAAACTGCAGCTCTCATACTACCGTGGACCATCCCAGCAGCAGGTGGAGGTAACCCTGTAACTACATGAAAGCAGCTGCGCTTGTGCCGCTCAGATCAAGCGGACTTGGGCACAGTCTGCTTCTTTTTTTTCTAGTTGTGTGTTATCATACTATTACGGCTTAGGCACTTTCTGGTAAGGGAGTCAGAACATGTATGTAGTGTGCACAGAACACCTGGAACAGGCCATCGATGAGTTTGTTGAGGTGTACGAGATGCCTCCCGATCTCTACGAAATCGAGGAGGTATCGCTCACCGATTGGACCGCGCCCACGCGCTGCACTTTTTGTGATCGTCCCCCCAAGTACTTGGTTGTCTAGGGGGGTTGATGGGTGCAGATCAGGGTTTTGGCTGTGGGAAAGCTGAAAGAGCAGTACCTGGTGGAAGGCATCGAAGAATACAGCAAGCGCCTGGGGCGTTACGAGCGCCTTGAGATCGTGGAGCTGAGGAAAGAGAGCTTCAGCGAGCCCTTGAGTGCCAAAGAGGTGGAGGAGATTCTGCGGCGCGAAGGTGAGCGCATTCTGAAGGAAATCAAGCCGCGAAGCTTCTTGGTGGCGCTGGACAGGGGTGGACGAGCCCTGTCTTCGGAGGAGCTGGCAGAAGAGATCCAGCGCGCAGCCCTTGCCGGGTCCAGCCAGCTGGTGTTTGTGATCGGAGGTTCTTTGGGGCTGGATGAGCGGGTTCTAAAGCGAGCGGACTTGGTGCTCTCGTTCTCCAAGTTCACTTTTCCCCACCAGCTCATGCGCCTGATACTGCTGGAGCAGATCTACCGGGCGTTTACCATCCTCAACAATGAACGATACCATAAATGAAATCAGGGAGGTGTGTCCATGCGCTGGAACAAAATCTCGGATGCAGTGATCAGGCGCCTGCCGCTTTATCTCCGCGTCCTGGACGAGCTGGCCAACGAAGACGAAGGCGCCCTAATCTCTTCTCAGGAATTGGGCATTAAGGCCGGTGTTGGCCCGGCTCTGGTGCGCAAAGACTTGGCATGGTTTGGTGAGTTTGGGAAGCAGGGCGTTGGCTACGAGGTGGGTTTTCTCCGCAATGAGCTTCGCAAAATTCTCAACCTGGAACAAGAGATGGCGGTGGCGTTAGTTGGTGTGGGCAGTTTGGGTGAAGCCTTGGCACGCTACCACCTCAAGCGCTATGCCGATACCGACAGCTTCAACCTCCGCCTGGTTGCCCTGTTTGACAGCGATCCCGCTAAGGTCGGCAGGGAAGTGGAAGGGATCACCATCTCATCGCTGGAAGAGGTCCCGCAGAAAGTGGCCGAACAGCAGATCAAGGTCGTTATCCTAGCCGTGCCTGCCGACGCAGCTCAGGACGTGGCCAACCGCTTTGTTCGCGCTGGAGTGCGCTGTATCCTCAACTACGCGCCGGTCAAGCTGATCACTCCCGAAACAGTCCAGGTAGCGACGGTTGATCTATCGCTTGAGCTCCAGCGTTTGGCCTATTACGTTCCGAAAAACGCGAACTAGGTGAGGAGGCGGTAGATTGACCCAGCAGATCGATTTACTAGTCATCGGCGGGGGACCGGCGGGCTACTCCGCAGCCATCCGCGCCAGCCAGCTGGGCAAGACCGTGGGCGTGGCCGAGCGGGAGAGGCTGGGAGGGACCTGCCTGAACCGCGGCTGTATCCCCACCAAAGCCCTGTTGGAAAGCGCCCATTTCTATGCCGGCCTTAGCTCGGCCGCTGTGCACGGCGTCGAGGTTGACGTCAAGAGTCTGGACTATGGCCAGGTGGTGCGCAGCAAGGACCAGATCGTTGAGAACCTCGTGGGCGGCCTGCAGTTTCTTTTGAGGAAGCGGCAGATCACGGTGCTGGAGGCCGAAGCCCGCTTTCTGTCATCAGGCGAAGTGCAGGTGGGCGCTGAAATGTTCCAACCGGCCAATGTGCTCGTAGCTACTGGAACCGAGCCCCTGCAGCTTAGGGGTCTGGAGGTCGATGGCGAGCTGGTTGTGAACAGTGACCAGCTGCTCGCGCGTACCGCGCTCCCCGAGTCCCTGGTGATCATCGGCGGTGGGGTGATCGGCTGCGAATTTGCCACCATCTTTTCCGAGTACGGAGTTCAGGTGACCATCGTCGAGCTCATGCCCCGCCTGCTCCCCATGGAAGATGGGGAGATCAGCCAGGCCTTGGCCCGCGAGTTTAAGAAGAGAAAAGTCAAGGTGTTCACCGGGGCGAAGGTAGTCGGCATCGAACGCGGTGATCGTGCCCAGGTATCCCTGGAGCAGAACGGGAACATGTCTCAGCTTGAGGCGGACTTGGTTCTGGTCGCTGTAGGCCGCAGGCCGGTGCTGCCCGCTGGTTTCACTGGTGAGCTGGACGCCAAGGGCTGCGTTAGGGTTAACGAGGCTTTCCAGACCTCCGTGCCGAACGTGTATGCAGCGGGTGATATCATCGGTGGAGTGCAGCTGGCCCACCTTGCCTTTGAGGAAGGCTGGGCGGCTGTGAACAACATGTTCGGCCTGCCGGCGCGCCGCGAGTGGTTTGTCCCCGCGTGTGTATACACCAAGCCGGAAATCGCTTCGGTGGGCCTGACGGAAGCAGAAGCAAGGGAACGGCATGGCCAGGTGATTTCCGCTAAGTTTTCGCTCAAGGGTAACGGCCGGGCCATGATCGCCAGGGAGAACTCCGGCTTTGTCAAGGTCGTGGCCGCGCCTGACGGCAGGGTGCTCGGTGTACATATCATTGGACCGCAGGCCACAGAGCTCATCTCCGGGGCAGCGCTCGCCCTCGAGCAGGGGCTGACCCTGGAGAAGTGGGCCGAGGTGGTCTATCCCCATCCCACGGTATCCGAGTCGATTAAGGAAGCCGTTCTCAGCGCACTGGGATGCGGCTTGCACTCGGTTTAGTTACCAAAGTCGAGGAGGGAGACAAATGCTTAGTGATATTCAGATTGCCCAGCAGGCCAAGCTGCGCCCGATTTCGGAAATAGCTGCCAAACTGGGTTTAACAGAAGATGATCTGGAGCACTACGGGAAGTACAAGGCCAAGGTGGACACTAAGGTCTACGGGAGAGTGCAGGATCGCCCTAACGGCAAACTCATCTACACTACCGCCATCACTGCTACTCCTGCTGGAGAAGGCAAGACCGTGACCACCATTGGCCTGGCCCAGGCCTTGGGCAGGCTGGGGAAAAACGTTGCCGCCTGCCTGCGGGAGCCGTCCCTCGGCCCGACTTTCGGGATAAAAGGCGGCGCGGCCGGTGGTGGCTATTCGCAGGTGGTGCCCATGGAGGATATCAACCTCCACTTCACTGGCGATATCCACGCAGTGACGACTGCCCATAACCTGCTCGCTGCCATGCTGGACAACCACATTGCCCAGGGGAATGCCCTGAACATCGACCCAAAGCGCATCGTTCTGCGCCGGGTCATGGACATGAACGACCGCCAGCTGAGGAACATAGTTATCGGCCTGGGCGGGATCGGTGATGGATATGTGCGGGAAGCCGGCTTTGATATTTCCGTGGCCTCCGAGCTCATGGCCATACTCTGCCTCGCCGAGGATCTGCAGGATCTCAAAGAGCGGGTCGGGCGCATGCTGGTGGCGTACACCTACGACCGCAAGCCCGTCTATGCCCGGGATCTCAAGGCGCAGGGAGCCATCGCCGTGATCATGAAGGATGCCATAAAACCGAACCTGGTACAGACTCTCGAAGGCCAACCTGCCTTCATCCACGGTGGGCCCTTCGCCAATATCGCGCACGGGAATAACAGCATCATCGCGACCCGCCTCGCCCTCAAGCTTGCGGATTATGTGGTGACGGAAGGCGGCTTCGCTTCGGACCTTGGTGCCGAGAAGTTCTTCGATATCGTCCACGGCTACTCCGGTCTGACGCCAGATGTGGCAGTGCTCGTGGTTTCGGTGCGGGCCCTTAACATGCACGGCGGAGTGCCCAAAGAAGAGGTGGCCGTGGCCAACCTGGAGGCTCTGCGAAGGGGCCTGGCCAACCTGGACAAACATGTGGAGAACCTGCGCAAGTTCGGGCTGCCCATCGTGGTGGCGATCAACAACTTCCCCACCGACGATCCCGAGGAGCTGGAACTGGTGCGCCAGCACTGCGCTGAACTGGGTGTGCGGAGCGCTATCTCGCAGGTGGTGGCCAAGGGCGGTGCCGGCGGCGAGGAGCTGGCCAAGGCAGTGCTGGAGGTGCTGGAGAGCGAACCAACGCAGTTCAAGCCGCTTTACGACTGGAAGCTGCCCATCAAAGCGAAGCTGGAGATCCTGGCTAGAGAGATCTACGGGGCCGACAGCGTGGTCTACGCCCCGAAGGCGGACAGCTCGATCCGGGACCTCACCAGGCTGGGCTATGGGGATCTGCCCGTCTGCGTTGCCAAGACACAGCATTCCCTGTCGGACAATCCCAAGCTCAAGGGCAGGCCCACCGGCTGGAAGCTGACCATCACCGATGTGCGTCCCTCCCTGGGGGCTGGTTTCCTAGTCTGCTTGGCTGGGGAGATCATGACCATGCCCGGCCTGCCTGCCAAGCCCGCGGCTGAGAATGTGGACATTGACGCGGAAGGCAGGATCACAGGGCTGTTCTAGGTGATCCGACGGGGAGCAGCCCAGGCGAAAAAGAGGTTGTTTCTCGGGAGGACAAGTGATATACTAACGGAGAATGGCAGTGCGGCTTCTGCACAGCCGGTTTTTTCCCCTATAGGAATTCCTATGGGGGAGTTTCTTTAGTTAGGGAGGACGCCGAGATGAGTGTTTTGCAGAGACAGAAGCAGGAGCTGATCTCCGCTCTCGAGACGGCTGTTAGTGCGGCCATCTCAAGCGGTAAGCTCCAGGTGGAGTCCGTGCCGGAAATCGGCCTGGAAATCCCCAGGGATAAAGGGCACGGAGATTTCGCCTCCAACATAGCTTTAGTCATGGCCCGTTCCGCGCGCAAACCGCCCCGCGAAGTTGCTCAGATCATATTAGAGCACCTGCCTCAGGGAGGAATTATCCGGGAAGTGGAGGTAGCTGGCCCGGGCTTCATCAATTTCTTCCTGAGTAACGAATGGCTCTATGATACCCTGCGTACCGTTGAGATGCAGGGAGAGGCCTACGGCAACTGCCTGCATGGCGCAGGAGAGAAGGTGCTTTTGGAGTTTGTCAGTGCCAATCCGGTGGGCCCGATGAACGTGGTCAACGCCCGGGCAGCTGCCGTGGGTGACACCCTGGCCCGCCTGCTCAGGGCTGTTGGCTATCAGGTGGATACAGAGTTCTACGTCAACGACGCTGGCAACCAGGCTGATGTCTTTGCCCGTTCACTGGAAGCCCGCTATCAGCAGCTGATCAACCCGGACCATCCCTTCCCTGAAGATGGCTACCCAGGTGCCTACGTTACCGAATTGGCTCGGGTCCTGCGTGAGGAACGTCCGGATCTCCTGGACCTTCCCTATGACGAGCGCATCGCCTTCTGCAAGCGGTGGGGAACCGACAGCATGGTGGAGCTGCAGAAGGCGGATCTCAAGGCTTACGGTGTAGAGTTTGACCTCTGGTTCCGCGAGCGCGACCTGCATGCTGCGGGTGCCCTTGAGGCAGCCATCGACCTTCTCCGCCAAAAAGGCCTCGTCTACGAGCAGGAAGGAGCCCTCTGGTTTAGGTCTACCGCCTTCGGCGACGACAAGGATCGGGTCATCGTCAAGAGCGATGGCACCTACACCTACGTCACCGCGGATATCGCCTACCATTATAATAAGCTTGAACGGGGCTTCGAAAAGCTGATCAACATCTGGGGACCCGACCATCACGGATACATCGCCCGCATGAAGGCAGCCATCCAGGCGCTGGGGTACAGCGAAGACACCCTGGAAGTGCTCATTCTGCAGTACGTTGCCCTGCTGCGGGACGGCCAGCCCGTGAAGATGTCCAAGCGCGCTGGGGAGTTCATCACCATGCAGGACCTTGTGGAGGAGGTCGGCAAGGACGCAGCCCGCTTCTTCTTCCTGCACCGCAGCCCCGAGAGCCATCTGGATTTCGATATGACCCTTGCGGTGGAACAGTCCAGTGAGAATCCGGTTTTCTACGTGCAGTACGCCCATGCCCGCATCTCGAGCGTTCTGCGGCAGGCTGGGGAAATGGGCATTGCAATACCAACCTGCAGTGAGGTAGACTTGAGCCTGCTTCAGCACGAATCCGAACTGGATCTGCTCAAGCAGCTCGCGGCACTGCCAGAGGAGCTGCTGAGCGCGGCACTCCTGCGGGAACCGCACAGGCTCACCCGCTACGCGCTGGACCTGGCCGGCCTGTTCCATTCCTTCTACGGTTACTGCCACATCCTGGGTGAAGAGGCCCCGCTGAGGGATGCCCGCTTGGTCCTGGTGTCCAACATCCGGACTGTGCTCAGGAAAGTACTTGGCCTGCTGGGCGTCTCTGCCCCCGAGCAGATGTGAGGATGGTGACTTATGGGTTTCAAAGATAGCTGCCGGACGTTCTGGCGGGCTCTCAAGCTGAGTTATGAGCATATCGGGAAGGTGATGATCACCAACCTCGTCTGGTTCGTTGTAGGGTTTTTCCTGCTCCTGGTCTTTACCTATGTTCCCGTTGAGGGCAGCTCGCTGTTCCTTGTTGCCCTGGTGGGCACTCCCATAGCCATTGGCGGGGCCTTCGGTGCCGTCCATCACCGAATGAACGCGCTGATCAAGGGTGAAGAGACGACCCTAAATGACCTCTGGCTCGGCTTCAAGAAGTACTTCCTGCGGGGAGCCATCCTGGCAGTCCTGGCAGTGCTCGGGTTCGGCATCCTGTTCTTTAACATCTGGTTCAGCCAGACCTATCCAAGCAAGTTCTTCCTTCTCCTCTCCGGTTTCTGGATCTGGGGCATCGTGCTCTGGTATGCCATGCACCAGTTCGTGTTCGCATTCGTAGTGAATCAGAATGCCGGTGTCTTCACAGCCTTGAAGAAATCAGCGTTGATCGTCCTGGACAATCCCTGGCCGAGCTTTCTGCTGGTCATCTTCAGCCTGCTCGTCACCGCATTGAGCCTTCTGTTCGCGGCGCCGTTGATCATCTTCCTTGCGAGTTTCCTGGCACTGCTGCAGAACTGTTTCTACCACGAGTTGATGGTGAAGTACGAGCGTTTGGCTGAAGAACAAGCTGAAGACGAGCAAGGAGAGGCAGAAGGGGAGGACTAGGCATGAGCAAGTTTATCTTTGTCACTGGCGGAGTAGTTTCCAGTCTGGGAAAGGGAATCACCGTGGCATCCTTGGGCCGGCTTCTCAAGAGCCGGGGACTCAAGGTGAGCGTTCTGAAATTCGATCCATACCTTAATGTTGACCCGGGAACGATGAGCCCGTTCCAGCACGGTGAAGTCTTCGTCACCGAGGACGGCGGCCAGACCGATCTGGACCTGGGTCACTATGAAAGGTTTATCGATACCAACTTAACCAAGGACAGCAACGTCACCAGCGGTAAGATCTACTGGTCGATCCTGTCCCGAGAACGCAGGGGCGGCTACAATGGGGGAACCGTGCAGGTCATTCCCCACGTCACCAATGAGATCAAGACGCGCATCCAGTCACTGGCCGAAAACAGCGGAGCAGATGTGATTCTGGTGGAGATCGGGGGGACGGTGGGCGACATTGAAGGGCTTCCCTTCCTGGAAGCGATCCGCCAGTTCAGGATGGACGTGGGCAGGGAGTCAAGCCTCTTCATCCATGTGACCCTGATTCCCTACGTTGCTGCAGCTCGGGAACTGAAAACAAAGCCCACCCAGCACAGCGTAAAGGAGCTGCGCAGCATCGGTATTCAACCTGATGTGATCGTCTGCCGCAGCGAAGCCCCGCTCACAGAAGACCTCCGGGCGAAGGTCGCCCTTTTCTGCAATGTAGAAGAGAAGGCCGTCATCCCCAACCCGGATGTGGAAAGCATCTACGAGGTCCCCCTGTGCTTTGCCGAAGCCCGCTTAGACGAGATCGTTTTGGAGAAGCTAAACCTGCCCGCTGGTCCCGCTGATCTCGACAGCTGGCGGAAGCTTGTCAACGACATCAGAAACTTGCGGGAAAAGGTAGTGGTGGGCGTTGTGGGCAAGTACGTTTCTCTTCCCGATGCTTACCTCAGTGCGGCAGAGGCCCTGCGCCACGCCGGGATCCACCAGGGAACGGATGTTGAGGTGCGTTGGATAGAAGCGGAAGACCTGGAAAAGGGCCGTCTGGAAATCCTGGAAGATCTCGACGGGATTGTAGTCCCTGGAGGATTTGGACGGCGCGGTGTGGAAGGAAAGATCACAGCTGCCCAGTATGCGCGAGAGCATGGGATACCGTTCTTCGGCATCAGCCTTGGCATGCAGAGTGCCGTGATTGAGCTCGCCCGCAATGTGGCTCAGCTCGAAGGTGCAGGCAGCGTTGAGTTCGGCGAGTGTGAGCACCCTGTGATCAGTTTCATCCCAGGATCTCCTCAAGTGACGGGACTGGACGGATCGATGCGGATCGGTACCTATCCCTGCCAGATCCAGCCGGGAACGAAGAGCCGCATCTGCTACAATGAGGAACTGGTGCAGGAGCGCCACAGGAACCGATATGTCATCAACCAGCAGTACTTGGACCGCCTGGTTGGAGCGGGAATGCGGGTAGCAGGCGTTTCCCCCGAGGGCTTGGTGGAGATCATCGAGTTGGTAGATCATCCGTGGTTTGTGGGAACCCTGTTCCATCCCGAGTTTAAGTCCCGGCCGACGCGTCCGCATCCTCTGTTTGTTGGTTTTATCCAAGCCATCATGGGTAAAAAGAAGGGCTAACTGGAGGTGTGCTTATGCTTCGAATGAAAGTGAAGGCAGTGGGTATAGATCGCGAGAGTCTCTTCCCCGTGGTCATTTTGACCGATGAGGGAGAGGAGTCCTACGTGCCGCTGCTGATCGGTCCTGCTGAAGCAAATGCCATCGCTGTCGTCCTGGAAAACGTTGAGGTACCGAGGCCCCTGACCCACGATCTGCTGCTCAGCTCAGCTCTGGCTTTGGGAGCCAAGGTTGACAAGGTAGTTATCACTGACCTGAGTGATGATGTATATTACGCTGAGGTCCACTTCCTGCAGGGGGGGAGGACGGTGCGGGTAGATGCGAGGCCGTCCGATGCCATCGCCCTGGCCCTGCGGGCAGGTGCGTCCATCTTTGTGGATGAAAAGGTCATCCCGCACGCCATCACAGTGCCCAAGGAAGACGACCCTGAACTGGAGGAGTTCCGTTCGTTTTTGGAGAACCTGTCGCCAGATGACTTCAGGGGGGAGAACTGATCCGGAGCAAGTTTGCATAGGCAGAACGCAGAGGCGCATACTCTTGGCTAGAAAGGGTGTGCGCCATGTTCTTGCCAAGACTATGCCGAAAACTGACGGTTTTGCTGTGTGTACTGTTCCTGCCGTGTACCGCTTGGGCTCAGGGACCGCCCTGGAAAATCGTCCACGGGGACGTGCTGCAAGTTGACTCGGAAGCGCATACGCTGCTCTTGAGCTGCGATGGGCAGAAAATCGAGCTGCCCATTGCCGAGGACTGCCAGGTGTTCCGGGAAGGACAGCCTGTCGCGCTCGGATCGATGCGCCCTGTCGGTCCTGAAGCTTATCAAGACGTTCTCTGCTGGGTGAACCCTCAAGGCCTGGTCAGCATGATCTTGGTCAACTACTATGTCCAGGAAGAAGACGGTTTGTTAGTAGCCTATGATATCTTTGGCAATCCTAAATGAATCTCAAGGAAATCAGAGGAAAACTCCACGGAGTGCCGAAGTATAATCCGCGATAGTTGGGTCTATCCCAGGGGAAGATGAGCGTTCCCCAACGGGCTTTTGCTTTCCTGCGCTTTCTCCTGACTCTTTACCCACCTCAAGCTGGACATCAGGTTTCGGACTGCACAGGCTATTCCCCTCGGAGGTTCACCATCAGGTTCTTCGTTGGTATCACCCAGCTGCCGGCTTGCGGCAGCTGTCGTTGGAGATCTGACATACAAGGAGGCTGTTCAAGTGTTAGTATCGGGCAAGGAACTGTTTCAAGCGGCGAAGCAGGGCGGTTATGCGGTTGGTGCGTTCAACGTCAACAATATGGAGATCGTTCAGGCCATCCTCGAAGCGGCAGAAGAAGAGAAGTCTCCGGTCTTTCTGCAGGCCAGCCAAGGCGCCATCAAATACGCTGGTATTGAGTATATAGTGGCACTGGCTAGGACTGCAGCCGAAAAAGCGAAAGTTCCCGTGGCTTTGAACCTTGATCACGGCACCAGTTTCACTCAGGTGGTGCAGTGCATCCGCCACGGCTTTACGGCAGTGATGATCGATGGTTCCAAGTATCCCTTCGAAGAGAACATCGCGATCACACAGAAGGTTATCGAGATTGCCCATCCCTGCGGGGTGTCTGTAGAGGCCGAGCTGGGTAAGATCGGCGGTACGGAAGACGATATTACCGTGAGCGACGCTGAAGCAGCGTTCACTGACCCGCAGGAGGCCGCTGAGTTTGTGGAACGGACCAAGGTTGATGCCCTGGCCATCGCCATCGGCACCGCACATGGCGTGTACAAAGGCGAGCCGAAATTGGACTTTGCCCGCCTGGAGAAGATCAGGAACGCCGTTGATATTCCCCTGGTTCTTCACGGCGCTTCCGGGGTGCCTGAGGATGCAATCCGCAAGGCCGTTCCCCTGGGCATCTGCAAGATCAACATCGACACAGAACTGCGCCAGGCCTTCACCAAGGGTGTGCAGCAAGTGGTGCTCAACAACCCCAAGGAGTATGATCCGCGCAAGCTTCTTGGCCCAGCCCGCGAAGAGATGAAACAGGTTGTCAAGGCCAAGATGAGACTCTTCGGGTGTGCCGGCCGTGCCTAAGGGCCCGGCCGGGGAGCCCTTTTCCCCTGCACAAAAGGTGGTGAACGTTTGAACATAGCAGAGCTGGAATCAAAAACCTTTGCCGAGCTTCAGGAACTGGCAAAGGAACTAGGCCTCACCGGGTTTAAGCGGCTGCGCAAGAAAGATCTGATCATCGCGATCCTAAAGCACGAGACGACAAAGGAAGGCCTGCTGTTCATCAGCGGGATCCTGGAGATAACTAACGAAGGATACGGTTTCCTGAGGGTGGATAACTACACACCGGGGGCCGATGATGTCTACGTCTCTCCTTCTCAGATCAGGCGCTTTGCCATGCGCACGGGGGATGAAATCTTGGGGCAGGTGCGCCCGCCCAAAGAAGGCGAACGGTATTTTGCCCTGCTGAAAGTGTTGGCCATCAACCTCTCCGACCCCGAGCTGGCCGCTAGACGCCCCTGTTTTGACGACCTAACTCCCATCTACCCCAAACGGCGTCTCCACCTGGAAACAGAACCCGCGAATTACACCATGCGCCTGATGGACATCTTATCCCCATTGGGATTTGGCCAGAGGGGATTGATTGTCTCTCCGCCGAAAGCGGGAAAGACCACCGTTCTTAAGATGCTGGCCAATGCCATCGCCGAGAATCACCCCGACACAGAAATCATCGTTCTGCTGATTGATGAGCGTCCCGAGGAAGTCACGGACATGGAGCGTTCTGTCAGTGGCGAGGTGATCAGCTCAACATTCGATCTACCTCCGGAGAATCATGTCCGGGTGGCCGATATTGTGCTGGCCAGAGCCAAGCGCCTGGTTGAATCAGGGAAGGACGTTGTTATCCTTCTGGACAGCATTACCCGTTTGGCTCGAGCGCATAACCTCGTGGTCCCGCCCAGCGGGCGTACCCTCTCTGGTGGGGTGGATCCGGCAGCCCTGCACCGGCCAAAGCGGTTTTTTGGAGCGGCGCGCAATTTTGAAGAACAGGGCAGTCTGACCATAATTGCTACAGCTTTAGTTGAAACAGGCAGTCGTATGGACGATGTCATCTACGAAGAGTTTAAAGGTACCGGGAACATGGAGCTGCATCTTGACCGCAAGCTGGCCGAACGCAGACTGTTCCCCGCTATTGACATCTACCGCTCAGGCACCAGGCGCGAGGACCTGCTCTTGACGCCCCAAGAATTGGAAGCAACATGGATGCTGCGCCGGGTGATGAGTTCTCTCGGCCCCGCTGAAACCCTAGACTTGGTCTTGGACCGGGTCGTCAACACCAAGTCGAATCAAGAACTGATTGAGCTGATCATCTCGTCACCATTCGCTGAAAATGTTAGGAATCGATGAAAGGATATCCCGCACACGCGTCGAAATGTTCGAAGTAGGTTATTGCCAGTCGAGGGAGGATTTGTCATGAGGAGGCGGTTAATCCGCGGAAAAGGGTTTGTCATCTTGCTTTTTGCAGTGATCTTCAGCTTTGGCGTCCTGGGCCAGGTTGATACCAGGATGCACATCGGTGGAAGCGATTGGGATGTGGATGTAGTTTACATTAATGTGGACGAGTACGTCTACAGCACCCTTGTCTCCCAATACGGTTTTGGACAACCTTCATCCTCAGTGCAGACTCTAGCCGCCCTCGATGGAGCTGCTCAAGAGGTTGAAAACAAGACCACAAAGGATGCAGGCACGGTAGCTTCGCTTCCTGAACTGACGGAGCAGCCAGCCAAGGATGCAACCTCCAGAGCGGATTCACCTCTGCAGGTGGCCACTCCTCCAGTGTCCGCACCTCCTCAAGTGGAAGAGAAGAAAGAAGAAAAGAAGGAAGAAAAGAAAGAAGAAAAGAAAGAAGAAAAGAAAGAAGAAAAGAAAGAGGAAGCCAAACCACCAGTCTTCGTGCACAAGGTCAATCCTGGGGAGACTTTGTGGGATATCGCCAATGCCTATGGAGTATCGGTGGATTCAATCATTTCGGCCAACGATCTGAGGAATCCCAATTTGCTTTCCGTGGGCCAGGAACTGAATATCCTTTCGGTACAGGGGGTATTGCACAAAGTCGCTACAGGCGAGAGTCTCTGGGAGATCTCCCAACGCTACCAGGTTCCTGTCGACGAAATTACCAGGGTTAACAATATCACTGACCCCAGCCGCATCATGCCCAACATGAAGCTGATCATACCGGGAGCCACCCAGCTCAGGCCGAAAGACGTCCTGCTCGTGAACGGGCAGCTGCAGAAGGCTTTCGACTGGCCAGTATCAGGGCGCATTTCCTCTACCTTTGGTCCGCGCTGGGGCCGCATGCACAACGGTCTGGACATTGCCGTCAACACAGGAACGGCGGTACGCGCTGCGGCTGACGGCAAGGTTACCTATGCCGGCTGGAACGGGGATTACGGAATCTTGGTCGTCATCGACCACGGCAATAACGTGGAGACCCGTTACGCCCACAACTCCCGCCTGAACGTGAAAGTTGGTCAGCAGGTGACCAGGGGACAGGTCGTGGCCTACTCTGGCAGTACGGGCAACTCGACGGGGCCGCACGTCCACTTTGAGATCCGTTACCGCGGCAATCCTGTCAACCCGCAGAATTACTTGAAATAGGCAGATACCTTGTCAGGCTGGCTGACCTGTGCTACAATAGGCTGTGGCTCTGCCAGTTTGGTTAGTGAGGTGAAGAAGCAGATGAAAGCCGGAATACATCCGAAGTATGAAAAGGCCATCGTAACCTGTGCATGTGGAGAGACGTTTGAAACCAGGTCCACCAAACCGCACATCAGGGTTGAGGTGTGCTCTAAGTGCCACCCCTTCTACACGGGCCAGCGCCAGGTCGTAACTACCACTGGCGGCAGGATTGAACGTTTCCGCAGCAGGTGGAATCTGGATCAGGAGTAAGGGACCAGCAGCAATTTCAAAAGAGACCAGCAAAGAGCAGGGGTATCCCTGCTTTTTTGTTGGGGAAAACAGACGAAGCAAGGGAGGTGTGCTCAGTGGGAGTTTTTCTCGCACCCATGGCGGGGGTGACCGATCTTCCTTACAGGCTCTTGGCGCGGAAGTACGGAGCTGATCTGGTGGTGAGCGAGATGATCTCTGCTCAAGCCATTGTCTACCGGAACCAACGTACCTTGAACATGCTGGCCATCCACGAGGAGGAGCGCCCCTGCGCCATCCAGCTCTTCGGGCATGATCCAGAGGTCATGGCTGCCGCAGCTGCGTTGGTTTTCGAGCAGGTGCAGCCCGATATGATCGACCTAAACTTCGGCTGTCCCACACCGAAGGTGGTGAAGAACGGCGATGGCGCGGCACTGTTGAGAGACCCGGACCGGCTCTCCAGGATAGCTGCGGCAGTGGTGCGGGCCGTGCCAATTCCAGTCACAGCCAAGATCCGGCTCGGATGGGATGAGCGCAGCATCAACTGCTTAGAAGTGGCGAGGCGCCTGGAAGACGCCGGCGTGCACTGGATCACTGTTCACGCCAGGACTCGAGAGCAGTTCTACTCAGGTAAGGCGCGCTGGGAGTATATCGCGGCGATCAAGGCTAACAGCCGTCTGCCGATTGTGGGTAACGGCGACATCTACACACCAGCGGACGCCCGGGAGATGATTACTCAAACCAGTTGCGATCACATCGCGATCGGGAGGGGAGCACAGGGTAATCCCTGGATTTTCCAGCAGGTTAAGGCGTACCTGGCCGCGGGCGAGCTTCTGCCTCCACCAAGCTTGGAGGAGCGGATCGGCGTGGCCCTGCGCCATCTGGAGATGAAGATCGAAGCTGACGGCGAGGAACGGGCCGTGCGGGAGATGCGCCCCCATCTGGCCTGGTATCTCAAGGGCGTACCCTTTTCGTCCGCGATACGCAGAGAGCTGAACACCGCAGAAAACCGCCAGGAAATGGAAAGGCTGCTCAAAGAACTATTGTAGGCCTTTGTAAGGCGTGCTATAATACCTGTGAACAATGTGTGCACAAAGCGGGTGATGTCATGAGTGGCTTCTTTCGCGTTGGAGAAAAACTGCTCAACCGGGCGAAACTCGATCGGACCATCGACCGCATTTTCGAACTGAGGACCTCGGGGCTCTCTCAACAGGAGGTGGCCCAGCGGGTAGGGTGTGACCGCACGTTCATATCGCGCTTGGAGAGTCTGGCGGAGATCCGCAAGGGGGGCAGTTTGGCAGTTATCGGCTTTCCCCTGGGCAATACTGCGGAACTGAAGACGCTCTGCGGCGAGCTGGGTGTGGAGTACACCCTGTTGCTCACTGACAGGGAACGCTGGGAACTGATCGAGTCCTTTGACGGCAAGAGCCTGCTCAACTGGTTAATGGACCTGATGGTGGAGATGAGTGCCTTTGACCATGTGATCATGATCGGCTCCGATATGCGTATCCGCTTGGCCGAAGCTATCCTGGGCGAGAAGGTGGTCGGAGTATGCCTGGGTCCATCGCCGATCCAAGAAGATCACCACTTCAGTTCTGAACGCCTTAGAAAGCTGATAACATCGATCAAAGGGGAGTAGCTGATGAGACGGATAGTGAGTGTCAGCATTGGCTCGTCCAAACGAGACAGCAAGGCGGTAGTGCGTATCCTCGGCGAGGAGTTCTCCATCGAGCGCATCGGAACCGATGGGGACATGGAGAAGGCAATCGAGATCATCAAGGAGCTGGACGGAAAGGTTGCCTGCTTTGGGATGGGCGGCATCGACCTTTACCTGTGGGGAGGCAACCGCCGCTACATCCTGAGGGAAGCCAAGAGGATCGCCCGGGCGCCAAAGATCACCCCCATGGTCGATGGTTCTGGTCTTAAGAACACGCTGGAGCGAAAAGCCATCGAGACCCTGGCCAAAGAGGATCCTTCCATGTTCAGGGGGAAGAAGGTGCTGCTTACCTGCGGGGTGGACCGCTTCGGAATGGCAGCGGCGCTGGCGAAAACCGATGCAGAAAAGGTCCTTTTCGGAGATCTCATGTTTTCCTTGGGACTGCCCATCCCCATCTACAAGCTCAGTACTCTTGAGAAAGTGGCTGCCGTCTTTGCGCCGATTGTGGTCCAGTTCCCCTTCAAGTGGCTGTACCCCACAGGTTCCAAGCAGGAAGATGCGCCAAATCGCGAGAAGTACGAGAAGTATTACGCCTGGGCGGATATTATCGCCGGTGACTACCATCAAATCCGCAAGTATATGCCCGACGATTTGACGGGCAAGATCATCATCACGAATACGATCACACCAAAGGACGTGGAGTTCCTGCGGGAGCGGAGAGCCAAGGAGCTGATCACCACCACTCCCGATATTGCGGGGCGCTCCTTCGGGACAAACGTGATGGAAGCACTGCTCGTGGCCATACTCAACAAGCCGGTTCCCGAAATAACGTCTCAGGACTACCTCAAGCTGTTGGATGAAATTGGCTTTAAACCGCGGCGGGAGATCCTGGGAGCCTAATAACTGGAAATATACTCTGAAAGCGGCTGGGATAGGGATTGTCTGATTCTTGACATCCCTATCCCTGTTAACTATAATAGATGGAGCATTGAGAGGGAGTCCGTCAGCAAGTAGCATATCCTGCTGTTCAAGGCCGCGATAAAGGAGATTGAGCGTATGGCTAATAAAGAAGTTCTGCTGACACCAGAAGGCTTGAAAAAGCTTGAAGCCGAGTTGGAAGAGCTGAAGACCGTGAAACGGCGTGAGATAGCTCAGCGGATCAGCGCAGCTCTGGAATTCGGCGATATTTCGGAGAACTCAGAGTACGAAGATGCAAAAAACGAACAGGCCTTCATAGAAGGAAGAATCCTCACCTTGGAGAAGCTGCTCCGCAACGCTAAGGTTATCGATACAGAAGATGATGATGACGAGACCGTGGTGTCAATAGGCAAGAAAGTCACGCTCAAAGATCTGCAGACACAGGACATACTGGAGTACCAGCTGGTGGGTTCGGCAGAAGCTGACCCGGCAGCCATGAAGATCAGCAACGAATCGCCCGTCGGCCAAGCCATCATCGGTAAGACCTGCGGGACGATCGTGGAGGTAGAGGTCCTCGACGGAGTACTGCAGTATGAGATCCTGAAGGTGGCGAGATAAACAGGAGGTACGTCCGTGAACGAGGAGCACATGGATCATCTGGAAGACCGAACAGAACTCAATGAACTGATGGCAGTAAGGCGCGAGAAGCTGCGCGACCTTATCGACTTGGGTATCGATCCCTTTGGTGAGAAGTTCGAGTGCACCCACTCCGCCAAGCAGATCCTAGAAAACTTCGCCGATCTGGAAGGTCAGGAGACCGCAATCGCCGGACGGATCATGTCTCTGCGCACACATGGGAAGGCCACGTTTGCCGATCTCATGGACAGCAGCGGACGGATCCAGCTCTATTTCCGCATCGACGTTCTGGGCGAGGAGCAGTACGGCCTGCTCGAGAAGGTGGATCTTGGGGACATCCTCGGGATCAGGGGTAAGATCTTCCGCACTCGCCGGGGGGAGATCAGCGTCGAAGTCCACAACATGAAGTTTCTCTCCAAGTCGCTGCGGCCGCTGCCCTCGCAATGGTACGGCCTGAAGGATGTGGACCTCCGCTACCGTCAGCGATATGTGGACCTCATCGTCAACCCCGAGGTTCGCCGAGTCTTTGAAACCCGCAGCAGGATCATCCAGTGTATCAGGGAATTTCTGGTTGAGCGGGGCTTCATCGAGGTTGAGACCCCCACCCTCCATCCCATCGCCGGCGGGGCGAGTGCCCGGCCTTTTATTACGCATCACAATGTGTTGGACATGGATCTCTATCTGAGGATAGCCCCAGAACTGTATCTGAAGCGCCTTCTGGTCGGCGGTTTTGACAAGGTCTTCGAGATCGGGAAGAACTTCCGCAATGAAGGTATCTCGACGAAGCACAACCCAGAGTTCACGTCCTGCGAAGTGTACCAGGCCTATGGGGACGCCCAGGATATGATGAAGCTGACAGAGGAGATCTTTGCCTATATCGCACAGAAAGTGGTCGGTTCGTATAAGATCGTCTTCCAGGGTCAGGAAATCGATCTGACGCCACCATGGCCAAGGCTGCCCATGCTTGAGGCGATCAAACAGTACTGCGGCGTGGACCTGACAGGTATGAACGATGGGCAGGCCAGACAGGCGGCGAAGGAGAAGGGCCTCACGCTGGAAGCGAATGCTTCGTACGCCAACGTTGTTGAGGAGTTCTTTGATGCCTTCGTAGAGCCGAAGCTGATCCAGCCCGTGTTCATCACCGACCACCCGGTTGAGGTCAGCCCGCTGGCTAAGCGGAAGAAGGATAACCCCAAACTGACCGATCGTTTTGAGCCTTTCATCGTTACCTGGGAGATGGCCAACGGCTTCACAGAGCTGAACGATCCCATCGATCAAGAGTACCGGTTCAGACAGCAGATGGCCCAGCGCGAAGCTGGTGATGAAGAAGCCCATATGATGGATGAAGACTTCATCCGGGCCCTGGAGTACGGCATGCCGCCTGCAGGCGGTCTGGGGCTGGGCATTGACCGGATGGTTATGCTCTTCACCGATTCGCCATCCATCCGTGATGTACTGCTTTTCCCGCACATGCGGCCCCGTTCCTGAGAGAGAATCTGACTTGCCAAGCCTGTTCGGGCCTACCTGCCTGAGCAGGCTTTTTTCATCAGCTGAAGCGATTTTTGTAGGAAAACGTCGAAAGAAAGAGCAAGGATAAGATAGGCGAACCTAATCAACCGTAGATGCCAATCGACGTTCTTGATTCGGGGCATGATCGGTGGTATATTAGGCATTGGCTCCGCACGAAAACGCCGGACAGGCGGTCAGTGCGGGCTTTACAAGCACCTTGACAACCGAACAGAAATCTTGAGCACACATTCTGTGTTTGAAGAGAATAAGCCATAAGTTTGTGAGCTCCGGACAATTTCAGCTAGTTTCAAGCTTTCAAGAAGATGAACCTAGAGCAATCTAGGATAACCTTTTCTGGAGAGTTTGATCCTGGCTCAGGACGAACGCTGGCGGCGTGCTTAATACATGCAAGTCGAGCGAGGCCTTGGAATTGGAGTCCTTCGGGATGAAGAGTCCTTGGCCTAGCGGCGGACGGGTGAGTAACGCGTGGGCAACCTACCCCAAAGTCCGGGATAACAGTGGGAAACCGCTGCTAATACCGGATGGCTTTACCTGAGGGCATCCTTGGGTAAAGAAAGGTTACGCTTTGGGATGGGCCCGCGTCCCATTAGCTAGTTGGTGAGGTAACGGCTCACCAAGGCCACGATGGGTAGCCGGCCTGAGAGGGTGAACGGCCACACTGGGACTGAGACACGGCCCAGACTCCTACGGGAGGCAGCAGTAGGGAATATTGCGCAATGGGCGGAAGCCTGACGCAGCGACGCCGCGTGAGCGAAGAAGGCCTTCGGGTCGTAAAGCTCTGTCCTTGGGGAAGAAGGCGAAAGCTTGACGGTACCCAAGAAGAAAGCCCCGGCTAACTACGTGCCAGCAGCCGCGGTAATACGTAGGGGGCGAGCGTTGTCCGGAATTACTGGGCGTAAAGGGTGCGTAGGCGGCCTTTTAAGTCAGATGTGAAAGGCTGCGGCTTAACCGCAGGACTGCATTTGAAACTGGAAGGCTTGAGTGTCGGAGAGGGTAGTGGAATTCCCAGTGTAGCGGTGAAATGCGTAGATATTGGGAGGAACACCAGTGGCGAAGGCGACTACCTGGACGATAACTGACGCTGAGGCACGAAAGCTAGGGGAGCAAACAGGATTAGATACCCTGGTAGTCCTAGCCGTAAACGATGGGTACTAGGTGTAGGTGGTTTCGATACCATCTGTGCCGCAGTTAACGCAATAAGTACCCCGCCTGGGGAGTACGGTCGCAAGACTGAAACTCAAAGGAATTGACGGGGGCCCGCACAAGCGGTGGAGCATGTGGTTTAATTCGAAGCAACGCGAAGAACCTTACCAGGTCTTGACATCCCTGGACAGCCATGGAAACATGGTGTTCCTTCGGGACCAGGAGACAGGTGGTGCATGGTTGTCGTCAGCTCGTGTCGTGAGATGTTGGGTTAAGTCCCGCAACGAGCGCAACCCTTGCCTTTAGTTGCCAGCATTAAGTTGGGGACTCTAAAGGGACTGCCGGTGACAAATCGGAGGAAGGTGGGGATGACGTCAAATCATCATGCCCCTTATGATCTGGGCTACACACGTGCTACAATGGGTGGTACAGAGGGCAGCGAAGGGGCGACCCGGAGCGAATCCCAGAAAGCCACTCTCAGTTCGGATTGCAGGCTGCAACTCGCCTGCATGAAGTCGGAATCGCTAGTAATCGCAGGTCAGCATACTGCGGTGAATACGTTCCCGGGCCTTGTACACACCGCCCGTCACACCACGAAAGTTCGCAACACCCGAAGCCGGTGGCCTAACCGCAAGGAGGGAGCCGTCGAAGGTGGGGCGGATGATTGGGGTGAAGTCGTAACAAGGTAGCCGTATCGGAAGGTGCGGCTGGATCACCTCCTTTCTAAGGAATACCCAAAAGAAGGAGAGCACAGACCGGCTTATTCTCCTCAAGCGCAGGATGGAAAACTCAAGATGGAAGTTTGGTAGTTCAAGGCGATCGTACCTTGAAAACTGCACAGCGTGATTTAAGGGTTAAAACACAATTTCGCCTGCACCGCAAGGTGTGAGGGGGATTGCGACACGAACGTGAAGCGCAGCTGAGCGTTCGTGATGACTCTTAGGATGTCTCAAAAAATGGAAGACCAAAAGAAGGTCAAGCTACAAAGAGCGCACGGCGGATGCCTAGGCGCCAGGAGTCGATGAAGGACGGAGCCAGCACCGAAATGCCGCGGGGAGCCGCAAGCAGGCGTAGATCCGCGGATGTCCGAATGGGGAAACCCGCTGCCCGTAATGGGGCAGCATCCCTGCCTGAATAAAATAGGGTAGGGAAGGCAACCGGGGGAACTGAAACATCTCAGTACCCCGAGGAAGAGAAATCAACAGAGATTCCCTAAGTAGCGGCGAGCGAACGGGGAAGAGCCCAAACCCATACAGTGTCAAGCCCGCAGGCGTTGCTGTGTGGGGGTTGAACGGCTTGGAAGGAGCTGCTGCGGCGGCTCACAGGAAGGTGTACACCTAGCAGAAGGGTCTGGAAAGGCCCGCCAAAGAGAGTGACAGCCTCGTAAGCGAAAGGTAAAAGCCGCCTGATCAAGACCGTGAGTAGCACGGGACACGTGGAATCCTGTGTGAAGCAGGGGGGACCACCCTCCAAGGCTAAATACTCCCTGGCGACCGATAGTGGAAAGTACCGTGAGGGAAAGGTGAAAAGCACCCCGGGAGGGGAGTGAAAAAGAACCTGAAACCGTGCGCTTACAAGCAGTCGGAGGACGTTAAAGTCTGACGGCGTACTTTTTGTAGAACGGACCGGCGAGTTACGGTATGCAGCGAGGTTAAGCATGTGAGATGCGGAGCCGGAGGGAAACCGAGTCTGAAAAGGGCGTTAAGTTGCATGCCGTAGACCCGAAACCGGGTGATCTACCCATGGCCAGGGTGAAGTTGAGGTAAAGCTCAATGGAGGCCCGAACCCACTAACGTTGAAAAGTTAGGGGATGAGCTGTGGGTAGGGGTGAAAAGCCAATCGAACCCGGAGATAGCTGGTTCTCCTCGAAATAGCTTTAGGGCTAGCCTCAGGGGAAGACTAAGGGAGGTAGAGCACTGATCGAGCTAGGGGCCCTGAAAGGTTACCGAACTCTTTCAAACTCCGAATGCCGTTAGTTGGTCCCTGGGAGTCAGACTGCGGGGGATAAGCTTCGTAGTCAAAAGGGAAACAGCCCAGACCGACAGCTAAGGTCCCAAAGTGCGGACTAAGTGGGAAAGGATGTGCAACTGCACAGACAACCAGGATGTTGGCTTAGAAGCAGCCATTCATTTAAAGAGTGCGTAATAGCTCACTGGTCAAGTGGTTGTGCGCCGAAAATTCAACGGGGCTCAAGTCCGCCACCGAAGCTTCGGGCTCAAGCGAGAGCTTGAGCGGTAGAGGAGCGTTCCAACGGCGCTGAAGGTAGACCGGAAGGACTGCTGGAGCTTTTGGAAGTGAGAATGCCGGTATGAGTAGCGAAAAGGAGGGTGAGAATCCCTCCCGCCGAAAGCCTAAGGATTCCTGAGGAAGGTTCGTCCACTCAGGGTAAGTCGGGGCCTAAGGCGAGGCCGAAAGGCGTAGTCGATGGACAACAGGTTGAAATTCCTGTACCACCAAGCATCGTCTGAGCGATGTGGTGACGCAGAAGGGTAGGTCATCACCCGGATGGAAGAGGGTGTCCAAGCGTGTAGGGAGCAGGGCAGGCAAATCCGCTCTGCATGATCCTGAGGCGTGATGGGGAGGCGAAGTTAGTAGCCGAACTGACTGATCCCAGGCTGCCGAGAAAAGCCGCTAGCGAGATGTGAGGTGCCCGTACCGCAAACCGACACAGGTAGGCGAGGAGAGAATCCTAAGGCGCGCGAGAGAACCCCCGTTAAGGAACTCGGCAAAATGACTCCGTAACTTCGGGAGAAGGAGTGCCTAAGTAGTGTGAAGTTGAACAGACGGAGCACGAACAGGCCGCAGAGAAATGGCCCAAGCGACTGTTTACCAAAAACACAGGTCTCTGCTAAGTGGAAACACGAAGTATAGGGGCTGACGCCTGCCCAATGCCGGAAGGTTAAGGGGAGAGGTTAGCGCAAGCGAAGCTTCGAACCGAAGCCCCGGTCAATGGCGGCCGTAACTATAACGGTCCTAAGGTAGCGAAATTCCTTGTCGGGTAAGTTCCGACCTGCACGAATGGCGTAACGACTTGGGCGCTGTCTCGACGGGGGGCTCGGCGAAATTGTAGTACCTGTGAAGATGCAGGTTACCCGCGACAAGACGGAAAGACCCCATGGAGCTTTACTGCAGCCTGGTATTGAATTTTGGTATGGAATGTATAGGATAGGTGGGAGACTGGGAAGCCGGGACGCTAGTTTCGGCGGAGTCGCCGGTGGAATACCACTCTTTTCATACTAGGATTCTAACTGGAGGCCGTGAACCGGTCACAGGACAGTATCAGGTGGGCAGTTTGACTGGGGCGGTCGCCTCCTAAAAGGTAACGGAGGCGCCCAAAGGTTCCCTCGGTGCGGATGGAAATCGCACGAAAGAGTGTAAAGGCAGAAGGGAGCTTGACTGCGAGACAGACAAGTCGAGCAGGTACGAAAGTAGGGCTTAGTGATCCGGTGGTTCTGAGTGGAAGGGCCATCGCTCAACGGATAAAAGCTACCCTGGGGATAACAGGCTTATCTCCCCCAAGAGTTCACATCGACGGGGAGGTTTGGCACCTCGATGTCGGCTCGTCGCATCCTGGAGCTGGAGAAGGTTCCAAGGGTTGGGCTGTTCGCCCATTAAAGCGGTACGCGAGCTGGGTTCAGAACGTCGTGAGACAGTTCGGTCCCTATCTGTCGCGGGCGCAGGAGATTTGAGAGGATCTGTCCCTAGTACGAGAGGACCGGGATGGACGCACCGCTGGCTTACCAGTTGTACCGCCAGGTGCACGGCTGGAACCCCAAGTGCGGAGTGGATAAGCGCTGAAAGCATCTAAGCGCGAAGCCCACCTCAAGAAGAGATCTCCCACAGAGACAATCTGGTAAGACCCCTCAGAGAATATGAGGTAGATAGGCCAGAGGTGTAAGGGCAGAGATGCCTTGAGCTGTCTGGTACTAATGGTTCGAGGGCTTGACCTACAATAGCCAAAAGAGACAACGCTGTGCAGTTTTGAAGGTATTTTCTTGGTGGCGATAGCGAAGGGGAGACACCTGTTCCCATTCCGAACACAGCAGTTAAGCCCTTCAGCGGCGATGGTACTGCCACATCTCGTGGTGGGAGAGTAGCTAGCTGCCAAGGATGATATTGAGCCCCGCAGAGATGCGGGGTTTTTTGTTCAAGTGACAGGAAGCAAGATGCAAGAAGCAGGATCCGCATTGGCCAGCGGTATCCTGCTTTTCTTCCTGCCTCCTGCCTCCTGCCACTTGCCACCTGAATCATATCACCATAACTCCACCGAAGACTTCTTTTCTTGCGCGTTTGCGTTCACGCGCTTTGGCTCTCGGTCTCGCCTGTATCTCAAGTCTGCGGCCCACAGCATACGCCTCCAGCATGCTTACGGTCATCAGAAGCACTGCATTTTCCTCCTTCGGTTAGCGTTTCCTTACGCCCCTATTATTCCCTATCTGGAACATCCCAAAAACGGTCGAGAAGTGCATTTTGGGTCAGACTGCAGGTGGAGAGGGTTCCTTGGCTGGGGACGGAGCGGCAGGAGTTGTGGACCTACACGTGGAAAGCACAGGGTGAATAGCATGCAGGGAGGTGATGGTTATGGAATGCCTGGTCTGCCGCGGTGGCATAGGCGACAGTGCCTTGGAGTTTTGGGGAGTCACCATATGTCAGCGCTGCCAAGACAGACTTATGGATCTCACCGTCGACCAGCCTGAGTATGAGTCTTATCTCAGCGCCATGCGCGACCTATGGCAGAAACGCTTCCAGGCAGCCCGTGACCGCCGCCTCAAGGATGGTGACAGCCTTTGAACCAGCAGGAGGCTCCCTTCTGGAATGCTTTAACGGCCTACGCGAAGGCCCGAGTCATCCCCTTCCACACCCCTGGGCATAAGCTCAAGTCTGGCGCCTTTTCCAGGCTGAGGGAGGTGTTGGGTGAAGGTCTGTTCGCCCTAGATCCCTCGGACGAGATCGAGGCAGTGGAACTGGACCACGACTTCCAGCTTGCCTTGGACCAGGCTGAGCAGTTAGCTGCGGAACTGTTCGGAGCACGCAAGACCCTGTTCCTGGTCAACGGAACGACCAGCGGCCTGCACTACCTCCTCATGCCGGCCACAGGCCCGGTACTCATCCCCCGCTTTTCGCACCAGTCGGTCTACTCAGCCATGGTTCTCTCGCAGGGAAGGGCTGTCTACCTGCCCGCGGCTTACGACCCGGAATGGCTCATACCACTGCCCCCGACGGTAGATGAAGTGGACAAGGCTTTCCAGACCGAGAAGCCGCAGGCGCTCGTGCTTACCCATCCGACCTACTACGGCACGATCAGTGATGTGGCAGCCATCACCGCGCTGGCCAAGGCCCAGGGCGTGCTGTTGTTTGTGGACGAAGCACACGGTGGCCATTTCCTCTTTTCTAAGGAGCTTCCGGTCCCTGCCCTGCAGTGCGGGGTCGATGCAGTCGTGCAGAGCACCCACAAGACACTGGGTTCGTTCACCCAAACCTCCATGCTGCACAGTAACAATGATTTCTGGTTCAGCCAAGTGGTACAAGCCCAGCGAGTTCTGCAGACCACGAGCCCATCCCTAATTTTCCTGGCCGCACTGGACGAGGTCCGCAGAGAGCTCGCTGTGCAGGGACGGGAGCTCGTGGGTAGAGCGGTAGAGATTGGGAAAGAGTGCTCAGACGCATTGAGGTGTATTAGAGCTGTAGAAGTCGTTCCGGAGCACCTCTGCGCCGATCCCACTAAGCTTGTCTTCTCCCTGCGCCAGCTCGGGATGACCGGGATCGAAGTTGAGCGGATCCTGCGGGTGGATTATAATATACAGGTAGAGCTGAGCGACTATTACAGTGTTCTAGCTGTGATTTCAGTGGGTGATGCGCCTGAAAGCGCCGCCAAGCTCGTCCATGCGGTGCGGGACATTGCAGCGCGCCGGGCTCACCTGGGCGGAAAGCCCCTGCCCCACCACAATCTCGTTTTTCCCGACCTTCCTCCCGCAGCTTTCACCCTGCGCGCTGGGTTTTTCCAGGATAAGGAACTCGTTTCCCTGGAACAGGCAGCGGGGAGGGTGAGCGGGGGATTCCTAACACCCTATCCGCCGGGAGTACCGCTGATCGCTCCGGGAGAGGTCTTCACCAAAGAGATCGTTGAATTCACTCAGTGGCTTGCCGGGATCCGCTGGCCGATCAGGGGATTGATGGCTGGGCAAAAGGTTCTGGCGATAAAGGATAACGGGGGTCTCTGCAGAACAGTACGGTAAGGAGAATCTATCTATGCGCAAGGGATTGTTCATCACCCTCGAAGGTGTCGATGGGGTTGGCAAGACTACCCAGGCCCTGCTTCTCAAGGCCTATCTGGAACAGAAAGGCCATGAAGTCGTGCATACTTTCGAACCCGGAGGGACTGCTCTGGGCAGCAGCATCCGCCAGCTCCTGTTAGATCCCAGCCACAAAGAGCTGTCACCCATGACTGAGATTCTCCTTTACGCGGCCGACAGGGCTCAGCACGTGCATGAGACGGTGCGGCCTGCGCTGGCGGATGGGAAGACTGTCATCTGTGAGCGGTTCGTCGATTCCTCCCTGGCTTACCAGGGATATGGCTTGGGACTGGATCTGGATGCCATTAGGTCAGTGAATCACTGGGCAACAGGGGGGGTGGTTCCGGACCTGACGCTCTACCTTGATGCCGATCCGGAAGAGTGTCTGGCCAGGACCAAACCCGATCGTATTACCGAGCGCGCTTTGGAATACTACGCCCGTGTTCGGGCGGGATTTTTGACCATAGCTGAAGCTGAGCCCCAGAGGTTTTTGGTGATCTCTGCCGCGGGTTCCCGTGAAGAGGTGGCTTCCCGGGTGCTGCAGGCTGTGGAGGGAGTGTTGGTATGAAACTCTTGGTCACGATAGTGCAGGACCAGGATGTTCCTGCCTTGATCGAAGCCCTGATGGAGAACGGGTTCCGGGCTACGAAGCTCGCCAGTACCGGCGGATTCCTCAGGGCAGGTAACACCACGCTGTTGATCGGTGTGGAAGACGAACGCGTGGATGCGCTGCTTGATTTGATCCGCCAAACATGCAAGGGGAGCGAGCGGGGAACTCCCGCCGTCCACGTGGGCGGAGCAACCATCTTCAGCGTTTCTGTAGAGAGGTTTGAGCGGATTTGAGGGTGAGTAAGGCAGGGGCGCGCCGGGATGGAACACTGCTCAAGAGCAGGCGCCGTTCAACAAGTGCCCCAGCAGAACCCGTGTTCGGTGAGGTGCTGCGCGCCGAGCAGACCCCAGAGTTGGATCTGGAAACGGCCTTGAGAGAAATCGAGGAGTACGGCCGGCGGCTGGAGCAGAGCCCGGTTTTGGCCAATCTACTCCGCTACAAAAAGAAGGTCGGGGATCTGCTGCGCTTCGTGATCGAGCGGTCCTATGCCGTGCAGGAGAGCAGCTCTTACGATCCCCAGGGACGCAGGCGCTTGTTCGTCTTGGTGGAGACCATCAACCAGAAGTTAGAGGCGCTGGTCCAGGATTTCCTGGCCAAGCACGGGCCTCCGCTGGACTTGGTCAGCCGCTTGGATGAAATTCGCGGCCTGCTCTTAGACCTGCACATCTGAGGTGAGCTGCGTGAACCTTGATGAGATCATCGGCCAGACTGTCCCGGTCTCCATCCTCAAGCACGCCCTCAAGACGGATACCCTGGGACATGCTTACCTGTTTTCCGGGGAAGAAGGCGTCGGCAAAGAGACTGTGGCCAGGGCCGTGGCTGAGGAACTGGCGGCCAAAAAAGGGGGCCTTTCCAGCTTGTACGTGCTCGGAGGCGAAGGCTCCATCAAGTTGGATGAGATTCGCAGTCTGCGCCAGACAGCCACCCTGGCCGCCACGGCCAGCACGGTCTGGCTGATCCTGGATGCAGAGCGCATGACTCCAGAAGCGGGCAACGCACTCCTGAAAACCCTGGAAGAGCCAGTTCCCCACACTCATTTTTTCCTCACCACCACCAAGGTTCAGAGCATGCTTCCCACGATCGTCTCTCGCTGCCAGCATCTTCAATTCAGGCGTATCCCGGAAGAAGAGATCTGCAGATGGCTGGCGAAACGCACGCAGCGCAACCCCGAGGATGAGCAGATCCGCACCATCGCCAAGCTGGCCCAAGGATCTCTTGGCAGAGCGATGGCCTACTGGGAAGGCTCTCTATTGGAGGAAAGGGAAGCCATCATCGATAAACTCAGGCGGGTACCTCGCGCAAGCTACGCTGCGGTTCTCGGCCTGAGCCAAACCTGGCCCGAAAATCGGGAGAGGATCGATCAGGAGCTGGATGTGTTCCTGGAATGGCATCGCGATCTGCTCACCGTGAAGAACGGCATTGACATTCCTCTCTACAACCCCGGTTATGAGCAGGAACTGAAGCAGATCAGCGCACTATATACCAACGAAGCTCTGTTTGCAATACTTGACACCATCCTTGAGATGAAGAAGGCCATCGCAGGCAACGGCAGGATCCGTTTTTGTCTGGGGTACCTGCTGCTGATGATGAAAAGAGGAGCGTTGACTTGATGGTAACTGTTGTAGGAGTCCGGTTCAGAAGAGCCGGTAAGATATATTACTTCAACCCTGGAGAACTGAAGATGGCAGCTGGAGATGGCTGCATCGTCGAGACATCCCGGGGAGTGGAGTTCGGAAGAGTAGTTGTGGGACCAAGGGAGGTACCGGAAGAGGAAGTGGTGCAGCCGCTGAAGCAGGTGATAAGATGCGCCACTTCAGAGGATTACGATCGAGTGGAACGTAACAGGCAGCGGGCTCAGGAAGCGTTTGAAATCGCCCTGGGCAAGATTTCCGAGCACGGTCTGCCCATGAAGCTCTTGGAGGCGGAGTACACTTTAGATGAGAGCAAGCTCATCTTCTCGTTTACAGCCGAGGGGCGGGTCGACTTTCGAGAACTGGTCAAAGACCTCGCAGCCATTTTCCGCACCAGGATTGAGCTGCGCCAGGTTGGAGTGCGCGATGAAGCCAAGCTGCTTGGCGGACTCGGGCCCTGCGGGCGCGATCTCTGCTGCGCCAGTTTTCTAGGGGATTTCGAGCCTGTTTCCATCAGGATGGCCAAAGATCAAAACCTCTCGTTGAACCCTGCCAAGATCTCAGGAGTGTGCGGCCGACTCATGTGCTGCCTGAAGTTCGAGTGCGACACCTACCGGGAATGCAAGGAGACCTTCGGTGAAGCCGTGCCCGAGCTTCTGCCTGATGAGTATTACGAAGATGTGGAGACAGAAGACGATTACTACGTCGAGCTTCTCGGTGAAGACGGCATCGCCGAAGTGGATTACCAGCTCATGGTAGAAGCAGCCGAGGTTGAGCAGTCTGTGATCGGCGATCTTGAGGGGAAACCCGAAAACGGCGAAAAATCCAAGAAGCGGGGCAAGTCCAAAAAGCGCCACTCCAAAGGCCCAAAGAAGGATGGGCAGCCCAACGCTAAGGAAGCTCCGAAAGAGGGAGCGAAAGAGAATTCGAAGGCCAGCAAGGCCAAGGTCGAAAAGGGACAGCGCAAGACGCAGAAGGGGAAACCCAACGGTCAGAAGGCCGGAAAGAGCCACCCTGAAACCAAAGGCCCCAACGCCAATCGCGCAGCCAACTGCGGCAACGGAAGCACCGACGACAAAGGCAAGGATGCTGAGAACGGAAACGGTGCTCAGGGAAGCAAAAAGAAAAGGCGGCCCAAACCTAGAAGACCGAAGACCAAGCCTGAACAGGCTGCAGAGAAGGCTGAGTAGCCATGCTCTACGTTTGTCCGACTCCCATCGGTAACTTAGAGGACATTACCCTGCGGGTGCTCCGTGTCCTGCAGGAGGTTGACCTGATCCTTGCGGAAGACACCCGCCGCACCGGTCAGCTCCTGCACCACTACCAGATCGCCCGCCCTGTGGAGAGTTTCCACGAACACAACGAGAAGGATAAGACCGCGAGGGTCCTGGAGAAGCTGCGCCAAGGCCAGGATATTGCCCTCGTCTGTGATGCGGGAACGCCGGGCATCTCCGATCCCGGCGCGTTTCTGCTGCATGCTGTAATTGAGGAAGGACTTCCCTTGGAGGTCCTGCCAGGCGCCAATGCCGCTCTGCTGGGTTTCCTGCAGAGCGGCTTGCTCTGCCCGCGGTTTGTCTTTTACGGGTTCCTTGCAAGCCGCCGGCCGGAGCGCCTGCGGGAGCTGGAGCAGTTGAGTGCTCTGCCCTATCCGATCATCTTCTACGAAGCGCCCCACCGCCTGCAGGCGATGCTTGCTGATCTGCTGGCCGTTTTTGGGGACCGCAGAGCGAGCGTATCCAGGGAGTTGACGAAACACTTCGAAGAAACGCGCCGGGGACCGCTAAGTGAACTTGTGGCCTACTTTTCGGAGAACAAACCGCGGGGTGAGTTCGTGGTTACGGTGGCGGGGGCTGAAGAGGTTAAGGAGGAAAAAAGCGAAGACGATATCCTTCGTGCCCTGCAGGAGCTTATGGCAGGGGGCCTCAGCCGCAAGAGCGCTGTCAGCCAGGTGAGTGAAGAATACCGCCTTCCAAGGAACTACGTCTATGGTTTAGCCTTGCGGCTCAAGCGTCAAGATCAGGATTGAAGGTTGGTCCTGCACTTCTTGCAGATTCCCTTATCCATGTACTTTTCCACATCCTGGTCCGAACCACAGAAGATGCAGACCGATGAAGACTTGCGCAGAACGATGTTGTCATCCTGCACGAAGATCTCCAGGGGATCCTGCTCGCCAATGCCCAAACTCCGTCTGAGCTCTATGGGTAATACGATGCGGCCTAGGTCGTCGACTTTGCGGATAATGCCTGTGGACTTCAATGATCTCCCTCCTCACCGTAATAACAAAAATGGCTTTCCTTGGCACATTCATTATACTTGTTTTGGAAGGAGACGTCAATTTTTGTCAGTAGGATTTTGGGGCGTTCTTAAGGCATTCCCGGAGCGTATCGCCCCTAAGACCCACCCTCGTGGACTCCAGAGTGAGGACGTCGTGAGGCTGCACATTGCCCAGGTTCACGTTGGGCCCCAAGTGTACCAGCAGGTAGTTGTGCTGGCTCGTCTGGGGGGCCTCAAAGATGAGGTGGCTGTGATCCCGCACCCCGTCAATCAGGGCCTGAAGCAGCTCTGAATTGACCTTACCCCGCTCATCGTAGATGCCCACCCCTTGACCCGAATCCCTTCCTTCGATGATCACCTTCTCGGCACCGCTCTCCAAGTCGGCGAAGATCTGCTCCACCGCCCGCATCGGATCGATCTTCACCGACGGATCCTTTTTCCCAATCTCCGACACCACTCCGAATCCTGCATCCCTGGCCATCCTGATGTATTGCCTGCGCTGCTGCGGCGAAAGGTCGATCGTGCCTTCCGATACTTCGATGTAGGTGAAGCCCAGCTCCTTCGCCCTGTGCAGGAACTCTGCGGTGCAGCCTTGAAAGACCGCGATTTCAAACAGGGTGCCGCCTGGGTAGACCTCGAGGTTGAACTCCTTAGCCATGGCGATCTTCTCTTTCATCAGCTTGGACGGGTAAAGTGCAGAGCTGCCAAAAGCAATCTTCAAAAAGTCGATGTGGTCGGCAGCCATATCCAGAAGATCAAGAGTTTCCCTTAAGCCCAGTCCCTTGTCGATCACCATCGTGATCCCGCTGGTGCGGGGCTTGATCAACCGCCGAGTTTCCGGCAGCTCGACAACGGAATGCCATGCACCTCTGCTCACAGCCGTAGCCATTGGGTTCCCTCCTAGGAAATTCGTCCTACTCTGCAGTGTATGCACCTGCTGGTGGAGGGGTGATGGCAAAAAGGGCGACGAGTGCTGTGATTACCGCCAGCGCAGCAGAGCTCAGGAACAGGAACCACTTACCAAGCTCCAGGGCCAGTCCGAAGGTGGGCGGCCCGATGGCCACCCCGAAAAAGCGTACCGTGCCATAGAGGCAGGTGATGATCCCCCGGCGGTCCGCACTGGTGGCCCCAGTGATCAGCGAGTTGATGGGAGGAAGGACGATGCCGATTCCAATACCCAAGAAGAACAGTACGGTCATATAGGGGACAAGCTTGGTAAAGAAGGGCTGCAGCGCGAGGCACGCGGCCACGGCAAACATGGCTCCAACAATGATCGGCTTCCAGAGGGAGCGTTTCTGTGCGAGGTACAAGCCGCTGAGATATGAAGTAAGTGCCATGGAAAAAACGGGCACAGCAAGGACAAACCCCTTGGCCAGACCGAACAGGTGGTAGGTGGACTCGAGTACATCGGAAACGTAGCTCAAGACTCCAAAGAGCAGGAAGAGCGCGACCATGCCCACCAAGTAGCAGGCGATGAGATGGGTTGCCTGTTCGCGAAACACCTCCTTAACCTTGCACCAGTACTGGGCGAGGCTGTCTTTGGAAAGGTTCTGCTTCTTTTCTGGAACGAGCAGCCACACGCCGATGGCGATGGGGAAGGCCAGGAGGCCGTAGGCAAAGAAGGGAGCATACCAGGAGAGCAGGGCGATGAGGGAGCCCAGAATCGGGCTCAGCACCTTTCCCAAGCCGTTGGCTGCCTCCAAGAGCCCAAGGGCCTTGGTCCGCTCGCTGCTCTGAAAGGTGTCACCGGTGAGGGCCATGGCCAGCTGGTAGGTGCCGCCGGCGCCGGCACCCTGTACGGCCCGTCCGAAGAGGAGCAGGTAGTAAGGCTTGCGCAGTGTCAAGGCAGCAAAGCCGCAGATCAACCCTCCCAAGCCGTACACAAACAGAGCCGGGACCATGATCGGCTTGCGCCCGAAGCGGTCCGAGAGAAATCCCGCCAAGGGGATGAGCAGGCCCGCCGGGATGGAGAAGAAGGTAACGATTAGGCCCACCTGGAACTGGGTGAGTTCCATGGCCTTTTTCATCTGGGGAAACACCGGGATCAACATGGAGTTCCCCAACACCATGACAAAGGGAACTCCACACAGTACAGCGAACTGGAGCGCGGTCTTCTTCTTCAAGGCTTACCGCCTTTCTGCCTTGCTTTGCCCATAGTATGCTTGACGTCAAAGCCTTCTACTCTTGACAAAGCATGGGATAAAGGCTAAGATTTCAATAGCTGTATAGGTCAAGGCGATGAATGGAAGAGTAGGTCTAGGAAGTCTCCCCAGAGAGTCAGGGGTGCTGCGAACCTGATGAGAAGACCTAGGCTGAAGATGATCCAGGAGCAGTGGGCTGAACTAGCAGTAGGTTCACCGGAGGGGCCCGATATCGCACCGCTACGAGGCCGTTGGCGCCGTTTGAGCGCGCCAGATGGTGAATTTGGGTGGTACCACGTGAGCAGGAGCTCTCGTCCCGAGGGGATCGAGGGCTTTTTTCATTGCCAGACGAGGAGGATGGAACCGTGAGCGCCAAAGAACGTTTTTACGTAACAACTCCAATTTACTATCCCAGCGATAACCTGCACATCGGCCATGCTTACACGACTACAGTGGCCGACTCATTGGCCCGGTGGCATCGTTTTGCCGGAAGGGAAGTGTACTTCGTCACCGGTTCTGATGAGCACGGGCAGAAGATTCAGAGGGCCGCTGCGGCCAAGGGGGTCACGCCCAAGGAGTATGTGGACGTGATCGTGGCCTCCTTCAAGGATCTGTGGGAGAAGCTGAACATCACCTACGATGATTTTGTACGCACCACCGACGATCGGCACACCAAGGCCGTTCAAGCCGTCTTCCAGAAGATCTATGAAAAAGGCGATATCTACAAGAGCGCCTATGAAGGCTGGTACTGCACGCCCTGCGAAACCTTCTGGCTGGAGAGCCGCCTGGAAGATGGGAAGTGCCCGGACTGTCACCGCCCGGTGGAATGGGTTAAGGAGGAAAGCTACTTCTTCCGCCTGTCCAAGTATGCCGACCGCCTGCTCAAGCACATTGAGGAGCATCCCGAGTTCATCCAGCCCGAGACCAGGCGGAACGAGATGGTGAACTTCATCAAGAGCGGCCTGGAGGATCTCTGCATCTCCCGCACCACCTTTGACTGGGGGATACCGGTTCCCTCTGATGAGCGCCATGTGGTCTATGTTTGGTTCGACGCTCTGACGAACTACCTCACCGCCTTGGGTTACCCTGAACAGACCGAACTGCTCGATAGGTTCTGGCCGGCGGACCTGCACCTGGTGGGCAAAGAGATCATGCGCTTCCATACCATTGTCTGGCCCATCATGCTGATGGCACTTGATCTGCCTCTGCCGAAGACCGTGTTCGGCCACGGCTGGCTGCTTTTTGACAGCGATAAGATGTCCAAGTCCAAGGGCAACGTGGTAGACCCCATCGCGCTCATGGCCGAGTTTGGCGTGGATCCGATCCGCTACTTCCTCATGAGGGAGATCTCCTTCGGTCAAGACGGCAACTTCTCCCGTCGGGCCCTGATCGAAAGGACCAATGCCGATCTGGCCAACGACCTGGGCAACCTGCTCAACCGCACCCTGTCCATGCTCAACCGCTACTGCGCTGGAGTAGTGCCCCAGCCGGCCGGTGAGCTCAAGGAGATCGACCAAGATTTGATCTCCTATGCGAGCGGATTGGCGGAGAAGGTCGACGGCCTGATCAGAGAACTCAAGATCAACGAAGCCCTGGCCAGCATCTGGAGGTTGGTGGGCAGAGCAAACAAGTACGTGGATGAGCGTGCTCCCTGGAACCTGGCCAAACTGGAGGACAAGGGTGAGCTGGGCACCGTCATGTACAACCTCGTGGAGACCCTGCGCGTCGTGGCGCTCCTGGTCAAGTCCTTCATACCTGAGACAGGGGCCAAGATCTGGGCTCAGCTTGGGCTGGAAGGCTTGGAAAGCTGCACTTTAGCCGATGCAGCCTGGGGGCTGCTGCAGCCCGGCACGCAGACGCGCAAGGGAGATCCCATCTTCCCCCGCATTGAGGTGGAAAAGGAGGCGCCAGAACCGGTGCAGGAGAAACAGGAAAAGCCAGAGCAGCCCAAGATCGAAAAGGCTGCGCCCGCAGCCCCGGAAGGCGTGCTGATCGGGATTGAAGACTTCATGAAGTGTGAACTGGTAGTGGCCGAGGTACTGGCAGCGGAGCGGATCCAGGGTGCTGACAAGCTCCTGAAGCTGCAGGTAGATGTGGGCAGCGAAAAGCGGCAGATCGTTGCCGGGATCGCCCTGCACTACAAACCCGAAGAACTGGTAGGCAGGCGGATCATTGTGGTGAAGAACCTCAAGCCCGCCAAACTCCGGGGTGAGCTGTCTCAGGGTATGCTCCTGGCGGCCACGGCACCCGATGGGCATCTGGAGATCGTGAGCGTATCCGCAGCCATACCCGCTGGGAGCAAGGTGAAGTAGGATGGTGGGCATGATTGACAGTCACGCCCACCTAAATGACCCTCGCTTTGCAGAAGACCTGGCCGATGTTGTGCTGCGGGCCAGGGAGGCGGGTGTGACTGAGATCGTGAATGTGGGCTACGATCTGTCCTCTTCAGAGGCCGCAGTGCAGCTGGCAGAGGGTTTTCCCGGCCTCTGGGCGGTGGTCGGACTCCATCCCCACGATGCCAAACTGTGGAACGAGGAACTGGAGTCTCGCCTTGAGGAGCTCGCCGGACACCCCAGGGTTCTGGCTATCGGCGAAGCTGGGCTTGACTATTACTACGACAACTCTCCCCGGGAAGAGCAGCGCGCTGCTTTCCGCAGCCAGCTGGCACTGGCAGAGCGGCTCGGGCTGCCGGTTGTGATCCATTCCCGTGAAGCGGCCCAAGACACCCTGGAGATTCTCAGGGAGCATACCCAGGTGGAATGTCTTCTGCACTGTTACTCAGGCAGTGCCGAGACGGCCAGGACCTATCTGGAAATGGGCCATTACTTCTCTTTTGGCGGGCCGATCACGTTCCAGAACGCGAACAGGCTGCGCAGCGTGGTGGCAGAGATACCGCTGGAGCGGATCCTGCTGGAAACGGACTGCCCGTATCTGACCCCCCATCCGCATCGGGGGAAACGCAATGAGCCAGCCTATCTCGGCCTTATCGCCGGGAAACTGGCAGAGATCCACGGAGTCTCCGTGGAAGAGGTGGTGCGGATCACCGCGGCAAATGCCAGGAGGTTTTTCCGCATGCCTGTTGAGGAGGACAGCAGATGACAGTAATTGCATTGGTGGGTACCCAATGGGGTGATGAGGGAAAGGGGAAGATCACCGATGTCCTGGCCGCTCGGGCCGATATGGTCGTGCGCTACCAGGGCGGGAACAACGCAGGCCATACGGTGGTTGTAGGCGATCAGACTTACAAACTGCACCTGATCCCTTCGGGCATAATCTCCCCTGGGACCACCTGCATCATCGGGAACGGAGTGGTTGTGGATCCCAAGGTGCTCTGCACCGAGATCGAGTCCCTCCACGCAGCGGGCGTGTCCACGGCCAACCTCTATGTGAGTGAACGGGCCCAAGTGATCATGCCCTACCATCGGGCCCTGGACAAGCTGGAAGAAGACCACAGGCTGTTGAGGATCGGCACCACCGCCCGCGGCATCGGCCCAGCTTACGTGGATAAATACATGCGCATCGGCATCAGGATGATTGATCTTACGTGCCCGGAGCGCTTTGAACGGCTTCTTGATCAAGCCTTGGCCTTCAAGAATCCCCTTCTGCAGAAGGTGTACGGCCATCCTGGATTCAGCAGGGAAGAGATCTTAGAGGAGTACCTGGAGTACGGCCGGGTTCTCGCACCCATGATTACCGACACTTCGCTTCTGGTAGATGCAGCCCGGGAGAAGGGCTTGAACATCCTTCTAGAGGGTGCGCAGGGAACTCTTCTGGACATCGACCACGGCACCTATCCCTTTGTGACTTCGTCCAACCCCACCGCGGGCGGCGCTGCTCCCGGAGCCGGGATCGGGCCAACCCAGATCGATCAGGTGATCGGAGTGGTGAAGGCCTATACCACCAGGGTGGGTGAGGGCCCGTTCCCCACAGAACTGAAGGACGCTACAGGCGATCTGATCCGGGAGCGGGGCAGAGAGTACGGCACGACAACGGGCAGGCCGCGCCGGTGCGGCTGGTTTGATGCGGTGATGGTGCGCTACGCCGTTAGGGTTAATGGCCTAACTGGTCTGGCGGTCACCCTTCTCGATGTGCTGGACGAACTGGATGAACTGAAGGTCTGCGTGGCCTACGAGTACCGCGGCGAACGCCTGCACCACCTCCCCTCAGATCTGGAGATCCTTAAAGAATGTACGCCTGTCTATGCGACTCTGGCCGGTTGGAAAGAGCCGATCAGCGCGGCGCGGGAGTATGGCGCGCTTCCAGAGGGCACCCGGGCCTATCTGGAGTTCATCGCAGAGCAGGTTGGCTGTCCGATCCAGATCGTCTCTGTCGGCCCGCGCCGGGATCAGACCATCTTCCTTGATCCGGTAATAAAATAGGAAGTTCGCGGCGAACGCTGTCAAGTAAAAACGAAAATGTCCCAAAAAACCCAAAACATTAGCACCGAAGTTTTGGTGCAGAGTGACTAATAGCTTGCTATGGTGTACCACAGGTCTTCGTAAGTCACCCCCTCTGGTATCTCCCTATGGGGTTGGGCCGCCACGTGTTTGCTGAACTCTTGTGCTTTCCACGGGTGAGACATCGGAGGGATGTAGCGTTTCTTGGGCTCTGTAACGGGCTCGGGCAAGTCAAAATTCTTGGATGTGGGTTCGTGTTCAGGGATTTCGTCCAAGGCGTGCACAGAGTCGTTGATCACGGCATACAGGTTGCCGTCAAAGGCTTGAATGACAAGGCATGATGTACCCTTGCGGTAATAGACGCTAGAGCCGTCATCCTTGACCGGGAAGTAGAACTTTTTGTTGAACTTGATGCTGTGGCCTTTATCCACGACACGGTGAGTGATGACGGCCAGAATCAAGTTGATCTGCTCGTTGCTGGGTTGTGCTTCGAACACAGAGTTGCTATGATTAGTGGTAAGAGCAAACTGGGCATTGAATTCTTCGATAAAGGTGGTCAGGAATTCATTTGCCTGCTCTAGTGTGGTCACGCCTGCTAATCGTAGCTCGATTGGTAGGCGTGATTGTAATGTACCGAACATTCTCTCGACTCGGCCTTTGGCCTCTGGCACGCTGGTGGTCTTGAGTTCTATGCCTAGCTGCTTGCAGGCGTACCCAAACTGCGTGAAAGTGTCGTTTTCCAGCTTGGGTGTACCTTTGCGCTTGTATTCGAAGATGGTTCTGTTATCCGTGTAGAAACAGGCCGGAATGCCGTAACTGACCAATATTTGGTGAAGCACGTTGTAATAGCCGTACAGAGTTTCTTGGCGGGCAAAGAATGCTCCGAGAATGCGGCCAGTGCAATCGTCAATGGCTAGGTGAAGATACACTGGGACATCACCGAACCATAGGTGGACAGATGCATCCATCTGGACCAGCTCACCAAAGTAGCGGGCTCTAGGCCTGCGAGGATGGCTGTCTTCGATGCTGACGATTAAGTCTTGAATGCGGTTCTTTTCCCTGGTGGAGGTAGCTTCCTTTTTCCTGTTTTCAAGGTATTCTTTGAGCCTCCGTTTGACCTTTCGGGTGGCCATCGGGCTTAGAATGCCGTTTTTGAGGAACAGTTCGCGAAGGAATGTCTTGGAGACTGTGATTCCCTCATGCCGCTCCAGCAGTTCAGAAAGGTGAGTGAAATTGGCGTCGTAATACTTGTTGTCGTAGAGAGTCAAGATTTCGCGTACTGTTCTTTCGTCGATGGAATTGACCGGCTTCCGCCCCTTGTTACCGTGTTGAAAGAAGGCCTTTCCTTCCTCGAGATAGCCTTTAATCAAGCGATTGACGTGACGTTGTGTACAGTTCAGCTTAAGAGCAGCAGCCTTCTTGTTGCCGTTGGTCTCCACTAGTTTCTTGATGATCTCATACTTGAGTTCTTCTGTCATGTTTAACTCGACCTTTCTCACTAGACTCACCTCGTTTTCTACTTCGAACAAACGAGGTTGTATTCCATAGTCGGGACATTTTCCCTCTTCTTCTAGTGAGACATTATCGCTTTTCCACTACGAATAAAATAGGAAGTTCGCGGCGAACGCTTGACAAACAAGCCAGGTTGCGCTAATATATGCACTGTGACCTGTGAGCCATTAGCTCAGCAGGTAGAGCACCGGACTTTTAATCCGGGTGTCCCGCGTTCGAATCGCGGATGGCTCACCAGCAATTTGCCCCCATCGTCTAGCGGCCCAGGACATCGCCCTCTCACGGCGAAGACACCGGTTCAAATCCGGTTGGGGGTACCAAATCGCTAACAATTAGAGTTCAGCCTCGGCTGAACTCTTTTGGTATAAGAACCCTCCTTTTCACTCATATTATGGACGAAGGAGGGACCAGGCGTGAATCGGACACTTGGCTTAGTCATTGTGCTCTTGGTCATTCTCGGTGTAGCCATCTACATAAACGCCCAGCGTCAAGCCGGTGCTGATTGGAAAGATGGTACCTATGTGGCCCGTTCGGAACCAGATGAACGGGGCTGGTTTGGCGAAATCGAGATTCAGATCAAAGACGGTAAAATAACGAGCGTCAACTACGAGGAACTGAACCAACAGGGAAACCGTAAAGGACCCGACTACCCGTATCCGGCGGGGCCCGGATCCCACGATGATTACGAGCAGAGGTTGATCTCTTCACAAGATCCTGAGGAAGTGGAGGCCATAAGCGGAGCGACACAGACCCGGGACCGTTTTGTAGATGCCGCTAAGAAGGCACTTCAGAAGGCGGAAGAAGGAGATCAAAGCAGGCCCCCAGCCATCGAGCCGCCGCCACCAGTACAGGAACCGGGTCAGATGGGTGCCGGCTGGCGTGACGGCACTTACACTGCCCGCACCGAGTTCGATGATTACGGGTACTATGGTGAGATTGAACTGGTGATCTCCGACGGGCGGATCACGGAAGTTCGTTATGACGAGAAGGACCGGGAAGGGAACCCCAAGGGGGACAACTATCCCTATCCCCAGGGGCCTGAATCGGAGGATCGCTACGAAGAGCAGCTCCTAGAGACTCAAGACCCTGAGAAGGTTGAGGTCATCACCGGTGCCACCCAGACTTGGGAGCGTTTCAAGGAAGTGGCCAAGGAAGCCCTGGGGCAGGCCAGCGGTGAAGATATGAACAATCAGGGGCAGATGCAGACAGGGTAGAAGTGCGGGGGTTATGAGACAATGAAAAAGGTGCAGTCTGGACTTTCAGCCTGCACCTTTTTTTCTGCACAAAAAAGGCTACACCCACTCACGCGAGCATAGCAGTTCGGCTGTGTGAAAATGGAGCTGGCGGGGGGACTCGAACCCCCGACCTATTGATTACGAATCAATTGCTCTACCGGCTGAGCTACGCCAGCAAAAAAATGGAGCGGATGACGAGGATCGAACTCGCAGCCCTCGGCTTGGGAAGCCGATGCTCTACCATTGAGCTACATCCGCTTTTCGCTTTCAATTATAGGCAAAAGGCGCCCGGAGATCAAGGGGGGTAATGAAGGAAAATGCTCGGCTGCAGGCGAAGTATTGCCACCGCAGAAAGGTGTGATCAGGTTGGCGACAAAGCGAGCTGCCTGTTTTCTTTTGCTCTTCTTTTTGCTTTTTCCCCTTTTGCTCCCTGCCGGGGCCGAAGCCAGGGATTACATCGAGATCTGGCCTGAAGGATGGTCGGAGGTAACCCGCCTCTTCCCAACCAGTATATTCACTGATCGGTTTTTTGCTGTGCATGATCGGGAAGGGACAAGCTTCCTGAGCGCCGACGGCCGCTATTTCAAAGAACTTGACCTCACGTACCGCCTGCTTCGGGACGGTGTCTTTGTGGAAGAAGTGGTGCTGCGCTCCCGTGCTCAGCTGGACAGCATCTTCCTCGGCCTGGATGGGGAAGGCGGGCGTCACGCTGCCTGGCTGGAGGAGTCGCCGGCTGGGTACAGCATCTACTATACCACCTTTGGCGTCCCTTACTCGGGACACGAGCAGATGACGGTATTGACTGCCCAGGACATTGTCCAAGACCTTGCGGGTTTCCAGGATGGAGACACAACCCATCTCGCCTGGTCTCAGAGGGCTGGGGCTTACCAGATTCACTACGTCCAAGTTTCGGGCGGAAAGGTTTCCGCAGTTGAGCAGATCACCGAGACCGATGGGATGTCAGTCCGCCCCAGCCTCGCCGTGGATGAGCAGGGGACGGTACACCTGGCTTGGATGGAAACGGGGCCAGCGGGAGTGGAAATAAGGTACAGCCGGCGCGCCGAAGACGGTTGGGCTGCCCCCGTCAAAGTGGGTGATGGGGCCGTACAGGATATCCAGCAGGGGGGCTTGATCGCCATGGCTGCTTTTGCCGGTGAGGTGCACCTAGCTTGGGCCGCCCTGCCCCGGGGCGGGAGCAGGCTGAGCGTTTTCCGTGCCGTGATCCCCGCCGATGGCATCCCAACAGCGCCCGAGGTCGTTGCCCCGGGCAGCAGACCCCGCTACGTCCAGGGGGTGGCCGTTCCAGAACTGGTCTGGCAGAGTGTTGGGGCCTTCGGCGCCGAAATCCATTTTCTGCCCAGAGACGGAGAAGCGGTCAACCTCACTGTGGGACGCCGGGGAGCCTTTCGCCCTGAGGCCTATGCCGACGGAGACCACCGCTACATTTTCTGGCTGCACGCCGATGCGGACGGGGGTTATCAGGTTTTCGGGATCAACAACGAGTTCCCCAAAGCGATCTCGCTGTGGCGCAGGATGGGGATCGACGAGGAAGCCCCCTTGTATCACCTGGGTTTTCTGCTCGTCAGCACCCTGATGCTGGCTGCGGTGTTTACAGCGGCAAACTTGGGGGTACTCGTGCTGGCAGCGGCTGTGTACAGCCTGATCCAGAAGATCGAGCGTTACCGCCGCCAGCCCCTTTTTTACCAGGTTGCCCTTCTGGCCGCTCTGGTGTTGGTTATCCGGAGGCTGCCCGTACCCGCCGTGCATCCGCAGTCTTTTGGGGTGGGGCATCACGCCCTCTGCGCGGCTGCTGCCACATTGGGTACCTGGCTCCTGCTGCGGAGAGTCCAGCAGCGTGGTCTGCTTTTCACCATGGCCGCGCTAGTTATCTGGATGCTCCTGTTCCAGTTCACGGCACTCATCCCCCAGAACATCTTGGTCTAGAGGAGGCTTTGCCATGCGAACTAAACTCGGCGGGAAACCCGGTTGGAAAGTGACTGGCAGTGCCGTTCTGGTGCTTTTTGCGAGCTTGGCAGTGGTCCTCGCCAGCTTTGCCCTCGGGGGATTTCCTTTCCGCAGTCAAGTCCCGGCGCAGTTGGTGTGGGCGGAAGTGGCCCTCCTTGCGCTGCTCCTTGGGATCCCGTTATTTCGTTAACTTGTCGATGATGGCCATGACTTCTGCGATCTTGGCATCGGCATTTTCCGTGCCTACAGCTTCCCGCACACAGGTGTTGATGTGGTCGTGCAGGATCTCGTGGTTGATGGTGCGCAGGATGGCCTGGGTTGCCAGGATCTGGTTGGAAATATCCACGCAGTAACGGTCTTCTTCCACCATCCGCAGCAGCCCGTCCAGCTGCCCGCGGGCTGTCTTCAAGAGGCGCGTGATCCTTGCCTTGTCGCTTCTCATCTTCTGCCAAAGAGCCCCTTTTTGTCAGTGATGGAAACCACCTCGTAACCTGCGTTGCTCACCGCCTGGATCACCGCTTCCTCGTTCCACTCTCCGTCCACCGAGAGTACTGCTTGACCCTTTTTGTGGTTTACTTCAGCTCTGATCCCAGGCAGGGCGTTTAAGGCCTTTTCCACGCGGTTTTGGCAGTGTTCGCAGCTCATACCTTTGATCTCTACGACCTTCTTCATCATTGGCACACTCCTTCAGTTCTTTGGTGTAAACTTTCTCAGCCGCAGGGCGTTGGTCACAACGAAGATGGAGCTTAGGCTCATGGCCGCTGCCGCATACATCGGGCTGAGCTTCCACCCAAAGAGGGGATAGAACAGTCCTGCAGCGAGGGGGATGCCCAAGCTGTTGTAGAAGAACGCCCAGAACAGATTCTGCTTGATGTTGCGCAGGGTGGCTCTGCTCAACTTCACTGCGGTTACCACATCCCGCAGATCGTTTTTGACTAAGACGATGTCGGCAGATTCCAGGGCCACATCCGTGCCGGCTCCGATAGCGATCCCCACATCGGCGCGGGCGAGGGCCGGGGCATCGTTGATGCCGTCTCCCACCATGGCCACCTTCCTGCCCTGTTCCTGCAGGCGCCGAATCTCACGCTCCTTGTCCTCAGGCAGCACTTCCGCTAGCGCAGACCCCAGGTTTAACTCCCTGCGGATCGCTTCCGCCGTTCGCTTGTTGTCGCCGGTGAGCATAACCACATCAAGTCCCATGCTCTCAAGGGCAGCGATCGCCTGCCTGCTGGTGGGTTTCACCACATCCGCAGCGGCGATCAGGCCCAGGGCGCGCCTTGTGTCAGCAAAGTACATGGGCGTCTTGCCCTCTTCTGCCAGTCTGTCCGCTTCAGCGGCGAAGATGCCCAGCTCGATTTTGTTCTCCTGCATGAAGGCCAGATTGCCGGCAAGGTAGGTTTTACCGCCCAGTTCGGCCCGGATCCCTTTTCCGGGCACCGCCATAAACTCATCAACCGGGGCGGGCTCCAAACCTTCTTGAGCTGCTTTGGCCGTTACTGCTTCGGCCAGGGGATGTTCGGAAGGTTTCTCCAGGGAAGCCGCAAGCTGCAGGAGCTCTTCGGGCTTCAGGTCTGGACCTGGGATCACATCGGTTACTTGGGGGCGCCCTTCGGTAATCGTCCCGGTCTTATCGAGCACAATTGTATCTACGCTGTGAGCCGTCTCCAGTGCCTCCGCAGACTTGATGAGGATCCCGTGGAGAGCGCCTTGACCGGTTCCGACCATGATCGCCACGGGCGTAGCGAGGCCGAGGGCACAGGGGCAGGAGATGACCAGGACGGCTACGGCAGTGGTAAGGGCGAACTCTAAGGGATAGCCCAGCAAAAGCCAGATGATAAAGGCTGCCAAGGCTATGGCCATGACCACCGGCACGAACACAGCACTGATCCGGTCCGCCAGTTTCGCAATGGGCGCTTTGGAAGCACCGGCCTCTTCCACCAGGCGGATGATCTGGGCCAAGGTGGTGTCCTCGCCGATGCGGGTTGCCCTGAACTTAAAGGCCCCAGCTTTGTTGAGGGTAGCGGAGACTACCGGATCGCCTACGGTCTTGGCCACTGGAATGCTCTCTCCCGTGATGGCCGACTCGTCCACAGCTGAACTGCCCTCAATGATGACTCCGTCAACGGGAATGCTCTGTCCGGGCCGGATAACAATGATGTCGCCGACCACCAGATCCGCTGCCGGTATCTCCATCTCCTGCCCATCGCGGATGACTGTGGCCGTTTTGGGGGCAAGGTCCATCAACTTGGCGATGGCATCGCTTGTGCGCCCCTTGGAGCGGGCTTCCAGGAACTTACCCAGGGTGATGAGGGCCAGGATCATGCCGGCAGACTCGAAGTAGAGGTCGTGGCTGTACCTTGCCACCAGATCGAGCTCGCCGTGACCGAGTCCGTAGCTGATCCGGAAGAGTGCGAAGACTCCGTAGACTACTGCGGCTCCCGAGCCGATGGCGATCAGGGAATCCATATTCGGGCTTCTGCGCCAGAGAGTCTTAAAACCGACCTGGAAGTACTGGCGGTTAACAAGCAACACCGGCAGAGTCAAAAGGAACTGCAGAAGCGCCATGGTTCCAGCGTTCTCCAAGCCCAGGAGGAAAGCGGGAACGGGCAGGTGCAGCATGTGCCCCATGGATACGTACATGAGCAGGACCATGAACACCAGAGAGACGACGACGCGCTTTTTCATCTGGGCGATTTCGTCGGTGATGGCGCCCACGGGCGCGGCTTGGGTTCGCTGCTGTTCGGCAGAAGCAGGAGCCGCTGCATAACCGGCATCGCTCACCGCCGCAATGATCCTGCTCGCGTCAAGGGCACTCTCATCGTACTCAACAACCATGACGTTCGCCAGCAGGTTAACGTTTACTGAACTGACGCCAGGTACCTGGCTGACGGCTCGTTCTACCGCCGCAGAGCAGGCAGCGCAGGTCATTCCGCTGACTGTGTATTTCTCTTTTTTCACGTGCCTCACTCCCCACTACACCCCCGGGGGGTGTCCGTAAACCAACTGTACACCATTAGGTTGTGCCCTGTCAAGTGAGTTCACGCTGGCGCGGCCCAGCTTAGGCCAAAGGAAATGCAAGAAAAAAGGAGCAGTTCGCACTGCTCCTTGCCGGCAGGCAGGACTTAGAGCCTGCCCACCAGTTCGATGCCGGGTTTGAGGGTCTGTGCGCCTGGACGCCATTTGGCGGGGCAGACCTGGTCACCGTGTTTTGCCACATACTGAGCTGCCTGTACCTTGCGCAGAAGTTCAGAGGCATCGCGGCCGATGCTGTTGTCGTTGATCTCGTAGGAAACGACCTTTCCCTGGGGGTTGATGATGAAACTACCGCGCAGAGCCATGCCTTCGTCTTCAATGTAGACTCCAAACTCTCTGGACAGCCTGCCCGTGGGATCGGCCAGCATCGGGTATTGGATCTTTTTGATGGTGTCCGAAGCATCATACCAGGCTTTATGCACGAAGTGGCTGTCTGTGGATACGGAGTAGACTTCAGCGCCGATCTTCTGAAATTCCGGATAGAGATCTGCCAGATCACCGAGCTCAGTGGGGCAGACAAAGGTGAAATCGGCGGGGTAGAATACAAAGACGGACCATTTGCCTAGGATGTCAGCTTTGGTTACATCCTTGAACTCACCATTGTGAAACGCCTTTACCTTGAAATCGCTGATTTCTCTGCCGATATGAGACATGCGGATCCTCCCTATAAAAGAGTAATGATTACTGTTAGTAATAATTATACTGTTAGGCAGACCTCTGTCAAGCGGTCTCTACCCTTTTCTGCCGCGAATTTGGTGCGCGTTGAGAGTGTAAACAAACCGTGGAAAGCAGGATCCAATCAGGGTTTCCGCGTGCTTTCGGGATGTGAAATCTCCTGATATATGACACATGGCCAATCTGTATCAAGGATGAGCGAACCATGGACATCAAAGGTCGGCTGCACGCTTGGGAGAGAACCATACGGACTTGATTGAAAAGGCGGTCCGATGCGAAACGCTGGAGCAGTTCACCAAACTCGCTGAAGAGACAGCATTGAGCTGGTGCCCGGCGGTGGGTACTGGGACAAATGCAAAAAGGTGATTCCCGATTGCCCGTATGTGTGGTAGAACCGACGCACCTTAGGACGATCTTCTGCGGAACCTCGCCGCAGTCGTGCTTGATCTTTGCGGTTTGAGCTGATATAATTGTTTCGTCACAGGGTGCGCCTATAGCTCAGAGGATAGAGCACCGGCCTCCGGAGCCGGGTGCGCAGGTTCGAGTCCTGCTAGGCGCGCCATCTCTTTAACCAATGCCAAAGACTTTTGCGAGCTCCCTTTCAGGGGGCTCTTTTCACGTCTACTGCGTTGGGGAGGATTTGCCGAAAGGCTGTCCAACTGATCAACTAACGGCTCTGCCGAATGAGAGGAGGACAGAGATGACCGCCAAGATCATCGATGGAAAAGCCATTGCCCAGGAGATCCGGGCCGATCTCGCCAAGCGGGTTGCCGAACTGACGGCTCAGGGCAAGACGCCCGGCCTGCATGTGGTGCTCGTGGGCGACAACCCTGCCTCGAAGGTGTATGTACGCAACAAGCAGAGGGCGTGTGAGGAAGTGGGTATCAACTCCACGGTGCACCGCCTTGCGGAGGACACAACCCGCGAGCAGCTGCTTGGTCTGATCGAGCAGCTGAACGCCGATAGCAAGGTGCACGGCATCCTGGTGCAGCTTCCTCTACCAGCGCATCTCGATGAAGAAGAGGTGATCAACGCCATCTCCCCAGAGAAGGATGTGGACGGTTTTCACCCCAGCAATGTGGGCAAGCTCTACATAGGTACCAAGGGCTTAATCCCCTGCACGCCAGCGGGTGTTCTGGAACTTGTTAAGCGCACAGGAGTGCCGATCGCCGGGCAGAATGTGGTGATCATCGGGCGCAGTAACATCGTGGGAAAACCAGCGGCGGCGCTGTTCCTGCGGGAAAATGCCACGGTGACTATCTGCCATTCCCGTACCAAAGACGTGGCTGCGGAGGCTCGCAGGGCAGATATCCTCATCGCCGCGGTTGGACGTCCCCAGCTGGTGAAAAAGGATTGGGTAAAACCTGGAGCAGTGGTCATTGATGTGGGCATCAACCGGGTCGACGGCGGGATAGTGGGCGATGTGGACTTCGAGGAAGTGAAGGAGGTGGCGGGAGCGATCACGCCGGTTCCGGGAGGCGTGGGACCCATGACTATCGCCATGCTGCTTAAGGCGACGGTGGAAGCGGCAGCTGAGGCCTGAAAGCCGGAGCGAACTGCCGCATAACCGTAACCAGGTGGCGCGCCTGTGAAACTCTTCCCGCAGAGGGGATGGCCCAGCCATAGGTCTTCCTGAAGGGTTCCCTTTCCCAAAGGGGGGCGAAGCAGTTCTCCCATGTGGCCCCTTCGAGCCGATCACACAGAGGAGCCAAGGCTGCGGAGGCGTAGAGCTCCTCTGCCAGGTCTTCTCCGACGATGGCCAGGTCCACCAGGCGCTGCCGCCAGGCAAAGAGCAGTTCTTCCTTGGAATCTGTGTGGCGCAGCGTCCAGGTGAGCTCGTTGGCCAGGAGTTCTGGTTCGAGCCAGTTCTGCAGCGCGGCGAATTCGGCCGCGCTGCTGCACACCCAAAGGGTCAGCTCAGCA
>Ga0255347_1000897_pt1 | contig 51857 bp, 40 predicted proteins | sample wastewater_treat_2_FD_192479 | JGI IMG/M metagenome (GOLD analysis project Ga0255347, IMG submission 192479) | Wastewater microbial communities from Lulu Island WWTP, Vancouver, Canada - plant24 | ecosystem: Engineered > WWTP > Wastewater > Unclassified | place: Canada: Vancouver, British...
GTCCATTTTTTGAACGCCCGGCGCAGGGCCGCCGCCTCGGAAAAGCCCAGACGTCCGGCCATCTGTTCGACGCTCAGGTTTGTGGAGACGATATACTCTTTTCCCAACTCTGCCCTGATTTCGTCCATGATTTTCTGATAGGTGGTGTTGCGCTCCTCCAGACGCCGGCGTAATGTCCGCGGGCTCATAGCCATTTGTGCGGCAACGGCCGGCAGGCGCGGGAAGTTTCCCGCGGAAGTAATCAGCAGATTGCGTATTGCTTCGATCAATTCGTCGTAAGATTTCAGTTTTGCCATCAACTGGCGGCACTGCTCGCGGCAAATTTCTGCCAGGGCGGGATTCCCCATGGAGGTAGGGCTTTGTTCGAAATCAAAGGTTGTTTGAAATTCATCTGCACGACGGTTGAAGCGCACCGGACAGTCGAAGATCTCTGTGTAGAGCCGCCAGTGAGCAGGTTCGGGATAGGACAGGTCGATGCTCTCGATTTGAAAATGCTCCTTCGAGAGAAAAACCGCGCCGGAATAAAAGGTGGAAAGCAGCTCTTCCACAGCGAAAATCCACGAGCGAAGATTGTTCATGGGGAAGGCCGGTTTTATTCCCCAGAAAGAGCAGCTTCTCTCTTTGCGGTAGGAGAGGGTGACGAGCGAGCCGCTGAGTTCCCAGTATTGTATGGCGACCTGGTTGGCCTCGTCCAGCGTGGGGCTGCTGATAATTGCGTATCCCCAGATACCCAACTGTGCCAGGTTGTGCTGCCTGCCTATCTGAAGGCCAAGTGACGGCTGACCGCTTTTATCCAGCGCGTTGCCGACGATGGTGAGATACTGCCCGGGAGAGATGAGGGCCTCGCCGTCATTTAGCCATGTCCTGGAGAGGTTCGTTCCGGCAAGAATCTGCTCAAACGGGATTCCCTGCGCCTCCAGGCGACTCACCAGCCATTTGGCGCTGTACGAAGGGATTTTTTTTCCGGTCAATTTAACCTCTTCAATTAAAATTTTTATCAATTAATTTACGAGGCCGAATTTTGGCCATATTTATCATATTTATGGCCATACCTGTACTGTTTTTTTTATTTCTGTTTTGTTACATACTATAACAAACTTGAAGGAGTTTTAAAAAATGCCTGCCGTGGACAAATACATTCTGACCATTGATCTGGGCACGTCAGGGCCCAAGGTGGCGCTTATTTCCGTATATGGAAAGGTCGCTGACAGTGAATTTCATCCCACGCCGGTCATTCTGCATGCCGGCGGGGGGGCGGAGCAGGATCCGGCTGGCTGGTGGAGTGCCATCATGAGCGCGGCACAAAAGCTTTTGGCCAAAAAGCTGGTTCCCGCCGGCGACATCGCGGCTGTTAGTGTCACGACGCAGTGGTCGGGCACGGTTGCCGTGGACGAAGCAGGCGATCCTCTGATGAACGCCATTATCTGGATGGACTGCCGCGGACATGACGCGATGGATCATATTTTTAATTCTCCGATCAAGGTAGGCGGTTATCCTCCTCTCAAATTGCTTAAGTGGCTTAAGATTTCGGGAGGCGGGCCGTCGCTTTCGGGAAAGGATTCTGTGTCGCACATCCTATGGCTGAAAAAAGACTGCTCCGACATTTATAAGAGGACTTACAAGTTTCTTGAACCAAAGGATTATATCAATTTAAGGCTGACCGGCAAAATCGCGGCTACCGGCGATTCCATTTTGTTGCACTGGGTGACGGATAATCGCGACCCGTCGAAAGTGGTTTACAGTGAAAAGCTGCTGAAGCTCGCCGGCCTGGAGCGGGAAAAGCTGCCGGATCTGATCCGCGCGGTTGATATTCTGGGTACGCTGAAAAAAGAAGTTGCCGACGCACTCGGGCTCAATCCGGATACGCCGGTGATCGGCGGTACGCCCGATGTGCATTCCGCCTGCGTCGGCTCGGGAGCGGTCAGGGATTTTGAGGGCCATATTTATATCGGTACCTCCTCATGGATTTCGGCGCATGTGCCGTTTAAAAAAACCGACCCGTTTCACGGTATCGGCTCTTTCCCCAGTCCGTTGCCCGGCCTGTATATGATTCTCAACGAGCAGGAGTGTGCAGGGAAATGCCTGACCTGGCTCAAGGACAATGTTCTTTATAACAAGGATGAGCTGCTGATGGAGGGGAATGTCCCGGATATTTTCAAGTATCTGGACAAGACGGTTTCCCGTGTGCCGCCCGGGGCGAACCGCGTTATTTTCACCCCCTGGCTTTATGGAGAAAGGGCGCCGGTGGACGATTGCCATATCCGTTCATCACTTTTCAACCTGTCTTTGGAAAACACCAGAGAGGATATGGCCAGGGCCATTTTCGAAGGAGTGGCCTTCAATCAGAAGTGGTTGTTCAAATATCTGGAAAAATTCATGGGGCGCAGGTTTTCCTTCCTTAATTTTATCGGCGGCGGGGCCAACTCCGATGTCTGGTCGCAGATTCTGGCGGATGTGCTGGAAGTGCCGATACGTCAGCTTGCCGGTCCCATGCACGCCAACGGCCGCGGAGCCGCGTTTCTGGCGTCCGTGGCGCTGGGGTATATCAGGAAGGAGGATATCCCAGACCTTGTCGAAGTAAAGGCTCAGTACCAACCGGACCAGTCCGCGGTCGGTATCTATCGGGAGATTTTTGCCGAGTTTCTGAATCTGTATAAAGTTCACAACAAAATCTGCCGCAGGCTCAACAAAAATAATGCAGAGCGCGTCTGTGCACCTCTGCGCTGAAGGCTTGACGAAAATAAAAGGAGGTTTTCCGATGGAGTTTGATGAAATTATAAGACGGAAAAAAGAAATACTGTCCAGGCCGGCGCGGCCGATTCCCGCCGAAAAACTGGAGGCGGAGCGCAAACTGTTCTACCAGCGAAACAAACGGTCGCTGGAGCTTTTCGAGAAGGCGAAAAACCTCATTCCCGGAGGCGTGCAGCACAATTTGAGCCAGAACAAGCCTTTTCCTCTGACCATGGACAGAGGCAAGGGGTGGAAAGTCTGGGATGCGGACGGCAACGAATACACGGACTATCTTTTGTGCGGCGCGCCGATCATGCTCGGACACGGCTTTGACGAGCTCAATGAAAAAATAATAGAAATTATCAGAGATAAAGGGCCGGCCACGGGGTTGACCTCGGAATATGAACTTCTGGCCTCGGAAGAAATCATCAAACATATGCCGGCCGTGGAGATGGTCAGATTTTTACAGTCCGGGACCGAAGCGGACATGGCGGCCATCCGCATCGCCCGCGGCTTCACCAAGAAACAAAAGATCATCAAGATAGGTGGCAGCTATCATGGCTGGTCTGACCAGATGGTGTATTCGGTTCATATTCCATACTCATATAATTTTGAGGCCAGAGGGATCCCCGAAGAATGTTTTCAGCACATCATCGATGTGCCGCCCAATGATTTCGAAGCGCTGGAGGCAGCCTTTAAGAACAATCAGGACAAAGGCGGCATCGCGGCGGTCATCGTCGAACCGGTCGGGGGCGAGTCCGGCACTCATCCGGCTCACCCGCAGTGGAATAAAACCATTCGCTCTCTTTGCGACCGCTATGAATCACTCCTCATATTCGACGAAGTGGTCACCGGCTTCCGGCTCGGCATGGGCGGCGCACAGAAATATTTCAACATTATGCCGGATCTGACCGTTTTGGGCAAAATCATCACCCATGGCTTTCCCTCATCCGGTGCGGTTGCCGGCCGCCGGGAAGTGATGCAGGCCTGTACCGGCAGTTTCGGCGATAAAGTGTTCATGGGCGGGACGCTGGCCGCCAATCCGATATCCACGGCCGCGTGCTATCACGCTCTCCGTTTGATGGAGAAGTACGACGCGGTGGCGAAAGCATCGGCTTTTGCCGAGAAAATCACTCAGGCCCTGAACGATTTATTTGCCACGCGCCCGGACCTGGGATTCTTTGTCTATAATTACGGTCCGATTATTCACTATGTCACGACCGCCTTTTTTTCCGTCGAGCTCAGCGCGCCGGACGCCTTCACTGAACTTATGGCGCGCAAGCAGGTGGCGGACGACTACCAGTTGGTGACGATGTCTCATGGACTGTGTTCGCTGGCCGGTACCCGCATGTATACCTGTATGCAGCATGATGACGAGGCAATGCAAAGGACGCTGCGCGTATGGGAATACCTGCTTTCATTGATTCCCGAAAATTAAGCTGCATGTAATTGCACATATTCCTAAACAAGATAAGGAGATAATCATGAAAAAGACAAAAACCCGGGTTTGCATTAAAAAAGATTTCGATGAATTTGCGGACAAACCGATTTCCATACCGGAAAGTATCGATATGGAAAGCCATCTGATTGCCACCTACTGGGCGGAGATGGATAAAGCGTTTGACGCGTCGGTGATGGGGCAGGTGATTGCCATCGAACAGACGACCGGCACGTGGACTCCCGTGCCGGGTGAGACACCGGAGATTCGCGCCCGGCACGTGGCGAAGGTAATCGGCGTGTATGAATGCCCTTATTATGAATACGCAGTGCCGGCCGACGTGACCAGCCGCACGTATATCATCCAGATCGCCTTTCCCGCGGCGAACGTGGAGGATCAGTTTCCGATGATCCTGACGGCGCTGGTGGGTAATATTTCCATGGTCCCGAATCTGAAGCTGTTGGACATACGGTTTCCGCAGATGACGTTAAACGAATACAAAGGGCCGAAGTTCGGCATCGACGGCTGGTGGAAGGCGCTGGGACTGCGCAAAGGCCGCCCCTTGCTCAACAACATGATCAAGCCCTGCAGCGGTTACCCGCTGGAGGTCGGTGCGGCTCTTTTCCGCGAGGCGGCCCTGGGCGGCTGCGACGTCATCAAGGATGACGAGTTGATCGCCAGCATGCGATACAACGATGCGGTCAAGAGGGTCAAAACCTACATGAAGATAGAAAAGGAGGTCTACGAGGAGACAGGAGAGCACACTCTGTATACAGTCAATGTGACCGACCGACTGCCGCGAATGTTCGATCTGGCCAGGCGCTGCATAGACGCAGGCGCAAATGCCCTAATGGTCAATTACCTGGCGGTCGGGCCGGAAGCGATGCGCGCTCTTGCCGACGATCCGGCGATCAATGTCCCGATTCTTGCCCACATGGACGTCGCCGGAGCCTATTTCATGTCGCCGAATCAGGGTATTTCATCCCCCCTGATTTTTGGAAAAATTGCGCGTCTGTGCGGGGCGGATTCGATTGTCCTGCCTTTTTCGATGGGCGGCAAGGCCATGTACATGCATGAACGTTTCATGGCGACCACGCGGAACCTGACCTACCCGATGGGCTCCCTGAAGCCCTGCATGCCCATGCCGTCGGGTGGCATCACGCCCAACAACGTGCAGGACATTGTCAATGCGCTGGGCAAAAACATCATGATCGGCTCCGGAGGAGGAGTGCATGCTCATCCCAAAGGCCCCAGGGCGGGCGCACGCGCCCTGCGGCAGGCCATCGATGCGGCGATGAAGGGAATCCGCCTTGAGGAGTACGCCAGGGATCATGAGGAGCTTGGCATCGTTTTGGGAGTCTGGGGCAAGAAAACAGATTTCAAAATATAGTCTGAAGCCGGGCGGCCGTCTTAGCCGGCGGCCGTCCGAAATGGAGAGAAGCGGATTGAAAGTCCATCCCCACACAGACCCGCGCCTGTCCCCGGCCTGGGCGCCGTGGTTTTCGCACGAGTACATCAATTATTATGTTGTAAACGCGCTGCCCCCGATTATGGATCTGAAACCCGTGCCGGTGCTGCCGGATCCCCGCGCGGCAGATGATGCGTGGGCCGTCGGTCCGCGCCATATAGATCTTTATAAGGAATCGTTTGAAATCGTCCGCGGGCTCAACCCTCTTGAATCCTATGATTACGAGCTGCGAAACGGCAAATTCAGTCCCTCACCGCCTCTGGATCTGTCCATCGAACCCTGGAAAATCCTTCTGCTTTACAGCACGGAGCCTGACCTGCTCCTGGATTGCGATCTCATCCTGGACAGGCGGCAGAAAATCACCGGCGGGTCGCACGGCTGGCGACACATGGAATTTAAAGTTGCGGGGGTTACCTTTGGGTCACTCGTGCATTCCTGGCGTGAAAACACGCGCCTGTCCCGGCAGGCCTTTGCGCGGGGAAATGATTACTGGGGCTGGCGCTACCTTTCGCGCGCCACTCATTATCTGGCGGACGCGGGGAATCCCTTTCATGTCAAAACAGCCCCTCTGATTTTGCGCCTGAAGAAATTTCTGTCATTTTCCGAATTGTTCAGGATCATTTCCGCCGCCCATCAGGGTTATGAAATTTATGTTGAGCGGCGCTTCCGTGAAGAGTTTCCCCGTTTCCACGAGGCATTGCGGGCAGGCGCGCAAGCTGCTTTGTCGGGCGGGACAGGCCCGGAGTCGCAGTTACGGGCGTATATGCAGCGTTCGAGAAAGAGGCTCAATGCAATTTTTAATTTTATTATCGAAAAGTTCGGCGAGGAGCTGATCGGGGTATTCGGCCATATCGACCAAAACGGTGAAACGGACGTCTCCAAGCAAATTAATGAGTGCTCGGCTCAGGCGGCAAAAATCATATTCAGACGTGGCGATTCATCTTCGCTTGCCTCGCTGGACGAAGCGACGGCCGAAATATTTTTCGATACAGGCCGTATCCTTGCCTCCTTCATCCTGGAGTTTTACCGCTGGCATGAAAGAAATGACCATGCGCCTCGTGCCTGATCAGCCATCGGCGCCTTATTCATTTGTCGATTTACTTCCACTTATATCGTGATCAGGCACAGGCGGACATCTGGTTTAGTTCTTCGCCGATAATTGCCTGGTCAAAAATCCGTCGCCGCGCCTGGCCCGGACGCCTCCGGGTGCTTAAAAAATAATTTTGCTTTAAGCCATGAATTTTGATAATGCGCTTTAATCGAAAATGTCTGAATTCGTGTACTTTTGTCGATTTCAATAAAGGAGTCGCCCTGTGAAAAAGGCAGTTTTGCTTGCCCTGACCTTGCTTTTGGCCGCCTGCACGTCGCTGCAAAAGACACCGCCAGAAGAGAAATTCAAAAAGAGCTTTCCCGATCATAAGTTCGAATCGTTTGACGAGTCTTCTGTAAAAGGCATCTATGAAGTATATGACGGGCGTCAAGTGTATTATTATCTGCCCGATGGGGATGTGATTCTCCTGGGAAACATGATTTCCAAGGACAACCGGAACCTCACCCGCGAAAGCGAGGGCAAAAAAATGGCGGCCGGTCTGAAAAATCTGCCGCTGGATAAGGCGATAAAAATCGGCAGCGGCAAAACGCAGGTGGTGGAATTTATCGACCCTAACTGTTACTACTGCCGCATGTCTTTTAATTTCTTTCAGCAAAGAAAGACGGACGTCACGATGTACGTTTTTTTCTATCCTCTTTCTGAAAACTCGGCAAAAAAGATTCGCCACATCATTTGTTCAAAAGACCGCGCTTCAGCCTATGAAGATGTGATGAGCGGCAAGCTGGATGGAGATGCGGAATTTAACTTATGTGAAGATAAAGAGGCTGACGAGATCGAGCAGGCCCATCAGCAGGCAAGCGCCCGCGCGCGGGTGAGGGCTACCCCTCTTTTTTACATAAAAGAGCAGGTGGTGCCCGGCTTCGACCAGCGGACGCTGGAGCAGCTTCTGGCGAAATAAAAAAAACCGCCCCTGCCATGAAAAGGGGCGGTTTTTTGTTCCGGCCGATGCCGGTTGTATTCTTTTTGGGATTAGCGGACTTTGGCGCCGGGCAGGGGCGCACGGTCAAAGCCGATGAGTGTCAGGCCCGCACTGCTGTCAGTCGCCAAAAGCATCCCGTGGGACTCGACGCCCATCAGTTTGGCCGGCTTCAGGTTGGCCACAATCACAATGGATTTCCCGACCAGCTCTTCGGGCTGGTAGTCCTGACCTATGCCGGCCACGATGGTGCGTCTCTGGCCGATATCTATTTCCAGCCTGATCAGTTTGCTGGATTTGGGCACCCGTTCGGCAGTGATGATCCTGGCCACACGCAGATCTATTTTCGTAAATTCATCGTAGCTGATTTCCGGTTTGATGTCCGCAGGTGGCTTTGATTGTTCCTGCTGGGTTTCTTTTTTCAGTGTGACGCGCGGGAAAAGCGCCTCCGGGCGCTTCAGTTCGGCTCCGGCCGGAAGCGGCTCGGCTTCCCGGATGGTCTCCAGGCTGTATTTGATGCCCGTGTCCAGGCCGATTGTCTGAAGGATTTTTTCCGCGGCGTGCGGCATAAAAGGAGAAACCAAAATAGCCACGCATCTGAGGGCTTCCAGAAGCCGGTACATGATGGCGACAAGCCTGTCTTTATCGGCAGGGTTTTTGGCAAGCGTCCATGGTTCATTTGCCACAATGTATTTATTGGCAGAGCCGACAAGTTCCCAGATGGCCGCAAGCGCCCTGTGCAGCGACATATCGGCAAAGCAGGCCTCCACTTCCGTAACCGTTGTTTGCGCCAGTTCCTGCAGTTTGTTTTCGACGCCCTGAGCGGGCGGTGACGGTATTTTCCCGTCACAGTATTTTATGGCCATCGTGACCGTGCGGCTCACCAGATTACCCAGGTCATTGGCCAGATCGGAGTTGAGCCGCGCCACCAGCGCCTCTTCGGAGAAGGTGGAGTCCCGGCCGAAAACCATGTCACGCAGCAGGAAGTAGCGGAAGGTGTCCAGGCCGTATTTGTCTTTCAAATCCAGTGGCCGCACAACATTGCCGAGGCTTTTGGACATTTTTCCCTGGTCCATGTTCCAGTAACCGTGGACGTTCAGATGCTGATAGGGCGCGATACCGGCGGCGCGGAGCATGGTCGGCCAGTAGATGCCGTGCGGTTTCAGTATGTCCTTGGCGATGAGATGCTGGGCCCGGGGCCAGAATTTTTTAAATTTTTCACCGTCGGGATACCCGATGGCCGTCACATAATTTATTAGAGCGTCAAACCAGACATAAGTGACGTACTTTTCGTCAAACGGCAAAGTGATGCCCCACTCGAGCCTCGTTTTGGGTCGGGAGATGCACAGATCCTCGAGCGGCTCGCGCAAAAAGCCCAGCACCTCATTACGGTAACGCTCCGGGCGGATAAATTCGGGATTCTTCTGAATGTAGTCGATGAGCCAGTCCTGATACCTGCTCATGCGGAAAAAATAGTTGCTCTCTTTACGGTACTCCGGGACGGTCTGATGATCGGGACACTTGCCCTCCACCAGCTCTTTTTCGGTGTAAAACCGCTCGCAGCCCACACAGTAAAACCCTTCGTAGGAGCCGAAATAAATATCTCCCGCGTCGTAAACTTTCTGGAGTATATGGCGGACGGTTCGGATATGATCCTCGTCGGTGGTGCGGATGAAGTAATCATTGGTGATTGCCAGTTCGGGCCACAGCTGCCTGAACTGGGAGCTGATCCGGTCCGCATAGGCTTTGGGGCTGATTTGCGCCTGCCGGGCCGCCTCGGCGATTTTATCGCCGTGTTCGTCTGTCCCGGTCACGAAAAATGTTTCCCGCCCGATCATGCGTGCCCAGCGAGCCAGGGTGTCGGCGACAATCGTAGTATAGGCGTGCCCGATATGCGGCGACGCATTGACATAATAAATAGGAGTGGTGATGTAATATGGCGTGGTCATGACTATTTACTGCTCCTTAAGTGAGGGGACGATTTTTTTTGGCTGCCCGGCGGTTTTTTGCTGTCCGGGTTTGGGGGCTGCCTCGCCGGACTGCGCCGGTTTGGTGTCGCGAGCGGTCTTTTTCGCCTCGGCATAAACTTCATGCTCGAAAGAAAGGCAGCACATCAGCCGCCCGCAAAGGCCGGATATTTTTTCCGGGTTTAGAGACATGCTCTGATCCTTGGCCATTTTTACCGTGACCCGATCCATATTCTGCAAGACGCCGGCGCAGCAGACCGGTCTGCCGCACACAGCCAGGCCTTTGACTATTCTTGTTTCCTGCCGGGCGCCGATTTGCTTGAGTTCGATTCTTGTTTTAAATTTCGTAACCAGGTCTTTGACCAGTTCCCGAAAATCGACCCGTGAGTCGGCGGTAAAATAAAAAATCATTTTGCTGCGATCGAAAAATGACTCCACGGTGATAAGTTTCATGGCCAGGTTTTTTTCCCTGATTTTTTCAATGCAGTATTTTTTTGCGTCTTTTTCCTGTGCCTCGCGTTCTTCAAGGACGCGCAGATCATCATTTGTGGCCTTGCGCAGGACTTTTTTCAGGTTGGCAGGAAGCTGGTCCGGCTCGCATCGTGAAACGTCGGTGACGACCATACCCAGGGCGACGCCGTCGTCCGTGCTGACCAGCACCTGATCGTTTTTGTACAGGATGTGGTCACAGGCGTCAAAGCTGTGGATTTTACCTTCCTTTTTAAATTTTACCCCTATAATGTTGGTCAGCACTTTTGCAGTTCCGTTTCAAATTTTCATAGTGAAAGCTTAAATGCCATTGTTTCCAATGTCAACGATTTGTTCACGTTCATTTCCAAAAGCGTCGCCGAGCGTTCGACCAGGGCGATATTGTCAAGAATCTGCCTGCCTGTCAAACGTCGCGCCAGCGAGGAGACGCATGGCAGATCATGGGCGTTTACGACCATGGAGTCGCGGCATGTTTCCTTGTATACCAGAGCATCCCGAAAATATGTATTGAGGATTTTCAGGCCCTGGCGGATCTCCTTTTTATTTTCCCCCAGAAAAGCCGACAGGGCCAGCAGACTCATCGGTTCGCCTGTGTGTGAAGCGGACAACAGCCGGCCGAGTTCGGCACGGAAGGCCATCAAGTCTTGTGCATCCAGCTCCAGTGCCTGACTGATCGAGCCGCCGGAGAGGCTGGCAAGCAGGTATGCGCGTTGAGTATTTTTTCCGCCTGTCTCGACAAGCCATCGCGCTACAGTGTCGGCCGGCAGTGGCTGGAAATTCACTCGCTGGCAGCGCGAAAGAATGGTGAGAGGCAGCGACCGGGGGCGGGCGCTTACCAGGATGATTAAGTTCCCTGGGGTCGGCTCTTCCAGCGTTTTCAGCAAAGCGTTGGCCGCCTGATCGTTCATCTTATCCGCATCATCGATGATGAAGACCCGCCTTTTCCCTTCCAGCGGTCTGAAAGTCATTTGCTGCTCAATATGACGGATCGCGTCAATCCTTATAAATTGAGTGTCTGAGGCCACAATGTGAATGTCGGGGTGGTTGCCGCGGCTGATTTTGAGGCATGATGGGCAACTTCCGCAGGCGTCGGGAAGGTCGGCCCGGTCTCCGCAATTGAGTGCTGAAGCGAAGGCGAGTGCCGTGGTCTTTTTCCCGATACCGGCAATACCGCTGAAGATATAGGCGTGCCCGACCCGCCGCGAGGCAAGCGCTTTTTGCAGCATACCGATCTGCCTGGAATGACCGTAAATTTCTTTAAATGTCATAGGAGGTGAAATTACCGGCCGGGCTGGTGCCCGTTTTTAATGAAATCCATCACCAGCCGTCTGACGTCTTGCGCTACAAGCCCGACTGCCTGTGTGGAGTCGATAACACGGAACCGTGCCGGCTCCGCCCGCTTCAGGCTTTCGTAGCCGTCGCGCACACGTTGATGAAAATCAATTTTTTCTCTTTCAAACCGGTCGGCCAGAGAGGGATCATGGAGCTTTGCATCACGCCTGGCCGCTCTTTGCAGCCCTGCTTCAACCGGCAGATCGAACAGAAGTGTCAGATCCGGTTTGAGGCCCGGCGCGCAGTAATCGTTCAATGTTCTAATAAAGTCGGCATCCAGTCCCCTTCCGGCGGACTGGTAGGCAAAGGTGGCATCGGAGAATCTGTCACACAGGACATATTTGCCTGCCGCGAGTGCCGGCATGATCACTTCACGCACATGCTGGGCGCGGGCGGCGCAAAACAGGAGAAGTTCCGTTTCGGAAAACATCTCGCGGTGGCGGCGGTTAAAAAGTATGTCGCCGATTTTGCGGCCTATTTCCGTTCCGGCAGGTTCCTGCGTGACCAGTGCCGGTATCTTTTCATCATTTAGAAAGCCGGCCAGTAATTTTATGTGTGTGGATTTGCCGGATCCTTCAATCCCTTCAAAAGTGATGAACTTACCCATTGATCTCCCCTCCGTGCGATGGAAGTGAAGGCCTCGAAAAAAAAATGCCGTACCTTTTATTGGTAATAAGAAAAAAGCAGGGGAAAAATCCGTTTTCACAGACGGACTTTTCCCCGGCAAAAAGTAATTTCGCAGATTTGTTGTTTACTTTTCTTCCCCGGGCACGATCGCTTCCACCGGGCATTGATCGCAGCATGCTCCACAGTCCGTGCATAATTTAGGATCAATTACATACTTGTCCTCACCCTCCGATATGGCCTCGACCGGGCATTCATCTTCGCAGGAACCGCAAGCGATACAATCATCTGTAATCACATACGCCATATTGTTATAAATCTCCTTTGAATAAAAAATTAACGTCTTTCCGGCGTGACACCGGCTTTAAACGGATACGACTTCTTTCACGGAGGGCACCTGTTGCTTCAGGATTTTTTCGATGCCCATTTTCAGTGTCATCTGTGACATCGGACAGCCGTGACAGGCACCGGTCAGTTTCACTTTGACCACGCCGTCATTTGTGACGTCAACCAGTTGCACATCTCCTCCGTCGGCCTGCAGTGCCGGCCGCACTTTTTCCAGAGCTTTTTGCACTTCTTCTTTCATGATTATCTCCATTTCTATTTAATTATCTCAATTGGTTCCCGTTCAGTGCGGCATTTTACCGACCATAGTTTTAAAGACGGACCGTGCGATGACGGAAAGCTCCGGCTTGAAAAAAGTATAGGACTCTTCTTTATCGTGTCCCGCTTTCCACAGTATCTTGCCGCTCGGCGCGTCAATGAGCCGCACACCAAGGCTTACCTTCCCCAGATTTTTATCTTTTTTAATATAATAACTCCAGTAATCAACGGCAATCAGCAAAAAGGCGTCCGCTTCAATCAGCTCACCGATTTTCCGGCTCAAGGCGGGATCGGAGTAGCTAAGCGTCTGCAGTTTGGACAGGTATTCGGCCAGGGCTTTGCCCAGCTCCTTGTCCGAGCTTGTGCGGCTGACCAGAGACTCGGCACTGACAACGCTTTTGAACCATTTCTTCTCTATTAATACTTCAGCGGCAATCTGCTCCACAGCCGGGCTTGCCTCTTTATGGGGTCCGACATCGGCCGGAAACACAGCGATCCGCCCTGGATGATAGCTTTCCGCAGCCGGGTCAAGCTGTGAGTAGCGCAGTCCACCGCACGCGAGGACGCTCAACGCGGCCATGAGCACAACCGATCGGGTGAAAAAACCCCTCATTATAGATTAGTTGCTCCTGTCAAGTATCTTTGTGCCGTCAAATCAGGAAACGCCAGCAGAAAACAGCAAAACCGGCAATAATAAAGCTCGTTTGCAGAACCCCTTCCAGAAAGGCCCCTGAAAACCCCGCCCTTCTATCACAAACCCTTAAACAAATCCATATATATAATGGACACGAAATAAGAAAATAACTAAGCGCGGGAGTCCAGCCGGCATGGTGGGAAATCAGCAATATGACGAATAATATCACAGCTATAGCTTTCAGGATGATTTGGGTTTTTTCCTTGCCGATGACCACGGGGATTGTTTCGCGGCCCAGTAATTTATCGCTTTGCATTTCCATAATGTCCGGCATCGCCGAGCGGATAAAGACCAGACCGAAGGTGAAAAGAAAAGCAACCGCCATTGCTGCCGAAAAGCCCGTATTGGTGTGAAGTGCCGGTAAAACCGCCGTTACAATGCTCCAGGCCAGGGCGGTGGAAATATTTTTTGACCCGGGCAGGTCGCTCAGCCTGCGGAAACGATATGTGGCCGGCAGAATTTTCATATTGTACAAAACGCCCGCCACGGCGACAAACGATAAAACGATGAAAGGAAAAAATCCATTCAGGAAACTCAAAATCAGGGCCCCCAAAAGCGCTAAGACCGCCGCCGTGAGATGGAGTCCGGCGTGTTTCCGATAGTCTGTCTCGCGGAAGGAGCCGATAAGACCCGCTTCTCTGCTTCGGTTGAGGCGGTTGAGCACATGCATGGCCCAGACAAAGAATGAAGCCACGGCAACCGATGATATGTTCAGGGGTATTTTTTGCAGTGCCATGGCGGCCAGCGCCAGGCACGCCGCCCCCACTGCGGAATAAATATCGACCCGTACAGCCCACAGCCAGGCTTTGAGCAGAGGCCCGGCTTTTTTCAGGGGAACCATATACTCTTCTTTAATTGTATCGATGACCTGATCGATGATCCAGTTCGGGGTGGATGCACCTGCGGAAATGCCGATTTTGCCGTATGAGGAAAGATCACGGTTTTTTATCTCCTCCGCCGTTTCGATGTGAAAGGCCGGCTTGTTCTCTTTTTGGGCCAGATCAACCAGCCGGCAGGTATTGGCGCTGTTTTTACCTCCGACGACGAAGATGGCGTCCATTTCGCGGGCCAGTTTGATTATTTCTCCCTGCCTTTTTTCCGTGGAAGAGCAGATGGTGTGAAAAACAACCGCCTGCGGGCTTTTTTCCTTAATCTTTTGTACAATACGGTCGTAATATTCCGCGTTTTGCGTGGTCTGGGCGACAATGCAGACTCTATCCATAGGAGGCAGGTCTTTCGCTTCTTCCACGGTGGCGATGACGATCCCCCTGCCATCGGTGTAACCCCATAACCCGTCCACTTCGGGATGCTTGCGGTCCCCTGCGATTACCACCGTGTAATCGAGTGCCGTGTGTTTTTTAATGATGGCCTGGACATAGCCGACCTTCGGACAGGTGGCGTCGATGATCTTGACGCCGCTCGCCTTTATTTTTTTTCTCTCCTCGGGTGCGATGCCGTGCGCCCGGACAATCAGGAAGGAGTTTCGGGGGTCGGTTATCTCGTTGACGCTTTCCACGGCTGTTATGCCGCGGCTTTGAAGCAGAGCGATGGTTTGAGGGTTGTGGATAAGCGGTCCATAAGTATAGATGCGCCTGCCTTTGGCGCGCTGGGCGATGTCCAGAACCACGTCCACTGCGCGGCGCACTCCCATGCAGAATCCCGCTGTTTCAGCCAGTTTGATCTCCATTTAAAGCTTCTTTCGGGCCAGAATAAAAAATTCTGTGTTGCCAGCCGGTCCCGGAAGGGGCGAGGCGCATGTGCCGGTCACTTCCAGGTTCAGTGATTCACAAAACAGGCGGATTTCTTCCACGACCCGGTCGTGTACGGCAGCATCTGCGATCACACCGTTTTTTCCGACCTCCTCTCTGCGCGCCTCGAACTGCGGCTTAATCAGGGCCAGAATCCAGGCATCGGCGCTGACAAGACTGAGCACCGTGGGGAGGACTGTCTTCAGCGAAATAAAAGATACATCAATAACGGCGAGCGCCGGTTTTTCATCAAGATGTTTTCCGTCGTAGTAACGGATGTTGGTGCGTTCGATCACGACCACGCGCGGGTCTTCGCGCAGTTTCCAGGCCAGCTGGCCATATCCGACATCGGCAGCAAATACCTTACGCGCCCCGGACTGCAAAAGGCAGTCGGTAAAACCGCCGGTGGAGGAGCCGACATCCAGCACAGCCATGCCCTGTACATCCAGCCCGAAATGCTCCAGCGCGCCTCTCAACTTGACGCCGCCACGGCTGACATAGGGATGAGCCTCCGCTTTGAGCGACACCGCCGCGTCCGCCGACACCATATGGCCGGCCTTATCCACGACTTGGCGATCTATCGTGACGTTTCCCGACATAATTACGGCGCGGGCTTTTTCGACGGTGGGGGCTATGCCTCGCTCTACGAGCAAAAGGTCAAGACGGGTTTTTTTAATCTGCCTGTTCATCTGTGTCAGTCCGCGCCGTGCCGGCGAGCATTTGCCTTGTCGCGTCGAGGATGGCTTCTTCGTCGATTCCGTGTGCGCGACGCAACTGGGCCTGCGTCCCCTGTTCCACAAACTCGTCATTTATACCCAGGCGCTTTACCGCCACACCGGTGAGGCCTCTTTGCGAAAAGAGTTCCAAAACGGCGCTTCCGAAACCGCCATCGAGAACATTTTCCTCAACCGTCAGGATCTTACGTGTGTCGGCCGCTGCGGCGCAAATAAGGTCAGCGTCCAGAGGTTTGATGAAGCGCGCGTTTATCACTCTTACCGAAGCCCCTTCGGTTTTGAGCTTTGCGGCTGCGGCCAAGGACGGGTATACCGTTGAGCCGGCCGCGACAATGGCCAGGTCGGTGCCCTCGCAAACGAGCTCGCCGCGGCCGACGGGCAAAGTCATCATTTCCTCATCCAGCGCCACCCCGAGGCCCCTGCCCCGTGGGTAACGCACGGCGGCGGGGGCGCCGCAGCCGACGGCGGTTTTTAACATGTGCTGAAGTTCGTTTTCATCTTTTGGCGCCATTATGATCATGCCGGGGATGTTTCGCAGATAGGAAAAATCAAACAGCCCCTGATGGGTAGGGCCGTCCTCCCCGACGATGCCGGCCCGGTCCACGGCAAAAACAACGGGCAGTTTCTGCAGGCATACATCGTGGAGGATCTGATCATAGGCTCTTTGTAAAAAGGTGGAGTAAATCGCGACAACCGGCAAAAATCCCTCAACCGCCAAACCGGCGGCGAAAGTGACCGCCAGCTGTTCCGCGATGCCGACATCGTATAGGCGCTCCGGGAAGGCCTGGCGGAATTTGTCCAGTCCCGTGCCCTCACACATGGCGGCGGTGACGGCGACGATGCGCCCATCGTCGGCGGCCAGTTTAACCAGTGTGTTTCCGAATATTTCCGTGTAGGAAGGGGCTTGACTGGCCGAAGGGATTGTCATCCCCGTGCCGACGTCGAAAGGAGCGATCCCATGGTAGCCGGGAGAATTTTCCTCGGCGAACTTATAGCCGCGTCCCTTTTGTGTAATGACATGGACAAGTACCGGGCCTTCCAGGTTTTTGATGTTTTCGAAATTCTTAATCAGATGGTCCAGGCGGTGACCCTCCAGTGGTCCGACATAGGTGAAGCCCAGCTCTTCAAACAAAGCGCCCGGGACGACGAATGTTTTTACAGATTCCTCCACCTGGCGCGAGAACCTGATTACCTGTTCGCCGATATTAGGTATTTTTTTCAGAAAGTTTTTCAGCTCGCCCCTCAGTCGGGTGACACGCCCGCCGGTCATGATTCTGTTTAAATAAGAGGAGAGAGCCCCGACATTGGGCGAAATGGACATCTCGTTATCATTTAATACGATGATGACACGCTTTTTGCGGTCGCCGGCCCAGTTAAGAGCTTCAAAAGCCATGCCGGTGGTCATGGAGCCGTCCCCGATAACCGCGATCGTCCTGGATTTGTCACCTTTGAGGCAGTGGGCCTCGGCGAAGGCGGCAGCCGCCGCGATGGATGTGCCGCTGTGACCGACGTTGAAGGTGTCATAAATACTTTCTTCTCTCTTGGGGAAGCCGCTAAGCCCGCCACGTCGGCGGAGCGTGTGAAAGCTGTTTTTACGCCCGGTGATGATTTTATGGGTGTAGCACTGATGGCCGACATCCCAGATGAGTTTATCCTCGGGCGTGCTGAATACGTAATGCAGGGCCAAAGTGAGCTCGACGGCACCGAGCGAAGAAGCCAGATGTCCGCCCGTGACGGAAACCGTGTTGATGATGAGATTTCTTATCTCGGCAGCCAGCGTGTTGAGTTCGGCCACGCTCAACCCGCGCAGGTCTTGAGGAAGGTCAATACCCGGCAATAAAGCGTGATTTGTGGTTTCCGGCTGCTTCATCTTTTGTTACAAACCTCTAGGAATTTCTTTCCATAATATAGCGGGCGATCACTCTCAAAGGCAGGGCGCGCGCATCGAAAGAAGTTATGCTGTCAACGGCCGCCTCAACTAATTGGGTCAACATGTCTTTTGCCTGTTGGAGCCCCAGCAGGGCCGGGTAAGTGACTTTGCCGCGGGCCGCGTCGCTGCCGGTATTTTTGCCCATGATACCACTGTCGCCTTCCACATTGAGAATATCGTCGGCGATTTGAAACGCGAGGCCTACGTTGGCCCCGTAGCGGCTCATTGCCTGAATCTTTTTTTCGTCCGCTCCGGCGAGAATCGCTCCCGTTTTGACGGCCGCCTCGATGAGCGCTCCTGTTTTACGCCGATGGATCTGCTCGAGGCCCGCAAAATCAGGCGCGACGGTTTCGGCCAGCATGTCCAGTGCCTGTCCTCCGACCATACCGGCCATGCCCGCGGCGCCCGCGATTTCCTGAATTACCGCCAGACGCCGCTCCGCTTGCAGGCGGATTTTTTCCGCGCGCGACAAAAGGACGAAAGCTTCCGTCAAAAGGGCGTCGCCGGCGAGAATTGCCGTCGCTTCGCCGAAGACCTCGTGGCAGGTAGGTTTGCCCCGGCGGAAATCATCATTGTCCATCGCCGGCAGATCGTCATGAATCAGTGAATAGGTGTGAATCAGCTCCAGAGCACAGGCGGCCGGCATGGCGGTTGCGATATCGCCTCCGCAGGCTTCGAGCGCGGCGATACAGAGAATCGGCCTGATTCTCTTGCCGCCGGAAAAAACGCTGTAATGAATGGCCGTATGAAGCTCCTGGGGCAAAGAGTCTTCGTCGGGCAGATAGCGACGAAGCGCATATTCCACAATTTCCCGTCGGTCCTTCAAATAGGCTTCCAGAAAATCATCATTGTTCATCGCTTTGTTCATCCTGGAAGATTTTGGTTTCTAGTGAATCTTCCTTTTCGAGAAGCAGCTCCACTCGTCTTCCGGCAGCTTCGAGCTTACCCGAGCAGAAACGAATCATGCGTATGCCCTCTTCAAATGACTTGAGTGCCGCCTCCAGCGGCATTTCGCCTGCTTCCATCTCCCTTACTATCTTTTCAAGTTTTTCCAGAGCTGTTTCAAAGCTCTCTTTTGCCATAGCCGGTCACTCCTTGAGTATTTTATCCACATTAGCGCTAAAGCTTCCTTGCGCCAGTTGAATACGGACTCTTTCCCCCAAAGTCAAGCGACAAGCGTCGCGGATGATTTCTCCGTCTGCTTCCCTGCGAGTGACGCTGTAACCCCTTTGCAGCACCGCCAGAGGGTTCAGCGAAGCCAGCAGTGCGGCATGGCTCTTCAACCTCTGGGTATAGCCACCATGATAATATTTCCAGCTGTCCCAAAGACCCTTTTGCAGCGTGCCGAGACGAAATTTCTTTTCACTGATTTGGCGTTCAGGGTTGAAGTTTTGAAGCCTGAGCTCCAGCTGCTCGAGCTTATGGCCCAGTGCCTGTGTGAGGCGCGAAAAAGCATATTTTAAATCTTCACGCAGATCATCGAGAGCAATTGAGTAATCGCCGAGAAAACGCCGCGGGTCCTTAAAGCGAACGCGGACGGCTTCGAGTGCTTCTTTCTCATCGTCGAGAAGGCGCTCCTGAGCGGCAATCAGTCTTTGCCTCAGACTATAGATCGTGTCGAGAAGATCACTTCTACGGGGGACAACCAGCTCCGCCGCCGCGGATGGCGTCGGAGCACGAAGGTCGGCGACAAAATCGCAGATGGTGAAATCAGTCTCATGGCCGACGGCAGAGACAACGGGAATGGACGAGCGAAAAATTTCCCTCGCGAGTTCTTCATTATTGAAGGGCGCGAGGTCTTCAAGCGATCCTCCGCCGCGGGCGATTATTATAATATCAACTCCTTCGGTTTGCTGAAGGTTTTGCAGGGCCGCGATGATCTCGGAGGCGGCCCCCTCTCCCTGCACACGCGCCGGTGCAATCAGAATATCCACGGACGGAAAACGGCGGCGGGTGATGTTTAAAATATCCCTGATCACCGCGCCGGTGGGAGATGTCACCACGCCGATGCGACCGGGGAGAAACGGCAGTGATTTCTTCCGCGCCTCATCGAACAGTCCTTCGGCGGCGAGCTTGGCTTTCAGCTGTTCGAAGGCTTTTTGCAGCGCCCCCGTCCCCTGCGGCTCGATTGATTCCACGATCAGCTGATATTCACCGCGCGGCAGATAGGTGCTTAATCGAGCACGGCAGAGGATTTTCATGCCGTCTTCCGGTTCAAACCTTGCGGCCCGGATGCCATAGGGCCGGAAAAAGACGCAGCGGATCTGGCTTTTATCGTCTTTAAGAGTGAAATAGGTGTGGCCGGACTGTGGCTGGCGGAGATTGGACACCTCGCCTTCTACATAAAGCCGGCCAAAGGCTTCTTCCAGAAGAGTTTTGATATTTTCATTCAGCTGTGAAACGCTCAGAACTTCTTTCATCGGCGCGACGCTACCAGATATTACCGGGCAAGACAAGGTTCAATTATTCAGTGGTTACGCAAAGATGTTGATGTTGCTGTCATGCTCTTCGGGCCGGATACTGAATGCAGCCGGCAGTTGCTGTGATCCATTGCTATTAAAAAAACGGGCGATGAAGGTTGTGACGATACAACACGCCCTGTCCGGGTGCTATTGACAAGAGCCGTATATCATGCAAGTCAATAACAATTTTTATCACGATATATGTCGGAGGCTTCGTTATGTCTCGTCAGTATGACCTGGTGATCATCGGTGGCGGGCCCGCCGGACTGGCTGCGGCCCGGACCGCATCCGCGGCGGGGAAAAGAATTCTTGTTGTGGAAAAAGACGGTTGGGGGGGCACCTGCACTCATCGCGGCTGCATCCCTACAAAAGCTATGCTTGCCTGCAGTAGTTTTTATTCAGGACTCAAAAAACTAAAACGCCTTGGCATCGACACGGGCGAGGCAAGGGTTGATTTTGCCGCGATGAGGAAACATCAGGAACAGATGGTGAAAATAGCTGCGCTGGGTGCACGCAAGCTTCTTACAGATGCCGGCGTCGAAATCACGGAAGGCACCGGAGAAATTATTTCCCCCCGCGAAGTCATCTGCACGGACCGGACGGGGGAGGGCCGATGTGTCACAGCGGATCATCTTCTGATTGCCTGGGGCTCTGAGGCGATTGTACCGCAGGGCATTTCGCTTTCGTCGCGGATTATGACCTCCGACGGTATCGGCCAGATGGACGGTCTGCCGGCAAGCATAATTATCGTCGGTGCCAGCTTTATCGGTGTCGAATACGCGGTATTTTTCGCGGAGCTGGGCGTCAGGGTGGTTCTTGTTGAGCTCATGGAACGGATTTTACCGCAGGAGGATGAAGAGGCGGGCGCATTTCTGCAGAGGGAACTTGTCCGTCTGGGTATTGATGTGCGCACGTCAACCGTGCCAACTTCACTTGCCGAATCTCCGGAAGGTATTATCATGCGGACAGGCACAGAGAATGAGGGAGAGGAGTTAAAGGCGGATTGCGCCCTTCTTTGCACCGGCCGGAAGCCGGTTTTGTACGAAAAACAGCTGGCTGCGGCGGGAATCGCTTATGACGCAAAAGGAATTAAAGTCGATGAATCCATGATGACCGGTGCGGGTGGCATCTATGCCGCAGGCGACGTCACAGGCGGCATGATGCTGGCGCATCGTGCCACACGCCAGGCGCAGGTGGCGGTGCAAAGCATGTTCGGCGGTGGAAGTTACACCTACAATGAAAACAACATCCCCTCCGTTGTTTACAGCCATCCCCAGGTCGCCCGGGTAGGCTATACACAAGGGCGCGCCCTGGCCGAGGGGATGGAAGTGGAGGTTGCCGTGAGCAACTACAGCGCCAACATCATTGCACGTTCAGAATTAATGGGGCAGGGGTTTGCCAAGGCCGTATTTCATCGTGACACCATAATCGGTGCGGTGATTGCCGGTGACAATGCCGCCGACCTGATCGCGCCGCTTTGCCTCGCCGTCAGCTGCCGGCTGACCAGGAAACAGCTCAAATCATGGGTGATCGCTCACCCGACGCTCTCTGAGATATTAATTGACCTTCTGGCATGAAAAATTACTAAATGAAAAAGGCGCCCCGGTCGGGACGCCTTTTTTGATTTTTACCGCTTTGGGCAAAAGCCTGCGGCAGTATAGATTATTTCTTATAGCTGTAGAAGCCCTCGCCGGTTTTCTGACCGAACTTGCCTTCCGTGTATTTCTTCACGATGGTCGGAACAGGCAGATCGGCGGGATTACCTGACTCGTAGAAGTGGCTCATGCCGATGTCATAGGCCAGATCGATACCGGTGAGATCCAGCAGGCGGAAGGGCCCCATCGGATGCCCGGCGCCGTAAACACATGCCTTGTCGATGTCTTCGTAGGAGGCCACGCCCATCTCCATCATCCAGAAAGCCTCTTTGTGGATAGCGCTGAAAATGCGGTTGAGAATGAAGCCGTCAACTTCTTTTTTGACATGCACGGGGATTTTGTCGATTTTCAGGCAGAAGTCCATCATACACTTCGCCGTCTCATCCGAAACGTGCGGTCCCTGAACCACTTCCACCAGCTTCATAACCAATGCAGGGTTGAAAAAATGCAGGTTGCAGACACGGTCCGGTCGCTGGGTTGCGTCGGCGATACGTGAGCTGACGATGAAGGAGCTGTTGGTTGCCAGTATGGCGCCCGCGGGGGCAATTTTGTCCAGATCGGCAAAAATTTTGCGCTTGAGGTCGATTCTTTCCAGCACAGCCTCAATGACCACGTCCGCGTCTTTAGCCGCTTCTTTGAGGTCCCCCGTGAAGGAGATTCTTGAGCGGGTGGCTTTGGCCTCGTCCTCAGTCATCTTGCCTTTCTGGACACGCCCCGGCAGATAACCGTCCACAAACTTTTCGGCTTTTTCCAGAACGGCCGGCACAACGTCCGTGCTGACCGTCTTGAAGCCATGCAGAGCGCACTGGAGGGCTATCTGGTGCCCCATATTACCCGCACCAACGACACACACGTTTTTCACATCATCAATCTTCATGTTTTTTCCTCGCTTTCCTTGATTTTTTTGAAAAGATTAGCAAACAATGACAACTCCTGTTATAAGAAGAAGTCTTACAACGATCGTTCGTTGAATTATTTGGGAGGCGTGGTTTTGTCAAGTCTTTTTTCAGCCCGGTCGAGGGGCATAACCCGCTTAATGTAGGATAATCAAGTGTTTGGAGGAAAGTGTCATGCCGACAGAAGCAGCAGATAAATCCGTCAAAAACCGTCCCGGCGGGCGAAAAGATAATAGCCTTTATCAAAAAAGGCAACTGCACATCCTCAAAAAAGCAACACAGCTTTTCATCAAAAAAGGCTATGCCCAAACGTCAATGAGGGAAATTTCCAAGGCGACGGGCATCGATATTCGCAATCTGTATTATTTTATAAAAAGCAAGGAGCAGATTCTCTTCCTGGTTTTTGAAATGCTGCATAACCCCGTTTATGGAAATTTCAAAAAAGATGAAATTTTAAACATCGACGACCCTGTTTTGCAGCTCAGTACCGCTATTCGTGAAATGATCAACAGCGGTTACGATTATGGCGATGAAATACTGCTGATGTACAGGGAATCTAAGTCGTTGCCCAAGCGCCTGCTGAAGGTTATTCTCCAGAGCGAATATCAGGTTTTTGAACGAATAGAGGAAATTCTGAAAAGAGGAGTCGAAAGGAATGTTTTTTTTATCGAGGACACGTCTTTTACCGCCAACATGATTCTTTATCAGTTGTCCATCTATCCGCTGCGTCACTGGAACATGAAAAAGTATTCCAAACAGGAATTAATGGATTTAATTGAGAAAAACGTCATGAAGACGGTAATGCCCTGATTGCGGAGGTTGCGGTCATTGAAAATAAAAAAAGCCGGCGCGGGCCGGCTTTTTTATCGGTTTTTTGCGGATTATTTCAGGAATTTTTTGGCCATACCGCCGATAATTTCTTCGGCTTCACTGGCGATCGATTTAACCAGATCTTCCACCTTCGGCATGTCATTGATCCTCTGTGCGCACTCACCCGCGGCCATCATCGCCTTTTCCTTGTTACCTTCAAACACGGCTTTAATGGATTCGTTCTCATACTCGATAAGAGACATATCTTCCATATCCATGTAGCTGTCCGGAGTTCCCAGATACACGCCGGGTGATTTTTTCATGGTATTGAATGCGTGCTCTTCGCTGCGGGGGTTCTTAAGCCAGCGGGCCGGTCCGACGTAACCGCGGGCGACCAGTGTGGCGCGGTCCTGCGACTCAACAACCGATTGTTTCCAAAGGGGCGGGAAATCACTTTCCTGGGTTGCCAGAAATCTGGTTCCCATCAAAACTCCATCCAGACCCATGGCCAGCGACGCGGCCAGGGTTTTGCCGTCGGAAACTCCGCCGCCACCGACGACCAGGGTGTTTTCATCAGAAACAGCTTCAACGACAGCGGGGAACAGAACCATGGAGTGCAGCGGTTCCCAGTGAGTGTGGAAGCCTCCCTCATGGCCGGAAGCTACGATAATATCCACTCCCGCTTTTTTGCAGCGCATTGCGGCCCGTACGGAGGGGATGATGTGAATCCATATAAAGCCCGCACCTTTAATTTTTTCACCCCACCCCATCGGATCACCGGCGGAGGTGTACATCACTTTGAGCGTTTTTTTCATTTCCGGGTTTTCTTCTCGAACCTTGATGGCCGTCTCAATCATGATATTTGCCTTGTCCTTAAGTTCAGCCGAAACCATCACGTTGGGGCCGAAAACACCGCCCTTATCTTTTACCAGGCGGTGTGTGCGCTTAAGGACTGTTTCGAGCACAACGTCCATGTCGTCGTCACGATTGGCCTCTCCCGTATCACAGAAGGAATTGTATACCCAGGGCTGGTCATGTTTGTTGAAAAGGCCGCTGGTGGAGAGCAATCCCAAAACTCCCGCGTTGGCCGCGGCCACGCAGAGATTGTTGTTGGAAAACGGCCCCATGCCGGCTTGAATAATGGGATATTTAATCCCCAGTTTTTCGGTCAGTCTTGTCTTGATCATAAAACATCTCCTTTATAATATTTTTTGGTTTATCTGATACTCTACCGTATGGTCTTAATAATTTGACAGCGGTTATTTCCCTGATACCGGTAATTGATTCGGGGGGGCGTACCTGCTGCAGCTTGTTGAGGCGGATAGTGTGTGAGCGCTTCTCCTTAAAAGCTTATTTGATTTTTTCTGCCGGTTCCTCTTTACAACGGACGTCAGTTCAAATCCATTAATGGAGAAAGGCGCGTTTTGTCAAGATGTTTTTCAAATAACCTTCTAATTATTTGATTTTTCGGTAACTATGTATAGCTATCCGCAAGGGACCGGCCGGGATGCTGAAGGCGGGATGAGGCCGGGAAGATAACTGGTAAGAAACAAGCCGGCGGCGGCCGACGCTAAATAAACCTTGACAGGGACGCCCCTTCAATTTATTACAACCAACGATCGTTGTATATATTATACCGGCACTTATCCTTAAGGAGGAATGATATGAACATGAAAACAGAAAAAGTCAAAGTAGCGAGAGGAACATTCAATGTTCGGGACCGGGGCAACAAAGACGGCTTCCCGGTGGTGATGATCCACGGGTGGCCGGAAAGTTCGTACTGCTGGGAGGGGGTGACTAAATTCCTTGACCCCGAATGGCGGGTGATCGCACCCGATTTACGCGGACTGGGTGATTCCGAGCGCACCCTCGATGTGAAAGCCTATCAGAAAGTTGAACTGGCCAAAGATATCATAGAGGTTCTCGATGCCATGGGCATCAAAGATTTCTTTCTGGTCGGCCACGATTGGGGCGGCATTGTGGCACAGGAACTGGCTTTTTTGCAGCCGGAGAGAGTGAAAAAATTTGTCATTATGAACATTCCCATTTTGACAAATCTCAAAGGTGCGGAAGAAGTGACCAAAGCCATGATCGCGATCAGGTATTTCCCCTACTGGTATCAGTATTTTCAAATGCAGCCGATTCTTCCCGAGGTGATGATCAAAGGCAATGAAAAAACATGGGTCAGCTTTTTCTTCGGCCAGAAGGGCCAGGACGGAATTATTCCCCGGGATGCGATAGCCGAATACATCCGCTGCTACAGTATTGAAAACACGCCGGCTACTGCCGCGTCTTTGTACCGGGCCATGCCGCTCGACGCGCAGCACTGGGCCACGCTTGCCGGCAAGCGCTTCACCATGCCTTCGCTGTACATTTACGGCAATGAAGATACAGTCATCATACCGGCCAACATCATGCATCTTGAAGATTGCTTTGATTCGATAGAGGTGGTACAGGTCAAGGCATCCCATTTTCTGCAGGAGGAAAAGCCGCAGGAAGTGGCGGAAGCGATGAACCGTTTCTTTAAATAGAGCTCTACGGTATCTGACGGGAAAAAACCTGATTGATCCGGGGGCGTCATTTTAAAAAGCCTGAAGGAGGGCCAAAGCCATGTCCGGTATTGAGAGTAATAAAGATCAGTTTAGCGCCCTGGCGGACAATCCCAGTCAAGAGCCTTTTGTGATGCTCAACTTACTGAAGTTCAAAAAAGACGGGGGGCGGGAATCCTATTTCCGCTATATCAAGGATTCCGGCCCCTTTGTCGAGAAAGTGGGGGCAAAAGTTATATATTTCGGCAAACCCAAAGAGCTGTTGCAGGGGAAAGAGGATTGGGACCTTTTGATGCTTGTCCAATATCCATCGAGAAAGGCCTTTCTGGAAATGACATCCAACCCCGGCTATCTCAAAGTCCATGAATATCGTGCAGATGGAGTCGAGCGGGCGGTTCTTTATGCCACAGATCCGGTTACTTTCAAGGCGATACTTGCCGATTGATTGCGCCGGCGCTGAAAATACCTTTATTGCTTATGCGTGACGGGCGCCCCTTTATCGTCTCTGTATGTGTTGGCACTTAAAGATATCTCACTGACAGATTTGCTACCCGTTAAATAAAAGCCCCTTTCTTCCAACTGAAGAAAGGGGCTTTTGTGTTTGCGTGATCAAGTATACTGATCAGTTAGTTCTTGATGGGTACCCACTTAATCATTTCAGGTTCTTTGGTTTTGCTCATCTTTTTGTATTTTTCAAATTCCGCCTGTGTTTCGGGGAAGGTGAAAAGATAGCTGACTTTTGTGAACTTTCCATCTTTCACTTCCTGTGTAATCAGGCCGCAGTACATGAAGCCCTGATCGTTCATGCCGAAGAGCTCATTGGGCACTGTATCGCCAAGGGTCGGAAGCGCCTTCGGGATATTCCGGCGGATGACGACCGGGTCGAGCGACTGGCACTGCTGGATTGTTTTGGCGATAACCTTCATCGGGTTGTAGTGCAGGACGCACTCAGCGGTCATTTCTCTTTTATAAGCAGCTCTGAATCTTTCGCTGAAGCCCGGCACGGCGGGGAGAGGCAGTCTCACCAGGTCGCCGGTGCTGATCATTCCTTCAAGAGAGTTCATATCTTTGATGACTTTTGTAATATAGTCAGGTTTGGCCTGGTCGATGACAACAAACCCGCCTTTGAAACCGAGGGCTCTGGCCTGCTCGATAACCAGCACGGTCGGGGCCGAAGGGCCGCCAACAAGCAGAAAATCGGGCTTTTTGGCCAATGCTGCGGTCAGCTGAGCGGAATAGTCTGTTTCGCCGTAGTAATTGGCAGGGAAGTCGCCGACATTGCGTCCGCCCTTGTTGGCCCAGAAACCATGAAATGCCTTGCGCCAGGCATCGCCGTAACCGCCTGTGGTCACGACACTGGCGTAGGAGCGCCAGCCTCTTTCCCAGGCCGAATTGACGAAGACCTGCGCGTAGGTCATGAAGTTTGGTACGGCCGTGATGATCATCGGATGGCCTTTATCCAGAAGCACGTGGATGCTGGTGTAGGCCGCAAGAATAAAATTGGCGGGCTGGATTCCCATAATGGCGGCCGCCGACGTGAAGTTGGGGCTGAAAACGACGATGGCCTTATTCTGGTTGACCAGGCGCAGTGCATTGTTTTTGGCCTGGGTGGGATCCATGCGGTCATCGAGCCTTTCCATTTTGAATGTGTATTTTTTCCCATTGACGGTGACACCGCCGGCCGCGTTGAGTTCTTTAATCGCCATATCGACGCCGTACATGCAATCCTGGCCATATTCTGCCGCAGGGCCGCTCAAGGGCGCCGAAAATCCAATGACAATTTCATCCGCGAAAGCAGCCGCGGACCACATAAGTAAAACAGCCGCTGACAAAGTACAAAGTAACGCTTTCCAACTCTTCATTGCTATATCCCCCTTCTCTGGATAAAAATTCCGGTCATGGGTAGGTTTTCATGACGCGGTGTTCATACTACTTTACTGGCCTCCCGGTTTTATGGGTCAATCGTTTTAAGAACCTCTATGCAACGGCTCCCGCATGGAATTGGTGAAATGAAACACCTTTCCTTAGCAGCTGTCTGTTAGTTGCTTGAAACGGTTTCCGCTGTGGCGCTCTTCATATTCTCAATTCAATCCGCTGGCACTTTTATTCGCCACTCGTAAAGTACAAGCTAATAATGTCTAACGATGAGTATCCTCATATTAAGACAGTTTTGTTTTGTCAAGCATTAATTTTGCTCTGTTCCGCGCCGGTAGCGGGCATGATGCGACAAGGACCATCTGGTCCGGCGACTAAATTTTAAGCTACTATACAATGAATATTTCGGTCGACATGTCAAAGGGAGCGTTTAACAATCCAGTTTACCTATAAGGGATTAAAAAGAAAACACACATGATTTGTGCCTGCCGCAAAGCAAATGAATATCGGTAAAACACCTTGACTTTACAGCAGAAAGATAAATGCCGATATTTATTGTTTGACAAAATTGCAAACCTGCCTTAAAATCTTTTACGTCTGTCTTGTTTTGAGACACACATGGCATGCGGACAGTCGCAAAGTGTTTGAAGGATTTTATCGTTTTTTAGGAGACACTGCTTGGGCTCAAAGACCAAACTGAAGATCCTGTAGATAGAACCGATTCACATCCAGAAACTTTGGAGGCCCTGTGGTCGCAGCATCTTCTACATTTATTGTAGACGTCCAACATATCATTAATAATGTCCTGATTCAGATCGTTCCGCGTAGTGTCTGTAAGGGGATTACGCCGGCCAATAACACTATCGAAGTATTCCAATCGTCGCAAACTTGCAACATCATCAAACAAACATTTTCCAATGCTTACGCAAAACACCGTCAAGTAGCGGCCGCTCTGTTTGGCCGCGGTTTTTTTCATCATTACCCGGCAAGCTGTAGTTTTCGACAAGCTACGCCGACTTGATCACAGGAAGCGGCCCCTTTCATCGGGCACTTTGGTTGGTTGCATTAAGTAACCAGAACAAAAATATTGAGGGTGAAAAAGCATGTTGACTTATGTTGAGAATGTGGTGGTGTACACTTTTCTGATGGGCTCGATTTATCTCCTCATTGCTCTGGGCTTTTCCCTGATCTGCGGGGTTTTGAGGATTTTTCATCTAGGTTATGCCTACATTTTTCCCCTTACGGTCTATGGCACCTGGATGTTGATGACCACACTGGACTGGCCGCTGATACCGTCGATTCTGGGAATGGTTGTGATCCAGTTTATCGTTGCGGCGCTCATCTACAAGGGGATGATCAAAAAATATCTCAATACCGAAGATGTCCTGTTGACGGCACTTCTGTTGATCGCTCTGATTGTCGAACAGGCCGCAAACTACTTCTATCCGATACAGGCGGGAGTCTTCCTGGACACGACGCTGATGTCCGGGGTGTTCCAATTAGGAGGCGTCGTTGTGCCCAAGCAGCTTGTTGTGGGATCGGGAATCGCCCTGGCGATGACCGGAGCCTTTGTTATATTTTTTGTTAAAACAAAAACCGGTATGGCAATCCGCGCCCTGTCGCAGGACATCTATTCATCAAAGATAGTCGGCATCAATGTGGAGACGCTGTATGTGTTTACCATGATGATTGTGCTTGTGCCGGTGATTATCGGAACGCTCATTGTCGCGCCGGTCTGGGCGCTCGAGCCGCAGATGGGCTGGCTGTACATGGTAACCGCCATTCTGATCGCGGTGCTGGGCGGTCTGGGTAACATTAAAGGTACGATCATGGCGAGCTACCTGATCGGCCTTGCACATGCCGTTTCCTGTTTTGTGATCAGCGAGCCGCGCTTCATGAATTTGTCGGCGCTCATCGTTGTGATGATATTTCTGATTATCCGACCCCAGGGCTTAGCAAGGAGTGAATCTTTATGGTAGAAATGGAATTAAAGCGGGATCGTATTGTCATCCGGTTGGGAACGAAAAAATGGGAGTGGGTGCTCGAGCCGCGCTACTGGCGCAACACGCTGATCTGGGTGGTCGTTTTGTTTCTTTTTCCGACTGTCTCGTATTTTGTCAGCCCCGGGCTCATCAACACGATGATTTCGGCAAACATTTACGCAGCCATCGCGATGCCGCTGGCGCTTTTGACCATCGGGACGGGACGGATGAATTTCGGCCCGCAGTTTTACATCGGGGTGGGAGGCTACACGGCCGCCCTTTTGAGCATCGCCTACGGCTGGGGGCCTTTGCTTACCCTGCCGTTTGCCATTTTGATGTGCATTGTCGCCGCTCTCATCTTCAGTCCGCTTGTCCTGATGGCGCGGGGGCTGTACTATGTGCTGCTCACACTTCTTCTGCCGTTGGTTTTCCTTGAGGTGACCTTCATCTATCCGGATATTTTCAAAGGAGACACGGGTCTTTTCGGCATCGTGCCTCTGCTGGATACGGGCAACGCAAAAAATAATTTTCTTTTTATCGGGTACCTTTCCACGGTCATCATGTTCGCGTATCTGTGGATCATCAACAAGGTGCTCAAATCCCGCTATGGTCTTTTAATGGCCGCCATCAACGACGATGAAGATGTCGCCCATTCCATCGGCATCAACATCAGCAAGATAAAAATCATTGCTTTCGTTTCCGCCTGCACCATGATCGGTATTATCGGCTGGTTTTATGCCCATTACTTCAGCTCATTTGCCGGCATCACCTACCTTCCCCTTACCTTCATGCTGAAAATTCTCCTGGTACTGATGATCGGCGGACGTGCCCAGGTTTTCGGCTGCGTGTTAGGCGGTTATTTTATCGCTTTTCTGGAGATGCTGATGATCCGGTTCATGGGCCCGATTCAGCCGGTGCTGTTCCCGATTATTTTGCTTGTATTGCTGTTTGTCCTTCCCGAGGGGTTGTTCGGTCTTTACCGGAAACGCCGTTATCGCGAGTATCTGCCAACCATTCATGTGCGGAGGTAAGTATTCATGGTGCCACTACTTAAAGTCAGCAATCTGGTGAAGCGTTTCGGAGGCATCGTGGCGGTCAACGATGTTTCTTTTGAAATTTATAAAGGAGAAACGCTGGGCTTTATCGGCCCCAATGGGGCGGGAAAGTCCACCGTGGTCAACTGTCTGACCGGCTATCTCCCCGCAACGGCCGGCAAAGTCGAAATGAACGGGGTCGACATCTCGCACATGAAGCCGCACGAGCGGACGCACATGGGCCTGGCCCGCACTTATCAGATCCCGCGCCCGTTTCCCGAACTGACGGCTCTCACCAGTGTGCTGGCCAGCTCCATCTCGGGTAAAAAAAGAATCAACCAGAGTTTTCAGGACGCGATGTACGATGCAACCCATTACCTGGAATTTGTCGGCTTGTTCAGCAAACGCAATATTCTGGCGCGCGACCTGACATTTTATGAACTCAGAATGCTGGAACTGGCGCGCGCTCTGGCGACCACGCCTCAGTTGATATTTATAGATGAAGTGATGGCGGGTCTCAATCCCGGTGAGGCAAAAAGCGCTGTCCATATGATCCGCAGGGCAAAAGAGGAATTCGGCATCACTGTTTTCTGGATCGAGCATGTGATGGCGGTTCTGATGGAGGCGGCCGACCGGATTGTTGCGATCAACTACGGTGCCAAGCTGGCTGAGGGAACACCCGAAGAAGTGGTAAACAATGATGAAGTGGTTGAGGCGTATCTGGGCAGAGGTTGGAGGGAATATGCTTGAAGTGAGTGATTTAAGCGCGTCTTACGGCGTCATACCAGCGCTGCATGGAGTCAGTTTCAATATCCGGGAATCGGAGATAGTAACCATTTTAGGCTCAAACGGCACGGGCAAGAGCACTATCCTGAATGTCGTGCAGGGTATGATGCCCGGAAGCGGCGGGAGAATAATTTTCCGTGACGAGGCGATCCACGGGTTACCGTCGCACAAGGTGGTGGCCAGAGGAATTGTGCAGGTGCCGGAAGGGATGAAAAGCTTTCCGTTTATGACTGTTAAGGAAAACCTGATACTGGGCGCGTATCGGAAGTTTTCCTGGTCGAAAAGGAAGAAAACCCTGGAATACGTCTACAGCCTTTTTCCCATTTTAAAAGAACGTTCCAATATGGCGGCACGCCTGCTTTCCGGTGGCGAGCAGCAGATGCTGAAGATCGGCAGGGGCCTGATGGCCAGCCCGCAGCTGCTTATGGTGGATGAGCCTTCGATCGGTCTGGCACCGCGGATTGTGGAAAGCGTATATGAAACACTGGCCAAGTTAAGAGAAACCGGGCTGACCATTTTGCTCACAGAGCAAAATGCCCTGCGAGCCCTGCAGTTGGCCGACCGTGGCTATATCATTCAGGAGGGCCGGATAGTTCTGGAGGGCAAATCGGCGGAACTGATGAAAAACGATCTTGTTAGAAAGGCATATTTGGGGAGATGAGCATGGAAGACTATTTTTCTTATACGGCTGAACTTTTCAATCTCGACGACGCCAACCAGAAACCGGAGGCACTAAAAGGCATCCGGGTCATGGATTTTTCCCATGTCATTTTCGGGCCTGTCGCCGCGCGCCTGCTGGGCGATTATGGCGCCGAGGTAATCAAGCTGGAGCTTCCTTTTTACGGCGATCTGTGGCGGCCTGCCACTTACTGGGGCAAATACTGGAAACACTCCAACCCGATCTGGCACAACATCACCAAAAACAAATATTTTCTTTCCGTCAATCTGGCGCTCAAACAGTCTAAAGAACTGATCTACAAAATGGCGGAAACCTCGGATGTCGTCATTGAAAACTTCGCGCCCGGCACGGCGGACGCCTGGCAGATCGGTTATGAAAAAATTTCCAAGATCAATCCCAATATCATTTTTCTGTCCTGCTCGACCTATGGGCAGTTCGGGCCGATGCGCTACTTCCCGGGCTGGGATCTTCTGGCCCAGGGCGCCAGCGGCGTGTTGACGTTAAACGGTTACCCCGACACGGATGTTTTCTATAAATTGCCGGATTATGTGGGGGACTTTGTTCCCGGCAATTTCGCCACGCTGGCGGTGCTCATGGCCCTTTACCACCGCAGGAAAACCGGCAAGGGACAATACATTGATATGGCCCAGACCGAAGGGCTCATGCGTACGCTGTTCCACTATACTTATTATTCAGTAACTGGTGAGGCGATCGGCCGCACCGGCAACACGGATCCGACGATGATGCCCGCGTCGATCTTCAAAACGGCCGACGACAAATATCTGGCGCTGGCCTGTGCCACTTCCGGACAGTTTCAAAAATTCGCCACCGCGATAGGCAGGCCCGAGCTTGCCACCGATCAGCGTTTTGCCGAAACCCCTGATCGTTTGAAACCGGAAAACGCAAAGGTTCTCACCGCGATCGCCGCCGATTGGGTCAAGACCAAATCCGGAGAAGAGATTGTCCGGTTGGCCGATGAAGCGGGATTTCCGGCGGCGGAGGTGGCGGACGACTTCACCATCGCCAATGATGAGTGGCGCCGCAAGCGTGGCAGCGTTGTTTTGTTTAAAGACGATGTTTATGGAGATCTGGTGATCGCCGGGCCGTCGGCGCAGCTGTCCGGTACACCTTCGCGCACCAAGTGGCTGGCCCGGCCGCTGGGATACCACAACAGGGTCGTGCTCAAAAAGTTCCTCGGTTTGTCGGAGGAAGAAATCAAAGATCTGGAGAAGAAAAAAGTCATCGGGACGTTCGATGACCGGCCGGGCCTGAAGCCGCCCGTCTATTATAATCTGGATGAGGATCCTATCTACAACTACGGAAAAGAGGTACGCTCATGAGCAGCAGGGAAGAAGTCTATACCCGGCACGGAGGCAAAGGCGGCGACCGCGGGAAAATACTTGCCGAAATGATGAATGCGGAGGGGAAGGCGGAAGTTCTTGACGACATCCTCGTGCTTGACGTGAGTTCAGCAAACTTTGCCGGCATTATCTGCGCCAGCTTCCTGGCCGAGTTCGGTGCGGAGGTGGTCAAGATCGAGCCGCCCGAAGGAGACCCGGCGCGCCTGATAACCCCGTTTGGCGTAACGGTGCAGGGTGTCGGCATTCCGTTCATGTTTGAGGGGCGCAACAAGCGCTATATGACGCTAGATATTAAAAACAGTGACGAAGACAGAAAGACATTTGCCGCTTTAGCTAAAAAAGCCGCGGTGGTGATTGAGAGTTTTGCACCGGGTGAAATGGACAGTTGGGGAATCGGTTATCGGCAGTTGAGCCAGATCAATCCCGGTCTGATTTATATCGCCCTTTCCGCTTACGGACAATATACGGACAAGGCCCGCGAAGCAGTCCGGGCGCCGGATGCGGATATCACCTCGCAGGCCGGTTCCGGCCTTCCCGCCCAGATGGGTGCGCCCGAGGAAGATCCGGAACCTTTCAGTTGGCCGCTGCGTGGTGGAATGTGGGCCGGGTGGTATATTTCCGGGCTCTCCGCTGCAGTAGGAGGCGCCGTAGCCTTGATTCACCGCCAGAATACAGGAGAAGGTCAGATGGTCGATGTTGCCGGGATGGACGCATACTCTTCGATGGTCGGCATGCCGGCGACGATCGGTTTCACCTGGGAAAAGGCTCGCCCCCGCATCGGCGTTTTAGATTTTATTTTGTATCCATATGGACATTGGAAGTGCAAAGACGGGTTTGTGGCGATTGCCGCACCGCGGGACCACGATTTCCGTGCCCTGCTCAAGATTCTGGGGCTGTGGGAGCAGGAAGACGACTGGCGCTATTCATCGGACCGTATCCCGGACATACTCGAACAGGCCCTTCATCTGCACCGGATCATCGAGGAAAAGACGCTGCAATACACAGCCGATGAGCTGGTGAGAATGGCGCTCAATTACAGCAGAAAATCCGCCCGGTCGAAGTGGCGCGGCGGCGGTGTGCCGATTGTCATGAAGCTCATGACACCTGAAGAGGCGATGACCAACAAGCAGTGGCATATCCGTAAGGCCTTTCAGGAAGTGGAAGATGAAAAGCTCGGTAAATACACGATCAGCGCCAATTTCGTGAAAATGTCCGAATCGCCGCCGCGTGTCAAATGGGTGGCGAGCGAAATCGGCAAAGATAATGATTATATCCGCAAGAAGTACCTAAGCGATTAGAAGGGTCAAACACTCGATCGAGATTTGACCGGAACATTAAACATTTTTTGAGGAGGAGGGGTTAATCATGAAGCGATCAAAAGGTTTAGCGATCGTCGTTTTGGCGATGCTGCTGGTTGTCATGTCTGTCGGCCTGCCGTCCGTCTCCATGGCGCAGCCGAAAGGTGAGCCGATTGTCATCGGCTATATCGGCATGGTGGCGTCACCCGGCACACGTCCGTGCATGGATATCCAGAAAATGGCCGTCGAAGAAATCAACGCGGCAGGTGGTGTCCTGGGCCGTCCGATCAAGTATGTGGTGATGGACAATAAAGGAGACACATCTCTTTCCGTCGAGGCATTGCGTAAGCTGGTGATCGAGGACAAGGCAAAATTCGTCTCCGTGGAAGGCCGCTCGGAAATTTCTCTGGCGGTACAGGAGGCGTCCGGTATGCTGGCCAAGGAATATCCTCACATTCTGGTTTTCAACGGGCCGATGGGATCGGAACTGACCGCCCGTGTCATCGATGAGGCGCCGAAATACGACCATTGTTTTAGAGACTGGGATGCAGAGCCTGCCCATTACGCTCAACAGAAATACTTCTTCTGCAAAACCGTTCCCGAGTATCAGAAAGCCAAAAAGCTGGCGTTTCTGTGGGAAGATCTGGCCTGGACAACCGAATGGCGCAGAGGCATCAGCTATATCAATTTGCCTACCTGGGAAGATCTCGCCAAAGAGTGCGGCCTGGAAGTCGTCTACAGTAAGGCGGTGAAACCCCGCGGCACAATGTATCTGCCGATACTGCAGGAAATCGCCCAGAGTAAGGCGGATGTCATTTACTACTTCAGTTCCTGGTTTACCGATACTGAGTCCTTCGCGAAGCAGTGGGCGGATTCGGCGGCGCGCGACATTCAGGTTAACCTATACGGCGGTGTGGCCCAGACCAGGGACTTCTGGCGCATGACCGGCGGCAAAGCTCTGGGTATCGTGTCGTCTTATACAGACCTCGATGATCTGGATCTCGTTCCGGGGAAAACCGTCAGCCTGGTGAAAAAAGCGCACGCCCGCAACATCCCCATGCAGATTCACGTGCATATTGCTTACGCCGATATCTATTTCTTCAAGGCGGTTGTTGAGCAGGCGAAAGGTACAGGCGATATCAAGGCGCTGATCAAGGCGATGGAAGAGGTGGAAACTGAATATTCTCTGGGCAAAACGAAGTATGAAACCCAGAAGGTCAAACCTTTCTTCCATTCACGCAAGCGAGTTAACCCCAGGGATCCTTATAAAACCTACCCCGGCTACTTCTATCAGCCGATCGTTCAGTTCCAGCAGGAAGGAAAGGTTGCGTTCCTGCATGAGTCCTGCCCCGAGAACGAGGCCTTTGCCGCAAAATGGGCGGATCCGAAACGTTATAAAAAACCGGCGGAACTGAGAAAATAGATTGAATTTCAGAGGTTGGTCTTAAAAAGGGCGGCTGTTCATGCCGCCCTTTTCATTGCAGAATTTGCTCGGTACCGGTTTGCCTGAGGCTTTGCGCGCCGGGCAGATAAATGGATACCCGGGTGCCCCTGCCCTCGGATGATTCGACAGTAATAAACCCGTCGTGATTTTTAATCACGCCGTAAGCTGCCGCCATGCCCAGGCCGCGTCCGTATATTTTTGTTGTAAAAAAGGGCTCGAAGATTCTCCTGAGTACTTCCTCTGTCATGCCGGAGCCGTCATCCTCGATACAAATAAAAACGTACTCGCCGGGCCTCGCGGGCCAATGCGGCGCGATGTCCCCATCTTCAACCAACCTGCGGCCGGTGGTGATTGTAACCGTGCCGGTGTGTTCAATCGCCTCGAAGGCATTGGCCAGAATCGCCTCGATAACCATTCTGATCTGGGTGGTATCGCCGAAGGTCAGAGGCATGTCCTCACCTAATCTGGTGACAACCTGTTTGTCGGAGTTGCGGAGCATGGCCTTGGAATTTACAACAGAGTCAACAAGCACATTTATGGAAAAATCCTGAGGCTGGTACTTGCCGCCGCGGGCATAGGCGATCAACTGCTCGGTAAGGCGGCTCATTCTCCCGGCGGACGTTTTCAGAGAGGAAATAATTTTTTGATTTTGAGGGCTGTCCTGGGTGAGCATGCCCAGCAGGTCTATATTGCCGAAGATGATGGTAAGGGCGTTGTTGAACTGGTGGGCGATACCTCCGGCCAGGGTGGCAACGGCCTGGAACTGCCTGGAGCTCTGCAGTTGCTGCTCCATGCGCTTTTTTTCTTCCTCCAGCTCAATTCGTTCCGTCAGATCGAAGATGGAGCTGAAAACCATTTCCCATGTTTTTTCATAGCCCCGTGGAATGGAAGTACTAACAAGCAGATGCCTTTTTTTTCCTTTTAACGTGTAGGCGACAATTTCTGTATCGAAGCTGCCTGTTGAGTAAAGTGACGCGATGCGCCTGGCGAGAAATCCTGTTGTGTCCAGGGCGAACTGGCGCGGCAGTTCTTTTAGCAGGTCTGCCTGCGAGTCCGCCTCCATGAGATCGAGGGCGGCGCGATTCACGGAATTTACCTTCAGGAGCGGCGTGCATTGTGCAAGCGCCCCCGGGTTTGTCTTGAAATAACTGTCCAGGTCATTTTTAGCCTCCTGGGGCAGACTGTCGAGCAGCTCCTTGAGTTCCGGCCAGCTTTCGTCCCACAGGCCGACGGCCGATTCTTCGAAAAGAGCGCGATAGTGGAGCTCGCTTGCCGTCAGCGCCTTCTGGGCCTCCTGCCGGCGCTCGATTTCCTGGGTCAGTTCTTTATTGGCTTCACGCTCTCTTTCTTCGGCGAGGCGATATTCATTTTGCGACACAGCCAGAGCATCCTGGACCTTGATCCTTGATTGTTCATAAACATTTGTCTGTACGAAGACGGAGATGATGACAACAACTATATTGATACGAAACAATACTATGGAGATGCTCTCCAGAGGCGGCACTTTGTTTATCAGAAAAAAAGTTATAGCCAATACACAAAAAAGAATAGCCGTCATCGCGCCGGTTTGCCGGCCGTAAAACATGATGGCGGCCATGGGAAAGAAAAAGCACCAGGGCAGGACTATATAATAAATAGCAGGATCCCAGAGGCCGACGAGCAGGTTTGTTGCCAAGAGGCCGAAACCGATGCCGGCGGTGATCCTTTTGTTCAGAGCGATTGTCCGGATGGTTTTCAGGTGCCTGTTGATGGCAATACCGGCAAAAATATTGACAAGCCAGATGATGAAAAGCGCAAAGTGAAAGTATTTTTGCAGGTAAAAGTAAAGGCAGGCAAAAAAGGCGATCGACGGGAGGGATGATGCCAAAACAGTATTATTCTGGCGCCTGTGATATTCAATTTCTGCAACAACCACATCCAACGGTTTGCCGGTGAGCTTTGTGTCCGCCCGCATCCTTTTTCCTGATATGAAACTGGTTTTTTAAAGAGTCGCGGCCTGATTAATATCTCGGTACAGGCGAAGCAGGATTGGTCGAATTGAAATTTTCACGCCGCAAGTAACAGTTTCCTTAACACAAACAAATGATATAGCAATGATTTATTTGCACCCGGCGGCAAAAGCCAACCAGGCTTTTAATGGCCTGATTTTTTGAATAATTGGAAATTTAATGAGGGCAGCGAAAAAAGCGGCCGGTTAACCCGGCCGCCTGAGGAGTTTTCCCGCAAAACTGAGCGACAATAAATATTAACGGCCTTTGAAATTCGGAGGTCTTTTTTCCAGGAAGGCCTTGGCCCCTTCTTTAAAGTCCTCGGTGAACTGAAGGGCCTTACTGGCGCTGTATTCGACCTTCATGACTCCCTCAAAAACGGTGGTTTCCATACCCTCTCGCACGGCCCTCATGATTTCGCGCTGCGCCACGGGCGCGCCGGCGGCCAGTTTTTTGGCTAGTTTTTTCGCCGTTTCCAGAACTTCCGCCTGCGGAACGACTTTGTTTAGCAGGCCCAGGGTATAGGCTTCCCTGGAGGACATGAAATCACCGGTGAGCATCAATTCCAGAGCTTTTGTTTTGCCGATAAAACGAGGCAGCCTCTGGGTTCCGCCCCAGCCGGGGTTGAGGCCGAGTTTTACCTCGGGAAGCCCCAGCGTCGCCTCTTCCGCCATGATTCTCAAATGGCAGCAGCAGGCAAGTTCCAGGCCGCCGCCGTATGCCCCGCCCTGAATGGCGGCAATGATGACTTTAGGATAATTCTCGATTTTAAAATAGATCTCGTTGCCGTTGTATTTGGGGATATTCCCCGCCTGAATGCTGGCAAACTCGGTGATGTCGGCGCCGGCGGAAAAAAGCTTGTTGCCGGTGCCGGTAATGATGATGGCGCGGACAGAGTCGTCTTTTTCACATTTGGCCAGAAGGTCTTCAAGATCTCTTAAAACTCCCTGTCCCATAGAGTTCGCCGGCGGATGGTTGATGGCCGCCACCACGACCATGCCGTCTTGTTCCACATTCAGTTTTTCGTACTCAAAAGCCATTTTAATTCCTCCTTGGTCTTTAAATTTAGTCGTTGTATTGCATGATGCAAGGCCGCAAACAACCGCCGCGGAGTATAGAAATATAGACCGGCCATGTCAAGCACAAACAGGTGCAAAAACGCGGCCGCGAGGCCGGTTTTTACCTAATTCAACCAGTCTTTTTCGCCGTTGCCGGCAATTTATATAAGCTCGTCCAGGATTTTTTTCATCTCTTCCAGGCGGAAAGGTTTTCCTAAGACCCCTTTGAAGCCGGAATCAAGATGCTCTCTGATGGTGTGTTGTCCATCGCCGGATACAATGGCGATGGCGCTGACGTCGGGATCGATATTTTTGAGTCTGTCGAGAGTGGCCTTTCCGCCCAGGCCCTGTTTGACGGATGTCTCCATCAGTACGGCGGCAAACGCGCTTCCCTCCTCCAGCGCCTCCCGATAGGTCTTAAGGGCCGTGGCTCCGTCGCTCACGCTTATGGGGTCAAAACCCAGCCTGTGAATATAGGCGGAGAGAATTTTTCGGATCTCTTCATGATCATCCATGACCAGCACTCTTTTGGGTTCCGAGGGGGCTTCCCCCGGATCGGGCTGTTCTTCCACCACCGCGTCGGGCGAAGCCGGAAGATATACAATAAAAGTAGCGCCGCGGCCTTCTCCGGAGTGAACGGTAATGTACCCGCCGTGTTTTTTGAAAACGGCATGGCAGATCGCCAGACCCAGTCCCCTGTTTTGACCGGCCGGTTCTGTGGAAAAATAAGGGTCGAATATTTTACTCATGTTTTCCGCGGCTATGCCCGTGCCCGTATCCTCTAGGCTTATTTTAAGGTAGGGCCCTTCGGCAAGCGGCAATGCGGAAGCCTCCGTTATTTCCTCGTTTACCGCTCTGATGATCAGAGTTCCGCCCTCTGGCATAGCCCTTCTTGCATTATCCACTAGATGACCGAAGCAGTGTCTGACTTTGTCAGGGGCCACTTCTACGGGCCACAGATCATCCGGGAGGTCCAGGATCAATTCTATGCGCGACTCTTGTGGTATGTCCTGTGCTGCGGCGGACAGGAGGGTCCCGATGTGCTGTGGTTTTCGTATCATCTGTTGAGCCGTAGAAAGTGAGGCAAGCCGGCTGGTCATTTCCCGGGTTTTTTCCACCGCGTTTTGTGCGTCATGCAGGCTTTCCAGGGTGGCATCACCCTCCGGCAGCGCAAAAAGGGCCACATCGATATTGCCCTGCACCACGGTCATGAGATTGTTGAAATCACGTGCGATATCTTCGGCAAGTATTTCCAGTATATCGGTGTTGTGCTTTCCATGACGGTCATGGTCTCCGGATTCGCGCTCGGTCGTCTCGCTAATCGTTCCATAAAGCAGGGTCTTTCCGTCCATGTTGACCGGTGTGCCCGACAGTTTGTACTCCCGTTCGGAGCCGTCCGCCTGTTGATATTTGAAACTGATATGCTCCTGTGTACCGGTGAGTAGCGCATTTATCTGTCTGGTCATTTCGCGCGACGCAAGGCCGGTGATCATCACAAGCTTGCTTCCCGAGAGTTCCTGTTTGCTCTGGCCGCAGAAGACGGCCGCCGCCTCGTTTGCCTCGATGATCGAGGAATGCGTTGGATCGATCAGGACCACCGGCATCTTGTTGTTTTCAAATAAAGCCCGATAGAGTTCCGTGCTCCGGGTGAGGTCTTCGACGATGCGGGCCAGACGAAGATTTTCTTCAATATTCCGGCCGGACTTTTTATGCTCCGTAATGTCCGCGACAAAAACCGCCAGCTCGCCTGTTTCCCCTTTCGGGCCGGCAACGGGGTACAGAGAGTTTGCCGACACTTTGCCGTTTTGCTCGTCTTCGTAGAGAGCCGGCTTGCCCGTTTTCAAAACTTCAGCAGCATATTTTTTTAATATTCCGGCCGGTTCATCACCAAGCAGATCAAAAATATTCCGTCCCGAGCGTAGTGAAGACAGGTCCGTGTCCAGGTGCAGGGCGGAGGCCTCATTGGCCAGAAGCACGCGGCCGTCTGCAGCTATCACGAAAACTGCCGCTGTCGCTGCGTCAAGCAGAGCCGACAGGCGGTTTTCGAGTTTCCGGAACCGGTCTTCGCCGCGGGTTAATTCACCGTGAGCCGCGGATAGCAGATTGTCTCTCTCCTGTTGTCTGTTTTGTGCCTCGGAGAGTTGATTTTCCAGACGGAGGACTTTTTGCTCCGTTTCGGAAAGCAGGTCCCGGCTTTCCTGCAGCTTGTTTTCCATTTGTTTGAGACTGAGTTCGCCTCTCGTTATTTTGGTTTCGCTCGCGTCGAGCAGATTCCTGTTTTTGCTGAGTCTGGTCTGCGTCTCGCGAAGCTGGTTTTCAAGTTGAGCGGATTTTTTTTCCGCATCACCGAGCAGCTTCTGATTTTTCAGCAGCTGATTTTCAGTCTGTTTTAACTTGTTTTCAAATTGTCTGGATATGTTTTCCGCCTCTTCGAGCAGGTTTTGTATTTCGCCCATTTCGATTTCTGTTTTGCGTAATTTGCTTTCCAGGCGGCCGGTTTCATTTTTAGCTTCTTCGAGACGCTTTGCGCTTTCGGCCAGATCGGCATCCGTGTTTTTGCGGTCAGTTATGTCCAGACCGAAAACAGCCAGAGCCGATACCCTGCCATCCTCGTCAACGGCGGGGTAAATGGATGAAGAAATGGATCTCCCGGATATTTCTTCCTGAAAATGAACAGGCTTGGCGTTTTTGAGCACCTCGCGGATAGACTCACTTAGCCTGGCTGCCGCGTCCGGATTCAGGAATTTTTCAATTTCACCTTCCGCCAGCAATGTTTCCAGTTCGGTACCGAGATACTGGGCGGTTTTTTCATTGGCGAACAGAACACGGCCCTGGCTGTCCATGAGAAAGATACTCTCCGTGGCCGCATTGAGCAGAGCTTTCAACTGATCCTCACTGTGCCGGAGTTTGGCTTCTTCGGCGATGAGGTTTTCCTGTGTCTGCCGGAGCTCAGTGATATCACGGCTGACGCCAAGAATTTCGACAATACGTTTGTCTTCGTCGCGCAGGGCGGTGATTCTGGTTTCCGTCCAGACGGTCGAGCCGTCCTTGCACCTAAACTCGAGAGGCAGGATCAATGACCGATTGTAGAAGACTTTTTCGGGGACCTCGAGGGCCATCTCCTCTGACCATACTTCATTGAATTTCTTCATCGATGCTTCGGTCAGGGCATCGGAAAGATTCTGCTCGAGAGCCTCCCCGGCCGGATAGCCGCGTAAAAGAGATACAGAGGGACTTACATAAGTCATTTGCAGATCCAGATCCGTGGTCCAGACGACATCGCCCATATTTTCAGCGATCAGGCGGTAGAACTTTGAGCCTTCCGGGGAAGCAGGCGCAGCTGTTTTGGTTTCGGTAATGTCGCGGTTGCTGGACAGTACCCCCGCATACCTGCCTTCAATGTCGTAAACAGGCTGGCAGACATGGCTGATCCAGCGGGTTTTCCGGTCTTTGCGGATGATGCGGAACTCTTCTTCGGTCGGCGTTTTTGCTTTGTGTACAAAATGCAGATGTTCGTCAAAAGCTTCCCGGTCGTCGGTATGGATGATCTTGAAGAGCAGCTTGGGATCTTTTTTGAATTCCTCCGGTTCATAGCCGGTAACGCGCTGGCAGGAGGCGGAAATATAGACCAGGCGGTCGTCGGCATCAAGCCACAGGGCCCAGTCGGGGTTATTGTCGGCCAGAGTCGTGTAGAGCTTCTGGCTTTCCCGCAGCTCTTCAATAGTCCGCAGATTTTCAGCTTTTACATGGTCGGCATTGACCAGTTGGCGGCGGATGGTTTTAATTTCTTCCTGATATTGTCGGACACTCTTTTCAGCCATGATTGTTGCTCCTGCGGTGAATGGTCATAAAGTTAAATACCATTATGCGCGTATTTACATATATTTCGGCAATTATTGCAATTAAGTTTAACCGGCTTTGTGCCGGCCGTCACAAACCGGCCGGTCCGGTGTCAAAGGCGGGAGAGCTAAATGATAATTATTGCACGCAAATGATTTCCCGTGTAATATAACTCACAAACAACGGTTTCGGACAGGTAAGACATGCATGATACCGGAATAGCAGGCGATTACGATTATCGCGACAAGATTATTTCGACTGAAGAACTTCTGCAGAAAATTAAGCCGGGGCAGAAAATATTCGTCTCCAGCGCAGTTGCCGTTCCCGGCAAAACACTCTCGGCAATCACCGCCTCCAACGCAGCGAACCTGAGAGACCTGGAAATTATTCAGCTTATCACGCTGGGGGAGTATCTCTCTCCCAGGGGCGACAACAGGCAATACCGTCTCAAGACTTTCAATATCGGCGAGAGCATCAGCAAGGAAATTTCTGAAGGCAGGGTTGATTTCATTCCCGCCAACCTCATGGAGCTCCCCTATATTTTTTTAAGCGGTGCGGTAGCGGTGGATGTGGCCGTGATCCAGGTCTCCCCGCCGGGAGAAAACGGTTTTGTCTCGCTGGGGGTGGCCGTAGATGTGGCCAATATTGTCATCAAGCAGGCATCGCTCGTCGTGGCGGAAATAAACCCCAACATGCCGGTTACACTGGGCGAGACATTCGTGCATATCAGCAGTTTTCATCATGTCGTGGAGAGCGACCTGCCTCTTCTGGAGAGAGATACCAAGCCCTATGATGCGACAATCGACCGGATCGGCTGGAATATTTCCAACCTGATCGAAGACGGCTCGACCGTCGTGCTGCACGTCGGGCGTGTCTTCAGCGCGCTTGCCGATCATCTGAAGAGCAAAAAAAACCTGGGTATTTTAACCCATGTTATTTCCGACTGGGCCATTGATCTGGTCAAATCCGGCGCGATATCCCTGTATCGAAACCGCTACAACGGAGGGCTCATCACCGCCAGCTACTGTCACGGGAGCCGCGCTTTGTATGATTATGTCAGCCGTAACCCCATTTTTGAGTTTTATCCGATAGCCAGGCTCAGTAACCCTTTCGTGATTCGGCGCATCAAAAGCCTGATCGGTGTTATGAACGTCAAAAAAATTGATATTTCCGGCGAGTCGGTCATTTTTCACTCTGGCGACAATCTGCTGACCGGTTATGAAAGCAAACTCAATTTTGCCGTAGCCGCGACCATTTCCAAAAAAGGGAAAGCGATTGTCGCACTCAACTCGGTTGACCAGGAGGGGGAAAGCAACATCGTTATCCGCCTCGACGGTAAAAACGACAATCCGCACAGCACGCTGGGGGTCGTCAAATACATCGTGACCGAGTATGGCGTCGCCAATCTTTTCGGCAAGTCCATTCGTGAACGGGTGCTGGCCATGATCGAAATCGCTCACCCGGATCATCGCGAAGATCTGCTCAATCAGGCCAAAGCCCTCAACTATGTATATGCGGATCAGATTTATCTGACCACGTACGCCGCAAGCTATCCCTCTGAGCTGGAGACACGCAAATCCCTCAAAGACGGCCTGGAAATCAAGATTCGCCCGATCAAGCCCTCCGATGAGGATATGATGCGCCGCCTGTTTTATAATTTTTCCGACGAGTCGAAATATTTCCGCTACTTTGCCAGCAAACCGGTGATGCCGCACAAGGAAATGCAGCCCTATGTCAACATAGATTACAAAGAAATTCTTTCCGTTGTGGCCATTGTTGAAAAAGGCCGCAACGAAAGAATCATCGCCGAGGCGCGCTACGCCTATGACGCACGCTCGGAAGCCTATGAAGTAGCATTTATTGTTGACGAGGCGTTTCAGGGGAAAGGCATTGCCTCCTTCATGTTCGACTACCTGGTAAAAATCGCCCGTGACCGCGGAATACGATGGTTTATCGCCTATGTATTGCCACGCAATGAAGCCATGCTGAAAGTTTTTGAAAGGTCGAATCTCGAGATCTCACGCTCCTTTGAAGCTGGCGCGCTGGTTTTTCGCTTCGACCTCACCGGTAGGACGGATGCGGCCCGCCCGCGGGCCGAAACAGTGTGAATTTTGCGTTGCCGGCAATATTTTACATTTCCTCAATAATGTTTCAATTTTAGCCGATATCCCTGATAAGATGTTTTTTACGGAACCGTTATATTGAAGGTTTTGTAAAAAAAGTCAAAAACACAAATCCTGACGCCTTTGTAAAAAGCACCACAGGAGAGTTGCTCAAATCCTGATGAGTCGGGCGTGTCCGGGCTACCGTGCGAGGCATCCGGTCTTTTTACGAGCCGTCAAACATTCGAGGAGATACTGTAGCTATGTCGCCGCAAAAGAAATCAGCCGCCAGGCCGGCGGGCAAAAAGGTTACCCGGAAGGTCCTCCCGACCATTTCCACCAAAAAACCAGCCAAAAAATCATCCGGGACAGTAAAGAAAAAAACCAGCCCTCCCCTTCAGGATATGATTGACGCGGTAGGAGCCGGTTTTTACACCCTGAAAGAGGGCAAGTTCGTTTCTGTAAGCCCCCTGTATGAAAAGATGACCGGCTATCCCGCCTCGGAACTTGTCGGTTCTCACCTGTTGGACTACATACATCCGGATGACCGCGAGATGGTGCGCAAAAAAAAGCTCAAAAAACTCCGAGCCGCAAGCAGCGAGCCGTTTGAATACCGCTTTATCCGCAAAGACGGCGAAACTGCCTGGTTTATGGAAATGTCCGGCCCGGCCGCCCGTGATGAGGCCGCCGGCCTGATAGGCAGCGTCATGGATGTGACCGGCCTTAAACCCTCGTCGGACCACTACGCACTTCAGCAGGACAGATACAGAGCAGTTTTACAGGAGATGGGAGAAAGCTATTATGAGACGGATCTGCAGGGGAACCTGACATTCGTCAATGACCGGCTGGCCCGCACACTGGGTTATTCACGCAAAGAGCTTTTAGGCATGCATTACCGCGGTTACTGCGATGGCAGGACGGCCAAGAAAATGGCGACACTCAGCACCCGGATTTATAAAACCGACAAACCCTTCACTTGCTTTGAAGGCACTTATCTCAGGAAGGACGGAGCCGCGCGTCATGCTGAAATTTCCGGGGCGCTCATGCGCGATGCGCTGGAAGCGCCGTTCGGCGTTCGCTTTATGTCGCGCGACATCACGCAGCGCAGGGAAATGGAAGAGGCCCTGCGTAAAAGCGAGGAAAGATACCGGACGATTCTGGAGGAGATTAAGGAAGGGTACGGGGAGCTTGATCTGAAAGGCAATTGGACTTTCGCCAATAACGCGGCGGCTGAAAGCATCGGCTACAAGCCTGAAGAGCTCATGGGCATGAGCTTCAGGCAGGTTACCGACGAGCCCACGGCAGAAAAAATGGCCGGGCTTTTTGACGACCTGTGCCGGACGGGAAAGCCTTTTAAAGGTGAAGAGGCGCTGTTCATTTCCCGCACTGACATCAAACTCATCCATGAAATTTCCGGGGCGCTCATGCGCGACGAGAAGAAAAAACCCACCGGTTTTCGTCTGCTTTCTCGTGACATCACCTCGCGCAAGTGGGCGGAGGAGGCGCTGCTCCAAAGCGAGGCCAAGTATGTGAGTATCATAGAGAGCATCGACGCGGCGTTTTTTGAGACGGACCTCACCGGCGTGATAACTTTTGCCAATGATAAGGCCTGCCGTGATCTGGGTTATACCCGTGACGAACTTTTACGGATGTCCAACACCCAGCTTCAGGATGAGGAGCATGCCCGGAAAACTTATGATGCATTTATCCGGGTTTATAAAACAGGACGTACGGTCAAAGATTTTCACTATCAGGTGCTTCGCAAGGACGGCACAAAAGCCGACTATGAACTATCCATTTCATTGATCAGGAATGCCTCAGGCAAACCAATTGGTTTCCGCGCCCTTTCATTTGACGTCACCATGAAGAAAAGGGCGGAAGAACTGATCCGTAAATCAGAGCAGTCACTGAGGGAATACTCGGAAAAACTTGAGCGGAGCGTCAAGGAGCGCACCGCCGAACTCGAAAAGGCGAAAATTGCTGCAGAGGCTGCCAGCCGTGCCAAGTCGGATTTCATGGCCGGCATCAGCCATGAATTTCAGACGCCGCTCAATGCCGTGATCGGCTTCAGCAAAGTGCTGCAGGACCGTATGTTCGGTGAGCTAAACGAAAAGCAGGAAGAATTCATCCGGTATATCGCCGACGCAGGCAAAAGCTTGAGCCGGATCATCACCGAAATCCTCGAGGTCTCCCGGGTGTCATCGGGTGGCGCCGATCTCAATTTGTCTTTTGTACCCCTGTCGGGTCTTCTGGACAAGGCAGGCAGAATGCTCGTCGATCTGATAAAAGAGAAAAACCATACCTTTACAATGAAGATAGAGCCGGACGCAGATATTCACCTTGAAGCCGATGAGCAGAAAATCACGCAGGTCATCTTTCATCTGTTCAGTAATGCCGTTAAATACACGGCTCCGGGCGGAAAGATAGACGTGCGGGCTTTCCTTGCCGGAGATTCCGCTTCGGGCCGTGACGGTGTCAGTATTTCCGTGGAAGATACGGGGATGGGGATCAAGGCAGAGGACATTCCACGCCTGTTTCAGACCTTCGGCACTTTAGCATCACCCTACACGAGGTCGGACGAGGGCATCGGTATGGGGCTCGCGCTGGCGCGGCAACTTGTGGAAATGCACGGCGGGACCATTCATGTTGAAAGTGAATTCGGCCGCGGAAGTTGCTTTACTGTTTTCCTGCCGCTGAGGCAGAAGCGTCAGGAGTAATCAGGCGGGCATGTCGGCTATGAATCAATCAGATCAGCAATCAATTCTAATGAGGCAGCCGCAGATACTGTGCGTGGACAGCGATCCGGCGGGACTCGCCCTGCTGGAAGCGGTCTTTACGCCCCGCGGCTACGGCGTAATTCAAGCCGGCACAGGCCTTCAGGCGCTGGAGATTCTCACCAAACAGCCGGTTGATCTGATACTGCTGGCCGCGGTTCTGCCGGGGACCGACGGCTTTACAATTTGCTCGCGCATCAGGGAAGTGGATCGATTCCGTGATATTCCCCTGATGATGATGTCCGCCCTGAAGTCTCGCGAAGATCTCTTAAGAGGGCTCGAGGCGGGCGCCGACCATTACCTGTTCAAACCGCTTGATCATGACGAAATGATCACACGTGTCAAAATGCTCATCGGGCGGAAGAAATGGCGCGATGCCTTCGATGATCTCCAGCGTGACCTGAACACTCTGACGCTCTTGGAGGAGGAAGCGCTTGATTCTTTCACCCCGTCTCACTTTGACTTTCAGATACACTTCGAAAAAATGGTCGGCCTGCTATTGAGGAAAACAGTCGATATACTCGAAAAACCACGAACCGTTATCGTTGGCCTTATGATTGCGGGCGACACATCCCAGTGGTATCATTACGAATACGTTTTTCAGGACTTCAGCCGGGTGAAGCTGGGCTACGACCCTTTGGCCGGCGTCGTAGCCCGTGAGCAGGACGGGCATAAAATTATTTTACTCCATGAGGAATCGCCGGCCCCCGAGGCAAAGACGATTCGGCGCAACTTCCGGGCCAGAAACGTTCCGGTGGAAAACGGCCTGTGCTACCTCAGCCGGGACCTGTGCCTGATGGCCCTCAATTACGGCCAGGACATCGGTGCCGGCCAGTTTAATTTTTTCCACCACCTGTGTGTCCAAAGCCATCTTTTCCATACCCTGACCGGCGTACGGGACATTGCCAAAGCATTCGATTATGGAATTTACGCCCTGTCGCGTGCCGCGGAAGCCATCGATGAAGAAGCGGGCAATCACATTCACCGCGTAGGAGAGTATTGCGGAATCATTGCCGAGCGGATGGGCATGAAAGAAGATTTTATCCAGACCATCAGCCTGCAGGCCATCGTCCACGACATAGGAAAACTCTACATTCCCGAACACATCCTCAAGAAAAAAGAGCCGCTCACGGCCGAAGAAAACCTGGAAGCCAGAAAACATACCTTCTGGGGCGCGAAAATCATCGGTGGCCATCCTTATCTGCAGATCGCACAGATGATAGCTCTCAACCATCATGAAAGGTGGGATGGCACCGGCTACCCCCGCGGCCTCAAGGGCGATGCCATCCCCATTGAGGCCAGGATCGCCGGTTTTGCCGACCAGTACGACACACTGCGCATGGCCGGGCGGAACAAGCAGGAAATCGACCATGCCACCGTCACTAAAATTCTCAATCAGGGCGATGATCGCGTCCGACCGCAGCACTTCGACCCCCAGGTACTGCGCGCCTACCGTGAAACCGCCTTCCTGTTCGAGGAAGCCTACGAACGCCGCAAAGGATAAATCCGTTTGCGCTTAAAGCTCGTGGCTCGTAAAGCCATGGTGGATAGTGGATGGGTATATTATCTTCAGTCCCCGCTCACTGCGCACCCTGAGCTCGTCGAAGCCTGCCCCGCGCTTACGGCATAGCCGTTCCTTCGTGAGGTAAACTCCGTGTTGGCGGTTTAATTTCACCTGCATTGAGAACATCTGCTGCAAAGCAAGCAAACTCCTCTCAGCCCCTGCTTGCGGTGTTGTATCTGTATCCGAACAGGAAACCGTCGTCTGGTGTCATGTCCTCAAATCTGCATTCAGTATTGGTCATAATCTAATTCTTGCCTATTCGCCGCGGTTGTGAAATACTCCCCGCGCAAATTTTGCAGTCTGTCCATTTTCAGCCGGGTTCGAGCGTCTTGTCGCAAAACCGGTGTGAAAACACAACATACCGAGCAAGGAGGTAATGAAATTATGTCAAACGCAGTCATCGTCAGCGGTGTGCGCACCGCGGTCGGTTCTTTCGGTGGCTCTTTAAAGGATGTGCCCGCCAAGGATCTGGGGGCTCTGGTAATTCGCGAAACGCTTGTCCGCGCGGGGCTCAAGCCGGTGGCGCCGGCCTACGCCAGAGAAGACGCGCCGGATACAGCCAAAAATGAAGGCCTGTGTCCGGTGGAAGAGCAATATGCAGCCTGGCCTGATGGTCTGAAGGAAATCGCCGTGGATGAGGTGATCATGGGCAATGTTATCGGGGCGGGGCAGGGTCAGAATGTCGGCAGGCAGTCCATGATCCGCGCCGGCCTTCCCAAGGAAACGACCGCGATAACGGTCAATAAAGTTTGTGCCTCCGGGATGAAGGCCATCGCGCTGGCTGCCGCCACTATCAAGGCGGGCGACAATGAAGTGGTTATTGCCGGCGGTATGGAGAATATGAGCGATGTTCCCATAGGTCTGCCCAAAGCGCGCTGGGGCCACCGGATGGACATGCCTTTCGGAAAAACGGTGGATCTGATGGTTTTTGACGCGCTGTACGAAATCTTCTACGGTTATCACATGGGGATTACGGCGGAAAACATAGCGGCACGCTATAACATATCTCGCAAGGAGCAGGATGAGTTAAGCCTCGAGAGCCACACCAGGGCGCTAAATGCGATTAAAAACGGTTTGCTCAAGGGCGAGATTGCGCCCGTGACGATACCTCAGAGAAAAGGCGATCCGGTTGTGTTCGATACGGACGAGCGGCCCATGGAAACAAGCATGGAAAAACTTGCCCGCCTAAACACAGCTTTCAAAAAAGACGGCACGGTGACCGCCGGCAACGCCTCGGGGATAAATGATGCGGCGGCCGCGCTTTTGATCATGAGCGAAACCAAGGCCCGTGAGGCAGGTCTGCAGCCGCTGGCGCGCATCACCGGCTACGCCTCCGGCGGCGTGGATCCCGCCTATATGGGGCTGGGCCCGGTTCCGGCGGTCCGCAAGTTGTTGCGCATCACCGGAACATCGATAAAAGACTACGGTCTGTTCGAGTTGAATGAAGCTTTTGCCGCTCAGGCCATCGCCTGTCTGCGTGAGTTGAATATCCCCTGGGATATAACCAATGTCAATGGTTCGGCCGTTTCCATCGGCCACCCGGTCGGCTGCTCCGGGGCGCGCATTGTGCTGGCGCTGGTGAACGAAATGAAAAGGCGCAATGTCAGGCGCGGGCTGGCGTCACTTTGCATCGGAGGTGGCCAGGGTATGGCCATCGCCATCGAGTCCATCTAGAAAAAGATGCGGGGCGGCTCTTCGAGCCGCTCCGCACAGTTCAAAAGGAATTCTCATCATCTCATGCCATATCAAAGTGTAAACGGAATCGATATCTATTATGAAGAGCAGGGTTGGGGTAAGCCGCTTCTGCTGCTAAACGGACTGGCCTTTCCCATGGATTTATGGTTTGCCCAGATTCGTGATTTGTCCGCGGATTTTCGCGTGATCGCCGCCGATAACCGCGGGATAGGGCGCTCGGG
>Ga0255347_1000898_pt1 | contig 51788 bp, 44 predicted proteins | sample wastewater_treat_2_FD_192479 | JGI IMG/M metagenome (GOLD analysis project Ga0255347, IMG submission 192479) | Wastewater microbial communities from Lulu Island WWTP, Vancouver, Canada - plant24 | ecosystem: Engineered > WWTP > Wastewater > Unclassified | place: Canada: Vancouver, British...
AAGATGATTGGAATGTAGGATTTAGAAGTTATAACGTCGAGGAGATGTGCAGAGTACGTGAACTTGCTAAGGAAATTCTTGAAACTATTGAATCTTCTAAGGCGTTCGATGAAAAGTTTGGTATCTGGAACTTCAATGAATATGACAGTACTGAGCTATTTGTAATGCAAGTAATTCGTAATGCATATCAAATAGACTAGGATATCGAAGCTGTAATAACCCCCCACCCCGCGAAGGGGTGGGGCATTCTCTTACTTCTCTATTCTTTTCTTTTTCATTGACAGAGTGTATGGAGTCATATAGTCCTCTTCCAACAGGTTTGTCATTACAAAGCTTCCTATCAAGAAGACATCTGTTGTAGTTCTAGCTACTTGGGCAGTCTTAGGACTCTCTAAGTCCTTCAATGATACTTGACCAGTAGTATTGATCATTGTATACATCTTGTTCTTAGCTTCCATATCATCTGCCTTAGCTCTGGTAACTTCTTTGATAGTATCATCGAGTCCCTGAAGTACCAAACTCTCAAGCTCTCTATCACTCTCGATACCCTTACTGTTACCTACGATCTGTCCAGTCTTAGGGTTACGAGTATCGATATTGGTGTTATAACCACTCTTCTTAGTAGCGAACTGTTTGAGCTTAGGGATGTTCAGATATACTACGAAGGCCTCATACTCTCCTCCTACAGGAACACCGTCTTTGTTCACATAGAGTTGTGGATTAACCACTTTCTCCATCAATGGTACGTTTATAGCCTTAAGTCCCTTAAGACACTTCTCTGGGGTAAGTTCCCTTTCGAAGGCAGAAGTTTGTAATCTAAGGGGAAGTCTTCTCTTACAGAAGTTAAGGAACTGCTCATCTGTCATTCCAGCGAACAGTTGTTTATAGAAGTCTGAGTTAGCATGAGTAGGATCTATAGCATCAAAGGCCTTATAGATCAAAAGTTCAGCTTTCTTACGGTTAGCGTTCATAGTCTATGTTCCTCCTTATAGAGTGTGTATTATAGGATTGTTAAAGTAAGACGATTCGACTATATATTCTAATAGTGTAAGTGGTTAAGGGCATAAGCCCAAGTGTTTTTTAAGCCATTTACACTGGATGTAAAATCTATATGACTCTATAGGAGAATGAGTCTTCATGCATTCAGGAAGAAAGGGTGTACCCTGATAGGGTGTCTCCAAACAGGAACGAGATTGTTGGTGCGGACGATCTTGATTACTTACCAAAACGCTGAGAATGTACTGTATAGAAAAAGGAACCCCTACGCGGGTTTCTTTTTTGTCGGAAACATCTCTATAATCATACATAAGGAGGTGCAACAATGGCTAACAATCAAATCACTAAGGTCATAGATACTAAGATCTATCCTTTAGTTAAGAACTCTCTTTCTAAATCGCTTACTAAGTTTAAGTCTCTTATGTCTCACTTCATGCAGACACGTTCTAAGGGATTATATGATACTTTCCCAGCTACACGTATGCTCTATGGACAACAGGATACCGATATGCTCTGTTCTGCTCTTGGTGTTAAGGCTAATGAAATACAAGGATTCATCAATGAAACCTATTACGGCAAGATAACCAACTTCAATCCAAGAGCGGCTAAGGATCCAGTCACTGTATTGTGTATGTGTATGATCAAGTACTTCTACTCTAAGAAGGACCAGAAGAACCTTGAGCTTGCTATGATCTACACTTGCTTCACAGGTAAGTTCTATCCCTCTATACACTATGCTCAATATCCTAAGGCTGTCCCTGCAGACTATAGATTCGTGTGTGACTATGTGGTAAACAATGAACTTTCTGACAAGTTCCTTCTGAAGACAGAAGGAAACGTTATTGGTGTTATGCGAAACACCACTCAGACATGGATCAACACCTATAAGGATAGATTTACTGGAGTGACTGATGATGAAGATTATGTCTACATCATACAGCAGCTCCACGTTCGTATCAAGTCATTCATTAAGAATACTGCAGAAGTCTACTATAAGTGTTACAATGATAAGGACTATCTTACATATGAGTCTGATGATATGAGCCAGGATAACTTCCGTCTCACTCAGAATGACTCTACTAAGATAGACACTGCCGTCAACAGAACACTTACCTACATCACTTCCCATGATGTAGACTACCGTCTATGTAAGATGTGTAGTGACGAGAACGTTAAGACTGACGAGATACGTTCTATCATTGAGAGTATCGTAAAGAATACTGATAACCTCGATCTGATGAGAGAACTTCTCTATCTCATGGTATCTACATACTTTCAGAGTAGTAGCACTAAGGACGTAAGAGATATCGACTTCATTACATTCTCTATAAAGGCTAAACCTAATACAAAGAATAAAGACATTCTTCGTCAAGGTGAAGTCGTGGAAGAGTTGCTTATGGGTAACTCTACAGCATACTCTAGACGTAAGAGTCGTAAAGCTACACAACTCTCGTACAACAGAGCAATCCTTACATACTTCGCTCTGATTATAAATTCTGCAAACAAGTGAGGTGAACTCTAGTGGGTATATATTCAATACAACCGAGAGACGAAGTACTTAACGAAGTATACTTCGGAGAGACTCCTGGCATCATGAGATGCTTTGAAGCTTTCTCTACATGGAGAAGTAAGTATCTTATGGACAGAAAGCTCTATATGATGAATAGTGCTGCTGAACGTGACCCTCTGTTGGGTAAGTTCGTAGCAGAGATCGAGAGGGAGTTCGGACTGTACTCTTACTCATTCATCATAGTGAATGGAGATATGGTGAACGCTTTCACTTTCCCAACCTTCTTCAACTTCAACAGTTCACTTAAGGGTACTCAGAGAGTAGAGTTTGGTAAGGACGGCTATAAGTTCAAGAAAGAGTGTCAAGTATCTATGCTGACCTGTATGTTTGCTGGTATGTTCTTCAGCACTGAGTTCAGCAATAGGGAGGCTTTTGCTATCATACTTCATGAGATAGGTCATAACTTCCAAGACGTTATCTCCGACAGGATGCATACTATAGGACAAGTAGCTAAGTTGAACAGACTTGTACTTGCTGGAATAGATTTATCTCTAGGTAACTATGAGCCTTTGATGTATCCTCTGTTCAATGACAAGATTATAGGTGCTGTATCTAAGTCATACAATGAGATGAATATAGGACAGAAGAATAGCCTTATATCTACAGCTAACACTCTGTATGGTATCTACTCAAACACTCTTAATCTTGGTCTAGATATACTATGTATTATCTTACCACCTATCAATATAGGCAAGAGAGCTCTGAAGAAGTTAAGGAGAGAATTCATCAAACTCATAACGGCTCCATTTGAGAAGAGACATTCATACTATGGAGAGATCATGGCCGATAAGTTTGCTTCATACTATGGATTTGGTAAAGATCTTGTTACTGGATTGTCTAAGTTTGAGGATCCTAGAACTGACTCTGGTTTGAGAGGATACATCATGAGGATTCCGATATACTCTCACATCCAGACTATATCTTCATTACCTCTTCAGTGGATCTCAGAAGTGTTCGATGAGCATCCAGCAACTCAAGTACGTTACAAGAACATTCTTGATGGTCTTAATGAAGACCTTAACCAACCTGGTATATCTCCTAAGCTCAAGAAGCAGTTAAAGGGAGATATCAAAGAAACTGAGGATACTATAGAGGAGATTCTTGAGAATGGTAAGAAGATCGAGAATCCTGCAGTAGTACAGAACTTTATACATTCATTCCTGTATCATGCTTGTGGAGGAGATCTAAAGTATCTCTTCAGAAGCAAAGAGTTCAATACAGAGAAGGATGTCCAGCAGACCTACATTAAGAACACTAAGATCAAGTGAACCTTATAATAAATTACTGAAAGGAGGAACACGTTATGCCTAACGTATTCTTAGAAGATGACGACGAGCTCAAGAAGAAGAAAGACGACGAAGACGAAGAGCTCGACGACGAAAAAGACAAAGACAAGAAGGATGATGACGACGATGATTCTTCTAGTGACGGAAATGACTATCTCGATGATATGGAGTCAGATGAAGATGACGATGATTCTTCTTCTGATGATGATAGCGATTCATCGGGTAATGATTACCTTGGTGACGAAGAAGATTCTGATTCGTCGGAGGATGACTCCGATTGGGGCGATTCCGATGATGATTATAGTTCTAATGATTATCTCGGAGACGATGACTCCACATCAGATTCAGGAGAATGCTGTGGTCAGGAGACTGGACTCCTTGCCAAGCTCGCATATGCAATCGTCGTTGCAACCAATAACTTCGAACACGTACACCTTATGTGTGCTGGTAAGAAGTTCGATACTATACACAACATGACAGACAACCTTGTCGGTAAGTGTTGGTATCTCATTGACATTGCAGCAGAGCTTGCTCTTGAGGATGAAGCTTGTGAACTTGATAACTTCTGTAATGCTGCTAAGTACGTTCCTGAGATGGGCGTAGAGACTGAGAAGACTTACGACTACGAGACAGCTTGTACAGCAGTCAGTGAGACTCTCAGAAAGCTCATCGATGTAACCAAGGAAGCAAGAGACGCTTCAGACAAGTCACACGTTCAGAGCAAACTCGATGAGTGGCTCGCTACCTTCAACAAGGAATACAACTTCCTGATGAAGAGACGTATGAAGAACGTAGATGAATCTGCAGTAGTATCAAACGATTACATCTAAGAGACAAAAAAGATGCCCACTGGGGAACACCCAGTGGGCTAAATCATTGGGTTTAGATTCTTTGAATTGATTGCATACACAGTGGCTAGAAAATATAGTGAATGAAGGGAAGGGATGAATACGATTGGGAAACGTATTCTGATGTCCTACTTAACCCAATAGGTGGGAGCTAGTATGTTATATAGGTAGATTGACATTGTGTGAAATGAAACGCCATAGTTACTATGATAGGCTAGTCAATGTAAGATGGGGCTGACGCGCGTACTGCTCTCATATTCAAATCTCCCAATAGTATATCCACTTCCTGGACTGGGTACAGCGTTGCTTGTCAGCTGATTCATCATTACACTTGGTTATAAGAGAGGTATTATATGAAGAGTAATCTCAGATGAGATTACTTCTTCTTCTTGTCTGATACCCAATCAGGGCAAGGTGACTTGACCTTGAGTCCTTCATGAGCAGGTACGATAGACTCAGCGTTCTCGTAGCGGATAGAACCATCCTGGTTAACGCCGACCTTCTTAGGATATCTCTTAGTTGTCATCTCAACGTCTTTGAGCTGAATAGAGATATTGCTCTTCTCTGTACCACCGAGATTTACACTTCTGCCTGTTCTGAGAGCTGTGTTTACGAAGTCCTTAGAGAGCTTTACCATTGTTTCAGCATCGCTCTTCTTAGCTTCGTATGTGTCAACGAGTGTCTCAGCCTCAGCCTTAGGCATCTTTGTTGTTGCAGATACAATTCCTGCTACCATTCCTCTGAACTCAGTTGCAGGACAGTGCTGTGTAACACCGCTGTTTGAGTACTCAGAGTACTGGAAGTTTCTGTCGTTAAGCATTGCTTTCATTACTCTTACTTCATCTCTTGTAGAAGCACTCTTCTGAGTGAGATGAGTCTTGATGTCATTGACGAGAGCGTTAACTCCCATCTCTTCTGTGTTGGCTGTAGCATTCTTGTTTGCCATAGTTTTAGTCCTCCTGTTTAGTTGTAGTAGTTTCATCGAACCTATCTCTAGGATCGATCCTTATAAATGGGTTGACTGGTTTACTTTTACCATTAGTCCTAAGGAAGTCGTTGATCTCGTTTGGTGTCATTGAAGCGAGATGGTCTATGAAACTTCCCTTTTCGTAATGACTTTTAGTTGACTTTCCCAAGCCACCAACTCCTTTCTCGAGGAGATTACTATTATGTTCTGCTTGTGTAAAAGTGTATTCTGTAATCCTCCCAAATGGGTTCGTTTATAGATGTTGCTATAAAAACCCATCTTACTGGTTATTCTTAAACATCTTAGTAACAATATCACTCAAAGGAGGTAAACCCTATGAACAAAGATGTATGCGTTGGTATGATTATCAACGAATCAGTCACTGAATCAGATTCTGTAGTTATCTCGCAGGAAGGTGGCAGAGTCTATGCTACTGGTATACTGCAGGACCTTGAGATAGAGAACAGAAATGGTCGTATCTACGAGACTAAGGAAATGGATCCTGAGCTTAATGGCGAGCGTCTTCAGGAGCTTATCAAGGCAGGATATCTTAGAGGACATGCAGGACATCCTTCCAGCAATGATCTCTCTATACAGAGTGTAATCGATCCTAAGCTTGTATGTGTACAGTTCGATAAAGTATGGAGAGATGGTAAGGATATCCATGGTAACTTCCATGGAACTAACAATGAACTTGGTGCTATGTTTAACCAGGATCTTATCGATGGATGCAAACCTGCATTCTCACTCAGAGCGTTGGGTAGCGTAGATCGCTCTAAGGATGGTAGATGTCATGTAAGAAACATCAGAATCATCACTTGGGACCATGTTATCTTTCCATCTCATAAGAGAGCTTACACAAGTCATCTTATCGATCCTAAGGATAAGAACAAGGCTTTCAATGAGTCTGCTATAATCGGCATAAACGGAAAGCCTCTTGTAGACAATGAACTTCACAGAAAGGCTATGATTACAGAAGCTGCTGCTACTGATGGTATACTCACTCCTATCATGAACCAGCAGGTATGTAACTTCATCAAGGAAGAGTCTGCTAACGTTAAGTTCATCGTTGATACATTCGAGACTTTATATGAGGATGCTATCATCGTTGATGGTGGTAAGAGAGTTGCTCTGACTACTACAGATGGTATGAAGGTTATCGTTAACCTTGAGCAGTATGTACAGAACGCTATCATGGACTGGTGCAGTAAGTAAGAGATATTCCGAGATCCCTAGTGGATCTCGGAATCTTTGTTTCCGTTATATATTATAGAAGTGTATAGAGTCGCTCAACTCTGTACACATAATCTATTTATATATGAAAGGAGACTAAAGTTATGAGCTACGAAGAAGAGATGAACAGAAAAAAGCAGATCGAAGAAATACTTTGTGGAAACTACAAAGAAAGATCTTCGAATCCAATGGAGTTCTATTATGAGATGAGGAAGGAATCTCGACGATGTTGTGATGAAAAGTATTACTATAGTGATGAAGATAAAACAATAGACTATTTCTTTAAACATATGGATGCTTATTACGACAGATACTATAAGCAAATGAAGAACATTCCTAGCCATCTAACAGCATCAGATTACATTAGGTTATGCATATGTCATTGTATATACGGTATGCACTTACGAGAAGTTAAGACTGATAAAGTTTACGCCAGCATCAATAATTACAGTGCACCCTTAATAAAGACAATGAGATGTCGCGTTGGCATTGGCATGGAAAGGGAAAGGTTACAATCATACATCATGATGAAATTTGGAAATGAATATGATGATGATAAAGTGTTATCATACTTCATTGATAACACGACTACGCTAAGTAGACATATTAAAGAAGAAAGGGAAATAGCAATGAACGAAGACAAGCGCACACCATTTACGATCGGAGAAGACGTTAAGAAACCATTAAGCTTCCTATTCAAGTTGTCGAACTATAAAAACATAGACGACATCAAGAAAGCATTCGGAAACAAAATCGTACAGGAAGCTCCTCATGTAAAGAGTACAGAAACAAACTATGCCATCTATCCAGGTTGGACTATCAGAGAGATGGTGAAGAAGTTTGATGGATGTTTGCTCATCATTATCGATGGAGAGTACAAATTCCTCATGCCATCATGGGCTGGCTATACCATGTTTGAAACGTGGAATGACTATCCATCCGTAAAAGTACTCTTCTTTGATGGATATTGGAACGTTCAATAGCCGTCACAAGGGACCTGAGCAATACGCTCAGGTTTCTTTTTTGTTGAAACATCATGGTAAATACCTGAAAGGAGGCATTTGTATGGATTACAACAACAAGCACCAAGAAGTTGAGGATACTAATCCTCTTGACACCTTCACTCCGAATGATATCGATATAGTCACTATTCCAAATGACATACCAGAGTACGGTGTCCAGGACTATGATATGTTTGATGAGAAGGATATGGTTAGGTATATGAAAGACCTTGAGAGATTTGTTAGACAGTCTCTCGAGTACAAGAGCATGGTACAGTATCTCAGAGAGTATATGGACATGAGAAACTGTGCATTTCTGCCTAACGTATCGAATGAGTTCACTCCTAAGATAAGGATAGAGATTCATCACTCTCCTATAACACTCTATGAGATCTGCAGTATCATCATAAGGAAGAGAATGGTTCTTGGAGAACTCCTTACTATAGAAGCAGTAGCATATGAGGTGCTCTATGTACACTACTGTCTGATGGTAGGTCTTATACCTCTGTCAGAGACTGTTCATGAGCTTGTACACAATCAGTATATCTATGTTCCTGCGAACAGAGTATACGGTTACTACAATGCATTCGTGGAACAGTATCATGACTATATAGACGTTGAACTTCTCGATAAGTTAAAGATGATTGAGAAGCTTGCACAGGATCAAGTCTATAACGACTATATGCAGATACTTGAAAAGAAATATATCGCAATTGACATGGGAGACAACTCTCAAGTTGACCAGCTTGGGGCTACTCGTGAACTGCTTAAACAGCGTCTGTCGATTTTAAGAGATGGTGACGCTAGTTATACTGCTCCTCCTCCACAAGCTCCTGTAGAGCAATCTGTATATGTTCCATTGTTCCGTTCTCCGTGGGATTAACAAAAAAAAGAAACGGTGGGATGATTCCCACCGTTCCTCTTGTCGTTTTGATAAGATTAACCGCCGAAGTTCATACTAGGAAAGTTTCCTGCAGGTTTCTCAAGTATCTCGTCATGGTAATCGTACAGCTCTTCACAGCACTGATTACTAAACAGCCTTCCAAGCATACTGATAAGCTGGTTACCTGCTACGCCGTTCTTTACGTCGATATCGACTGTAAGCTCTCTGGTATCATCATAGATGCCCATATTATCAGGCTCAGGGAAACGAGTAATTCTGATGTTACCTTCATTATAATCGCCCATGATGCTGAACTCTGACATGTACTGATTATACATATCGTCAAGTTTAACGCACTCAGGGCACTTGAGAGTGATAGTGAACTGTTTGTCTGCTCTATCGTTGAGTACTACATGATTCAGACTATCTATAGCCTGTTCATATGTATCTACAACTGCCATAAATCCAGTCTTATGACAGAAAGCCACATAATCTGGAGCAGTATCTTTATCAGACCATTCAGCTGGGAAACGGATAGGAGTTGCATAAGAATCGGGATCGCTCCTTACAGTCCTAATTACATACTTACCTGGATTTCTGTCATCGTCTTCAGGTGATTTCCATGCAACAAGCACACATCCTGTAGATGCAGCATACAGCTCTCCAGCAGGGAAGAAGTGGGTAAGCATACAAATCTTCAGTTCCTTGCCAGACTCCTTCTTTACTGTCTTTACCTCAGCTCCTATAGCAGCTTCCTTTTCTGCGATACGGCTGATATGACAATTAACAAGCATACGTCTGAAGAGATGAGTGAGTGTCTGTACGGACTCCTCAAAGAGTGATTCATCATTATCATAGTATCCACTTGTTTTGTTGAATGCGTTGAAATTGCGGAACAGATCACATACAGGAGACTTCTTAACTCCCATATCATGATCATCCATCTGATGTACGAACTTATCGAACTCCTTGTAGTATGCTCTCATTTCTGGAGTTGTATAGTACTCCCAGAGGAGTCCGAATGCAGCGTAGTTCTTATGAGCTTCATCGAGCTCCTGATGATGGTCAAAGTAACCCTTCTCAGGATCATACTTACGACCAATGTCACAAATGATAGAGTACTTAGTCTGTCTTTCAACTGAGACTTTCTGATAGGTCATGTTATCTGTCTTCTCTTCAATGAGAGTAACCTCATGCTCCCATGCAGGCTCGTCACCTTCAATAGGTTCGATAGTGTTTCTTGTGTAGCTTGTAGGCAGACCTGCCATGATAAGTCTAAACAGAGCAACACAAGCTCTATCATCGAAGTGGTTTACTCCTCCATGTACAAGGATGGAGTAGCCCTCCTCTGTCTTACAAATTTTGTCGACCTTCTCCTGGTCGAATGGAAAGGGTTTCTTAGTGTCTTTTACTATTATACCCATTCTAGTTGTTCTCATGTGTGATTCCTCCTTGATTAGATTACTATGCTACCGAGATAAAGTCCTGTTATAGACTTCACATTGATAGTCTTGTTTTCGACATCTCTGTAGCCAGTACAAGCTATAGAGATCTCTGGCTTTGGTAAAGCATCATACCATTCATTTCTGAAGAGCTCTATAGTAAATCGCTCATCATCATAGTTGATAACTTTACCTACGATGCTTAGTGCGTCTGGAACAATGCTGTTCTGATCTTTAGGATCTCTCTGCATATAGACCCAACAGCATTGATCCGCAAATCTTGGGTGGGTGTATTTACGAAGAGCTTCTTCCATACCTACATAGCGGTATCCATCAAGTTTACGCTCTTCATTCTTTTTAGTTACTCGCCTAGGGACTGTTACTATACGTACTCCGCTGGCCATAACTAGTCCTCCTTTCATCCTAATAGTATACAACTACAGGACCGTATTGACTCTCTTAAATAAGAACTGAACCTGACTCTCTTTACATGAAGACTTATAGTACCATCTCCATACCCATCTGTCATCCATGAACTGTTTGATAGTGCAACCATAAATTCCAGTAGGTAAGTATTTGAAGACTATCCAATCTGAATTACATATTCTGTAGCTACTGATGACGTTGACTATGAACTGTACACACTCATCTTCAGTACCCTTGTCTATAACTCCATATACTGGGAGATAGCCATCTGGGATAACAAGATGATATCCATACTGATCCTGATAGACAAGGAAAGTATAGTTATATCCATCGTCGAATTCTATGTAGTAGAGTTCGAAGAATGTTGAATTGAAGTATGTGGTGAAGTACCATGCGAGGTACTCTGTGTAATCGTAGTTAAGACCACACTTGAAAGACTCGAACTGCTGTGGAGAGAGTGTTCTATAGATAGAGTACATGTTGAATGCTCCTCTAGGAGTGAACACTTCTTCCTTAGGATCCCAGTGTCCTATCTTGAATTCGTCTTTTAACTTCTCGAGAAGTTCTTCTATCTTCATCTTCGGTATCTTAGGTATTCGGTTATTCATACTCTAACCTCCTTTCACAAAAAATAAGGGGTTGTTGTGAGCAACCCCTATTGTTTTACCTCTTAAGTTCCTTGTAGTAAGCTTTGGTTTCCTTAAGAAGTGCTGCATTGCGTTTCTTAGGCATATCTGTAGTAGCGAATGGTGCTTGGTCGTTGGGGACACCATTAACGCAGAAACCTTCGAGAACGTCCTTTATGAGATCTACTGGACGTCTGTCATTATTGAACACATTGATGTGTTGTCTAGTCTTTTCGACTCCATACTGAGCCCAGTAGCCAATGTACTTCAAATCAGGATCACCTATATGAAGATGACCATGAATGTTATACTTAGCATCTTTGCACTTGAAAGGCATGTGGCTTATTACTATGTCTCCTCTAAAGAGAATACATGGTATCGCTTCATCGAAGCCAAGCTCCTTATAGATCTTCGTTATTTCGGTGTCATTGTTGCCTATAAGGAAGTACTTCTTCTTAGCCTTCTCGAATACACTACAGATATTGGCTAACTTTCTGTAGAGCGCTACTACTGGGTAGTCTGTATAACATTCAGAGTCAACAAGGTCGCCCATAAAGATAACTATGTCGTTCTCTTTAATAGCGTTTACTGCTGCTCTGAGTATAGTAGCAGCATTGTCTCTTTCATAGAACTCACCTGTCTTCTTATTATAACGGATGAGATGCCAATCTGTCATGAGCCAGACAGTTCCACCATTAGCTATAGTGAATTCCATCTGTGCGTTTATCTTTGCATTGGTGTTTTTGATTGTTTCGCTCATAATAATCTTTCCTTTCATTAGTTCCTACTCTAGCCAGATCCTTCCTTTCATCTTAGGATCATAAAGTTTTGCTGGAGTAGCAAGCCAAGAACGTCAGAACTTTTCTGATCTATTACCTTGATTCAGTATGATGATATACATTCGAAACCACCTACTTTTACGAACTCTTAGTACCGCTATTCAGCTCTGTATAGCATTCTGAATCTACAAGGTCTCCCATGAAGATAGCAATGTCAGTGTCCTTAATAGTCCTTACTGCAGTTCCAAGGATATCAGCTGCGTTTTCTCTTTCATAGAACTCACCAGTCTTCTTATTGTATCTTATCAGATGCCAATCAGTCATGAGCCAGATGTTACCACCATTAGCTATAGTGAATTCCATCTGTGCGTTAATCTTAGCGTTAATCTTAGTTGCTTCGCTCATATTATTATCCCTCCTATGAAAAGAAGGGTAGAGGTGTTATCCTCTACCCGAATCTCTTACATATTCCAAGCTCCGAGTATACCAGAGTTGGCTTTGTATCCTACAGATACTGAGCTACCCATAGGAATTGTATTCACCGCAATGTCTGAATGCTGACCATTAGTCGCAAGCACTCTAACAGTTGAAGCTTCATTTACACCAAGTATAGCAACTATGCGGTCCCCCTTGACCAACCTTGTTACTGACTTTCCAGCCTTTGCCCTTCCAGAAGGAAGTGAGTCTGGTGTTATCTTATTGATGTATCCGTTAGCGGTACATATGAGGTACTCTGTACTATCGTGTCTGAGTACGCTCATGCCGTTTACTTCTTTGTTCGTACCTCCCATAGAGATATTACCCTTAGCATTACGCTTAAAGAGAGGAATCTCTGCGATGTTGAGTTTTAATGCTTTACTCTGATTGTAGATGACTATATCTGCATTGTCACTATAGAAGAAGTTGACACTGACTACATAGTCATCCCCATCAATCTTTGTATACACAAGACCGCTAGGTGGAACTGCTAAGAAGTCACCTATAGTCATCTTCTTAATGAGACCACTCTTAGTCACTACAACAAGATGACCATCTTTATACTGCTCGAACAAAGGCTCATAGATAACAGCCGTTATAGGAGCATTGATGTTCTTATTGACTATTCTGATGTCTGTTCCTGGAGAAGACTTATCTGCGAATGGTATCTTAGATATCGGGATATTGTATACCTTACCCTTGATATCGAAGAGAAGTACATTCTTAGCGTTGTCTCCCTTGATAAGGAACTTCACACTGTCACCAGTTCTGGTACCAGTGATATTCTCTTCTGGTCCGAACTTCTTGAGCATGTTCTGTTCCGACAGAGATATCTTAAAGATACCCTGAGGAATACCAGATGCTTCTGCAGCTGAGATGACTCTGCACTTTCTCTTATCACCATATTTTCTCTTGATTTCCTCAAGTTCGTCTATGATGAGCTGATCGAGTACATTATCATTAGCGATGATGTTTGCACATATCTTAGCTTCTGCTTCAAGCTGGTCTCTCTCTTCTTTGAATCTAAGATACCATCCCTGTGAAAGCTTCTTAACTTCCATGTCAATGATAAACTTAGCCTGAAGATCAGTAAAACCGAACTTCTTAATCAGATCCTCTATGAGCTCTGCATCGTTGACAACTTTCTTCTTACGAATAAGTCCAAGCACTTCATCAGTAACCTTCTTAGACTCAAATGCCCAAATGTAATTGTTTACTACATGCAGACGAGTCTGAAGTTTCTGATGCTTATGACAGTAGTATCTCTGCTTAGTGATACGTCTGATATCAATGAAGTGAGTGAGATACTCTGTGTAGTTCATTCTCTTGGTAGATACATACATTCCATCATCTACGAATACCTTCAGATAAAGACGGAATGTATTCTGAAGTCTGGTGTTGTTATAGATACTCTCCTTAACGAAGTTAGGATCTACACCAGGTCTGAGAACGAGGATGTAATTCATATCGTCGATATCCGACTCATCCTCGATGTCCTCTATACCGATGAGCTTATTGTCCTTAACAAGCTTTTCGATAGAAGCTATGATGTTTCTGAGATAAGTAAGGTTCGGACAACTGCGTATAGCAAGGACAGTACGTCCCTTATACTTCTTAGTCTTGCCGAAGTACTCCTTGATCTCTATCACACCTCTTACTTTGTATAAACCATAACCAGTTCTGGACATTTCCTTCCAGTCTGTATCTATGATCTCACAAGCCTGAGTGTGATCAGGTATAAGGACTACCTGGTGATTAGGATCCTTGATAAGTCTGATAGTTTCATCAATTACCTCACAGATATTATGTGAAGGTACATCAACCTTATCACCAACGCTCATATGCATTGAGCCGTTTAACAGAAGAAGCGGAACCTTAGTAGGTAAGTACAATGGTTCAAAACTCTTCTTATCGTAGTTATGAGTCCAGTCTATGACATCCTTAAACTGCATAACTTCATCGAGTACTACATCTCTACAGAATTCAGAGATAGCAGCCTCAGTATATCGTGGCGAAGCGCCAGTACTGGTATAAGTGTTACCAAAGTTACCCTGTCCAAGAAACAGAGGATACTTCGTCTGATACCAGTTTATCATTGTATAGAGCGCTGTTTGTATACCAGCATCTCCATGCGGATGGTCGTGAGCCATTGTCTCACCAATGATATTAGCACATTTGGTAAGACTAGGTCTTTCATTTTCCTTAAAGTATGCATGGCAATACTCCCATGCACAATGTACAGTTCTTCTATGAACTGGGATAAGTCCATCGTTCATGTTAGGAACACTTCTCTGCATCTCACAGTACAGAGCATAAGCTCTATAGTCTCCGTGATACTCTCCCAACATGTTCTTTTCAACTATTGTTTCTGACATCTGATATGACCTCCTTGTGTGATTATTGTAGAGTTCTGACCAAACTCCTTTATTACACCTATCTATAGTATACAATGGACACAAGAATTGGTGGAGGCTTGTGGCCTCCACCTTTTCTTGATTAAAGGAAGTTTCTCGAAACAGCGCAATCAACAGCGCTAGTAGGAGGGGATGTCTTATGCGTTTGCAGTAGGAGGAAGAACAGCCTCGAAGCAAGAAATGAACTTAACTTCACCTGTGTCCTTGTTGAGTCTCACTGCTGGCACAATCTTAAGGCTACCGTTATCGATAACGTCCTTAAGCTTTGTATAAGTTGCTGTAGGCATAGATACAGTGAACTTCTTGGTTTCATTGTTGAACTCTCTGATCTCACCGAGATCGATCATTCCCTTGGACTCGGAGCTATCAAAGAAAGTAGACTTTCTCATCTTAGCAGTGATAGCGCAGCAGTCGAAGCTACATGAATCGATAATAGCGATGAGCGTATCGATTATAGAATCGTACTTGTCTGAAGAACCGAGTTCAAACTCAGCGGTTGTGTACTTAGCTACTCTCGTAGTGTTCGGGTTAGGCTTTGTGTAGCCTTTCTTGTTGCTGTTGTACTTAGGGTTCTTGTTCATGATGATGCTCTCCTTTAGATGTAGATTTTAATATCGCCCAATCGGGTTCGATTATATATATGTAGGATGAACAGTAAATGATTACGACAAAAAAGAAGGTGTGGATTGCTCCACACCTCCCTTTGATCATCCTAAGATATCTTGTCTAGGCAGCTTTCCAATGCCCTTGAGAAGAAGATCCTTACTGTCGTTGAGCTTTCTCATCTCATTGATCTCACGATTGATATCTTCAAACGTGTATCTTACGAGAAGTCTCTCACCGTCAGGTCTCAGTGTACTTACACCAAGCATCTTCGGATTCATCTCACCAAGTCCCTTGAATCGCTGCAGATGAGCTGGTTCATACTTACTGAATGCAAGTCTAAGTCCATACAGTGATACTACCTCTCCATTGAGCATGAAATATGGTTCATTGGCGTTTAAGTAACTCAGAACCATACCACATGCTGCAAGGAGTCTAGGTGTAAGATATATGTAGTGTGCCTTGTTTCCAGCTAAACCATCAAGAACAGTGATACCATTCTCAGTACGTACTTTCATGAATCTGTACTGCTTCTCTATGACCGACTTGAACTTCTTCACCGTAAGGTCCTTATTGATAAGGATTGTCTCAAGCAGGAAAGGATCAATCGCATAGTTAGAAGCTGTACTCTCAAGTACGCTGATATAGTTGTCTGTTCTATCAAGAAGATCTGTGATGCTCTTTGTAGTCATAGGCTTACCATTGAGATCAGTAAGAACGTTGTCTACGGAGAACTTCTTCTGTATATACTGATAGTAGTCCTTCTTGTCGACAAAGTACTTATACTTATCTCTGCCTATAGGAACTCCAAATAACGGCGGTATTGCCGCGTAAACCATACCTGCCTCCAAAAGCGGTCTCGCATACAGTGCGATCAGCCTGAGGAGAAGTGTCAAGATATGTTTACCATCAGGGTCAGCATCAGCCATGAATATAAGCTTTGATATGTTGACCTTTGATATATCGAAGTTCTTACCGTAGCCTCCACCTATGATTTGGAAGATGGATGCTACCTCTTCGTTTTGGAAGATTACGCTCGCTGGCTTTTCGAAGGCATTAGGTAACTTACCTCTTATGGGGTAGATTCCCTGAATGTTATTGTCTCTCGAGTTCTCTGCAGATCCGAAAGCTGAATCTCCTTCAACTATAATGAGCTCGAAGCCCTTCTTCATGTTAGGTTTCTTGAACTTATCAGGATAGCCCGAAAGGATAGATGACTTAAAAGAATTTGCCAGTTTCACCTTATCTTTATCCTGCTTCATTCTAAGCTCGATCACAGTTCTGAAGTACTTACAGAGATTCTGGAGATCAGTTGTATTGTTCTGACTCCACTTCTGAAGACCTTCATAAGTAGTCTGCGAAACGAATGGGAAGATATCCTCATTACTGAGTATCTCCTTACTTTGGCCAGTGTACATAGCATAGAGATGGAATGTACTGATGACCAGTTTGAGTCCTTGCTTAATGTCGTTTATACCACACACTAGCTTTACCTTGCTCTTTACGTTAGCAAGATAAATCTTGTTCATGTACTCTTTGAAGAATCGTACAACTCCATCGAGTGCACCCTCAAGGTGTTTACCACCTTCAGTTGGACAAGTGTTGTTGAAACTCAGATATTCCTCAAAGTTGTTCTCAACACTAGTGTCATAGGTAAAACATAAATCCATCTTCATCGTTCCATTATCATTTTGTACAATGATCGGCGCAATGTATGGATTCTGGGTCATGTTGATCAAATGGGTTATCGCCCCATCCTGATTGACTATATCCTCACGGTGGATAACTCCATTCATGTCTATTCCTTCGAATGAACATGTTGTTCCTATTGGTGCCAACGGAACTATGGAAGCAACCAAGTCATATACATTCTCCCAAGTCAGGCTAAACTTGTCAACGTTTAAACATGCCTCAGAAGGGATGAATGTTATCACTGATCCCTGTTTCCCTTTGCAATCCTTCTTCGGGATTACGGTCTCGCCTTTCTTCGTGAGATGTCCCTCTACGAATTCGGCGTGTCTTCCTTCGCCTAATACGAAGCTATCTATAATCATACTATGAGAAAGCATGTTAGTGATAGCACCGCCACATCCATTCTTACCAGCAGAGTATACACCCAGCTGTTTTTCATAGTTGGAACTTGTATGAGTCTGTCCGAAGATCTTGCCGATCATACCATGAGGTATTCCACGACCATGATCTGTGACTGTAACTGCATTTGTTCGCTCATCAAATGTAAGCGATATATTAGCATCAAGAGCAACACCCTTCAGTATCTCATCAAGAGCATTCTGAAGGATCTCTCTAATCATTGTCAAGAATCCCTTGTTACCTAAGGGTCCGATATACACATCAGGAGTCTGACGGACTTGTTCTACAATGTCTTTGATCTCCTTGATCTGTGACCCATAATTCTTGATCTGTTCTTCAAGAGATTCAGTCTTCTTTTTTCTAGTGGTTGCCATAAGCAGCATCAATCCTTTCCGAATTAGTTTATTGCATTGTTGTAGGATGTGTAGGATCGATAAAAATAAGGAGGTGAGAGATTCTCTCACCTCCCTATGGGATGTTGCTTATTAGAGGTTAATTGTGCTAGGTGCGCCTACAGGTGCGGCAGGAGCTGCATTAGGAGCAGCTGTAGCTGTTGTTGCTGCTGTAGGGTTAGCCATCGGAGGAACTGTAGGGATGTTCATCTGAGGTGTAGCGGCAAGTGCAGTTGTTCCTGTCATAGGAGCTGCGGGAGCTGCTGTAACCTGTGCAGGCTGTACACTGTTGAACATCATTCCTGTTCCACCATTAGGTGCGGGAACTGTGAATGCTCCTGTACCTGCAGGTGCAACTCCACTAGCAGGCTGTGAAGCTACAAGCGGATTTGCGTCTGCAGTCATAATACCTCCTGTAGGCATAGGTGCGAAACCTGCAGCCTGAGGAGCGTAGGGATTAGCCATCTGGGGTGCATAGGGGTTCTGTGCGGGCATTGCTCCTGCCATAGGCTGACCGTACTGATTGTACTGATTCATAGGCATTCCGTTACCGTTGAACATCGGATAAGCTGCCTGAGCATACTGGCTATACTGATACTGCGCTGCAGGACTTGTCAGTCCATTAGCAAATGCTGTCTGATACGGATTTGCCTGACCGAAGAAAGCACCAGGGTTTGCGTACTGGAACTGCTGATTGTAAGCAGCTACCTTGTTTTCGATGCTCTTCTTTGCCTGACCGTACAGACGAGGAAGCTTCGGGAATGCAGCCTGGATGCTGAATACATCCCTTGCGAATTCGGGTGAGATCTCTGAGCCAAGATATGTCTTGATCATGTTGAGTATGTTATGCATAAGCTCGCACACCTTAGATACATCCTGCTCTGTGATTCTTCTGTCAACCTCGAAGCGAGTGTGACATCTAGTACAATAGAACTTAGCTACTGTGCTGTCATCAGACTCTACCTGGAGTACGTTCTGTCCGTTTGATGAAGGGCTGTGATTGCAGTGTGCAACAGCCATCTCTTCCTCAGTGAAAACGAACTCGTTTCCACCTGTTGAAGCCAGGATTTTCTCTTCCTTAGCGGTAAGAGTAGAAACCTGAGGCTTCTCCTGGATCGGGTTGATTACTGTTGAAGGATAAGGGAATCCTCCTGTAGGTGCTCCGAATGTGGGTGCTGAATTGTAGATCATAGTAGATCCTCCTTTAAATTAAATTTTGTGTTTATACAAGAGGGGAACCTCTCGTACCCCTCTATTGTATACAATTGTTGATTGTTTTACTCCTTGATTTTCGGATTCGAATTCTCAAGGTTTGCCATGATTGCCGATGGGTTCATGAGCGGGAAGTCTTCGTTGAAACTCTCTACCTGATTCAAAGGAAGATCCTTTGAAGTAGAGGGACTAGGATGTCCTGCAGCGAAGGTCTTCGGGTTTCTCATGTCCATGTATGCCTTTCTGTACTTCTCCTTAGTAGTGTCGTTTGTGATACCATATGATATCTTGGAATCGAAGAAGTCCATAAGCATATTGAGATCCACTCTTGCAGTAATTGAAACGATTGCAGTGTACGAAAATGCTCTGATTCTCATCGGGCAGATATCGTACAGCTTATCGTTTGTATCGTTGTTGTACTCTACTGAGTAAAGTACTTGATTTGAGTCGTCCCACATAATGCAGCTATTTATCTCATCGATGACAGTGGTACCATGATCTATCGTTATGATCAGGGGCACATCTATCTTCTTATCGGGATTAGCTCTAGCTACATTAGTGAGCTGATGAAGCTCTTGTCTAAGAGCTACTACAGTTGCTTGATCCATAATTGTAACCTCCTTTGGTTAGTATTATAGATAAGTTGACTGGTCGTTAAAGCGTGAAGTCGTAACCAGTCAAAACGTTGAAGTCGAGCGGTATGCTCATTCTGTTCTGCAGATTGTTGTTTCTGATCACATTGAGCATAGCTGACTGAACTTCCATAATGGAAGTTATGTCGTTAGGCTGAAGTGTATTGTTACATACACCGATATAGATTCTTGAGAATACTATCTCGATGTCGTTATACATCTTCACAAAGATATCAGCTATCCATTTCTGGGACTGATAAGCTGGATGATTACATGCCTCTGCCAGCTCTCTTGCATACGGAATGCCACCTATGTAGCTATTCGCATTAGGATCATAAGTACCATCCAGTGGAGGTGCATATGCAAGCCACTGATAGTTACGATCAATCTTCCTAATGAACAACTGTTTGGACTGTTCATCAACTCCTTCAGTCTGTTCATTAACCTGACGCTGAACCTGTACACAATAGCTTACATTGTTAAGCATTGCGAATGCATTGCTCATACGTCTGAAGAATTCGAGTCTGCTGTGGCATACCTGGATAATTGACTGAAGAAGATCTCTGTTAAGAAGTCTTGTTTCAACCATATCCTTGTTGATGTCGATAAGACCATCTTTGATATCTCTCAGGATATTGTCGATGGCTCTTATCTTTCTGTCGGGTGAACTGAAGTCTCTGTCCTGGCCATTGGCCCATCCGTCCAGAAACTTCTGACCTTTTCTCTCAGCCTGATTATCGAACCAGGACTTACGAGGCTGTCTGGGTTTGTTGTTTTGTGCCATTATAGTGTCCTCCTTGTGGCTAGATTAGTTGATATCTTCTCCCTCAAGTGATGTATACATGGTCTGCTGAACCTGTGGAGTACAAGGTGTATCGTTGTTAGCCTTGATCCATTCATCAATAGGCTCAAACGAACCAGATTCATACGACTTAAGGACAGCCTGCATATAGGCAAGCATATACTTGTCTATAGCCTTGGCATCTTTTTCGATACAGAGTCTGATGAACTGAAGGAGTGGTACCTTCTCTTCATACTTGACTCCTGTGCAGAGTACGAATGACTCCTCATAATCTATAGGATCATAGAAGTCTTCCATATCTTCAGAGGTCAAATCGTGTATCATGCTCACTATCTTAGCAAAGCAAAGACCTCTGCCTTCTGCTGTTATCCATCTGGAGCGAGTCCAGTCTGGGGCCGTCATATCCTGTTCCTCTAATGTAAAGCATACGAGATACTCTTTGTTAGAATGTATCTGCTGTGGCTTCTGAGGAGCAGACTGTGGTGATGTACCTACTACTGGAGCCTGTGGGGTTCTCTTATTCTTAGTAGGTCTCTTAGTTCTTGTGGTTGCACTATCTGCAACCTTGACTGTCTTGAGGTTCTTCTTAGCCTCTTCCGCCAGTCTTGCTTCTTTTTCTCTGATAAGTCTGAGATCCTCTTCGGTAGGGTTAGCTTCCTGTGGTGTTACTTCACCAGAAACTGGATTCACTATACCGAAAGGATTGATAATCTCATCGCTCATAGTTTCAATTCCTTTCTGAGTCTTAGTATAGGTCTTGACTCAAAGGTATGATATGTAGTCAAAAGATGTTTTAAGACAACTTATCCGTAGTGGACATTTCCACTACGGAAAGGTGGTGGCGGTTCTGTCAGCTTAGAGCCCCTAGTCTTTGATGGGACCCGCTTAGTAACTAGGCTCATTACCGTTATACTAATTTAACAAGAAGTACTGCTGTTAGAGCCTATCAGTGCATAGCTGCACCGCCATACTATATTGTTGTGAGTTTGTTATATGATTACATCACTCTTTTACATAAATACAAAACTTTCTGAAGCGGGTAGCTCCAACGTAGTTAAGTTTGTGATTTATGCTCTTGTTGAGTGATTCCTCTATGTATATGCCATTGTCATACTCAGAGCCTTGAGACATATGAGTAGTTATGGCATATCCAAACTCAAATCTTTCGTACTTTAGCATTGGGTCATTTCTTAAAGCTTCACGCTCTTTGGCATTAGCGGTGAAGTATGGATATGAACACTCCAGATTGTGAAACACATTACTTGCCAAATCATTAGAACCCATATCTGGAGCGAAGTCTAATATGAACTTCTTACTTTTGTTATCATAAGAGTACTTAGGATCGTTTATACACATTCCTAAGAGTCCATTGGTGAGACTGATACCATCTGGAGTTTCTATATTCCAGTTGTTCTTACGACATACTACCCTCTCACCATACATAGGTAGTTGTCCTCTGAAGCCATATGTAGCTCTCATAAGATCATTGTAGTAGTCTCTGGTAACGTTTCTGCCACAGAGTATGATCTTTGACTTCAGAAGCATATCCATTGTGAGTTGATTTCGATCAATAACGAGTGCATCTTTCCAAAGACCACAATGTGGCCGTAAACCGTTCTTTACCATCTGAGATATATAGACTATACCGCTGTCTTGAGCCTGTCTCATGATCTCCGTAAGGAAGTGTATCTTTCGGGGATCATTCAGATATGCAGGCTTATCATGTACAGGCGGTAACTGATCTATATCTCCTGCTACTATAACAGGTATATGATGCTTCTCTATAGTACCTCTCATCTTAGGTGGTATAGTACTTCCTTCATCCACCAGTATGAGGTCTATATCTGGTAAAGATTCTCTTTCAACGTACACTATCTTCATCTTAGGTTTGTTAGTCTTCGGGTCAATGACCTGATTACCTTTTTCATCTAAGACTGGTTCTATTACTGGCATATACAGCCATGAGTGCGCAGTCTTAGCATTCTCCATACCATGAACTCTCATATTGATTGCAGCTGCCCCAGTGTACGCAAGTGGGGCAACTCTGTGTCTCATTATACCGAGATATTCAATTATAGTGTTTATCAGGTATGTTTTGCCTGAACCTGGTGGGCCAGAAATCTCAAATGGCTCTGATCTATCTCCTTTCCACCATTCCATAGCCGCGTCGAACACTATACGTTGGTTAGTGTTCAGTGATGCATAATCATTCATAATGACGTCCTTTCATCTTCTTAGAGCAAACGATATAATTGTCCAGAGCCGCACACTGATTGTATGCAGTTTCTCTATCTATTCCTTCTATCTGCATCATAAGATTGATGTAGCATACAGTATCTGTCATGAACTGATCCGAAGTAAGTCTAGTTCCATTATAGTCATCAAAGCACAACTCAGCGGATTTGAGTTGGTTCTGACGACCATATATGTAGAATGACTTCACACCAAGATTTCTCTCTGCAGAAACCTTGGTAATGTATACAGTGAAGACTATCTCCATCATCTTGAGATTGAAGATAGGATCAAAGTTGACTATGTTTACGTCTCTGTTGTTGCCGATAACGGCAGGATATCTCATGAACTTGCTTCCATTGTAAGGTAATGGTCTCATAGTATCATTATCTATGATGATACCGTTACTTGTACCGATACCCGCATAGTACATGATATCCATAAATACGACTGATGGGTCGTATGTGAGAACTGTTCTGATAGCCTCACGATCTTTAGGCCTTACTGACTGTAACAGACCCTCTATACCAGTATAGGTGTCCAGATCAGGTATGCCTTTCTTATATTGACTTGCTGTAAGCTTCCTAAACGGAGAATAGTCAAGTGTATAAAGCATAGCCATATAGGTTCCTCCTTATTGTACTCCAGAACCATCTAATAAGTTATTCTGGAGGTGATTGAATGGAATACTCGAAATACAACTACGTACAGGAAGCTATCTTGTACGAAGAAGTAAACAAGTATGAAAATCCTACAGTCAAGCATCCATTCTATATCAAGGCATTAGTACCTTTTGAAACAGAAGTTGGTAGGACTGTAGTGGTCAATAGATCTTACATCATGAACAAAGACCTTACTTGGTTGTCCACTAGTAAGATGACTAGTGAAATCACGCTAGATCTTAAGATACCTAGAGAGATCATGCTTGCCTATGAGGACAAGTTCATCCCTAAAGGTACTAAGTTCTTAGTCGCGTTCGTAGGCGGTAATATAAACAATGTACAGATCATCGGGAGGTGTTACGAATGAAGTATAATAACTCATCTACCTACGTCAACTCTGCACAACAGGTTCCTTCAAGGACCTGTACTTTAGATGACTTTGTTAATGCTAAGCCATCTGGTCAGTTGTCATACTACTATCTTTCTCTGTTAGAGCCTGATACAGCACATCACATCGAGTTCGATGTATACAATGTCATGTCAGACTACATACAGGATCTGAAAGATATGTCTACTAAGGTCAAGTTATCTGAGCAAGAGTATCTCAGATATCGTTTTAGACCTAAGCTCTTAGCCGACTTCCTCTATGGAAACGGAGAGCTCTATTACATTATACTGTGGCTCAATGACATTTGGTCTGTTAAAGACTTCAACTTCAGAGAAGTTCGTCTTATCTCAAAGTCTCAAATGTCTCAAGCCCTCAGTAGTATCAATGGCTCCGAGAAGTCATTTATTGACTCCTACAACCAGTCCGCCTCCGCTACGTGAGGCTTCATACTCTTGTGGAGTCATAACTTCGAACAGGTTTCTCTGTTCTATTAGTCTGAAGAGAGGTGCATATAGTACACCTTTCTTACACTTCATATCTTCGTACTGAGAACCTTCTATCTTACTAAGACGGTTGATCTCTCTAGTACTAGCTATGTATGGGTACATATCTATTCCATAGTTTGTCTTAAACTCCTTATTGAAGTCATCAACAAACCTCTGGTTGATAGAGCCCAAAGGATCAAGCATTAACGTATACAAGAATGAATATCGATCAGGTGTAAGAGTGCACTTAGTTGCACTCTTGCTCTTTGACGTCTTACCCTTCTTATACTTGTTCTTCTCATCTTCGGTCATCTTATCGAGATTTGGCATGACAGTACCACCTATAACAGTTGTCTTGCTCTTATTCTCGATACCTGCTTCTTTGAGAAGGTTCTTCTTGGTTGTCTCAGTAACTGCTGAGTTGAACCTATTAGAATTGTCTGGTATCATAGCTTCATCATCCACCATAATACCTTCATCATCACGCATCTGCATCTCTACGAGTGTCTTCTTATGAACAGGCTCAGGTAAGCCTACATCTTCCATAAGACGCATAGAGAAGTTGTTTGTGTAAGGATGATGGATACATCTCTTCTTAGTATTGATAAGAGGAGACTCTAAGTCTGCCTGGTATCTATTCTTAGCAAGTTTGATACCAAGGTACTTACGATGATTAACATCGAACTCTGGCACTATCATGAATGCCGCGTCGAGGTTATCAAGTATCTTCATAGACTCAGCTATGTTGTCTCTTCCGAGAAGATCTACAAGATCATCTGTTCCGCTTTCTCTAGCTTCATCTATATTTTTGTTTGCGCTTCTGTTGAACTGAGCTGCTGTAAGGACTGGAATGTGAAGCTCAGTTGCTATAGTCTTGAGCTCATTTGTTACAGCGCCAAGTCTAAGTCTCTCTTCAGATGCAGTAAATCTGTTAACTGAACGAATTCTGTTAAGATAGTCCAGAATGACACAGATAACTTCATATCCTGCTTCTTCAAGATCGTCTACTAAGTCGTAGATATATGAAGTATCTACAGACTCATTAGGCTTATATTTAACTACGATGTCTATCGGGTTGTCTGGCGTTACTGCAAGACCGCCCTGTCTCATAAGCTGAATAGACTCGTTTACATCGTGATCTATAAGACTACCCTGTTCTGTTACCATCGAGAACTGACGTGACAGAGTTTCCTTAGGATGGTCTTCCATAGTCAGATATACTACACAAGGTGTCTTCGTAGGATCCTTACATTTGTAAGATCTATTGTACATCTTGATCTGATATGCTAAGTTAACTAAAGTTGATGACTTACCTTCACCCTGGAGACCAAAGATACAGTAAGTTCTATCAGACTGGAAACCTCCTGCAAGAAGGATATTAAGTCCAACCATTCCTGTAGCAAGTTTGTTGCCTGGGCTAGATAAGTCTGCATGAGTGTACATTACATAGTCTTCGAATACACCCTCTTGCAGACAATACATCTGTTCATCCGTCTTCTCTATACGATGACGACGGATAGCATTCTTGCTGTCATTTACAAGTCCCTTCCATTCTTCTACTATAGCAGGTTTCTGGTTAGGACTAGCTTCTTTAAACCTCTGAGCAACTGTCTCAAAGGACATGATATTACGTGCGAAGACTACATTGTCAAGCATGTTTGAAACAGTGTTGTTGATGTAGTCTATCTCTTTATTATTGAGCTCTCTGAGATTGATATCTTTATAGAGATCACCAAGGTTGTTCTCTATAAAGTCCATTACGAGAGCCTGATCATTCAATCCATTTTCGACTCTAGCAGTAAGTGCTGTCTTGATGAAGTCGAAACGTCTTAAGTAAGCATCGTCTGTATAGATGCTAAGGTCTAATGTGTTCATCGCCATGAGGATATTTGTGTAGCCTTTGCGACGAATGTTCTTGTTGTCTGTTACCATGTAGGAACAGATTGTATCTAAAAGAGTTATTGAAAGTCTCTGAGGTATCTGCACCTCAGAGACCACTGGTTTTACTTCTTTGCCTGCGGTTCTAACTCGCATAGTGTAATGCCTCCTCTATCATAGGATTCATATGATTACTTGTATGTTTCTGATATGATAGTTTTGTACTTAAGGATAGTATATACTTGAGAAGCGTTATACCGTATCAATCGACAGTGAGTAGCTTGATGAGTTCGTCTACAGTGATGAATGCACAACCCTTCTCATCGTTGATGTATTTGACTATGATATCGTTAGGAGTAAGATTGTTATCGGTGATGTATGAGTACTTAGCATACTCTTCACTTACCTTCTGGTTCTCCTTTATGGTCTCTTGGAACTGAACGTCTGAAGCATCTATGGTGATCTCATTGTTCATCTTGTAGTATGCTTTTAGAGCATCTACTACTGAACCGCCTTTAGTGAACTTGACCTTTATGAAGTCTATTCCACTTGCCTTCAAGTCGGTAAGATACCTGATTACATCCTTAGGATCATAGTTAACCATCTCATCCAGATTGATAGTATTGTACTTGAATGATACTACCTCTTCCATCTGTACAGTGTAGTATGTAGAGTCAAGGTCGTGTACCACTATCAAGAAGCCCTTAGTTTCTTCTTCTCCGAACTGCCATCTAAGAGGACTTCCAGAGTAGTACATATGTCCTTGATAGCATCCAGATACATGTACATGTCCTGCGATGATAGGACCCTTGCAGAATTGGAATGAATTGATATCGAAGGTTGGGTTCTTCGCAGTATCAAGGTCTTCTTTATCGCATCCGAAGATAGCTCCCTTAAGGTTACCGTGCATACATACACTATCATATGAACCGCTCCACTCTAAGAGGTTTAGATAGTAGTCTCTACCCTTATTGTACTCTTCTGGGATACAGAGTATCTTCTTACCGTGCGTAGTAACGAATGTAGCAGATTCTATGATGTACATTTCAAGTGTAGTATCTGCTAAGTAATGATAGAAGAGCTTCAATTGGTTAGCATCATGCGATGCTGTACCGTGAAGTATTATAAGAGCAGCTCTGTTTCTCTTACAGAGCTGTATGATATTATCTACAAACATGGATGCATAGAGTACAGCATCCGAGTTGCTCATGAACTTATGATGAAACAAATCTCCATTGATACAGAACAGGTCAAACTGTATATTCTGAACCTTATCAAGTATCCCTTTAGTTAAGAGATCATATTGAATCTTTGGATCCATAGCTCCAAAGTGAATATCTGCAGTGTGTATCTCTACCAGAGTAGGTCTAGTAGCGTTTGGATTAGTGTAAAACATGTAACTCCTCCTTTTCTGATTACTTAGAAGTTCTGGCTATAGTAAGTATCTATAGAGTTACATACTATTATAGTAAGCATAGAGACGTCTATGCTAATATTATATGAAAGGAGATTGTATCGTGCAAATGCAATCTAAAAAGAAGAAAAAGAACCGAAACAATACCTTCTATATCGGTTCGAAGAAGATACAGGAAGTATCACCTTTTCCTCCGACATCTATGACAACAGAAGAACTGACAAAGATTACGGAAGAAAAGAAAGAAGCTCCTGTAGAGGCTAAGAAGATTATTGAAACTACCGAGTCAAAGCTCCCAATTACAGAAACGGTAGTTATAGAGCCTCCAAAACCAAAGACAGAAGCTATCACTCTTCTCGATACTGTCGAAACTCCAAAGTCAGTTAAGATCCCTACATGTGACCCTGCCAAGAAGAACAGACCAAATCTTGTACTCAACAAGAATATGGTGAGACAGTTCAACAGGCCACTTATACAGCCTGGTGATGTAGTCATCACTAATGGTGTGTTTGATGAGAAGGAAGATATCGAAAACGAGCTTATAGCAGGTGCTCATCGTCCCATTCTCGTACTCTGGTGTGACAGCCATTTGGCTAGGGGACTTCCTCTGTGCTCTAAGCCTGGAGTAATAGGATCAATCACAGGACATCGTCGTAGTGCGATTCCTAGTACACCAGATGTCCTTAGCAGGAACGTTAATGCTGTATCGTATCTTGACCACGGTCAGATAATAACGTTCCCTATATCAGCAGTAGAATCTGTTCCTGTAACAATGAATCAGACAGCAGTAGAACAGGTTTTGCTTGAGGATTTCAAGATGACGTATGTAGAGAAAGGATACAACGTCAATCGTGTCCTTAACTATCTCTTCGAACAAAATCCAAAAGCGTTCAAGCTCTATCAGGACAATACGGAGCTACATAAGCTTCAAGACCAGTACATGGAGCTTGAAAACGAAAGGAATGAGTTCCGCAGAGAAAGGAATGAGCTCATAGAAGAGAACCAAAAGCTCTCGGAACAGGCTTGTGGAGAAGCAATGGCTCGTAAACAGCTCGAACAGGTTCTCGAGAAGCAGAAGAATATTCCTAAAGACTACGATAAGAAAGTCAAGGAACTTGAGAATACTATTGCTAAGCTTGAGAGCATTGTTAAGACTCAGAATGAAGCTATTGAAAAGGGTAGACAGGTAGTCGATAACTTCAAATCAGCTGAAGCTAGGCATATAGCCACAATTGATGCTTTGAAGAAGGAGATAACTAATCTCAAGAATAGTAGCGAGAAAGTAATCTATAACTGCAATATCGCTGCTGTTGCATTCAATGCATATCAGGATGCTGAGAGAAACGGCATTGATAGATACCAAGCAATGTGCTGCGCAATTGGTATCGAGTATGATCCTAATAAGACTAGATCTTATGGTCAGATAAAACGCCAGCTCAAAAAGCTTCTCGTAGACAACGAGATGATATCACCTGCAGAGTGGACGTAAGAATGTGGGGAGTCGATTGACTCCCCACCCTTATTTTTTGTTTAGCTCATAGAATACATCTTTGAACTGTTCCTTCAGAGGCTCTGCACTATGATATGTGTAGAGAGCTCCTACAAAGGCATTCATACAGTTCTCTATGAAGTTGTAGTGTTCTGGGATATTGAAGTCCAGAGGGAATTCAGTGAACCCTGCATTAGGACCTTTACCCAGTTGAAGAATGATTACTCCATCAATGCTGATGCCCTTGAGTCTGTATATCAGATATCTATAGGCAGCCAGTTGCATGAAGTATTTGTAGTTAACGTGATTACTTGTCTTGAAGTCGATCATGTAGATCTTTCCGTCTATAGAGACAAGCAGATCGTACGTTCCAGCAAAGAGCTCAGTTACTAGAGCTTCTTCCTGTCCTAATACTACCACTTTATGACAGCTATTGAGTCCTTTCCACCACTTAAGGAAAGCTTTGAATGAGGAGTTATCGAGGAATCCTGTATCGTAACCTTCTTTAAGATAGTTCTCTATAGCTGAGTGAGTAGCGGTTCCATATCTAGCAGCCTTCGCTGCTACATCTTTATTGTTTTGACCTCTTCGGCCAATGGCATTCGCCCAATCAATCAGACCCTGGTTATCTATATAACCAAGGATCTCTGTTACCGATGGAATACCTCTTCCACCTTTCTCGTAACGAGACCGCTTCTTATGAAACGGGGTGAGAGAGTCCATCATCATATCTCTTAATTTTTCCATGTGCATTCACACTCACTTTCTTATCATGCCCATCCAGGCTTCGTTACTAAGTAGTTATTGCAAACAAAGTGTAAGTTATATATTATGAGAACGAGTATAGGGTTATGACAAATGGCCAATGGCATAACCTTACTATACTCTCGACATCCAATTACGGAAAGGAATGATCAAATGGCTTCACTAAACAAATTGAAACGTGGCACAACGCCAACTCCGCCACCAGACGCATCGTCTATGCTAGAAGAGCATAAGAGAAGAAGAGCGGAGAGAAAGGAGAGATTATTAAACAACAGTCAGGCATATGTGAATAATGAAAAGTCTGGCTTTCCACCGCTTCCTACAGCACAGGAAGCAGTCGACTTCTCATTCGATGGATTGAATGAGTTGGAAGAAGGAATGACTCAGGTATCTGGAGACAGTAATGAGTCAGCAAACTCTACTGCATGGCAGAAGATAGCAAGGCAGCAGAGTAATATGGCTAGTCAGACTCAGACGATGCCAGTTATAAACAGAAACCCAATCATCAATGCTGCAGCTACAACTTATAACCCACTAGGAGGCTCTTGTTATTCTCAGCCTCAGCAGGGGTATTATGGAGCAGCAATGTTTGGAATGGGAGGAGGCATTTATGGACCTCCATTGATGAGCCAAGAACAAGCTGAAGAAGTCAGAAAGGCTCAAGAAGCTCGTATAGAGACAGAAAAGAACTATTGGAGAGGTACACTCATGTGGGGTAGACCTGAGAATGTGTCTGTTGAAGAATGGACTAAACAGGTAGACGAAATGATGAGACAGATGTATCCTTCTCCAGAAGATCTTCAGAAGAGAAGATATGAGCAAGATCATACTTTCATGGGCTATACATACGATGAGAACTTCCAGAGAGTTGAAGAGTCTGGAGTTAGTGTGATAGCCGTTATGGAAGATGGTGAAGAAAGGCTCATGACTCAGCCGAATGATCCTGAGACTGGTAAGCACAAGATAGTGTATAGTAAGTCTTACGATGTGGCAGAGTATCAGTCTAGACTTCACTTCTATGACAACTGCTATAGATCGGCATATGATCAGCAGAGAGCTCAGTATATCTTTGATGTAGTTTGTGCTCCACCTGCAGAGGCACTAGCTTCAACTTATGAGAGTAAGCTGAAGTTAGGTGTTGATGATCCATATATGAAATGGGTCTATAACACATATTATCTTAAGGACTATAAGCGTCATATGACTCGTTGGAAGGCTGGTTGCTATATGAGTCCTAAAGAGTATACTCAGTCGTTCTATATGAGTGGTATTGATCCGAATATTCGGTTCGATATGAATACGCTCCCGACTCATCTCGGAGATAGAAGAGATGTAAAGCTCGCCTATGACTATCAGCAGCATCCAGAGCTGTTCAATGGTCCTCAGGTAGAGCAGTATCTTACTAATAAGCTGAAAGTAAATTATGAGATGAGGAAAAGAGCGTTCTTGGAGAAGCTTAGAACTGGCGATATGAGGGTAGATTATAATCCGCCTGAAAGGGATACAGATCCATGCCCTCCAATTGTCGGTACAGCTCCTATCGCTCCTGACGCCAATGGAGTGATTAGAGATATGTATGGTAAGCCTCTATTTGATCCTACAAAGGATTTAGCGAGTCAGCTTACAACAGAACAGCAGGATGCATTGACTGAGTACAATATCAATGCTAGACTCGCTCAGTATAAAGCAATGGGGGAGGAAGTATAGTGAAAGTTAATAAAGAACTGGATAAGATATACTTTGATCCTGTAGCAAAGTACAAAGAAGTGCACGGATTCAATCCAGAGATGACTATTGACGATCAGATGATACGTTGGTATGATTCTTGGCAGAGTCCGCCATTAGCGAGATGGTTCACTCCTCAGGACGTTAAGTTCATCGAGGATGTAGCTGTCTCACCAACGCTTACAACACATCCGATAGAGAAGTATCATCTTCTGGATGAGTTTATGGCAAGCAGAGGGTTCAAGACTGAGATAGGTGGAACCAATCGTAGGTTCTATTCATCTGTAGAATTCCCTCAGTTTGGTGCTAAGATAAGCACCTCATTCGAAGGCTTTAAGAATAATAAGGACGAGTTCAACGTTCAGCATGTTCTGAAGCCATACTGTACTAAGGTCTATGATGTTACCCAGTCTGGGGCAATAGCTTTGGATGAAGTTGGTATCAGGGTAGATAAGGACAGTATAGTCGACTATGGTGATCAGATCTTCGACATACTTGATATAGTATTCAGAAGAAGAAAGATCGCTATGACTGATGTAGGAATCGCAACTCCTAAGCAGTGGGTCATCAGAAAAAACTTCGGCCCAATCTTATGCGACTTCCCGTCAGTAGTTATTCTTGATCCTAAGAAGTGCTATTGTACTAGAAGGGTCAAAAGACATGGTATAGAGATGCCATGCAATGGTCTTATTGATTTTGATCTCGGGTTCAATAAGATGGAGTGTACTGTCTGCGGACAGAAGTACGAGATCAAGAGCCTTATGGCTACAAACACAACCGCAATAAACAGTAATACCGCCTATGTAAAGGGCGGCTCAAACAGAAAAGGAGAGTTAAGTAATATGAGTATTGAAATTATCTTTGACACAGACGGCATCATCGTTGATGGAGTAAATCAGAAGACAAAGCAGGTTGTTGCATCTAGCAGAGCATCAAGTTTCATCGACATGGAGCATGCTCCTAAGGCAGCATCTACACCTATAACGCCTGTCCCTGTAGCTGGCGTGGTAGACACAAAGGATGATATTAACTCATTCGTTAAGACTATGTCAGAGCGTACAGAATTCATGACCTCTTCAGCCCTTAATATAATGGCAGAGGATGATGAAGCAGAAGATAAGAATGAAGAAGAGGTTATCGACGTCAAAGAAGATGAGACAACTCCTGTAGAGCATGTTGAAGCAGAAATCGTTGATGACACTTCAGTTCTGAACTCCTACTCAGCTACTGCTGAGGCTCTTGCGGCAAGTTACAAAGGAGATCTTGAAGGTTTGAATGAAGATGAGAATAATGACGAAGACACTGATGCAGATTACATCACTCGTGATGAGTTCGATAGATTCGCGACCTCGATCTACAACAAGATCAACGAGATCGAAGGAACTGTAAATGTTCTTGGTGAGAAGGTTGATAATCTCACTACTGGTTTGAAAGATATCAATGACGAGTATACTAAAGATGCGGCTAAGATCAATGAGAACTTTGGTATAATCGAAGTAGATTCGAAAGGCTTGAAAGAAAAGATTGCAGGAATTACGTACGATTTTGGTGTAAAGTTCTGGGATCTTGAAGACAAGATCGTAAGACTTAGCAATACTTTGGCAACTACAGATATCGATAAGAAAGCTATCATCAAGGAAGCAGTCGAGAAGATCATCCCTGCAATCTTCAAGCACCTTCCCGAACTTATCAGAGATCAGCTTCAGGAGTCGGAAGGAGAATCAGAGCCTAATATTCCTGATGACGAGATTCCTATGGAAGATCCTGTAGTGATTTCTGAAAGCGATGCTGTTGCTTATGAGTCATCAGAAGCAAATACTATTGAAGTAGAACCTTCAGATGACGATGCTCTTCTGAATAAGTATGATGACGATGGATCGTATATCGATGACGAAGAAAAGGTAAAGATTATCAAAGATGCAGCTGAGAAAGGTCAGCTGTTTCCTTGGATGATGAAGCCTGGCGATACAACTCCTAATCCTGAGAAGCAGGTATACGAAGGATCTACTTTTGCTCCTCAGCCCAGGAAAGAAGATTCTGACTGGGGTAAAGAGGAAGAGTCATTTAGAGACTATGTACACGATAGATACGCAGATGAAGACGAAGATGATTCAATGACAATCAAAACTTCTTCAGTTATCACAAACAACACCCCTGCTGGATACTATGATCCTGCTAAGGCGGCGAGAGCCAAGAAGTTCGCTAACAAGCAGAACAAGAAGAACAACAGGTACAACGACTATAACGGCGGCGGTAAGCACAATAAGAAGAACAAGAAGCATCACTAAGCATTATGGGGGTGATCTTACTCACCCCCTAACACTATAAAAAGGAGGTAATAGTATGGCACTTGCGTACTACGTAAACAATGCTAACGACCTTGGAATAGTAAGACAGACTCTTGCTAACAATGGACGTAATCATTTTGTGATTCTGCTTGATGATCCTATGATCGATCAGGCACAAGTTCAGGCATTAGGAGCTCAGAATGTATTGATCGGAAGTATTCTGCTTCCTGATCTTAACTGTTTCGAAATGCTCCAGAATGGAGACAGATATAATTTTGAGATAAACTATAATTGCTATCTCGTTAAGTCGGATATGACTCCAGCGATAGATGAGTTTATCTCAATCATTGCAGCAAAGATGCTCTTTGAGGATATCGACTTTATCTTCTACCAGGAAGGTGGGGATAAGATAGTCAATTGTCTTGATCCTAAGGCATTTACAAATGTACTTTTTGACGTGTTTAGAAAGTACTATGGTATTATGGTATGCACATTCCCTCAGCCGCCTCAGGCATCTAGTATCGATCCTGCATATGTAGGTCAGATACAGAACAAGGCATATGCTTACGGTGTATATCCAGTACCTCAGCAACAGCCACAGCAGATGCTGTTCACACCTATGTGGGGAGGCCAGTAATGATAGCCTTCTCACAGTTCCCGTTTACAAGAGGCAATACGGACACAATGATATTCTCATTGTGTTCGTATAAAGAGGGATTCACGAACATATCTTTCTTGGATCCTTTCAACTATAGCAGTGACTATACCATGTATAGCGATGATGCTCAGTTTAATCGGTACTGCTTCAACTTATGGACAGCCAATCCAGAAGCACATAGAATGATTATAGACATCATGCGTAATGTGCATTATGGTAACGACGTTGTTATACTAATCGACTTTGGCATTCCATACGCAGAGTATCTTGCTGAGACAATGGCAGGATATCTGTTAATGATGTATGGATGCCCAAGCAATATAATCAAAGAACCCGAAGACGTTGAGACTATCAAAGAAGCTACATTCTCTGATAGAGGATTAGAGCAAGTAGAGTTTGATCTCGGATGGGTTCGACAAAACTTTGCCTGGAGCGATCTTCCCAACGATCCTCCAGACTAAGGAGGAAACCGTATGAGTATATGGAAAAAGACTAACTACACCACCTCACTACGTTACATTCAGACTAGCATATATGAGTATGACATACGAAAGGCAAACATCTCCATCTTGTTAAAGTATGGAGCTATAAACCAGGAGACCTATAATGAGTTCCTTGTAATGGATAAACTGGAACGTCAGATCAAGATAGGTCTCATGCAAAGGAATAATCCAGAACTCAAGCAAGTACTTGAGACTGGTTTTGAAGAAGCTAGAAAGCTTCTCATAGAATCCAACTCTATAGAACTGGATGAGATCGTTTCGATAAAGAAAGATGCACTCTTTATCACTCGTCCACTACAACATACCTCGTTCTCTCCTATAGAGTTTGTCTTGAAGAACCGATACGACTTGTTTCTAAAGACAGAGTGTCCTAAGTTAGAATTCTTCTTCGGAGTAGCTACAGATGAAGACTCTATCATAGACGTGAAGGGTGTTAAGGACGAAGCACTTCAGATTCACTATGACACTTGGATTACATTTCTATGTACTCTCTTCGGTCACCTGATGAACGGAGATATCAAATCTGCGATCAACTACCTAAGTGACATATCGAAGAAGTATATCAATAGATCACTCCCTGTAGAATGGTATAGGGAGTTCAATAGTCAGTCTCACTTTAGAATCATGCCTGGATTCGTAAGTGAGTTTACCATAGATAGGGCACCAGACCCACCATACATGGGAGCGTTAAACATTGAGTATAACTACAACCTGTTGATGAGTCTGAATACAGTAGTCTCTGAACTGTATCTTATGACAAGGAGGGGAGGGCGCTAGGCTCTCCCCTAGCCCTTATTTTTTCTTGTTCCGAAACATCTAAGTAACAATCAATACAAAGGAGGAAACGTAATGAGTACAGAACTTCTCACTAGACGTATGGACCTTATCCATACGCTTACACAAGAGACTGGATCGTCAGGTCCAGCTGTCAATCATCTTACGATGGATACATCGTATCCAGTTAAGGTGAAGGGCATTATACTAAAAGAATATATTGCAACTGCTACTCTTCCTAACTATCCATATAGCTCTTGGCATAAGGTATTCGATGTCAAGAACCAGAATAACGATGTAGTAGCCTCATTCACTGGCTCAGAATGTTTTACATTCGATGGAGACCCGCTTGATTCTCTCCCTGCAGTTGGAGATTATGTAATGGCTCTCATAGATCTCGATGCTAATAAGATCTTCATAGCACCAACTAATGATATAGGTGGAGGCTCTTTCAAGGAGTTCCGTAGACGTGTAGCAGAGGACGATAGCACTGTTCTTGTAAGTGATGCTGACCCTATCATAGATATGAAGTCTATAAATCCATTGACCTTCTACAGATACAGTACAGCTGAAGGAGCAAGCAATACTAAGAGGCAGTATCCTGAAGATTACTACGATACCGTTATTACAGACCATATGGTTAGTAGCGCTATGCAGGTAGTTGCAAATAAGCTTAAGACTAAGAAGGGTAAAGCATCTGCTTTATTCCTTGTGCAGAAGAAGACTAACAAAACGTATGGAGTAGACTCCAGAGATGTCGATAAAGCACATATGTACTTTGTAGACATCAACCCTTCTGAGATGTATATATCAGACAAAATAGATCCTCAGCCTACATTGTACTGTGGTACATTCAATGACACCGATAGTGATGCATATAACTATATCTTCCCTGTAGACACCAATGCTCCTGGTACTCTTAAGATGTACTCTGTAGATCTCGACAGAGAAATAGAAGAAGTTGTTAATTCTGCTGCTGGTACCTCATATAATCTGCTCTCGAGAGCTGCTGCAGCTCAACAGAATAACTGTATGAACTACTCTTTCATTCGAAACAATGAAGACCTCGTAGTATATCAGTTCTATCCTTATCAGCCAGAGCATGGCAGTAATGGTCTTGCAATGGCTCCTATAGCAAACGTTGAGATAGACGACCTTAATCGTCTTCAGTCTAATGTGGCTGTATGTGCATTCATGACTCCTAATGGAGACATTGGTGAATATGGATCGGTCTATGGTAAACTTGCAGGAGGATATGCTACTATATTAGCAACTCAGGCTATTATTCAGACTATAGGTAACCTCTCAGAACCCTTCAGAACAAAATATGCTATACCTTACTCTTCTGACCCTGCATCTGCTTACCAGAGTATCATGGATAAAGAGAATGGTTCTAATCCACTTAGACTTACTCCATATCCTGGTGGATATTTCGAGTATATCAAAGAGCTGAATGAGCTTTCTAAGTATTATCTGACTATAGCCTTTACAGGCAACGGTACTAGTGTAGACTATATGAACTATGGTATCAAGTTAGTTCCCGTAAGAGACGTAGATAACTATATATCTCTTACATCTCAGAGACCAATAAATTTCAGAATCAATGGTGTAGGTACTGAGATCAATATAGAAAACTCTGACTATGCTCCATATATCACTACTCATTGGTGGAATACTGGAGCTAATGGTAGTAGGAACCTTGGAATAGATATGTTCACCAACCCTTCAAACAACCATCTTGTACTTGCTGGTAACGGCAATGGTCTGTTTGGTGCCAACAACGATCAGTTCGTAGAACTCTCTTCTACAATTGATCCTTTCGATAAGACATCTGTTACACCTACTACAGATGACCGTCATTGCACAGCAACTTATTTGATGTCTGACAGCATCATTGAAGAGATCAAGACGGCTACAAGCATACCCGATGCTGAATGTGATCAAGTTATATTTAACTTCAAAGTTGTTCATATCGATAAGGATATCGAAGACATTGTATACAAGCTTGATGATAGTGGTCATGGTACAACTTTCACTTCTGAAATACAGCTTGATTACTCACAGGGTAACGCTAAGTTCCTCATAGGAACCAATCTTTCTACTCCGAAGTATACATTCGAGTATGAGATATCCAACTTCGATGTGGTACCTCACTTCATCAATAACTATGGCGATGAAGGTAGAAACTTCTTCTCTGTACGTAAGCTTCATGTAGAGTATCCTCACATGGTTAACTTTGATACCAAGGAAATACTCTATGAGCGTGTTACTGTATTTATACTTCAAGAGTTTGTTCGTGCTGAGTTTGCCGCAAATGGTAACCCTGGACAGATAGTACGTCCTATCAATGTAGTACAGAATCTTGGTAGAGATGAGATGCACGTAGATTCCTTCCAGCTCTTTGAGGATAGAGAATTCACTACAGTAGTAACTAAGAGTATGTATGAGGCATATAAAACCGCCGCAGTTGACAAGACTCTCTATTACTATACTGGTCAGAATGATGATGCACATAAGGCTAATGGTTGGCACGAGAGATCTATTACACTTCACTTCACTCCTGCATCTCCTGGTTCTACTGATGTACAACAGAACGATGTATTCTATCAAGAGAATCTCGTTCAGCATACATGGAACGCTTCAACAAGTTCTTGGGAGAGTGCTACTTGTGCTAGAAACAAGTATATCATAAGACCTAGAGGTGTAAGACTGTTCCCATACTCTGTAGCTCAGGTAGTTCCTTCATCTATAGCATTCTATCAGCCTAGCTGTCCTTATCCAAGAGTACCTAAGATGAATGAGTTCCCTCCTCGTCCAGATACTCAGTACGGAATTGACTTCCAGAAGTGGTTTAAGACCATAGACTGTTGGAAACTCTTTGACAGAAATGAGACTACTGCTCTCGAGAAGATGGCTATGTACAACAGAGGTATCGACGAGAAGTTTATCTATACTGATGCAAGTAAGACTAAGTACAGAAGTCTGTATGACTTCATGTATGATCTCTTTACTAAGGACATCGGTAACGGACAAGGTAAAGCCAAAGTCTCAGACCAAAACAGGAATTTCGAGACTATCAATACTAAGATGAGCTTCTTCGACGCAAATACAGCAATCGCTTGGCAAGCAGAGAACTCATATTCTACAACAGCAATGTATGAGTTCAACGTAACATCAGACCATCCTCATGGTGGTATAGATACTTACCTCAGAGACAAGACTGATCCTACTATAGATTACTCAGTAAACGAGGCTAACAGAATCAATGTAGCTAAGGTTACTACTGGTCTAAAGAAGGTAACTGCACTTTCGCTAACCGATGAGAACGGCGATAAGCTTATTCTTACAGGTACTGGTGTAGATCTTATAGAGGCTGACACTATCAACTGGAAGGATCTTCTGTTAGGACTTAGTTCTAATAGAAGTATAGATATAGCTGGTCCTCTTGCAGGAATGAAGCGTTATGCTAAGTCAAATCATAAGCTGCAAGAGCATAATAGGCAGTCTACAACTGGTTATGCTATGATCTACAACTCAGACGGTACAAGTACTGGTATGGCTATCGAAGGTTATGACAGATATAACTGGGCTAAGGCATTCTGGTCAGACTCGATGATAATAGATCTTCCTAATCTTCCAGCATATTGGTATATCGACGCCAATACTGGAATTGTGGGTAGTGAGATAGATACAGTACTTCCTGTAATCTGTCCTATCTCAGGAGCATCATTCAAGGGTCTTTCGAATATCGCTAATGCTTATCTTGCTGGAGATTCTGATCCTGTAAGATATGAAGCATTCATGTTTAAGGTAGTTAAACAGTCTCATGAAGCCACAAGATTGGCGTTCGTTGAGGTTAATACTGAAGACGGACTTATAGAAAGACTAGCCAACATGTCTGTTACTGCTCCTATAGTATTCATAGCTGGATATCCAGCTCGTATTGAAATCGATACTGTAAATCACAGATTCTTCATCAAGTCTGGCTTCCAGGAGATACTCAACAGAAAGGTCTTCTATCACTACATTGCAGAAAGAGAAGTAACTACTGGTTCTATAGAAGGAAGAAAGGCTCCTCTTGCACTGGGATTCTTCAAGATTTCTGGTCATCATTCATCTTCTACAGCTTCCAAGGTTAATTCTGTATTCAGTGCATCAGATGCCAAGTTCTCAAACGACTATGTTGACGGACTCTACTATGCAACAGCAGAGGAAGGAATCCTTAGATCTACTACAAGAGTACTTACATTTAGATGGGATGACACTCTCACTATATCAGGCGATAATGATAATAAGGTTCCGATATACAATCCTTCTGCTTCTGGATATGCAGCACTCTATACTGACACTACTATTGACAGTAATGACGGTAAGGAGTTCGTTTGTGTATTTGATGCTAAGGGAAGAATCACTTCTATGACTGTTGTGGTAGACGATCCTTCATTCTAATCGACATTTAGGGGTCTACCTATGTAGGCCCCTAAACATTTATATAATAATAACCGTAAAGGAGGTTACACTATGTACAGAGGTATAGACGTCTCATACTTCCAGGGCAATATAAACTGGAATGCTGTAAAGCAGTCTGGTATCGACTTTGTCATTATTCGTGCTGGATATGGTAGACTTATCTCACAAAAGGACGTAAAGTTTGAAGAGTACTATGCTGGTGCTAAAGCTGCTGGCCTCATGGTTGGTACTTACTGGTATTCTTATGCTATGTCTGCTGCAGAGGCTCGCATAGAAGCTGACTGTTTCCTTCAGGCTATCAAGGGTAAGACATTCGACTACCCTCTCTTCTACGATGTAGAGGAAAAAAATCAGAGAGGCATTGTAAACGAGATCATTCCCGCATTCCTTGAGAAGGTTAAAGCTGCAGGATACTACGTAGGACTTTACACATTCTACGATATGTCCAAGGCAGTATCAACCCAGATCAAGAACACATACGATGTCTGGATAGCTCATACAGGAGTAAACAAGACTCCTTATACTGGCCATACTATGTGGCAGTATAGCTGGACTCTTAAGGTTCCTGGAATTCCTAATAGCTATATCGACGGCGTAGATGGAGACTACTGCTATGTAGATTACCCTGCAAAGATCAAGGGTGCTAAGTCTGTAGCAGAGCAGCCTAAGGAAGAGCCTAAGCCTGTTCAGCAGCCTACTCAGGCACCTACAACAAACCCGAATCTTCTCAATCTCAACAATACTCCTCTCTATACATCGTCTACTGCTAAGAATGCTTCTGGTACTAAGACTGGCACATTCTATAAGTATGACGACAAGGTCGTTAATGGACGTATTCGTATCACCAATTCGGCAGCTAATGTAGGAAAGACTCCTATTGGTAACTATGTTACTGGTTGGATAGATGCTCCTACATCAACAGCAGCTCCTGTTCAGGAAGCTAAGAAGGAAGAGACTGCATCTGCTCCCGCTATATCGGCAGGTCGGAAGGTTAATCTTTCCAGTGTTGATCTCTTCACATCGTCTACTGCCAAGAATCCTTCTGGTAAGAAGTCTGGTGCTTTCTATCTCTACGATAACAAAGTACTCAACGGACGTATCAGAATCACCAATACTCCTGGCAATGTAGGCAGAACACCTATCGGCAATTATGTAACTGGCTGGATTTCAGTGTCCAACGTCAAGTGACATATATACGGAGGGGGGGCAATAGCCTCCCTCTGTCATTGCTGTTCATTACACCCTCCGTAACCATTCTATAATCATTTTAAAGGAGGGACAGTTTATGTCTATCAAGAAAACTCATAGCTTCATCGATAAGAACGGTAAAGATTCATTTTTACGTTTTTGTGTGAAGCGAATGGGATACACACCAACACACAGTTTTAACACATACGAAGACCAATACGACATCTGCATCACAATACTTGAACGCTATCTCAAAGTCAAATCCATTCCTCAACTTCAAACGGCAATCATTGATAAGCAAGTAAGTCTGTCATTCTTCAGGGATGATTTGTGGGGAATAGTGAGATTGTTCATGTTCATCAAGGGGTATAACATCGGACTACATTGTGAGTTCGATAAGGACGTGTTCAGAGCACTACAAGACTTCAGAAAGATTCATTCTATCTACGTCAGACCTCTCAATAGCGATATTGCTGTGTCACCAGTAGAGTTGCTCGCTATTATTGACGAGAAGAAAACTAGGGTTAAAGAATCCGAATAGCACTTTACTATAGATACAACACTATAGTGAGCGGGATGTTGACGGATTCGTTCCGCTACGGATTTTAACACTATGTATGTATGTATTATCTAGCTATCGGTTCAGTCATGTATTGCCTATTGAGCCCTCGGTTGTCGTTTGGCGTAGCGACATCCAATCTTCAAGTGGTGCTCGATTTGGCTCTACAGAACCAATTCTCACCCCCCTTAGAGGAGGCTTAACGGCCTCCTCCCTCTTTTTGTCTCAAACTATCTTATAATACGTGCTTTAAAGGAGGCATAGATATGAATGAGACATTAGACCTCACATATGCGGGCAATGGACAGCCATTCCCTGATGTAACAGCTTATCTTAATAACGGCAACCCTACGTTGTGTTCTCCTAGTTCACCATATGAACTCCCTATGATGCAGACTAAAGACTCAATGGTTGACGTTGACCTCTATAACAGATTCATACATAATGCTATCAATCTCTTTAGAGGACTTAAATTCTATAAGAACTATAAAGCATACTTGATGGAGATGGGCCTTGATCACTGTCAGGTATTGCACAATATTGATTCAAACATGGCTACGTTGGAGATGAACCACTGTATTCTTACAATCTTCGACATTACAGTTATGATCACCGAACACTTTCTTAATACCTATGGTTACGTATCGGTACCTCATGTAGTAGCAGAGCTCAGATTCGCTCATGCAAACAATCTGGTACCAATAGTTATGATGAGTAAGACAGTGCATCAGCTCTATCATAACGCTGATAACTTTTATACTCACCCCAACCAGGTGTTTGGAAAGTGGACAGAGCTCTTCAAGAGATACTATAACGGCATAACTCCAGACATCTGTACTAAGGTGCTTTATTATATACGCACAGCTTACGAAGAGGGAGACTCAGTAGATGACGGCATCCTCGAAGTAGCTGAAGAAATAAAGAATTGGAGTGAAAAGACTTATGCCAGCTATATCTCTACACTTCCTGCTCAAAGTCCTTATTGTTTTTAGTATGATTTACCTCCTGTCACTCAGGAGTATAGCAATGAAAGCTTTAAGAGCATGGGCAGCGACTAAGGACAATCAGATAGCTCTTGAGAAATACAAACACGATACCACAATCGACATCGATAACAAGATCGATGAGAAGCTCGATACTGTAGTGGAGCAGTGTTTTCAAGAGTTTTCTATACTCAACCTTGCATATAAGAGCGACTATTACATTAAAGAAGAGGAAGAGATACAGATTAACAAGGATATCTGTACTCTCGTATCGCAAAGACTTTCAGAAGCTCTCTATGAACAGTTATGTATCCTCTACAATGAAGAGGCTATTACCGATATCATAGCTAAGAGAGTATACTTCAGAGTGACAAACTTCGTTATGGAGCACAATGGTCAAACAGGTATATGAGATAAAACACAAACAAGTGAGGGATGCTTAGTGCATCCCTCCATTTGCGTCATTCCTGCTACCCTCAACATCTCAGTAAAATCAAACTAGAGAAAGGAGTGCACTGCTATGGGCGGACATTACTCGTATCAGTACGACATGAAGTTTACTGATAACCCCTATATAGACCTTGTTGTCAGAGATACCAAGAACATGGCTATCAACTCCGTAGTCAAGAATGAACGAGATGCTCTCAAACATGAGACACTTGAGTCTCGTAGAAACTCTGATGAGCTGATTCGTTACAAGGCTGGTCTTATCAAAGAGTCAGACTATCTCGAAGAAGCTTACGATGAGTTGAATAACTACTATAGACAGCTTAATGGTCAACAGCCATACCCTGAAACTGCAGAAGTGAAAGAATGGATAGCTACTCATGACTACCATGGTGTTATCTCTGCAGATGAATATGATGCTCTCATGCAAGAGCTGAATGCTACTAAGTATGTACCTCTCCAAAGATATAAGGAAGAAGGCTACATAACTAAAGAAGCAAACCTTACTGTCTATAATAATGTGGGCATTGGATACTATGATCCTGATACTGGAGTGTATGATCCTGATACAGTAAACAAGTATCAATACATACATGAGATCCAGAAGGATTACAATGCCGAAGGACCTGATGGTGAGTTAGCTAGGAAGATTCTTGACTGGTTAGACCCTAATCTGGACCCTGCAGACAATCAAGCCTGGGAGATCTATAGAGATGTCTCAGAGATTGGAGAAAGTTCTAGACGTAGTATAAATATACTCGATATTATGAAGCAGGACTATACTGGTCCTGACTTTAAGTACCTCTATCATCTTAGAGAGAAAGCTATCGATCCTTATACAGCTCGTACAGCACCAGACTTCTCGCTTCTGTATTGTCCTAAGCCTACACTTAAGTTTGGAGCTACCAATACAGAGTTCCCTATCTACTACAAGTTCCTCCGTTACTTTGATCGTAACAGAGAATACACAATCACCACTATATATAGTGATGCTTATGCTGTCGGTAGTGAACACTATGAAGACGTTCTTATCATCTTCCTTCTCATTCAAACGATGATAGATCTTATAGCTGAAGTGCAAGAGTATATCATCAATAAGGATATCTTTGACTCACGTACCATTCGTTATCTCTTTGAGTCTTATGGCATCGAGTACTATAAAGAGATCCCTATGAACTACCAGATCAAGCTCATCAAGAACATCAATGAGATTCTGAAGTACAAGAGTACCAATAGAAACATTATGGATATCAAGAACCTCTTTGGTAGAGATGATATAGAGATCTACACATACTGGATTCTTAAGTTAAAAAAGAAAGACAGAGCCAACTTTAAGTACTATACAGAAGAGGATGTAGGTACATCATTCATATATCCTGGAAGTACGCATCTTGTAACTGAAGATATGGTAGGTCTTGAGAAGTACTATGAGAACTACGACTTAGCATTCTTGAGAGTTCCTATAGAAGATCAGAATGCTGATAAGTATATAGAGAACGCTTCTCTTCGTAGATCGTATGATACTATCACTAGAGAAGATCCCTTCTGGGATGGCCTCTCTAGAGATGAAATCATGTCTGAGACTGAGAGGGACAATTACCATCAGCGTAAGACTAATGAGATTCTTAATCAAGACTTTTCATGTGAGAGGACTAAGTATATCTGTGTAGACTCTGCTATAGACAGTACCAAGTATCTCTATCAGACTATGTACTTCATGAATATGATTTTCGACGCTATGAAGAACAGCGGCGAGATTCTTAGGGCTACTGACGCTCTTATGGTAAACATAGACACATTCATCTCTCCCAACCAGGTAAGATTGAATGACCTTCTAGCGTTGATGATAGCTCTAAGCTATCTGTATAATGGCGTTGAAGCAGATAATGTGGCTAGCTCTATGGAAGCTAATATGACTATCAACGGCTTTGACTTCTCCCAAGACTGGAGTCAGGTATATGATAGAATCATTGGCCTCTTCAATACCTATGCTAACTATGTACAGCCTGGTACTGGAGAGAAAGTATATCTCGATGATGTACTTGAGAATCCTGAACAGTTCTTTGAGTATATAGAAGAGGGAGTAAAGATTAGAGAGAATGCATTCCTCTGTGGTCGTTACGAACCCACCACTATCGATCCAGGAAGTAGAATCTTCCAAGACCTCAAGAATCACAAGATAGATGACTTCTTTGAAGGCTTCTATGAGGTATCTTATCTTGATGGAGGAGTCGTTAAGAAGAAAGCTTACTTCAAGATAAATGAGGACAGTGTACAGAGTATTCATGAGAAGGCTCATCCTACTACTGTACATAATGCAGTAGTTGCTGGTAAGTATGATCCAGATAATATCTTCCCTATAGAAGATACCAGAAGATTCGGTCATATTGTCGACATCTCTTATCATCCATATGAGTTCGTCAGAAACACTGAAGCAGACTTCATGAATGCTTATCATACCAACGATGAAGACCCCACAGCTATTCAGACTATACAAACATTCGAGAAGCTTAAGGAGATCTACTATACAAACGTAAAACTTCGTGAGCATCTTGTGTATATGATGAAACATGCTGAGTCTAAGAAAGAATATGACGTCTACAGAATACTCTATGAATCATTCATGGAGACTCAAAACGACTTCACTTTCTTTACTATAGATGAAGATGGCACTCCTCGTGTAGCTGAGACTTATTATGAGTTTCTCAGTGATCGTGATGAGCATCTTGCAGATATACTCAATACTGCTCGTAACTACAGTTCTATAGATGATAGACGTACATACATCAACCAAGTATGTGAGTATGTAGTTTACGCACTCGAGGCATACTTTGACTCTGGTGAGTGGGTGTATCTCTACAATCTCATTCCGTCTCATAACCAAGAGTATGTAAGAGACTGGATCGTAAAGATAATCAATTTCTTTAAGTCTTGGAAGACACAGCTCATCGATACATCATCTGTATTCTCTATAGATGATGATTCCGACACTACAGGTAATAGAGTTCATATACTCGACAACCTAAATAAGAATGGAGCTCACTTCTTCTTCGAGAAGTGTTCTGTATATGACACTCCTGTATTGAAGTCCACCTTTGGCTTTAGAGATAAAGTTGATGTTACGGAGAGAGTTAAGTTCTTCCGTAAGTTCTCATACTATCAGACTACAGAACTCGACTTTATCTATTCTATCGAGAATGGTGAAGTTCGTCTTATCCGTTATATTTCTAAGTATAACAAGATCAGACTTCCTGAAGAGATAGAAGGATATCCATGTACAATGATAGATGCTACATGCTTCATGGAAGATGTAGTCGTAGAGTGTGAAATTCCAGACTGTTATCGTACAATCGTATAAGGAGGTATACTAATGAATAAACAGATACATGCCTTTGATGCAGAACACAAGGCAACTGATGCTGCTGCAATCAAGGGTACAGACATTATACTTAAAGAAACTGGTACTGGTAAGGTTCTCTTCAGAGGATCTAATAAGGTACTCGTTTCTGGATCAGAGATTGCTGCTAAGAAGGCTATACTCTTTGATCCTTCGTTTGACATCACATCATATGATGAACAGTTCCCTGGCATAAAGAGTTATGATGAAGCTTTCAGTACTTATCATACTCAGTTCGATCAGCCTAATGATAAGAGACTTATGGGTTCATCGGTCAATACTAACCCTCTTAATGTATTCAGTAATAGTGATTCTGGTGTAGCATATAGTACTGCATCGGCTGCGCTTAAGGCAGTGTACGAATACTTCACTAAGAGAATCTGTCTCTTTGCTGTAGGCTTTGACGGATGTGGTATAGACAACTCTAGAGTATTCAGAGTGTCTAATACTAAGTGGATTGCTCCATACGGCTACACCAATTACACTATCATCGATGATCCTGGAATGATCAATGATGAAGCTGTAAACAACTGTCTCGTACCATTCAAGGTTAAGGCAGTTAACAGTGATCTCGGAGCTACAGATAGAGGAATCTACTTCGGTCGTTGTACAATTGGTACAGCACCTAACCAGATCATCTCTTACTTCTTCAAGACTTTCGACACCAATCCTATCATCCACTATAGATGGGCAGATGGTTCTGGTATCATTGACTCTGCTACAGATATCTTCAAGAGCGATAAGGTATCGGATGCTGATGTAGTAGTAGAGCTTCATATGACTATCTCTGCATCAGACTGTAGAGAATACTTCAAGAACCTTAATGCTATGAGTTCTGCAAGAATTAACAGCATCTCACTCTGTACAGCAGTACCATACCTCGGTAAGGATGCTTCAGGAGATGTAGACTACAAAAAGTTCTATCAGGACATCAGGCCATTCACTAAGTTCAACTTCCCTAATGAATCCCTCTCTGACACTTCTAAGGGAATTGAAATCTCCTACTACCTGTACTTCTAAAAAGAAAGATGTAGTGGAAAAGAGATAGTCGGTGGGAGAAATCCCACCGACATTATCTTATGTTCCGAAAGCTTCACCTGGATCCATCTTGATATACTTATCTGTAGAGTCATGGAAAGCTTTCATTGATACAAGCTTTACGCATGATGCAAGCTGAGGGGATGCTGTACCGACATTCTTTACTCCCAGTAAGTAGAAGAGATCTCCAGCACACTTATTACAGATCTTCTTACCCTTACACATAGAAGCGAATCTCATCTTTACAGTCTTGCCTCTATACTTATCCATGTTGGTACTATCGAGTCGAACCAATTTGCTCCCCTCTACGATGTATGAGTACATCATCATTCTCATACATGTATTATCAAGGGTTATCTGGATAGTTCTCGTGGTACCGCAATCTGAGCCCTTCTCGTCAAGTACGACGTGCTGGGTTGCGGCCAAAAAGAGCTTCTCAGAATATCCTCCTGCTGCTGTATTCTTTGCACGAGCATATGGACCTGCCGCAAGAGATTTAGCCATAGCAGAGTAGTCTTCTTTACTTACACCTTCCATGTAGTTGGAAGTGATAAGATTGTATCCCTTTGTAGGATCTGGATCTTTCTGAGCTCCCTTGATAACATACATGTTCTTGAAGTTGTTTCCCCAGTCTGCACCAGCACCAGAGTTAATACCATCCATACAAGGATCTCCATCAAGCTTCTCTTTACAGTAGTCAAGAAGCTCCTTCTCGATCTTGTTCATGGTAAGAGCGTCTCCAGCAGCGAGTTCTTTCTCGTACTTCTTGAAGAGCTCTTTCTTCTTAGGCTCTATAGTCTTACCGATAGTAAGCATAGCCTCTGATGTAGTGGGACAGATGACAGTGCTGTATGGCATCATCTTCTGCATAGCATCGATCATTCTCTTATACTGAGGAACAGTGAGTCTCTCCTCCAGTATAGCATAAGAGAGTTTTGTGAGAAGGCCCTTGATGACCTTCTTTGTTACAGGTACGTTGATATAGCCAGACTCTTCGAATACTCCACTCCATGAAAGACAGCCCTTATTGAAGAGCCAAGCTCCGAGAGTAGTAGTGAATTCGTTCTTGTTGTTATGGAAAGTTCCCTTCGGAACCTTAAACCAATCGTATGGGTGGAATCTTACCTTACCATTGAACTCCCCGAAGTACTCCATTGCTACAGACAACTTCAGACAGTCATGATCGCTCAGATTCAGTATCTCGTCGAGATCTTCTTTCTTAGTAATCTCTTTAGCGACACGTTTAACAGCCATGAATAGACCTCCTTGTTTCAAATTCATTACTTAATTGTTCAACCAGTCAATAATGGTTAGACTTACATACTATAGAACCGTAAGGAGGTAGAATTATGGCGACAGTCGAACTGATTTTGGAAGGCGAAGAAGAGACACCTAAGCAGAAGCAAGGTTATGTTCTTCTGAGTTCTGTAGACCAAGCTACGAGAGATAAGATGCTCTCTAACTATAAGCCACCTAATGTAAAGAAAGAAGATGATGAACCACCAGAGATAGTAAAGTCTAAGGTGATAGTCATCAACAGTATTAAAGTTATTGCTGAACAAGATGCTGAAGGTAACTTCACCTTCGAAATCAAAACAGAGTTCGGCAAGTTATCAGACGGCTCCTCAATCGAAGGCATCGATATCACTGCGAACGAGGATATCGAGTTCGATGAGAATATGACGCTAAAGAAGCTAAACACAATCGTTCGTAGATGCGGAATACTTGAGAAGTATGGCGAATACTTCGTTCCTGATCCAGAGATCGTAGTAAACTCATACGAGATCTCAGTAAAGAAGCAGTATAGATTCTTTGAAGAGTTCAATGACGGTATTCAGACCGTTAGCGAGATCTTCGAGTAGTAGGAAGTTATGGAAACCATAACGATTCTATAATATAACACAAGGAGGAATCTAGCCATGTTAAGCGACTACCAAAGATACGAAAAGAGGACAACTCTTTCCGTAACACCCGTATCATCAAACCCTAAAACCAGACAACAGTACAGATATGAGACGTCCCTTGAGATTATAGACCTCGATAAGGAAAGAGAAGCTGACCTTATGAGAGGTAAAGGTATGATCATCGAGAAGCGTCAGGATATCAAGAAAGACCTTAAATCAGACAAGAGTATCTTCTCTTCATTCTTCGGTCCCACACTGAATGATCAGGATGCATACTCAAACCGCTACAGATGTAAGTGTAATCATCTTAACGGTAGATTATACTATGGACGGATCTGTGAGTATTGTCATACTCCAGTAGACTACATGGGTGATGACTTTGAGAAATTTGGATGGATATGCATAGACAAGAAGTATTGTCTGATTCATCCCAATCTGTTCAAGTCTATCTCTGCATTTATTGGTGCCAAAGAGTTCGATACAATCATCGATAATGACGATAAGATAGACGTAGATGGTAAACCTATTGAGGTGAAGCCTAGTAAGAGTAGTCCATTCGTTGGAATTGGTATACTTGCATTCCGTGATCGGTTTGACGAGATCATGGAGTTTTATAAGAACAAGCATGCCAAGAAACCAGAGAAGATGAAATACTATGATCACATCATGAAGTATAAGGACTTAGTGTTTACACACTCTATTCCTGTCTATACTACACAGCTGAGACCGTTCAATCTTGACGATAGTCAGTTCAACTTCGACGGTAATAACTCACTGTATAATATACTTGCGGCTCAGGCTACAAGAGTTAATCGTAACCAGCTTGTCTCTAGACGTACTGGTAAACCTGCTAAACAGATCCTGTATAGAATGCAGTCTAAGTGGATGGACATCTATACTGATCTTGAGAAGCAGCTTTCACATAAGAAGGGTCTTGTACGTTCTACTATAGGCGGCAGATATAACTTCTGTGCGAGATCAGTAATCGTACCGAACAGTGATCTTGAGATAGATCAGGTAATACTCCCATATGCATCTATGGTAGAGCTTCTTGAGTTCAGGATAGTCAATATCCTCTCAAAGACTATGCCTAGACACATTGCATATCAGAAGTGGTTCATGGCAACAATCAACCCCTCTAAAGAGATCTATGATATTATGATGAATATAGTTAACTCCGAGTATGTGGGTGTACTTATCAATCGTAATCCATCTATCTGGTCTCTGTCAGTTCTTCAGATGCAGGTTGTTGGTATTCACTTCGACTCATATGCAATGTCACTGCCGCTTGAGATCCTCTCTGGACTCAATGCAGACTTCGATGGTGATACTCTGAACTGTATGTACATCATCAATCAGGAGTTCCTCAAGGCTTGTATGGAAGTATTCAATCCACGTTACGTTGGACAAATCTCCAGAAACACTGGTTTGTTTGAGACTAATGTATCACTTCAGACTAACAATCTCATCTGTCTCAACAGCTTTGTTAATCTTTCTATGGATTCATATACACAGGACGACCTTGACGACATTCAGTCTTGTCTTGATCTTGAACCAAAGGTTGCATAATACACTATCATCAGGAAGGGATGAGCGTCTCATCCCTTCTTTTTTGTCAACATATGAGTAAAATAGCAGCGGTGCTATTATCAAAATTCTCCTTTTGATGAGTATAAATACATGCTCTAATCTATCAAGAAAGTGAGGTAATCGACTATGGCAACTCCTAAGAATAAGGCTGTTAAGGTTGTCAGAATTGCGGACAAGCCTGAGATAGCTACCGAGAACATCAACGACGCAATCGTTGAGATCGAGAAGGAGCAGGGTTCAAATGTCGTTGTAGAAGCTCTCTGGAGTGATA
>Ga0255347_1000901_pt1 | contig 51748 bp, 50 predicted proteins | sample wastewater_treat_2_FD_192479 | JGI IMG/M metagenome (GOLD analysis project Ga0255347, IMG submission 192479) | Wastewater microbial communities from Lulu Island WWTP, Vancouver, Canada - plant24 | ecosystem: Engineered > WWTP > Wastewater > Unclassified | place: Canada: Vancouver, British...
CGAGTTCTGCAACTTCATCAAGTTCTTCGACTTCATCGAGTTCTGCAATTTCGTCGAGCTCTTCAACTTCAGAACTAATTACAGCTGGCTTAGATTTTTCCTGAGGCAATCGAGTTAATTTTTCGCCGCCTTGGCGCGTCGAAAGCAAAATCTCTTCCAACATCGCCCGAATCTCATCGGTATCAATATGAACATTTTGCACAAATTCATTTTTTGACCGTGTAAGCGAAGCCATAATTTCGTCCCAGGATTTTTCCAAAAGCGCATCGAGCAATTCTTGGTGTTTTTTCGCTTTTCGTCCTAAGCTTTTTGTAAGAGACAGGGCAACTTCGACTTTTCGACTTTCAATAGACGCTATAACATCATTCCAATTTATTTTTTCCTTTGTCTCCAAGTATTCATTTAAAAGAGCAAATTGGAATTTTTTTATTCGCTGACGAATAATTAGACTTGCATCTGATTTTAAGTTGAGCAAAAATAAAATCATAAGAAAGAAGCTTATAAAAAAACAGACAAGTAAAACAATTTTTATTGTATTGTTAAAAACAAGAAAATCTTCTCGAATAAGCTGTGAAAAAATAATCTTTCGATTATTGAACAGAGTTTCATGCGATAAAAATAAAAAGCTTTGTTCATTTATGCTAAATTGTGGATACAGTCTTTGGTAGGGCTCTGCAAAAATGCTTTCAAGATACTCTTTAATTTCTTTTTGCCCTTTTTCAGCAAGCCCAAGGACAATGCCCTTTTTTGAAAAAGTAATCGTTTCAGATAGGCTTATAAGGGCTTCAGAAATAAAAAGCTGCTGCACAGAAAGCGCTGAGTAATAAAAAACAATGGAGCCCTGATATATATTGAATCTGTCAAAAAAAGGCAAAGAAAGCAAAAATCTATCGCGCTCCGAATCAAAGGTGAGCTCAAAGTCGCTTTCTTTTTCACAGGCAATCTCTTCATAATCGAGCTCATCGAGCTTAATATAACTTTCGTATTGTAGACGAGTTTCTTCTTTTCGCAATAAATCTTGAGAAAAACTACTATAATGAATTTTCCTTCCATCGTTACCAATAAGACGGATTCCCAAGAGCCCACTACCCTCAGTCAATAGCGAACCTGTTATATTTTCGATCGTATCTATATCTTCTTTTGTTTGAGTAGGAGATGCGGTATTTCGTACCGCGGTTTCAGAGGCAAAGGCAAGAGCATTACGTTTTTTAAGCTCTAAAAACCTATTAAATGCTTCAGAAAGCTGGTCCAGTTTTTTTTCATAGGAATCGAGCACCATAGGTTGATAAAAATGTACCTCGATTGCTTGGAAAAAATGGGTATACGCAAAAAAGATAAAGGCAGAGAAAGCTATGATAGATATAAAAAGACTTAAGGCAACTTTTTTCCCTGATGACACAGGTCCTCCAAATTTGTAGCGTATAAAGCTAGATATACAAGGTATCGGCTTTTTAGACGATATATTAAGCACTTTTATACTATAAAAAAAATCTAAAAGAGTATACTATATGTTTATGACTAGTACGTATAATACCCAAGAAGAACCAATTAGAGCTTTTCTCGTAGGTCTTGATGATGTAGAGCATAATATAGGGGAGCTGCAAGGGCTTGTACATACGCTTTCTTTTGAAATAGTTGAAAGCTATATCCTGCCTCCATTCAAGGCTCATTCCCAATTCCTTCTCGGCTCCGGAAAGGCAAAAGAAATTCATGCTCGTGTGCAATCCCTCGATGCGGATTGCATTATCTTTGACTTTGAAATCTCGCCAACACAACAACGAAATTGGGAACGCCTTACACATATTCCTGTATTCGATAGAAACGAAGTTATTATCCGCATTTTTGGAGAAAGAGCTCAAACAAAGGAAGCAAAGTTGCAGGTAGAACTTGCCCGGCTACAGTATTCTCTTCCACGACTTGCCCATAGTTATGGCGATATGGCACGTCAACGAGGCGGCTCTTATGGCTCAAAGGGAACAGGAGAAACGCAACTCGAGCTTGATAGACGAGGTATTCAAAAGAAAATTGCAAAAATAAAACTTGAATTACAAAAAGTTATTAAAGAGCGCAATACCATGCGGAAAAAAAGAGAAAATATTCCCCTTCCAAACGCTGCGCTTGTTGGCTACACAAATGCAGGAAAATCAAGCTTGCTCAACGTCCTCACTGGCTCGGATGTCTTTGTGGAAGATTCTCTTTTTGCAACACTCGACCCCACAACTCGCCGTTTAAATCTTTCTGGGAAAACAGGCCTTCTCCTAACCGATACAGTTGGCTTTATAAAAAACCTCCCCCACAGTCTCATCGATTCATTTAAGGCAACCCTAGAAGAAGCTGTTCGCGCATCTTTACTCATAATCGTTCTTGACGGCTCCGATCCCGATATTGAAAATCAATACGAAACAGTTTGCTCTGTCTTGGAAGAAATCGGAGCCTTCCAAAAAGAACGCATTATTGCATTAAATAAAATAGATTTACTCGACGAAAAGGCCAAGTCTGAAGACTCGGTGTTTTTTGACCAGAGCGATAAAAAACTTTTTTTTAGTTATTTAGAAAAAACAGAAAAACATCTACATTTTATAAGCAGTCATACAAAAGAAGGTTTAAAGGAGCTCACAGAAACTATCTTTGACCTCACATACGGCTTGGAAAAAACATTTCATCTTTCACTACATGATACCGCCCTCATCGATGAAATACGAAATACAGGAGTACTTGTCTCAAGCGAATGGACAGATACTGCGATTATTGTAAAAGCACGCGTCAAACCAAATCTCGAAGCAAAAATTCTCGGAGAAACATACCTCGAAGAAAAGGGCTTTTTTTAATCTTCTTATCTTTTTTGAATAAGTTTGCTATACTCTATACTATGACAAAGTTTCAAAAAATACTTATGTTCATTGCCGCCATACTTTCTCTCTCTCTCGCCCTTATATCTTTATTTCGTTTTATTTTTTTTCCAGAACAGGTTGGAACTGCGTTTAGAAAAAAAGAAGCAACAATAGCTCAGGCAGAGGCAAAAGAAGAAAAAAGCGAACGTGGCGTTTTTTCCTCAATTGGACAGTTACGTCTTTCTACAGAAGATGCAGATGATTTTATTATAATCCTTCGTCCCTACTTTTTTTATCCAAAAAGCGATACCGATTTTTTTGAAGAGCTTGTTACAAAAAATCAAAAAATGCGTTTTCTCATAACCGAGTATTTTTCGAAAAAAACAAAGGACTATATAATAAGCACAAAAGAGGCGAATATAAAAAGCGACTTACTGAGCATACTCAATGAAGAACTTGTTTTAGGATATATAACGGAGCTCTATTTTGATGAGTATATATTTTTAGACTAAGACGCAACTTTTCAGCCATGCCTGTGTCTAAATATAACGGAGCCTTCTCGCATGGCTGCGAAGGCTCGAAAAAAAATACTTTCGAAAACTGAAGTTTTCTCATCATTTTTTTTTGGAGGATGTATGAACACTGCGCAGATGGTTCCCAGTGCACAAATTATTGTTTCGATTATACCCATAATCGGTATTCTAATGGGTGGTGCTATCTTATTTTTTTACCTGCTATGGCGACATAAGCAGGTGAGTTTGCTCATAAAAACAAATAGCTATAAACCAGCTCGTGTCGATTTACGCATTTTTTCACTACTCACTGGCTTATTGCTTTCTGGAACAGGCTTTATTTTGAGTCTCTTGTTTTTTTTACTAGAAGGGCTTTCCTATTCTCTCCTCGGTGGACTCATTCCCTGTGTCCTCGGTCTCGCTCTTATCGCGTTTTATTTTCTCTATCCCAAAGATATAAAATAAACAAAGCCTTTTAACTCTTTGAAAAAAACAAAATCTAAGCCGATAAAAATACAAACTCAAAGCCTTGAGCGAACGATAATCGAAAAAAGAGATAAGGCGCTTATCCGTTCTGCTTGCAAGGGTGACCATCTCGCTTTCGAAAAACTACTCCGTTTATATGAAAACAGAGTGCGCATACTCGGTCTTAGTTTTTTCAAAAACGAAATAGATACGGATGATTTTATACAAGAGGTTTTTATAAAAGTGTACAAAAACCTTTCAAGCTTTAAAGGGGAATCGCTTTTTTCAACTTGGCTTATGAGAATTGCCTACAACACCGCTATAAATGCAATCAATCGGCGAAAAGAATACTTGAGCTTGAGTGAGGATTTTGAGCTTGTAGACTTGGATTTTGGGCCAGAAGAACAGGAGCTTCGAAAACACACAAAGGCTGCGATTCAAGCCGCTATGGGCGAACTTCCTGATCGCTATAAAGCCTGTTTAGATTTATATTTTTTTTATGATATGAGCCATAAAGAAATAAGCTCTGTTTTGGACCTTCCCATAAATACAATTAAATCTCATATTTTTAGAGCAAAAAAAATACTGCGAAAGAACCTAGAAGGTTTCGTAGAAAACACAAATCAAAGGTAAAAATAAGGAGGTATAGCTTTGCAAAAAAAAGAAGTCTGTGAAAAAATAATAGAGGACTATCTCCTTTTGGATAGGGGGGAAGCGGTTCCCTTAAAACTGTGGACGCATTTACTCTTCTGTAAAGACTGTCGAACGGAGGTGCGATTTCTCAACCTTGCCGATACCGCCTGCACAAAACCGCTGACGATTGAGCGAAAAAAAGAAGAAAGTCTTGCAAAAACGATTATAAGCCGCATTCAAAATGACCCAGAATGCAAAGAAATCTTTGCCCCAAAAGAACTGACATTAAAAAACTGGATTATTTCAGGTCTTATTATGCTTTTTGCCATGCTTTTTTTTACAATCAATATTTATTCGCAAAACTCACAAATCGCCCTTCCCGTCTATCTTGTTTTTGCGGTATTTATATCTGGTTATTGTGCACTTTTTGTCGGAAGCAATATGGATTTTTTTATAAAAAAGCTCCATAAGCTTGAAATTCAGTTTTGAGTTTTTTGCTTCAGACATTAGACGAAAGATAAAACAAGACTGCGCTTAGCGCCACAAAGCTTGAGGATTTACTGCTACACCATTTTTGAAGACGGTAAAATGCAAGTGATCCCCCGTACTCATGCCCGTGCTACCGACCCGACCAAGTCTCGATTCAGTGGTAAGATACTGCCCTTTTCGAACAAGTGTTTCGCTCATATGCCCGTACAAGGTTTTATAGCCTGAGTGATGCGTTACAATAACATAATTTCCATATACATTATCGTAGGAGACTGTGCTAACAGTGCCTGCCAAAGCTGGATAAATATAGGTTCCGCGAGGGGCTGCCATATCAATGCCGTTATGAAAGGTTCTTTGCCCCGTAAAAGGGCTATTTCTCCAACCAAAATACGAAGAAAAATAATAGGAACTGCGCAAGGGGCGAATAAACAAGTCCCCATTGATTTCCTGGCGAGTAACCCAATCGAGCTCTGCATCTGGGATAAAAAGAGCGGTTCCGGCATTGAGACTTTGAGAAACAGGCAAGCTATTTGTCTTCGCACATTTTTTCTCGTCGACCTCATATTTTTTTGCTATAGCTTCGATTGTTTCTCCGTCAGTTCGCACCGTGTAGATAATACCGGACATCGAAGGAATTTTTAGATATTGACCGACTTGTAAAAGCCGTGTTTGCCGAATCGCATTTACCGAGATAAGCGTATCCTGCGTTAAGCCAAATTCATCGGCAAGGACGCCAATCATATCGCCGCTTTTTACACGATAAACCGAATACTCCAAGGCGGTTTCATCACGGACAGTCTCAAGAGGGAGCGCCCCTGTCGATAAGGAAGGACCAGAAAAAGTCTTTGTAAGAGCAGTATCCTTTTCGAGAAAGTCTTGTCTAGAAACTTCTCGACCAGGGCTTTCAAATCCACCCTGACCAAGGCCTTGTTTTTTACAGGCAGCGAGAGAAAAAAGAAATAAAACAATAAAACCAAAAGAGATAAGATGTGAGGCAATGGATTTCATAGTCGTATTATTCATTTTTTTCCCTTAATTTTTTTTATCTAAGCCAATAAGATAGGTTTCAAAGGATTCACTTCGGCAAGCTTTTGGTTTAAAACCCTTTGCGGATTGAAAGATTTCACGCATCTGCCTTAGCAAAATACTTTGATCTCCCCCCTGAAATATTTTAACGGCACAATTTCCGCCTTTCTTTACCATTGTTTGTGCATAAAAAAGCGCAAGTTCAACCAAGTCGGCAGAACGAGCAGTATCGACAAGCTTATTTCCGGTCGTGGGGGGAGCCGCATCGCAAATAAGTGCATCATAGGGTCCCAAAGCCGCCGCATGATTTCTCACTCGCTCATCATATAAATCGCCCTGAATAAAGGTTAAGTTATCTCCTTGGACCTCTTTTGCAAGCGGGTTTAAGTCGATAGAAGTCACCTGCCCCGAAGCACCGAGATAACGCAAGACATAGACCGTCCAACTCCCGGGAGCGGCACCAAGGTCTAGTATACGCGCATTTTTTTTCAATATGTGAAATTTTTCATCTATTTCTTGCAATTTATATACAGAGCGAGCCGGATAGCCTTCTGAAAAAGCTTTTTTTGACCAAAAATCTGGCTTCTCGTAGCTGTTTCCTGCCATGAAAATCCTTCCCCTATTTCAATTTATATTTATATATCATATACTCTGTACCATGAACCAGTATACTGCAAAACGTAAAAAAATAGAAGATGCAATAGAAACTTTCTTTCAAACCATCGATACAAGCGCCTATGCAAAACTACCTAGGACAATACAAGAAAAACACCTTCTTGAATTAAAAAATCCCTGTATGAGCCTTGTCTCCCAAGGAGGAAAGCGATGGCGCCCCTTACTTTTGGTACTTTGCGCCGAAATCTTTCTCAACAAAGAACAAGAAAAAAATACAGATACCCAAACAAAGACAAGCGCTGAAGAAAGGCTGGAAAAAGCCTATGCGATAAGCCCCCTAGTCGAGCTCATTCATACCGCCAGCCTCATCCACGACGATATAGAAGATGCCTCGGATACACGCCGCGGATTAGCCGCCTGCCACATAAGCTACGGCTTAGATACCGCCCTCAATGCTGGCTCCTGGCTTTACTTTGCAGCACTAAACGCCATTGAAACAAGCCTTTCGACAAAGGCAGAGGATGCCGCCCTCGCCTATCGCCTTTTAAACTACAGCCTCACAGATATCCGCCGACTCCATCTCGGGCAAGCGATGGACATAGCTTGGCATAAAGAAAGCGCCCTCATACCAAGTAGCCTAGAATACGAGGCAATGATTGCCCTTAAAACAGGAAGTCTCGCGCGACTTTCTGCCATAATCGGCGCAAGCATCGGAGGAGCAAGCGAAAAAGAAGCGCTGAGCTTGGGAGAACTTGCAATGCAAATAGGCATCGGCTTTCAAATCATCGACGATTATACCAATCTCACGATCGGAAACCCGGGGAAAAAGCGCGGCGATGACATTGTCGAAGGGAAAAAAAGCTATCCCATACTCCTCCACCTAGAGAAAAAACCCGAAGACCTTGCTGAAATATCAAAACATTTTCAAAACGCAAGAGTTGAAGGAATTGACTCGCCCAGTGTTGAAAAATGCATTGCAATTATCAACACTTCAGATGCGCTCAAGGAAGCAAAGGAAAAAGGCGAAGCACTTATTCTTGATTCTTGTAACAAAATAGTATATCTTTATGATAACAATGAGGCAGCAAAAGAAATACAACAATTATTTTTTGAAATGCTCCTTTCTTAAGCTTTAAGCAATGACGGCAAAGACTTTATTGAGTTTTTGGGGAAAATGGACTATTATTAGATTGAGGAGTAGCTATGACAGAAAACCCTGAACATTTAAATATTCAAGCGATAGAACTTGCCGCTCAAGGTGATTTTCCCGAAGCCTTAGCCTGCCTACGACGGGCTATCGCCCTAGAAAAAGAAAACTATCTTTTATGGTTCAATATGGGTATAACCTACCGCGATTCTGGAGATTTAGAGAGTGCAAAACGAGCTTTCAAACAAGCAAATACTATCAATCCAGAAGATGAAGAAGTCCTCGAAACACTTGCGCTCACGTATTTTTCTCTTGGAGCAATCGATAAGGCCTTTGCCATTTGCGAAGACTGCCTCGAACTCAATCCCTACAATGCGCAGATTTGGAATACTATCGGCGTGATGAATTTTACCCATGAAAATTATGAAGAAGCTGCAGCAAGTTTTGAAAAAGCGGTAAGTATTGACCCGCACTACTTTGACGCACTCTATAACCTACGCGATACCTACGAAGAACTTGGAAACGAAGAAGCTACAAAAGAATGTGACGATAAACTAAAAATGATAAAGATGCCAGGGAATTTTTATGCGTGATATAGCAAGCGTTATAGCCATTGACGGAAAAAAAATTACTGTTGTACCCATTATAACTGATACCTGTATCGGTTGTGAAAAAAGCAGTTGTGGGGAAAGAGGGGAACCTTTTTTTGTAACAAACCCTCAAAACCTCTCCCTTTCAATTGGCTCCAGTGTAAAAATCCATGCAAGAGCAAAGGACCAGATGCTTCAAGCACTTTTTGCTATTTTCTTACCTGTTCTTCTCGCTATTCTCAGTTTTGTACTTATTGGAATCCTTGCTCACTCCCTTGGCAGACACGTAAATACAGAGTCTATCGAGCGGCTTAAAACCTTAGGGGCAATTGGTATTTTATTTATTTCAAGCCTTCTTATTATGCTCAAAAACCGTTTTTTCCCACCAAGGGGACAAAGTGAGATTATCGCTGTTTTGTAAACTAGTTTTACACTAATGAAATACTAAAACTCAGACAGCCTTTTCTTTTGCGAGTTTGCTTATTTCCTTGGCCATATCTTTGAGAGGAATTTGTTTTTGAACACCACCGTATTCGTAGGCTACCTTTGGCATACCGTAGACAACTGAGCTTTCCTCATCTTGTGCGAGTGTATAGGCGCCCTGCTTTCGCATTTCGGCGAGTTGTGCCGCCCCATCTTTTCCCATTCCAGTCATAACGACACCGAGAGCCTTGTTTTTATACTGCTGTGCAATAGATTCAAATAAAACATCAACAGAAGGACGATGCCCATTTACTTGATCATGCTCATTTATATGTACAATCGATGCAAGAGAACGTTGCTCGACCGTCATATGCTTATTTCCTGGGGCGATGAGGATACGCCCTGGTTTTAGTAAATCGCCCTGCTTCGCTTCCTTTACCTCTAAGGGACAAATTGCATTTAAGCTTTTTGCAAACTCTTCGGTAAAACCTGCAGGCATATGCTGTACCACAACAATGGGCTGGGGAATATCTGGATCAATATTTGCAAACACTTCTCGAAGGGCATTTGGACCGCCTGTAGAAATACCAATCCCAATTATCTCAATTCTGCCACCTTCTCGCAGTGGAACAACCGGAATTATTTCTTTTTTTACCCTTGGTGCTGTTAAAAATGAAGAAAAATCAATACCGATGTCTTTTGCGCCTTCCGTTTTTTCTAGATCAGTTTTTTGCTTTGCAGAAAAATCAAGCTGTTTTTTTGCGTATTTTCTGGCATATTCTGCCCCGAAATGTAAAAGCAGTTCCGCAAGTTTTTGCGCAACCTTAGATATATCTGCAGAGTCGGAGCCAGAGGGCTTCGTTATAAAATCACTCGCTCCTAAAGAAAGGCATTCTAGCGTAACTGCTGCACCTTCTTTTGCAATACTCGATAAAATAATAACGGGAATTTGTATGCCACGTTTTTTTCTCTCTTTTAGAAATTCCACACCATTCATAGTCGGCATTTCTATGTCGAGTACAATAACATCGGGTTTGAGCATAGGAATTTTATCGAGGGCAAACTGTCCATTCATTGCCTTTCCTGCAAGAGAAAGCCCTGGTGTTTGCTCTACAATACGCCCAATGAGATTGCGCATGAGGGCAGAATCATCGACTACTAAAACTGATATTGTATCCATCGTTTACGTCCTATTCATTCTTTTGATACAAAGTTGCCCAATCTGTTTTTAGAAACTCAAACTTTGTATTCATTCCAAACAAGGATTCTGAATGCCCAATATACAAAAACGATTTTTGCGCAAGGGAGTCGTAAAATTTATTTACCACAGCTTTTTGTGCAGCCTCGTCAAAATAAATCAATACATTCCTACAAAAAATAACATCGAGGTTTCGCAATCCTGCATCGTGTTTTAAGTTATGATAGTCAAATCGAATAGTGTTTTTTATTTCATCTTTAACTTGATAACCACCTTCGACTTTAGTAAAAAATCGTGCCAAATAAGCATCGGGGATACCTACAATACGGGCGTCAGAATAAAAACCTTGTTGTCCTACCATAAGCGATTTCAAAGAAAGGTCCGAAGCTACAATTTCAAAACTATATGGCGGTTTTAAAATATCTTTGAGAATCATAGCTATCGTATAGGGTTCTTCTCCTGTCGAACAACCAGCGCTCCAAACACGAACCTTGGTATCGGGTTTTCCTTGCTTGTATTGTATAATCTGGGGAACAACATAGTTGATAAATGCATCAAAATGCGGTTGATTTCTAAAAAAACGTGTAAGATTTGTTGTAACAGCATCGAGCATTGTCTTCATTTCTTCTTTGTCAGACATAACAAGCTTGTAATAATCTTGCACATGAGGTAATTGTGTTTCACGCAAGCGTTCTTTTAGCCTGCTATCTAAGATAGACCGGTTTGAAGAGGAAAAGGTAATACCACTTTCATCATAGATAACCTTTCTAAATAAATCGAAATCGGAATCGGTAAGTAAATCTGCCATACAGAGATTGTACAGTAGCTTCAATAAAAAGTAAATGATTTTATCGCTCCATGTTGACAAAAAACCCATGAGATGGGAAAATTGAAAAATGAGTAAATTAATTGTTGTAACCGGTGGTGTCTGTTCAAGTTTGGGTAAAGGAGTCGCAACTGCTTCCCTAGCAAGCCTCTTGGAAAAAGCTGGTTTAAAAATTGCCTTAATGAAGTGTGACCCCTATATAAACGTTGATGCAGGTAATATGAGCCCATATCAACACGGTGAAATCTACGTTGCCGATGACGGCACAGAAACAGACCTTAATTTAGGTAATTATTCGCGGTTTACAAATGTAAGCCTTTCAAAACACAATTCCGTTACAACAGGGAAAATTTACGAAGAAGTTATAAAAAACGAGCGTGCTGGGCGCTACAATGGCAGAACCATACAAGTTATACCACATATAACCGACGAAATAAAACGTCGAGTTCTCTACCTTGCTTCGAGCAATGAAGCAGATATTGTTATTGTTGAAATAGGCGGCACTGTCGGCGATATTGAATCCATCCCCTTTTTAGAAGCAGCTCGTCAGCTCATTCGAGAAAAAGGAAGAGGAAATGCGCTTTCTATCCATCTCACCCTCGTCCCCATGGTGAGTGGCAATGAGCTTAAAACAAAACCTACCCAACATTCCGTAAAAAAAATGCAGGAGATTGGTATACAGCCCGATATTCTTCTTTGCCGAAGCGAATCTGAGCTCCCTGAGGACTTAAAACATAAAATTGCCCTTTTTTGCAATGTTGAAAAAGATGCAGTCTTTACTTCTATCGATGTTGAACAGAGCGTCTATGAACTTCCCGTTTACTTTCATAAACAAGGTTTAATGCAAAAAGCCCTACAAAAACTCAATATAAACGACACTGTCTCTGATATTTCAAGTTGGAACCTCTTTTTACGCCGATTCAATAATCCAAAACAAAGCTTAAAAGTCGGTATGCTCGGACAAAAAAACTACCTCGACGACTGTTATAAATCTGTTCGCGAGTCTCTTCTCCATGCAGCAGTTACGGGAAACAATGCCTCGCTCGAAATCATAAAAATAGATGCAGAAACAATTGAATCCTGTACAAACCCCAAAGATTATTTCAAAGATATCGATGCAATCATTATTCCAGGAAGCTATGGTCAGCGTGGCTTTTTGGGCTTACTTGCCACAGTACAATATGCACGCGAGCAAAAAATCCCCTTCTTAGGTATAGACTTAGGCATGCAATTGATGGCAATCGAGGCAGCAAGAAATATCCTCGGATGGCAGGAAGCTGACTCGACGGAATTTATTCAAAACACGGAATATCCCATTATTTCCCTCCCCGAAGAACAAGCAGGGCTGACAGCGGCAGGAGTTATGCGCCTTGGAGCAATGGAAGTTCGTTTGGCAAAGGGAAGCCTCATAGAATCTGTGTATAAATCGACTACCATAATGGAAAGACACCGATCAAAGTATGCCTTTGACAAAAAATATACCGAAGATTTAGAAAAAACAGGTCTCAGCATCACAGGATTTTCTACAAAAGACAATTCCGTGGAAGCCTTTGAGTGGAAAGACCACCCTTGGGGCATTGGCGTGCAATTTCATCCAGAATTTACATCCCAACCATCAAAACCACACCCGCTATTTACCGCATTTATAAAAAGCGCTTTAAAAAACACATGAAACAGAGTCTTATTATTCGATTTTTACTGAGCCTCTGTATCTTTTTTTTCTGTTCCTGCTCTCTCATATACCGAACAGAACTCAGTGAAGAAGAAGAAAGCGAGCTGAGCCTCTATGATTTGGTGATGACAAAGGTAAACGATGGGAAAAAAGAAAGTCTCATTAAAGCAAAGCAAATGGAACAGTATCGAAAAGATGAACATATGTATGCAAAAGACGTGTCGTTTATCTTGTATGATAAAAACGAAGCGATAGAAACAGAGGGAAGCGCCGGCTTTATGAAATCTGAAAAAGATGAACTCTTAGTTTTTTCTGGTGGTGTGAGCCTCACTTCATACAAGGAAGATGTCTATATTGAGGCAGAAAATCTGAGAGTCGATACAGAACGTGAGCAGCTAACAAGTGCAGAAGATGATACTATTTTAATCGAATACGGTATAAATGAGGGAAAAAACACAAAGCTTTTTATACATGCCCAAACAATAGCGGCGAGTGGCGTAAGCAATACGATTCGTATAAGCGGAAAGGTAAATGGCTTAATCATAGTTGACGATGAAAACAGAGAAAGCAATCAACTAGAAACAGTAGATTTTAAAGATGCAAATGAAAGAGGAATAGAATGAAAAAAAAATGGCTTTGTCTCCTAGCCTTTATAGGAGCTTTTTTTTGTATATACTCAGAAACGATATATTTTAGCGGCGATTCCCTTATCGCAAAAACAAGTGAAAATAGCGAATACACAAGCTTAGATGGAAATGCAGAAGTCAAAACCGATGACCTTGAAATACAGGCAGACTTTATCGAAATTTCTGGGAAAGATTTTCGTTTTATCACCGCAAGTGGACGAGTTTCTGGGAAAAACCTCACGTCGAACTTTAGCTTTTCTTGCGAAAAGCTACACTATGACCGCATAACAAAAATAGCCCTCTTAGAAACGGCTGTTGAACTTCACGATACAGAAAATGATGTGCGGATAAGTGCACAAAGTATTGAATACAACCAAAAGACAGATATTGCCACAATGCAAATAGAGGTACGTCTTACAAGCAAGGACTCAATTTGTACGAGTGCCCTTGCAATTTATAACAAGGCACAACAAAGGGTCGTCTTGAGCGGGAGTCCAAAAATAGAACGAAACAAGGATGTTTTCCAAGCACAGGAAATTATCCTCGATATCCAAACGGAAGAAATAAAACTCGATGGAAAAATACGCGGTAGTATCATAAATGAAGATGCTGAAGATAAAAAACAGGGCGAGGATAAAAATAAAGAAGATAGTACAGAAAATCGCGCTGAACAAACAAAGGATGCAGAATAATGGCTGAACTTTCTATACATAGCTTGTATAAACGCTTTGGGAAAAAAGAAGTGGTACGCGGAATTGATTTTTCTATGCAAGAAGGCGAAATTCTGGGACTTTTAGGACCAAATGGAGCAGGAAAAACAACGACTTTTTATATGATAGTTGGTTTTTATCCACCCTCCGCTGGTGAAGTTTTCTTAAATGACCAATGCATTACAAAACTTCCCATGTATAAGCGCGCGCGTTTAGGTATCTCCTATCTTCCGCAGGAACCTTCTGTTTTTCGAAAACTCAGCGTTGAAAAAAATATCTGGGCTATTTTGGAGTCACGGCAGGATTTAAGTCATGCTGAAAAAAAGGAGCATTTGGAAAATCTCCTTGAAGAATTCAATATAGCCCATTTACGAAAACAATCCGCCTACACGCTTTCTGGTGGTGAAAGACGACGCACAGAAATAGCTCGCTCCCTTGCCATTGAGCCAAAATTTTTGCTCCTCGACGAACCCTTTGCCGGCATAGACCCCATAGCAGTAGCAGACATAAAAGAAATGATACAAATCCTCGCAAATCGGGGCATTGGTATCCTTATCACCGACCACAATGTACGCGACACCCTCGAAATAACCACCCGTTCCATCATAATAAGCGAAGGACAGATTGTAAGCCAAGGAAACAAGGAGGAAATTCTTGAATCCCCCCTTGCGCGAAAACTCTATCTCGGAGAAAGCTTTAAAATGTAGCTTTGTAGCCACTTTTTACATCCTTAAAAGCCACCAATCTTCCCCCTTTCTATACGCTTTTATGTAGTTATGTTTGACAACTCACCTCTTTTGTGATATTCTGTACCTTGAACTTGTCTAGTTTGGAGGACCTGATGAAGTATGTACTATTTATTGGTCTCCCAGTTGCTGGAGTTGTTCTTGGATGGACTATTCGCTGGCTCTATGCCAGAATTCAATTATCTGCGTCTGAACAAAGAGCAGAACGAATTACGCAAGATGCGATAAAAGAGGCTGAAGCTCAAAAAAAAGAAATTTTATTAGAAGCGAAAGATCAACTCATTCGAGAGCAAAAACAACAAGAGAGGGAGAACAGAGAGCGCCGGGGCGAACTTCAACGAGTAGAAAGACGATTATTGCTTAAAGAAGAAACACTTGATAAAAAAGAAAACACATTAAATGATCAAGAAAAGGAATTTGAAAAAAGAGAAAAGCACATTGTAGCTAAAGAAGAAGAATTATCTTTACAAGAGACACGCTATATTCAAGAACTCGAAAAAATTTCAGGTTTTACTGCTGATGAAGCAAAGGCAATTATCATTCAAAGCTTGGAGAACGAAGCAAAGCATGATGCACAAGCCTTGTTAAATAAAATTGAACAAGAGGCACAAATTGCATCAGAAAAAAAAGCACGCGAAATCTTAGTTGCAACTATACAACGTATTGCAACTGAAACAACGAGCGATGTAACTGTTGCGACAGTTTCACTGCCGAGCGACGAAATGAAGGGGCGCATTATTGGGAGGGAGGGAAGAAATATCCGCACCCTCGAAACACTTACTGGGGTCGATGTTATTATCGATGATACACCAGAAGCGGTTGTTATTTCTTGTTTTGATCCTGTTCGCAAGGAAATTGCGAAGGTTGCACTGGAACGGCTCATTACCGATGGACGCATTCATCCAGCTCGGATTGAAGAAATAGTGCAAAAGGTAACAAAAGAGATTCAACATAAGATCTACGAAGAAGGCGAAAAAGTGCTCTTCGATCTTGGTATTCATAATATGAGCCAAGAAGGAGTGCGAGCCCTTGGTAGATTATACTTTAGAACGAGCTATGGACAAAATGTCCTTATGCACGCAAAAGAAGTAGCAATTATTGCAGGAATGTTAGCTGGAGAAATTGGGGCAAACAAGGAACTTGCAAAACGAGCTGCGGTATTACACGATATTGGGAAGGGTGCAGAAACTGATTCAGACCAAAACCACGCAGAAGTGGGAATGGACCTTGCGCGAAAAATGGGCGAAGATCCAAGGGTTATAAACGCAATCGGTGCCCACCACAATGATGTGGAGCCGACAACAATTGAAGCAATTGTCGTACAAATTGCAGATGCAATTTCTGCTGCACGTCCTGGGGCAAGACGAGAAACCATAGACAACTATGTAAAACGTCTTGAAAACCTTGAAGCAATTGCGGAACACTTTGAAGGCGTAGAAAAAGCCTATGCAATTCAAGCAGGTCGTGAGCTACGCATCTTGGTAAATAATGAAAAAATTCCTGATGCAGAGGTTAAAGATTTGGCACGAAATATTGCAAAACAAATCGAAGCAGACCTCAAGTATCCGGGGCGAATTAAGATCACGATGATTCGTGAAACACGTATTGTAGAATACGCTCGCTAAAAAAACAAAATCTACAAAAAACCTTCAAGGTCTTGCGCTTTGAAGGTTTTTTTTTATCTTTTACACTCTATACAGAAAACACTAGTTAAAAAGACATCGCCTCTATATAAGCCTTTGCAAAAAAAGCATTATCAGCGAGCTGCACGAGGGTCGTTTGAGAAAATTCTTTTTCTACGAGGCTTGATAGGGCATGGAAATCTGCTTCGTGAACAGCCTTTGCACATAAAAAAGCACCGTCTAAAACCGCATTTTCCCGCAAGCTTATTTTTTTTGCCAAAACGCCATCCAAAAGTCCTGTTTTTTCTATATCCTTCACTTCTATATGCGAGCCAAAGGCTCCTGCAATAAAAACGGCATCTATTTCTTCTGCATCTATCTGCATTTCAAAAAGAAGGGTGTCGACAGCGGCACGGATAGCAGCCTTGGCAAGTTGTAAAACGCGAACATCTTCTTGACATAAAAGCGGTTTTTCAACCAAAATAAAGCCTGTTGCATCCATTTGTCCTTGACTCAGCATGAGGGAGAGCGCATGAAGGAGCTCGGAGCCCTTGAGTTCGCTCTTCGTTTTGCCACCTTCAAAGGCTGGTCCTGCAGCAGTCGATGCCACAAGATTTTTCCCCCTATGCCGCAAAACTAACTCAGTATTTGTCCCAATATCTATGAGCAATTGAGAAGTTTCTCCACAATTTGCATCAAAACGACTGCCCTTTTCTTTCAGCTGCCAAAGCCCTGTCCCCAAACTTGCCGCAAGCAAATCTGCACCGATGAAGGCATCAAAACAGGCGGGAATAAAAACTTCTGTGTTTTTTTCGCTAAAAAGGGGCGCGATTTTCGTGGCAAGACCGTCAAAAACTGCGTCCAAGGAAAAAGACCTTCCAAAAAATTCGAGCGGTGTAAAAGGAAATGTTGCCATACCGCTTATATCTAAGCCAAGTAAAAAATGTAATTGCACGGTATTTGCGACAATTACAAGGCTTTGTATTTTTTTATCATTTAGAAAGGAAAAAAGCCCTTCTACAAGAACCTCACGTAAAAGCTGCGTTTGTATCTTTCGACCCTTTTGCATTGCATGGAGGATACGGCTCATAATATCGCTGCCAAATCGATATTGAGGGTTACGAAATACGGATTTTCTCTGTCCATCAAAGAAAATAATATTTGTTGTGCCAATATCGATTACTAAATTCATTTTTTTCTCGAGCTTTTGCCTCTATCCGACTAGATTTTCTTTCGTGAGCCTGGCTTAACGAGCGGTATTTCTCCTGCATCGCAAAGGGGGCAATTAGTTGGCTCAAACTTGAGCGTTGGTGAGCGCAATGCGGAAAAAATAGGCCAGCTAAAGGGGTTTTCTGCATTTTCATCTCTACGGTCGACGATACAAATAGATGCTACAATTTTTGCTCCTAAATCTTGCAAAACCTTTGCACTTTCAAGCGTTGAACGCCCGGTGGTAATAACATCTTCTGCAAGAAGGATTTTCATTCCCTCTTTTATTTCAAAACCACGACGCAAAACCATGTCTCCGTCTTCATTTCTTTCGGTAAAAAATGCAGGGATCCCCAGTTGCCGTGCAAACTCGTAGGCAGGAATAATGCCACCCATTGCAGGACCGACTACGGCATCGAAGTCTATTTTTTCTGCGTTTTTTTCTGCAAGAATCTCTTGCACTGGCACCGATAAAACAAGACTTGCTTTATCGGGATATTGCAATAATTTTGCACACTGAAAGTATTTGTCAGAGTGACAGCCTGATGATAATAAAAAATGCCCACTGAGCATTGCTTCACTTTCTTGTAAAATTGAAATAATATCCATTTCCTACCTCGTTTTATAAAAACATACTATCCTTAATTTTTATTTTAGGAAGTTATCTATGAGCATAGCAAATTTTTTGTTTATTCGCAATAAAACCAGGTTAATTCGTGTTTATTATAGCAAAGATGTTGTACAAAACTATGTGGGATTTCAGCAAAGGTATCGATAATCTGCCAGTCTATATCTCCTTGTAGTTTAATTGTGCAAATCATTTTTTTTGTTATGCCAGACGCGAGTATTTTTTTTACCCATTCGAGTAAACGTTCCGGGTAGCAAATGACATCGGAAAATATCCAATCGAAGGGTCCTAGTTCTTCAAGCGGCAGGGTGAAAGCGTCGTGTTTGATAAAGCGAACCTTGGGGTCTTTCATAAGCTTCTCGTCAAGAGCAGTCCTATCAACCGCAAGAACCTCGCAGCCTAGTTGGCGCAGGACCCAAGTCCAGCCTCCAGGGCAAGCACCAAGATCGAGACAGCGCTCATTTTTTTGCGGAATGCTTCCTTTTGCACTGTATAAACGCGTTAAAGCTTCTTGAAACTTTAGATAAGCTCTGCTCGGTGGTTCTATCTTATCTTCAACAAAAGTCAGACAACCAGCGGCTAGAGGGCTGCTTGTTTTTGCACTGCATAAAATGAGCTCTTTTTTCACAAGCGTAAATAAACCCATGGGACTTTCGGGTATGAGATAGGGAAAACTACGCGGTTTGGGATTTATGTAGGGAAGCGATTCAACGATGAGGGCAGCCCGACGGAATAGCTTGTACTGATACGAGGCCCAGTTTCTTTGAATATTTCGTAAAGAGAGGGCTGCTTGCTTTATGGAAGAAAAATCCAAGAGAGCGGGTGCCTCTAAAACTGTCGCTGCCCAATAGGGATTTTTTTTCTCTTTCCACTGGGGAATATACAAGAGATTCCCAAAAAGAAGGGGCTCGCTTGAATCTGGAAAAATACGTATTTCTTTTTCGCTATAATCGGAGTCAGAGTTTTTTATATTCTTTACATCGATAAAAAAACGCTCTGTTATTTCCAACAGTAAAAAATCGAGCATCTCAGGGTAGGCTAAAAAAGCCCGCCCCGAAATGGGTTTTAAGCTAAGGTCCATGAGACCGAGTATATCAATAAAAACGAGTATGTTCTATCGATTTTTTATCAGATTTTTATTCATTTTCTAGCGATGTATTTTCGGGCCTGTTTTCCTAGCAAGGAAGAAGCATCTTCTAAAAAATCTAGAGTCTTTCTTCCCAGAAAGTTTTTTTTTCTCGATCTTCAAGATTATCGATATAGGCTTCAAATGGCTTCGTACCTACTGAACGGAGAAATTTAAAACCAATTTCTGTTGATTTTGATTTATTTTGAACCCAGACTGGTTCTCCCACAAGCGTAAAAGAGTCGATATCCGCCAGTACCGGAAAAATTAAAATCTCGTATTCCATATCCATCTCAATATTTAGAAATACATTAAAATGAATCCTACAGCCTATTTTACTTACATCAACTAAGACACCAGAAAATTGACTGAGATTTGGAACACTTACTTTTGCAACCTCTTCAAAACGCTTTGCTTTTCTTAAATCGGCTTTACCCATACCAATAGGATCACTTGTTTTATGCAAATTGTCAAGTTTAAAAAGCACTAAGAAAACACTCATAACCTATTGACTTACTAGGTAATTATTTGCTAGACTAAATCATATTGGAGGTACAATATGAACGATAAAACAATTTCAGTAGCGGTTTTTGATGCAAAGCCCTATGATATATTATTTTTTAATAAGGCAAATGAAAAATATGGCTACGACTTGCATTTTTTTGAGTTTCGCCTAAAAGCGTCGACAGCACATGCAGCGAAGGGCTTTGACGTTGTTTGTGCCTTTGTAAATGATGCGATTGATGAAAAAACCGTGAGCATTTTAAAAGAGCACAATGTGCAACTTATTACCATGCGTTGTGCAGGCTATAATAATCTAGACTTAAAAGCGCTTTTCAATACAATTCATGTTACCCGCGTTCCTGCCTACTCACCCTACTCTGTTGCTGAGCATGCGGTTTCTCTTTTACTTGCGCTTACGAGAAAAATTCCTCAAGCTTTCAATAGAACAAAAAGCGGAAACTTTAGCCTCGTGGGTTTAACCGGAAGAGATATGCAGGGTCGAACAATCGGTATTGTAGGGACGGGAAAAATAGGGAAAATTATGGCGAACATTGCAAAAGGCTTTGGGATGAATATTCTCCTTTTCGACGTCTTCCCCGATCAAGCTTGGGCAAAAAACATTGGTGCAGAATACGTTTCAAAAGAACGCCTTTTTAAAGAAAGCGATGTTATCACCCTGCACTGCCCTCTTACACCTGAAACTCGCCATTTTGTAGATCTTCCGTCTATTGAGCTGATGAAAAATGATGCTGTCATAATAAATACAGGACGTGGTGCCTTAATTGATACAAAGGCCCTTGTACATGCGCTCAAACACAAGCTCATCGGCGGAGCTGCCCTTGATGTCTATGAGGAAGAAGATAAATACTTTTTTGAAGATTGGTCAACCGAAGTTATCGAAGATGATACCCTCGCTCGCCTTATGACCTTCCCAAATGTGATTATTACCAGTCATCAAGCTTTTTTAACGCAAGATGCGCTCGAGTCAATTGCGCACACAAGCTTTGAAAATATTCGTGCCTACTTTGCGGGAGAAGCCTTGGAGAATGAAATATGCTATCAATGTGGGCAAAACAGAGATTCTTGCACGCACGCAAAAACGGGCAGGTGTTTTTAAAATACAAAAGAGCTATGGCAAAGTCCTAGCTCTTTTTTTTCCCCGGAAGAAGACTTGAACTTCCACGCCCTTGTGAGCACTCGCACCTGAAACGAGCCTGTCTACCATTCCAGCACCCGGGGAAGTATTGTGCTATTCTATCACTTTTTTTATTCTGGTGCTAGAATCCAAGATAGATTTATGAATGTTTTTCTCTCCCTAATTTCTCTCTATTCTAACGGATCCAGAAGTAGAGGTCAAATCAAAAGCTATTCCACCATCCTTATATCGATTTACACCACTTTTTTTTCCTCGAAAGTCTGTAAACTCGTTTCGAACAGATCCTGATATTGTCGAATAGTGAAAATCAAAACCCTCGTTTTCAGGAAGGCTTAGGCGAACGGCTCCAGAAGTTGAAGCAAATCGTGAATCTTTTTTGGGCATCTCTAAAAAGACAGCATTTACTGAGCCCGAAGTACTTCTTAAATCTGCCTCATCAGCGAGTCCCTCGAAGACAATGCTACCACTCGTAGAATGAAGCACCGCATTTTTACACGAAGAGTCTTCAACTTTGACACTTCCACTTGTGCTTTTAAAATCAAATTTTTTTGCGTTTATTTTTTTTCCTCTTATGCTGCCACTTGTAGAATATGCAAATATTTCTGATGCACTCATATCGCTCATGCTAATGCTGCCGCTCGTTGAAAAAGCCTGAATTAAAAAATCTTTTTTTAACATCAATGATTCTGGAATAGATACCTCAACAGATTCTTTAAAAGCGTAAAAACTAAAAAACCGCGTTTTTGGTTTACTTCTTTTAATTTCCAAAACATGATTTTTTATTCTTGGAACAGGGCTTTCGGCTCCAGCTAAAGAAGATACACGTACATGAATAAAACTGTCGGAGGATTTTGTAAGATCAATACTCTCAGGAATAAGTTCAAGAGATAATTCTGAAATATCTTCAGTATCAAATTGATATTCTTCTACACTAAGATTTTTTGTGTTTTCTGAAAAGCGAGATTTCAAAGACAGAGGGCAGGACCTGCCTGTCAAAAGCCGTATAAAAAAGAGAGATGCAAAAATTGCAAGGAGAAGCCAAAGAAAGGCTATGATTAACATTGTTATTTTATGTTTATTCATTAAAACACTCCATCTATTCTTTGTCTGAATCGATCATCATAAAGGTGCGAATACTCTGTTGTACAAAAGAACCAATTAAGAAAATAATCCAAGAAATATGCCAAGCTCCAGTTGTAAAACTAACAAGCAGATAAATAATAGTAATTGCAAGCCACAATAAACTTGACACTGACTTAAAGAGCATTCTTTTTTGCTCTGACACCCTTCCCAAATCATAGTCATCCTTTTGTCTTTCCCGTAGATAGGGTTCTATATCCTGTGGCACAGCTAAATAAGTATAGACAAGCATAGCGGTTGCAATAGCTGAAAAAACAAGCAATACAATGAGCCCGATTATTCCACCGGTATCTTCTAATACATCCATATCGAGCATAGTAGGAAGACCACCGAATAAAATTAAAAAAGCCACCCCGATAATATATAAACTAACGGCAATAGCGGTATTTTTTGCGCGCTTTACTCGGTAAGCGTCAATCTTTGGTTTGAGCTCGCGATCAGGTGCAATCGATTGAAGCATTTCGTCGATATCACCCATTTCTGAAACAGCCAAGCTATAAGCTTGATTTTCAGTTTTGCCTTGCGCAATATAGGCATTGAAACGCTCTGTTACATTTGCAAGAATTTCTTCTTTTAATTCTTGGCTCTTTTTTGTTCGAGGTATGTCACTAAACAATACCTCAACATAATTTCTAATTTTTGTACTCATCTTACGCATTCTCCTTTTTTTTCTTCCCCGATAATAAATCGCTTATTTGCTTTGAAATTTTTTTCCAGTCTTCTTTATTTTCCGTAATGAAAACCTTTCCCTCATCATTGAGTGTATAATATCGTCTTCGTGCTCCAGAATTTTCATCCCCCCAGTACGAAGTGATATAGCCTGCTTCTTCTAAACGTCTAAAAGAGGTATACAAGCTTGCTTCCTTTAGCTCGATTGAACCATCAGATTCTTTTAGAATTGTCTTACTTATTTCATACCCATAGCTGTCCCCGTATTCTAGTTGGGCTAAAATAAGTGAGTCAGTTAAACCACGCAATATATCCGAATACTGTAACATATATCTCCTTTCAAGATACATACTACAATACACTACATCGCCTGTCAAGGTATCTCGATATAAAAAAAGAGTTTTTCTCTCTTGACAAAAGGAATGCTATCTCATACCTTTGATATAGATAGGTTAAAAATTCTATTTTAACGTAAAAATAAACAGACTTATATCATTTTTTAGGAGAAATTATGGCAAAAGTATTAGCTTCTCAAAACCCACCAGGTGGTTTAAATGTCGAAAATGTCCCCCAGTTTGTAAACTTTACCTTTGATGACAACGGTAAATCTGGGCTCTATGGTTCAGGTACTGTTGGCGGTATGCAGTTTATATTAAACCTTTTTTCTCAATACAAAAATCCGAAAGCAAAAGATACCAAGGCAAATAATCCTAAAACCTTCGATGAAAGCCCTGTTCAAGGCAGCTTTTATTGTGCTGGCTTTTATGCCGGAGAAGAAAGCCAATGGGAAAACGGACACTTTGTAAAAAAAATATGGAAATTGACATACAATGAAGGTCATGAAATAGGAAATCATACATGGAGCCATCCTGATGGCAACAGTGAAAACTTTAGCGTAGCCGATTGGGAAGCAGAAATACAAAAATGTAACGATATATTAACTGCTGATTATAATCCTGATGAAAAGCCTGAAACACGTGACGATAAAAATGGCATAGGTATAAATAAAAAAGACATTGTTGGGTTTCGCTCACCCTTCTTAGGCTATAACGATGCTCTTTTTACCGCGCTTCGAAATACTGGCTTTAAATATGACTGTAGCGTAAGTGAAGGCTTGCAAGAAGACCAAGATGGCAAAAACTTTTTATGGCCCTATACCCTCGATGAAGGAAGCCCTGGAGATGCGCTTAGTGCAAGCGAAAACAATCGTGCTCCCATAGGAAAACATCCTGGACTTTGGGAAATTCCAACCCATGTACTTATAGCTCCTCCAGATGAAGCATGTGAAAAATATGGCTGTAAAAAAGGCTTGCGTGCAAAGCTTAAAAAACTCGATCCATCCTTCAATGAAAAAAACGGAAAAGTTCCCGGACTTGATTGGAACCTCTGGTCTCCTCTCGAAATGTCAAAAGAAGAATTTGTGGCAACCTATAAGTATAGCCTCGATTTACGGCTAGAAGGAAACAGAGCGCCTCTTTGTGTCTGCTTCCACTCAGATATCTATGCTGATGGCTACGATGACCCCATGCCAAATGCAAGTGCTGAAGATAGGCGAGATGCTTTTAAAGCATGCTTAGAATACACGCTCTCTATACCAGAGACGAGAACAATCACAACAGCAAATCTTGTAAAATGGTTAGAAGAACCTACAGCCTTATAAATCTATTATTAGGGTTACGTTTTTTCTAAGGTCCGTGTTTGAAAAAACTTCGACAGTTTCGGATACCCGAAACTGTCATAATAATTTTTTACACGGATGTAAAAAATTATGTAGGATGTACAGGATTCTTACATTTTTTCATTTAAAATGTTGTATAAAATAAAACATCGAGTAAGCTATCTCCACCATTTTTGTGAGGAACCCAGCCATCACTTTCTTTTACAAAACGGCTGCATTCGCCAAAATCACTACCCTGCACATAGTCATTTGGATGGCTTGCATTTGGGATTCCATTTTCCAAGCCAATAAAAAAAACACCCAAGCCCCCATAGTCTCTTTTTTCAGTCGAATAAAACAGAGGTAGCACTTCTGCTAGTTTCAGCAAAACTATTTCAGCCTGCGGCATTAAATCTTGATAGCGTTTTCCACCTTCCTCAACAAAGGATGCAATATCCACAAAGATATCCGTTTTTGCACTCGTATCTTTATATGTTAGAACCTCTTCCAATATCCATCCAAGACATGTATGTCTCTCTTCACTGTCTACTATACAGCTTGCCACTTCTTTTGCAAAGGAATCAAAACTTTCTTTTAACGCTGCAATTTTATCAGTTTTGATAATACTTAATGAAGCGGTATCTTCTTGTGCGTATTGCAATTGAAATTGTTCAAGAATAGATACGCAAAATGATTCAGGGCTGAAATCGGTCTTTGTGAAAAAATGAAATAGGTTTTTATAATCCCAGCCTTCAAAAGGCACCGTAGACGGAGATGCGATTATCCATTCTGTTTCGTCGCATATTTCATAGGCAAGTTCTAAAACTGCACCAAAACAGATATCAAAGCCAATACATTTTAAGCCCTTTCCCGCTATTGCCTTATGAAAGCTAGAAAGGCTCATATATGTTTGACTAGTGTCATCAAAGGCAAAGGCCTTAGTACCGAGCGATTCATTAGATGCTGATCGATAATTATTTTGTGTCGGGCTACGCCAACCAGTACCATGTCCCCACATTATAAGTCCATAGTTTTCCGCTTGGTATTTTTGCTTTACAAAATCTATCGTTCCTTCTAAGACAAAAGGGTCGGCGGTATTTACATTGGTTTGTTTTCCTTCTCCAATATCCAAGAGCGGAAAGACTATTTCTTTAGACCGAATTATATTGTCTACGCCATTTGGATCATAGCACATTTCATACAATCGAGTCCCTGACCAATCTCCATTTGAATTATCATAAAAGGGACTTCTATCAAGTAAAACAAGAATACTTATTTTTGCTCGGTCAAATTGTGCCGCTTCTAGTTCATTAAAATCTCGGATTGCTGCAGATTCAAGGTCATTGTCAGCTGCCATGTAAACAAGGAATATCCATGCCTTTTCTTTTTTTTGAAAATTTTCAACAACTAGATTTGATTCTAAATTGCAAGAATTAAATACTATAAAAAATATAACCATAAAAATAAAATATTTTATTTTCATCCCACTACCTCCTACTCAAGACTATAAGCATAGCTATAAAATATATCTTTCCAAACATCTCCATTTGAAAACACTACTTCTTTAATACAAAAAAAATCAACGATACAATCACTATCAGGAATCTTAAAAATAAAAGGCTCCAAATCAATAAAAACCTCAAGGCTTTCACCATGTGGTAAAAAAACAGGAACCGACATTTCATTTAGGTATTTAGTCGTTATTGGCTTTTTATTACTACTTTCATAAGCAGAAAAAACAAGGTTGATTTTTGCAATTGTTTTTGCATCAGTATTTTTGAGATTAAAAAACAAACCACATGAAGAGTCAAATACATCTTCATTGTTTAAAATAATATGTGGGCGAGAAATGCAATAGGGAGGAAGATTTCCAAAATCAAAGGTACAGGATAAAAAGAGCATTAAAACAAAACAACAAAAAAAAACTCTATATCTTTTATTCATATCTTTTCTCCATGGGTAAAGGAAGATAATCACTAAAGTTTTGTTTTTTCAAACCCGCTTCTTCCGCTATAACAAAAAGATTTTCCAACAACTCGCTTTCGTTATTTTTATAATATATAAAAGCAAGGAATAAATACGAAGGTTGAAACTTTGGGTTTTCCTGTATTGCATGTAACAAAATAGTCTCAGCTTCTGCATCTTTTTTTTCTTTAAACGCTTTTTTTGCTTCTTCTATAAATTCATCCATTTCTCTTAAGCGTATTTGCAAAAATTGGCTTTGATGTTCTAAGGAAAAATCTTCAGAAAAAGGCTGGTGGATTTTGCTGAGCACCTGTATAGAATTTTTTTTAAGCACAAGACTTTGAAACGAAAAACTTCCATTCTCGTCACTCTTTCCTTGAATAAGCCCGTTTAGATAAATTTCTGCATCAGCAACCGGATTGTTATCTAAGTCAGAAATTTTTCCATAAATAGTTTTTTTTTCAGAAAACGGAGACCTTGATACGCAAGAAACTAAACTACAAAAAAAACAAAGGAACATAATTGCTTTTAGATATTTTTTCATTTTATTTTCTACCTCCTATTTGTTGTTTTCAAGGGAAAATATTTTATCGTCCTTGCTCTTAAAATATTGTTTTTCATTTCCCCTCTCGTCAATTATTTTTCCAATAAAATCTCCGTCGAAAAGATTTGTTTCTTTTTGTTGAGCCATTTTTAGCACTTGAACAATTGGTTCTCTTTCATCTTCAAAATATTTTAAAATTCTATATAGAGAAATTCCTACATCAGCTGGCTCTAATGTCACAAAAAACTGTCTTTCTTTCCTATAGAGGTCTATTTTTTTTATAACAAGATCTTCTTTTTTGCACAACATATTAAATGTTTTTAGTTTTTCTTGAGGAACCTTAAAGTTGATTTCACTCTGGTCTATTTTTTCTTTTAAAAAGACTCCTCCTATACTTTGAACATGAGATCGCAAAACCTCTATCTTGTTTTTTTCAAAAACATCAAGACTTGTTTTTGTTCGAAGCAAGAAGGCAACTTGTGGAGTATTTTCTTTGTATGCTATAGATAAAATTTTAAAATCCGAATGCTCTTTTTTATCTAGATTTAGAATCTCACTTATTTGTTCAGGGAATATATCTTCTATAGTTATTTCAAAGACTTCTTCCCCTGTCGCATCTAGTTCCCACTTAAATTCTTCAAAGCCTATACCGCTACCTTCTTTTTTTAAGCACTCTAATGCGGTATAAACAGAAAGCAATTTTGATTTTGTTTCCTCAGGAAAAATATTTTCAAAGCTATGATTGACAACTGGCTCTCTATATCTTTCTTTGTTATAAAACCGGTAAAAAAACATAAGGGCTATTAGAAAAATAAAACTGAAAATTACCAAAAAAACATGAATAGATTTCAGTGAAAAAGTATATCCTTTCCCCTTATATAAAATCCTTGTTTTTTTACCTTTCATCTTATACCTCGCATAGACTTCTGGTTCGACGACAATAACTAAGATTTTTTTTCTAAAAAAAGAGTACAGACCTTTTACCTGCCACAAAGTAAAACTGTCAAAGCTTGGATACATTTTTTCTAGTTCGCTTCTTATTATTGACTTCCATTTTTTTTGAAAAAACAACTCTTTAAAACCAAGCGTGTTTTTTTCAAATTCAAAAACACAATAATCCGTTTCGTCCATATAATTATATTTTTTCATCTAATCTTCCTGCATATTTTATTGTATATTTCTCGCCGCTCAGAAAAAATTCTAGGTCGTAGCAAAACTTCCTACCCTTAGACGTTTCAAAAAAACGAATACTTTCCAAAGAAAAATAATTCTCTATAAAAAGCATCCATTCATCTTTTAATTCTGGGGACAAAAAATATCCCATCTTACTTTTTGCTTTAAAATCTTGATCTATAAAAACGACTGCCTCATATTTTTTTAGAAAATCCAAATACAATTTTTCTTTTTCTAACAAAGCAAAACCTCCAAAAAAACTCGATGCGAATAAACAGATTACCGCAACTACAAAAATCATCTCAAGGAGTTTCATAGAGCAATTCCTCAAGATAATTTTCATAGGCTGTATTATTTCTCTCTATTGCACGAGTGAGCATCTCCATTTTTTGTTTTTGCACTTTTATTTTATTGTCTGCAAGGAGCGCAAGAGGAAAATATACATAAACAATAAAACTCAAGAGAAATAATGCAAGAGCAAAACTCGAGCCTGAATCACTCCCATGAATAAATAATGCTCGAATTTTCATAATTAAACTCCCAGTTCTCAATTTTACCATTTCTTCCATATGAAAAAATTACATATGGAAGCCCTTTGTCGTTCTCTGTTTTATATACATAGAAATTACCCCAGGGGTCTTTGGGTATTTTTTTATCTGTATATGGTCCCTTCCATTCAGAACTCACTGGTTCTAAAAACGGTTTTTCCCATAAAGCTTCTAAGCCCTGTGCCTCGTTGGGAAAAAATCCGCAGTCCAAATAATATGCATTTAATGCAGTTTTAAACTGTAAGATTTGCGTTTGTACAGAAACTTCCTTCGCTCTATCGATAAACTTAAAGGCAGCAAAACCAACGCTACAACTAAGAATGAGAATAATTGCAAGGGATGCAATTGTTTCTGCAAAAGTAAAGGCTTCATCATGTTTTTTTTTCATAAAAGACCTCCATAAAAAGTCAAATAGGGTAAGAGTGAATGTATAACTATTAGTAAAAAATAAATTCCGGCACAGATTATTAAGCTTGGCTCAACCAAGGATATAAAGATGTCTTTGTTTTTTTGAGCTTTTCTCTCAAGCTCTTTTAAAACAATATCTATCCCGCCGCGTAGATTTCCATTGAAAATATATAGGTCCAAGGTTTTTATTTCTGATTTTGTAAATAAACCCGTTTTGTCAAAGACAGTCGAAAGTTCTAATCCAAGTGATAATCCAGATAAAGAGTCCAAAACAATTTGCCGTATGTTTTTTTTGTCATCAAAAACATAGCTTGCATATTCTAAGGCTGTTGTAAAATCAAAAGATTGTGCAAGAAAAAAATCGAGACAGATTAAAAAAATATTTTTAATTGGTTTCTTATGTAGCATATAAAAAGAAAATGCAAAAAGCAAAAGAAAGAAAACTAAAAATATATTTGCATATGCAATTCCGCTAAAAACAGATGCTTGTTGTACATAAACGGGAAAGTCTTTGCTGTAGAAAATAAAAGCAATAGAACCAAATATGCAAAGCAAAATAATAAATAAAGGATATAAAGAAAGTTTTATAACTTCTTCTATAGTTTCATTTTTTTCTTTTTCACTCTTACATACATAATCTAGACTTTTTTTATAATCTCCTGTTTTTTCTTCGCTATAAAATAAAAGCTGGTATTGTTTTTTTATCAGGATATATGGATTTGCAATTAAAATAGTTGTAAACGGGGAACCTTTTTCTAACTCACTTAATATATAAGATGTAAAGTTTTTTATTTTTTTACCTGTTGCCTCATGTGAAATCATTATTTCCAAGGATTCTTGCAAGGAGAATTTTCCCTGCAAAAAACCTAAAAGGTTCGAGCAAAAGATGTAAAACAAATTAGCTGCCATATCTGCACTCCTCTTTCAATTCTGAAAGAAAATCTGAATCACAATATGTTATGGAAGCATTGAGCTTTCTTGAGTTTGGCAGGACGACGAGTTCTTGGCAAATAACCCATTTCAAAACACTTGAAAGTAAATACGCAGGAACGCCCATATCCGTTAAACGGAAAAAACTATCTCGAGCTGAATCAGTATGAAGAGTAGCCAAAACTAAATGCCCAGTAAGCGCTGTTTGTACTGCAATCTTTGCTGTTGCACTATCTCTTATTTCACCAATTGCAACAATGTCAGGGTCTTGTCGAATAACACTTCGAAGTAATGTGGGAAAATCTAAGCCGAGATTTTTATTGATCTGCACCTGTGTAACATTTGGGATAATGTATTCGACTGGATCTTCTAAGCTAATTATTTTTTTGTTTTGCTTTTGAATCTCACCGAGTATACTACTCATGCTTGTCGTTTTACCAGAACCAGTCGGTCCGCAAATAAGCACCAAACCACTTGTACTTTTCACAATTTCATCGAGCATTTTTTCTTGTTCTCCAGTAAAACCAAGACTAGAAAAATTTTCTATATTTTTTTTCCGATCCAATATTCGTAAAACTAAGGATTCACCGTAAAAGCAAGGGATAACGGAGACACGTAACTCAGCTTCATAATCGCCTTTTAGAAAGTCAAAACGACCATCCTGGCATTTTCTCTTTTCAGCTAAATCCAATTTTGATAAAACTTTCACACGTTGCATAAGCGCATCGCCGATTTCAGCATTTATTTTCGATTGCGTTTTCATCGTACCGTTAATGCGAAAGCGCAGTTCATAAAAATTATCCCATCTCTGCAAATGAATATCACTTCCTTTATTTTCAAGGCATTCAATAATCATCGAATTCAAAATATTTTTTATAGGGACATCATCGAAATGACTTTTCTCTTTTTCCTTCTCCTCAACTTTTTTAAGAAACAATGCATTTGAAAACTCTTTCGATAATTTTCGCAAACACTCTTCAGTAGAAATTTTTCTAAACAAAAGCCTTTGTCTTTCTGACCTTCTTTTTTGATTAAAATTTTTTGCAATAATATTTTTTATCTCATCATTTTCTTGACTAAGACCAATCACACATTGCATTTCAGAATTTTCCAACTGCACCACTTTATTGTAGGCGCAAAACTTTGAAGATAAATTAAAACTCATATCCACATTCCTCCTTTAAAAAATGAAATATGTTTTTTGTAATGTCGTCCATCCGTTCTTGATATCCATCTCGAATTTCTATTTTATTTTCTTCACCATCATTTACTAACTTGGGTATAAGATAAATAAGCATTTCTGTTTTCTCACTTGTCTTTACAAAAGAGCTAAATAATTTTCCTACAATGGGAATTTTTGATACAAGGGGAATGCGCTGTTCAATTAAAACAGAGTCGTCTTGTATAAGTCCACTTAAAATAACTGTCTCTCCACTTTTAGACCGAACCTCTGTTGTAATTATTTTTTCATATGTCGGTGGAGGATTTCCGGCTGACAAAGAAACATCTGCACCACGTTTAGAAATAGTCGCCTTTACCTTTGTTGTAATCATCCCGCTTCCTGAAACCCAACCTTCAACTTCTAGAAATAAACCTGAAACAATTTCCCTTGTAATTCCCGTGTACATTGGCTTTCCCGTTTCTGGATTTATAGCAATATCTTTATATCTATAGGTATTTGTATTTTGGAAATGAATGGGAGTTCCCGATAAGCCATGTAAACTCGTATCAGCAAATATTTTTGCCTTGCTCTCATTTATAGCTGTTTGTAAGTTAACTGCAAAATTTATACCAAAGGCAGATAAGACATTGAACTGCAAATCTAAAACCGAACCTAAATCAACACTTACAAAGGGACGCTCGACAGCCGAAATTGTTTTTGCGGACAAAGATGGCTCCCAAGAAAAACTACTTGAATCTTGCACTTGAAGAACCAACAAATCGTAGAGAATTTGTTTCGCCGGCAAATCTATTTTTTCCACAAGCCCCAATAAGGACTCGTATTTTTTTTCTGTACCTAGATAAAATAGTTCTCCATCATGACCCATTCTATAAAACTCATCGGCTGTATATCCTGGCGGTAAATGCGCGAAAAATTCTTCTGCTTTGATAAACTGCAAAGAAACAATAAAGGGCTGTTTTTGGATATCCACTATCTGAATCAATGATTGAATTTCTTTATGTATTTTATCATTTGCAAGAACAAAAAGAAGCGAAGAAGAAATAGTATACATGCGAAGATTTTCAAATCGATTTTGCAAAAAGGAGCTAAAATCTTGACTCTTAAGATAATCAAGCCTGTACATATCCCAGGTCTTCCCAAAGTTTTTGCTATTGAATAATGTATCTTGTCCTTCTACAAAATACAGCACGCCATCTTTTTCGATTGCATTTACAAATAATTGCACACAAAATAAATCGAGAAGTTCTTGAAAGCTTTTATCTTTTAGCTGTATCGTTTCTATCAAGGCATCACAGGGAGCGAGAAAGACGACTTCTTTTTCCGCACGCTCACAAAGTTCCTCTAAAACATTTTTTCCAATCGCTTGGGAAATCTCCACAGAAAAATAATCGCCTTCGATAAAACGGTTTTCTGCACTAGGCTCGGCATTTTCTCTCTTTGCACTTTTTTCAATTCGGCAATATCCATAGTTTTTGTTTTCGATCATCTGCCGTTCTTCGCGTTGTATACGAAGCATATTTTTCTCTTCTGTAACAGTATAATTTCCCAAGCTTGCCAAAATAAGCACAAGGCAATCTTTTACAGAAAGATTTGACACATGCACGGAAATTTCTTGTGTGGGTATAATGTCAAATAAAATAGGTACACCCGACACGCTGCTTATCTGCTCAAATAAGCGCTGTGGTTGTATGTCAAAGGCATCAACTTGCAGAACATTTTCGTCGTCGCATAAAACCCGCATCTTTGAAACAAGCCAAAGATCATCTTTTTTTTCAACATAAAAGCGCTGCTGTGCTAAAAACAAATCAAAGACGCTGGAAAAATTTTCTCCAACTGCCCTAAAGGTCGCTTTTCCGCCTACTGTATCGTCTCCTATAATTGTTTTGCCTTCTTCTAAAGAAAGCACAAATAGCACCTCGTCTATGTTTTGATCGATAAACTCATAGCTTTTCGAAGAAAGCATTGATATAAACACGAAAAAGCAGCATAGAAAGGGTATCGCTTTTTTTACCATCGTAGTTTTAACTCCTTTTTATTTTTTCCTATCTTGTTATTGGTTTTTCTAAGGAGTTTTTTTTATTTTTTTTAAAAAAAAATTAAAAATAATAAAATATTCAAGATTTTTTAGTATTTGACAGAGGATTTAATTATTTTTAAGGACTTCACCTAATATAAAATTCGATGTATACTCTTTTTATGAAGAGAAAACACCTCTATAGCATATTTTTTATTTGTATCGCCGCAGCTCTTTTTTCTCAAAGCGCTGTAAATGAATGGCGTTGGTTGCATAAAAGCGAAGAAAAACAAAGTCTATCTCAACTTCCTGAGCACCTTAAAATGTATAGTTTTGCAAGTAAATCTGAAATAGAAAGCTTGGAGTCTCCCTTTGTTTTGGGAGAAAGTGTGCAATCGAGTGTAGTAAAACTCATTCTCTCCCCCTTCGAAATAAATGCCTACGAAACCACCTACGCACTCTGGTACGAGGTATATCAACAAGCACTTGAAAGAGGCTATCTTTTTCAAAATCCTGGTCAAGAAGGCTCTGAAGGAAAACGAGGAAAGGAGCCAACAGAAGAGGGTAGGTTTGAACCTGTCACAACAATAAGCTGGCGAGATGCCATTGTATGGTGCAATGCCCTGAGCGAATTACGTGGCTATACACCTTGCTATACCTTTGACGGAGAGGTTTTACGAAACTCTGCTGATAGCGCAAAAATAGACCTTGTCGTCTGCGACTGGACAGCGGATGGCTATAGACTTCCAACAGAAGCTGAATGGGAGTGGGCTGCTCGAAAAACAAAAACAGGATTCCAAAAAGGCAACCTTCCCTCTGGCTCAGTAAATGCTAAGGGACAGAGCGACGATTCTGTTCTAGAGACAGATATCGCGTGGACAAGTGCCAATACAACAAAGACAGAAAAAGTTGGTACCGCAGGAACGCTCTTTTCAAAAAATGCAGAAGTAGGAAGCGGGCGAGCAAATGGCGCAGGTCTCTTCGATATGAGCGGAAATGTTTTAGAATACTGCTGGGACTGGTTTGCGGATTATTCTCAACCTTTTGATATAAGAGATCGTTACACTGGACCAGAATTCGGTTATGAACGAGTGAGTCGTGGTGGCAGTTGGAGTCCGTATGCATCATTTATTTATGCAGGCGACCGCTATGCTTTTGATCCAGACATCGCATTCAATTACATGGGCTTTCGCCTTTGTCGTAGTCTCAAGCCTTTGTATTAAAATCTTTAGGGGACAATTATTTCTTTTAACTCAGCCCTTGCTTCAAAGACGCCGTTTTTTTTCTCTATTTCTAAAATAGCATAGCGACCCTCAGCAAGAGAACCAGGATTTATTAAAAGCGTGCCTCCCAAACTATCTATAGCAAAGGATTCATGAATATGCCCACTTATAAGAACCAAGGGTTTTATCTCTTCAACTGCTTCTCGGATTTTCTTTGAACCAACATGAAGGCCCATGGAAACCTTATCGAGCTTTGTATCATGAGGAGGGTTGTGAATGATCATAACGAGATTATTCCATGGAGCATCTTCTCCATTTTGCACGAGAGCAATATCTCCGAGTATTTCTTCCTCAGAGATTTCATTTGGTGTTTGCCCTGTAAAACGTGTTGCTCCCCCGGCGCCTATAAAAGTAAGCCCCTCAAAGGAGGCGATCAAGCCTTGCACCGAGACATCATAGGATTCTAGTTTTTCTAAAAAAGAAGGTGGGTCACAATTCCCCAAAACAGAAAAAATCGCCTCATGTTTTTTTACTAGCGCTTCCAACACAGGTAAACCAGTTTCTTCTTTGAAAACCTCAGCAAAATCGCCTGCACATATGACCGCATCAGCTTCCATAAATTCTTCTTCAAGCTTTGACAGATATGCCAAATCTCCGTGAATATCCGAAATAACCAAAAAACGCATTTTTTCCTCCTAATAAAAAAGCAATGAGAAAATCAAAATTTTCATAATTGCCTTTTTTTAACAACTTCGAATTACAACGAGAAGCTGCAGTAAAAGATCAATTTGCTAAAAGTCTTTTATAAGTTCCAAAAAAACAGCCATTTCTTTTTCTGAGCCAACTGTAATGCGCACATAGTCTTGCACCAAGGGACTTGCAAAATGGCGCACAAGAAAACCTTTGCTTTTTATTTTCTCATACAAGTCTTTTCCTGCATAGCCCTCTTTCTTTGCCAATATAAAATTTGTCTTTGAAGAAAAACAAAACCACCCAAGCTCTCGCATTTTTTCTACACAGAACTGACGCGTATTTTTTATGCGCATAGCAGTTTCTTTATAATAGCCCACATCTTCACAACTCGCAATTCCTGCTTCCTGCGTTATACAATCTACAGGAAAGTGATTAAAAGAATTTTTCACCCGTGTAAGCGCTTCTATAAGATTTGGATTTGCGACCGCATAACCTAAACGCATACCTGCAAAAGAAAATGATTTTGAAAAAGTACGAATAATAACAAGATTTCGAAATTCTGAAAGTAGCGTCAAAGCGGTTTCATCGGAAAAATCCACATAGGCCTCATCTACAACAAAGACTTTTTCCTTTGGATAGACCAAAAGCATAGAGCGAATTTCATCAGTACTAAGCGCCAAAGAAGTCGGTGCATTTGGGTTTGCAAAAATCATACCAGAAACAGCATTGTTTTGTGCAAACTCGAGCATCGTTTTTGTATCGAGATGAAAGTCTTCCTTCAGTGGAATTTTTTTTAGTTCAATATCATAATAACTCGCATAAACGGGATAAAAACTATAGGTATATTCTGGAGCAACGAGGGGATGATCTGAACCAAAAAAAGCATAGTAGACAAAAGATAAAACCTCATCAGAACCATTTCCACAAAAAATCATTTCAGGCTTTATTTCCAGCTGAGGACTCATTTCTGTAGCAGATAAAAACCCCCTCGTTTCGTTTAGCATTTTTGCAATTGCTCCTTTCAAAGCATGAGATTCTGGGTCTGGATACCTTGCCAGACTTTTCTTGTTTTTTTTCAGGTATTTTTTTATAGCAGCAAAAACCTTCTTTGACGGAGGATAGGGATTTTCATTTGCATTAATTTTTATATAGGGCCTATCCTTTGGTTGTTCTCCGGGGACATAGGGATTGAGCGATAAAACACGTTTAGATATCATCATAACCTCTTTTCTATTTACAACGAAAGCATTATTGCAATTGCTCTCGCTAACTAATACTAGCCTGTTTTCATTTTTTTTACTATTGCTTTTTGTATTTTTATTTGCCTATTGCAATAGCACTCCAAAAATTTTTATGGAAGTCTTTTTTTTTATATTTTATCTCTAAACCTTGAGAATTTTGCCCATTAGTGATAGAATAAAAGAATGGCTGGTGAAACAAAATTACATGGAATTTTATCACTTTTTTCCTCAAAACAAAACACATCAGTTATTCAATATAATGAATTTTATGATTATCTAAAACGCTATGCCCAACATCACATAGAATCACAGCCAAACCTACTTCCCTATATTACAAGCACTGCTGAATCCTTACACAAAGATTTACTAAAACTCATAGAGCAAAAAAAAGTTTTTATAATAAATCCTGACACAGACAAAAAAGCTATCGTTGTAACAGCCTTTCTCATAGATTTTTATTACAAACGCTACCGAGAAATAGAAAATAATCTTTCTATACCATATCCTGTGGTGCAGGACCTTCCCCGTCAAGTACCCGATGAGGTCTACGAAAAACAAACGGTAACAGATTTAATCTATAAATCTTTTAATAATGAACTTTCTGACACAAATAATCTCTATGCCCTCATTTTTACGAGAGAACTTCCAATGCTTCTCTATCCTTCCTCTCTCCCTTTAAACAACCTCGTAGATATTTCTATAAACAAAATACGCTTTATGCTTCGAAAAGACGAGTATCATGATTATTTTTTAAAAAAATTACGTAGCTCAAACCCTGGAAAAGAGTTAAGCGTAAAAAACTTTTTTTCACAAATTATCACCCGACCAAGTGAAACCCTTGATTCTCTAAAAACTTCATCCGATGCGTTTTATTTATGGAATCAACTTTGTTTTTTTATTCGCCAAGACTATGAAAAGATAAAAGATCTCACTGTCGAACACGTTTCTATTTTACAAGCAATTCAAATAACTGAGACAGCTATCACCTATTTCAAAACTAAATTTCAGCAAGACCAACAAAGGCTTACCGCTCTTAAAAACCTTGAACTTATCTTAGGAAAACCACCATATTTTTTTAATAACGACTCCATAGCACGATTTGTGGACTCTCGTGGCGTTCCTCTTCTTGGCCAATACAGTGAACAAGACTTAAACGAATGGCTACATGAAGCAAGCACTTCTTTAGAAAACAAGGACTTACCCAAGCTCCTTGTATTTAAACTTGAAACAGAACAGCGGTTTTTTATCCTAAAAACACGCGTAATTCCACTCATCGTTCGACTTGCGAGTGAATCTCGTGAACATATTGCACAGGCAATCGTAAAAGACTGGTTTAAAAAACTCAAAGCCTACGAAGCAGTACCGGCGATTAAAGACCAAAAAGCCTTTGAAGAACTACTTGAACAAATTGTAAAAAACACGTCGCCCATTTTATATGCGCTATTAACAGCAAATTTTTTACCTCTCGTACATTATGAAACACGCTCTACACAAAATCCTGTAAGCGATAAAATAAATCTCTTTGTAAACGGAAAACGCATTTCCTATAGCGAGCTTTTAATGCTCAACAGACATGAGCTACATACTGATGCAAAAATAATGCTTCCATTTTGGCATTCTATCCCCTTTTTCTCTTGGTTAATTGGACTCTTTCTCAAAAAACCAAGTCCCAAAAAAACAAAACAGCCGAAAGAAATTCAAAAACCTGAAGACGAAAAACAAGATAAAGAACCAAGTCGCAAAGAAGAGCTGAAAAAAAATGCGCTTGAAATTGAAAAAAAATTAGTACCTGCTGATTCAACGCTTGAAAAAGAACTCTCGCGCGCATTAAATGAATGGAATAGGATTTTAAATACGCAGGCAAGAGAAGACCTAACTGAAGATGTAAATGCTCTTATTCGCGATTATTTTAGAAAGGTACTTCGTAGCCTTAAATCACATAGTTTTACCAAAGATCGTGTCGAAAATCTTGCAAAAACCCTTGTAAATACTCCCGCCTTACAAAAAATACAAGATAAAAAAGAGCTTGAAACCTATATTCAGCTTTATATTCTACAAATCGTTAAAAAAAACTAAAAACCTACGCATTTCGATATAAAAAACCTCGACTTTTATTTTTTTTTTTTATTTTTTTTATTTTTTAATAAAAACTCAAGTAAACCGCCACTAATAAGATACGGCCGAATGAACCTTATCTGCTTACGTTGCAAGTCAGTGCGGGTTTATATTCTTTTACCTCTGCGTAAAAGTAAAAATTATTGTATAGGAGTAAAGGCTTCCAACTTCTAGATAAGCGCAGTTGGAAGACAAAAGAAGTGTATGAATTTAATTAATTCACTGGTAATCGAAGGTAATATCGTGCGAGATCCTTTGTACAAGGAAACCGCAAAAGGCAATTCGCTTTGTACTTTTTCCATTGCATCAAACCGTGCGTATAAGTCAAGCGAAGGAAGTTTAGAAAAAGAAGTTTCATATTTCGATGTAGAAACCTGGGGAAATTTAGCGCAGTCTTGTACGCAAAACGGAAGCAAAGGACGAGGAGTTCGCGTTGTGGGCAGACTCAAGCAAAATCGCTGGGTGGGCAGTGACGGAAAAAATTATTCCAAAGTATCCGTTGTTGCCGAGCATGTCGAATTTAAGCCCATTTTCGCAAAAAAAGAAAAGGGGCTTGATGAAAATGAGTTAGACCTTTCAGAAAACCCAGAAAAGGAGGTTAGCGAAGAAGCAATTCCCGTATTTTAGTTTTTTATTTCTTTCATAAATAAAATCTCCTTGCCAATCTTAAGAGCCTTTCGGTCTTCTAGGTCTCGACTTAGAAAAAGTTTCGCGATTAAGATTGGCTTTTTTATACTGTGCTATCTTTTCTGGATCATAAAAACCTTCAGCCCAATTAAATCTGCTAATATCCTCTAAAGGTTCAGCCGTATACATCGATCGTAAAAGTTGCTTATAAGTCCCCTTTGCCACCTTTGTTTTTGAAAGGTCAATTAAAAAACGACTAAAACCTGCGGACTGCATTTGGGCATATTTATCTAAAATAGAAAAAGGTTTTTCGGGAAGCACAAAGGAGCCATCTGGTGTTGAAAGCGATTTGAACATTTCGCCTTCCTTGTCAGTAAAATAATTAAAGTCATAGGATTCTGGTAGAGTAAAACGCATACGAAATAGTGCAGGATAGGCAAAAAGTGGAAGTAATATTTTTTTCCGATGCACTTGTTCAAAACTAGCCTCAAGATTTTTTCTCGAGTTTTCATAGGATGAGACAAAGGCTTCAATATTTTGATTTTCGAGAAAAGAAGCTGCCCAACGATTCATCGTATACAAGTAGGGACCAGCAATGAGATTTGTTTTTTTTCTGTCAAATAAAGCAAAATGTCCTAGGTTATTTACCATGAAACTTTCATAGCCAAGCCCTACTAAATCGTCCATATCTTGCTGCAAGCTTTCTTCTAAATCTTGCGGGTAAAAAGGGTCCAAGGATATAATAACTTGTTTTTTTGAAACCGGTAGCGATTCCATATTGTCTAAAAGCGCTTCTTTTGTTTTAAAATTAAACTCTAAGATATAGCGCACATTATTTTGATGTAAAACTGCATGAAAATCTTCTACTGTGGAAACCTGCACATAGAGTCCCTGCGGAAAATAGTCTAAGCTATTTTTAGGAAGACGCTCTAACTCCATAAGCGGCAAGGTACCTGCCCCAGGTTGTCTTCGATACTTGCCCAAATCTTTTGGCAAGACAAAGGGATGGCGTTTTGACATAGACTTTGTTTGCAACAAGTAGACTGTATCGCCGTTACTAAAACCTTTGGGAGCATCTATAAATAAGTCGCCAGCGTATTCAAGGATTTCTTTTACCTTATGGCTGACACGATTTGAATCATCTTTTTTATGCAAACGTATAGAGTCCCCTATTTCTGGTTCATAGGAGCCACCACGTAAAAAAATGTATGGCTGTTTTGTTTTTTCATGGTAGCGGATTTTTTCGATTTTCCCGAGATAAATCCCTGTTCCCCCCGCCTGCTTTGGATCAAGAAGATTTTCTGCACTCGAAGATTCATACCAATAGCTTGTCTTTTTACGCGCAAAGTCTGTTGCCAAAATACGCTTCGCTGTTTCAATCGCAGCTTTTTTATCCTCTTGCCAATGATCTAAAACATAGCGATAGGCAGCAGTAACAGTACCAACATACTCAGCGCTTTTCATACGTCCTTCAATCTTAAAGGACTCTACACCCGCTTGCACCAAATCGGGGATATAATCGATGAGTTGTAAGTCGTAGGGAGAAAAATAATAGCCTTGCTCTTGTCCAGAAGGCTTTTCTGCCCCGTAAAAACGTCTACACGCTTGTGTACACATACCACGGTTTGCAGATTTTCCACCCAAAAAGCTCGAAAACATACAGAGTCCTGATTCACTTACACAAAGCGCACCATGCACAAATACTTCCAGCTCTATATTTGTTTTTTGTCGAATCGCTTGTATTTCACTTAAACCTAGCTCGCGCGCAAGCACAACACGTTTTATACCTTCCTTTGCAAGAAGGTTAGCCGCATGTGCACTTGATGCATTTAACTGCGTCGAAGCATGTATGCGCAAATCGGGGAAAAATTCTTGTATCATTCGAATGGTACCCATGTCTTGCACAATGAGCCCATCAGGACCTACTCGCTGTAGATATTCTAAAAAACGATAAAGTCGTTCAAGCTCGCCTTCTTCGACAAGCGTGTTTACCGTTACAAAAATTTTTTTTCCACGTTTATGCACCGCTTCGACTGCGGCCTCAAATTGATTCCACGCAAAGTTCGTTGTGCGTAAGCGAGCGTTAAAGCTCTTTAATCCCATGTATACTGCATCTGCACCTTCGCCAATTGCTGCGTTCAGTGCTTCTATATTGCCTGCAGGAGCGAGTAATTCTGCCATAGCTTAACTATAGCAAAAACAAAGATTTTAATATAGTCAGGGACTAGAAAGACCTATCAATATGGGACAGTGCAATTTTCATAGCCAGGTGTCGCGCCACTCGTCTTTGTGACAAACCATATTCCATCACTTTGACGGCTCAATGTCCTCGTTGCAGTTAGTCCATCACTACAAGGAAGATCTGCAGGTAAATCGCTCGTATAAAAGCCTGCTTCAACTGCCGCTCTTGCCGCTGCTTTTAGCGCATCTGTCTTCCATTCTGTTTTCCCGCTTTCGCTATACATCACCGCATCGATAATTTCTCCCATAAAAGAGCTTTTGAGCAAGATAACATCGCTTTTGGGAAGGCGTGCCTTGTTTTCCGCTACCCAAAAATCGCGTGCCTCTGGGTGAGAATAGGTTCCACCCGACTCATCCAAGGCAAAAAGCTCATCGACAATATCTTCATCAGGCAAACTGCGATAATGCAAGACAATGTATTCACCTGCTGAAACTTCTACGGATGGGAAGGTATATGCAAGCGCTTCACCATCCCCTGCATTATACACATACATCCCCCCGATATTTCCACTTGTTTGACAGTACAATTCTATAAACTCTGCCTTTGGTTTCGAATACTCCGTTTGAATTTCATTTATAATCACTTGTGGAATTCTATCATTGAAGCCTGAAAACTCAAAAAGAATATCACAAGAATTACCCGCTACATCAAAAATGCGTGCATGCAATTCATAGCCCTCACCTGCTTTTGTCCCCTCTTCGAGCTGCAGACTCACCATAAAACGCCCATCTTCCTCTCTCATAATAAAACCTGAATCTAAAACCTCCCCTGTCTTTTTTTCTTTTAACTCAGCACTAAACTTTGACAAAGCCTCTGAAAAAACAAAATCAATTGTTTGAGTACTTTGTATCCTTGTTTCCAATAAAACAGGTGACGCAAAATCGCCATGTAAAAAGACAATACCTTGAGGGCTCAATTTACAAGACGGCACAAAAAGTATCAGTGTCGACAGAATAAGTAAGGCAAAAAATACCATAAAAGAAATCCATTTGTTCATACATCCTCCAGATTTTCATATTGATATCAACGCAAAAAAAGCGTATCCTACTATTATTATTGTCGCTTTGAAGGACTTTTTTGTGTTTTTTATTATTTTTTTTTATTTTCCATAAAAACCTTAAGAGATTCGTAAAAAACGAAGCTAAACTAAGCAAAAAGAGGGGAAGCTATGGCATTTCTTGTGCGAAAACTACATTTACTTGAAGATTTATATTATTTTTGCGATGCGGATGAGTCTATATCCGAGGACTTAGAAAAAAACAGTACAATCGACAGAAGCGAAAAACTCTATGTCTATAAAACTACGGTTGATAAAAAAAACCTCGAGCCAAAGCCTGAGGATTTTTTAAGAGAAAAAAAGTTTTTAGGATATAGGACATTTGATACAGGCGATTTTAGTCTTGCCAAGGCAAGCTATTTTTTTGTACAAGCGCAAGAGCCAAATGAAACAGCCTTTCAAAAAGCTGCTGAAGCTATCTATCTTGAAGCCTTATGGCAAAATATTCGCTTTGTAGATGACCTTTTTTATCTGCGCATTCTCGAAGAAGATGGAAAAATGCTCTTTCAAATCTTGCGCGCTATTGAAAAATAAGGAACTATTTAAGTTCTGCTGCTTCTACCATATAGCGAATAGAGCTGCCGCGTGGGTCATAGATCTTTTTTTCTACAATTATAATAAGGTTTTTCCCACTATCATCGACAAAAACACGTTCTATCGTATAATCTAAAACGCCTTTTCTTTTTAGCTGCGGTGTCCCTATAAGCTGTGTCGCAATAACAACTCCATTTGCATCTATTTTTTCTAAGTTAATATAAAACGAAGATTCGGTTTTTTCGCCACTTCCCGTTTTATGTATTATTCTTTGCAAGCTATAAGTCACATCATCCTTGCTTGTTATTTTTTCATAGTCCTTAAATCGTATTATTTCGCCAGCATCCTTTGATTCATTTGCCCGAATATACAGAGTTTTGTCGATTGAAGAGCGCTTTTTTGCATACCGCTCGATAAAAGCTTTATTTTTATCATACAATTCTTGAAAGACCGTCATGCTTGTTTTCGAAGCTGTTTGTACGCTCGCTTTTGTACTAAAAACACCGTTTTTTACAAAATTATTTGATGGAATATCGACAACATATATTTCAGCCCAGGCTTGAAAACTTTTATCTTCTATGCCGTATTGTGCAAAGCTGTACTTTGTTCCATCTTCTGAAAAACCGAGATCTTTAAATTCAGCAACATCACCTGCAAAGAGAAAAAATGCAGTAGAAAAGATGCAGAGTATTGCTACGAAAAATTTCTTTACTATTTTATCCTGTATTGTATTCATTCGAACCTCTCAAAAATGCTATTACTCTTTTTATCGGCTCTTTTTATATTTCACTTTACTAAAATGCAAGTTAGGAGTATGCTATTTACATGACACTGCGTTCAAGAAATCGTCTATTGCATATATTTTCCTATACAAGCGCCCTCCTTTTTGTCCTTTCACTCGCTTTATTTGTCGCTCTTTTTTTTCGTAACCAAGAGCCTGCTCATTTTTTTGAAATAAGTATTGCAAAAAATCATTTTTCGCTGCCCTTTTTTCAAAGCTCTTTTTTTGCAAGTATTCTTTCGTTATTTATTCTCTTGCTCTATCTTCCGCTCACTGGGTTTTTCCTTTTACGTAACTTTGAAAAAACACAGGCCGCAGAGCTTATCTATTTTACACTTTTTTTAACAGGTATTTTTTTACAAAGCCTACGCATCTTTGTGCCACTTTTTAATCTCTACGAAGGCTACCGTTCTATTCTTATACTTTTATCACGCACTTTTTTTTCTGGCCAATTACTTTCAGTGCTTTCTCTTTGGTTTATTCCATTTTATTCACTTGAAGACCCGCTCCAGCAAGCAGACAAAAATGCCCTCATAATCATCGTCGTTGCTGTTATCCTTAGCTTTTTTATGCCTATAAACACACAAATACTCGAAGCATCGTTTATCTATAAAATAGGTTTTCCCCAGCTTTTTTCAGTTCTAAAATACAGCCTCATAAGTATTACCGCTATTGCCCTTGTCATTCGTGGAAAAGAGCACTATGAAACAAAGATTTTTTTATTTGCTTTTTCCTACCTGCTTCTCATAATCGGTTCAATTATTTTGGGTAGCGCAGATTCCTATGCACTCTGTATACTTGGAAGTCTCTTGTTATGTATTGGGAATTCTTTTTTCTTGAAAACGCTTCATGCCTATTATCTATGGAAATAAACGAAAATACTTAGATTAGAAACTGTGCCAATAAGGCCAAAGACAGGGGAATAAGGATATTATCTACATCTTTAATGGGAATGAGTTCTATAAGGGTTCCGGCAAAGGCGATGATAAGGCTCGGTGCCAAACTCCGTGTAATACAGAGTGTCGAAAGAAAAATTGCTATAAAACAACTGAGGCTCCCCATGAGTGTTTTCCCCTTTGTAAATGGGATACAGATTTTTCCACAAAGCTTTCCTACAAGACTTGCCAACCCATCTCCAAGAGCAAGGGCTGTTATGCCTATTTGTGCTGGGAGAGGATCAAAGAAAAGAGCGGTAAGAATAACACCAAAGGCAAGCATTACCGGTCCTAAAACAAATCCATGCCCGTCGCGTTGTCTTGCCGCAGCACTCGTTATATGAGATATAATAGGAAATTCTTTTTTATGAAGTCGTAAGATTTCTGAAAGCACGTAGACAATTAAGACAAGAGTCAAAAGTAAAATAACGGGATAGTAGGCAATGCGCAGTAGAAAGGGAATAAAAACAGTAAGCATGTGAATTGCTTTACGAAACAATTCTTTTATAAGCTCTGTTTTCTTTTGTTGGACAAGCGCACCATCCATCTTTGTTTGATGATGCGGAAAATTCTCTTGCATTTTATTTAAGGTAGCTTTGTTCAATGTTTTTCTCACCGTATAAGGTTCTCGGAATTCCTGAATAAATAGATACATCGTAGTCACTTAAAGGATTTGTGAGGTATTTTATATTTTGTTGTGCAAGATTACTTCCTTCAAGTCGTATCATTGTCTCTTGATTTCGCGTCAAAGCATCCCAGGCACGCAAGGATTCAGTTAAATAAAGCATCGCATCGGCGTTAAGGTTTGAATCTCCTGTACTTTTTGCACGTTTTGAAAGCACAACTCCCAAGTTATTTGAAGCGTTGAGGTACATACTAACTAAATCTGCATGGTCGGTTCTCACTTGCGGAAACATAATGCCAAGCCTAGTCCGCTGTAAATCGACTAGGTCAAGTAAGCGCTCATAATAGGCTTGAGATGCAAAGATATCGCCGCGATAAAACAAGCTATTTCCCAAGGCGAGTAAAAGGTGATAGTCTTCAGGTTTTTCATCACTTGCCTTTATATACGAACCCAAAGCTTCGGCATATTTTTTATTTGTATACTGAATAAAGCCGATTTTATAACGCACAGAAGCGTTATCATAGGTATTCGCTATGGCATTTTCATAGTTTTGTTTTGCGTATGCTAAATCTCCTGAAATAAAATAATCAATATCGGCAAGGTTTGCATATATTTTTCCTACATCCTTATTTGGTTCCAAGAAGCTCATCTCTTTTTCTTTTTCAAACAAGCGTATACCCTTGGCATAACTTTCTTCAGCAAGCAAAAATTCTTGCTCCTCAACATAGAGCTCACCGAGTAAGCTATAACTATGAATTTGTTTTAAGATACGCTTTGCCTTACGCTCATCTGCCATTTCAAATAAATCTAATGCAGATTTCAAAAAACTTTTTGCATTACTGAAGTTTTTACTTTCTAGAAAATACCGTGCAAAGTTATAATGTGCCTCGGGAACAGATGGATCTGCTTCCAGAGCACGTTCCAATAAAAGACGCACATCTTCTATTTCACTGCGTAAAAACTCATCGCGTGGGGGCAAATCTCCGTAGAGCTTATCAAAAAGATAGCCACTCAATTCTATGAGGTCTTGAGATTCAAGTGCTTTTTTCTTGGGGAGAAAATATGCTTTGAGAGGAAGCACTTCTCGCAAATTATCGATACGGATATAATAGCGTAAAAGACGTTTTAAGTATTCGTCCTTTCTACCCCATAAGTCTATGAGGTCCATATACTGATCGTAAGCTTGAGGAAAGAGCGCCGGGTCTTTTTCTGTAGCCCATTCTAGGTATACATCACCGAGCAAGAGCATCGCGTCCTTATCGTTTACGTGATAATCTAAAACTTTACGCTTTATCACTTCTTCTGCTTGCGAATAGTTTGCTAAATCATAAAGCTCCATTTCGGCAAGCGACATACCTGCCTTCTTGTCATTTTTATATCGAGCCAATATGCGATTATACATTGTGCGACTTCGCTCATATTGTTTTTTTTCACGATAGCCTTCTGCAAAGGTAAAAAACCATTTTTTTACTGGATTATAATAGACCGCCTCATTAAACAATTCTTCCGACTGCACATATAAATTTTCTTCTAAGAGTGCGTAGCCTTCTTTGTAAAGTCCTTCTGCTTTTATGGGCTTATACACAAAGTTATGGATGAGAAAACTAGCCGCTCCCAATAAAAGAGCTGCCGCAGTACCAATAATAAGCGCTGGTACAAGGCGGTTTTTTAGTTGATATTCTAAAGACTGTTTATATGCAGCATATTGTGCAACTGACCTTTTTTCAAAATCTCTCGGAACATCGACAGATATATCGAGATACTTTGACATAAATGAAGAAACTTGGCGAGCAGTACTCTTTTGTAAGACTTTTTCTATCAAGCCAAAAATGGCATCGTCAGTGAACTCATTTTTTACGATAACTTCTTGAATCGCTATTTTTAGATTTAAAGGATAGTGCTGTAAGTTTTCTTTAAATGTTTTATATTCTGCTTCACTTAAACTTGTTCTGCTTTCTGCTTCAGAAATTCCGGGAATAATACCTGAAGTCTTTTTTTCTACTTCCCTTCCTTCTCCGTCTAGTTGAAAATCTGAAAATCCTGGAATATGAAAATCATCATCTAAGACCTCTTCTTCTTGGGAAAGAATACCATCCGTTGTTTCAAAATCATTCAATGAGGATAAAGAGGCAGAATCAAGAGGAGGTAAATTGTCAATGTCAAAGTCCCCAAAATCCTCGATCGGCGCATCCATATCCTGAGCAGTATCCGTTGTAACATCAAAATCAGAATAATCTGGTACGAGTTGCCCCGGTGTATCAGGCTCTAAAAAATCCCCTGATAAATCCATAGCAAGGGATTCAAGGTCATCGCTTCCATCTGCTGTTTCGGCTTTAGTTGGTTCTTCTGTTGTAGAAAGCATATCGAAATCAGAAAGGTTATCAGAAGTCTCAGATAAATCTTCAAACTCATCTAAGACTTCCACCTCAGGCGTTTCTTTAGCCAAATTTTCCTTTTCAAATTCTCCTAAAATATCAAGGACAGATTTATCTTCTTCGTTTTCAACATCTATAAGTTCTTCAGTATCCGATTCTATTTCAGAAAGCGCATCAATATCAGGCAGTGTATCTAAATCTTCGAAGGTCTCATCAAGGTCATCTACATTTTCCTCAAAACTTTCTAAATCCTCGTCAATAGTAACATCTGGAACAAAGGCTGCGAGATCAGACAAGGCGTCTGCATTTTCCAAATCTTTCCCAAGAACCTCTATGTCCTCATCAAGGGATTTCACTGTCTCATCAAGAGCTTCAGTTTGTTCTGTAGTATCCTTAGATAAAAAAACATCTTCAAAATCGGCACTGGGATCAAGGTCAGGCAAGTCAAAACTCGATGCAAAATCGGCTAAATCTTGCTCTCCATCATCGATACCATCAAGCTCTTCTGTTTCATCTAGATCCAAAAGGCTATTATCTTCACCTTCTTGAGGCATGCCGAGTAAAAAATCATCTGAATCGTTATTTTCGGAGACATCGGGAGGTATGGGCAAAACAGAAAAAGGCTCGCCCCGCTCTTCCCGAATGGCAGGCTCGTCTCCAAGCCCTGTTATATCTTGAGAAAATTTTTGTAGTTGTTCTAATCCCGGCATACTCTTTCCATTTTACATCACTGTTATCGATATAACAAGTAGCTGTTATAGTAAAATTTTATGGTTTAGTTTTTTTTAAAACACTCCGATATTATAATCGTGAAAAAAATCTTTTTTATTAGCTTTATTTTTATATATCTCCTTTTTAGTGCTTTTTCTGGGTCTTTGTATACAGAACAAGAGCTCTACGACAGGCAAAACCTTATTTCAAGCATACGACGCGTAGGAGAGCCTTTTATACAAGACGGCTATATTGTCTTTACCGCAAAAGAAGAATATCGTTTTGTTGGTATAAGCTTTGATTTTGAACAGTATAAAAAAATCCATGCTTTTGAACGCCTTCCGTTTTTTGATATGGACTATGAGCCCCTCGATTCTGTTTTGTTTTATCTTTGTAAAATTCCACAAAATACAAAACGCATACAATATCGATTGATAATCGATGGGCTTTGGACAAATGACCCTCTCAACTCTGCTATACGCATCGATGAAACAACGCAAATGAAACTTTCATATGTCGATTTACCCTACGAAGCTCCAGTTATTACAAAAAAAACTGAAGATGGTTTTGTACGCTTTATCTATGAAGGTGAACCTGGCCAAACGATAAGTCTTTCGGGAAGTTTTACAGGCTGGGACCCCTATATCTATCAAATGGAAGAAACAAAACAAGGCTTTTATGAACTTCGTTTGCATTTGCCACCGGGAACGCATTATTATACCTATTACAAGGGCTTTACTTCCTTTGTCGATGAAAAAAATCCAGAACGGGCATACACAGAAGAAGGACGTGTTGCATCGGTTTTGCGCCTTAATTAGATTGCACACTTTAACTAATAATGATAAAATCTTTGTATGTTTTCATTTTTAAAACGTGTTTTCAAATCTAAAAATAAAGTAGCAGTCCAAGACTTTGAACAAAGCGCCTTTGAAAATTGGGCGAGTTCTTTTTCAAACCCAGAAACGCGGCGATTTATCGAAGAAGAAGGCGACGGATATAAAACCCAGTTTAACAAGGGTTTAGAATTACAGCTTTTGCGAAAAAACCTCTATGCATGGACAGTAAACCCGCAATTTCAATATAAAAATCTCATCCTCCAAGGGACGATTGACTTTTCAAAAACAAATCTAAGTAAGCGTCTTGCAAATAAACTGAGCCAAGATGCCCAAGCTGGTTCCGCTGCATTTGGCTTTTTATTTCGCTATGTCGATGAAGCAAACCATCTTTCTTTTCTCATATCGAACCAAGGATTTTTTCGCCTCGATGCCTATTTTAACGGGAACCAGTTTCCTCTCATCGGTTGGACAAAATGCCCACCCCCCCCACGAAGTTTAAATAAAAATAAAGAATCAGAAACTAAAGAAACAAAAAAATCACTCGGAAAAATCCCTCTGACAATTCTTGCCTATGAAACAAAAATAGCAGCCATAATAAATGGACGACTCGCCCTCATGCTCGATGACGACACTGTGCAAAGCGAGGGCTACATAGCCTTTGCCGGACAAAACTGGACAAGCGAAGAAGTAAGTCAAGCAAGCCTTCTAAACATCTCCCTTGAATCTCGCCAAATGCAAGTTTCAGCCTTTGCAAGCGACCTCATCGAAAATGCCTATATCCCCAGTGATGCACGTATACAACTTGCGCTCTCCTACGCTGCCGTTTCTCGAATGGTCCCTGCACTTATCGAAGTAAAAAAAGCTTTAAATCAAGGTATATCAAAATGTGCAGACTATGTCTTTGCAGCGCGACTGCTCATGTCACAAAAACTCTACGATGAGGCAGAAAATCTTTTGCATAAGGCAGAAGAGCACTTCCCCAATAAAATTGAAATCATCGAAGAAAAAGCGGCACTTTTATACCTGTGGGGACGCTACAATGAGCTCGACAATTTTCTTGCATTGCATTCAGAAATCACAAAAGATTCAAGCCGTATAGCAAGCCTCAAAGCACATCTTTTTGCTATGCGTTTTTCTTATACAGAAGCTCTCAATCACTACCTCCATGCAAGCCGTCTTGCACCTGAAGAAAGAGAACACCTTGAAAACGCAAGTCAAATGCTCGATGCTTTGCAAAAACCCACCGAAGCGCAAGAAATGAGATTTTCGATTCTAAAAGATTCTTTTGAAAAAAATGATTTTCAAAGTTTTTATTCGCTACTTGAGCTTATTAAGTCAAAAGATGCAAAGCTTCTTTCAAAAAAGCATACCACCGAGCTCCTTGCCCTTGAAGGTCTCTCTCTCTTTTATATTGCAACGGCAAACACAGAACATATCGATTCAGAAAGAAAAACGAATAAAGATACCGCAAAAAAAACATTGCAAAAATACTACAAGAGCATACAAAAAGAAAAAACCTGCTTTAACAAAGAAGCCCTTGTTAGGCTCGCAAGCATCTTGAAAGAAGAGGGAGAAACAAAAAAAGCAATAGAAGTTCTAGAGTTTTGTATAGCAAATACAAAAGAAAAAAAACAATCAAAACAAAGTGAAGACAGTTCAATCCCTACAGAACTCAATTGTAGCCTTGAAGCATACATGGAACTTTCAGAACTCTATGCAAACATCGGTGAGGTAGAAAAAAGCCTTGAAACCATAAACGAGGCCTTGCGCATCAAAGCTGATGACGGCTGGTCCCTGTACATAAAAGCACATATCTTCTTTTCCACAGAACGATGGGACGAAGCATACGAAACAATCTTTGCCTGCCTCGCTGTCCTTGAAGAAGAACTTGCTGTCCTTGACCTCTACTGCAAGATAATGGAGAAAAAAAACAAACTCCCACAAGCACTCGGAAGCTTGGAAGCAATAGCAAAACAATCAGGAGCTGGTTCAGATTTTAGAAGCGATGCCCTTCACCTCGCTGCAAATTATTATCTTGTTTTATCGAACAACAAAAAAGCCGAACAGCTTTACAAAAAAGCACTCGCACTCAAACCCCGAGACGAAAGCCTCCTCTGCGATTATGCCTCCCTTTGTATCGATTTAGAACGCATCAATGAAGCCGATGCCCTTATGTCAAACATTCTAGCCGAAACAAAAACGCCACGAGTTTTTCAAATTCTTGCAAGCATCAGCGCAAAAAAAGGCGACTTTGTACGCTCCGAAATAATATTAAAACAAGCTCTCGAGGAACCAATTTCTGACTACTGGCGAGTAAGCCTTTTAATCGACCTTATTCATCTCTATCTTTTTACAAATAAAACCAAGCAAGTAGAAAGCCTCCTCGATGAGGTGATATCTATAGAAGAAAGTGAGCGAACACGCTCTCTGCAAAATGAAATACGGGAAAAAAATCAACGAAAAATAATTTGCGCGCTTTGCGAAAAAACATGGCTTGTCCCAAAAGCAATTCCTGGAAATGCTCGCTTGCGTATCACCTGTCAGCCACCCGATGAATATCCTGCAGGAAGTTGTCTCGAATGCGAAAAAACCTATTGTATTTCTTGCGTAAAAGAAAGCCTCAGTGATGAAGGACGCTTTCACTGTCCGACATGTAAAAAGCCACTTAAAATTCAAGATGCTGGTATTTTTTGGATCTTGAACGAATGGCAAAAATCATACGATAGTAAAAATCAATAAATCAATAGCAAAAAACTATGCTAAAAAGA
>Ga0255347_1000908_pt1 | contig 51143 bp, 49 predicted proteins | sample wastewater_treat_2_FD_192479 | JGI IMG/M metagenome (GOLD analysis project Ga0255347, IMG submission 192479) | Wastewater microbial communities from Lulu Island WWTP, Vancouver, Canada - plant24 | ecosystem: Engineered > WWTP > Wastewater > Unclassified | place: Canada: Vancouver, British...
ACTATTATATCACAGTTCCTTTTCTTTGTCAATACCTTTTTGAAAATTTTTTCTGTGATTTTTTCGTCTCCCTCTTCTCGGCTACGCTCCCACGCTGCGCCAGCAGGCTTACTGTTTGCGTCCCCCCCGAGGCGACTTAATTATTATAGCACGGCAGGAAGGTTTTGTCAACTAAAAAAGCAGCGGTTGAATTGTGAGCTTTTTATCTATTATTACTCCATATGCTGTTTCATATGCCGCGATCACTTCACCAGCAGAAATCTTGCCATGAATATCAGCGCCATGACCACCAGAACTGCCGCAATGGTGATGTGTCTGCTGACATCTGCCTCAAATTTGAACTTTTTCGGGTCCTTGGGATCGCAGAGTATCAGGTGGGTGGAGCCTATTTTCAGGGGCTGGGTATAGGCTGCGCCGTCCTTCTCCTGATAGGCTTTTCCGTTCACCTCGTAGCTGAGTGTGTGGGTATAATGGCTGACGCGCTTGGCAGTCACTATAATATAGCTGAAAACACCTGCTCTTTTCGTGACTGCCGCTGCGTCTGTCACCTCAGCCTTTGCAATCACGCCGAACTTCTTATAATACAGAAGCCGCGCAAGATAAACTCCCCCTGCAAGAGCGATGATTCCGCCCACGCAGGCAAGTATGATGTCTCTCATGTTTCACCTCATTTATCAGAATATGCTTTCTTCACCGACGTCCAGCCCCTTTGCCTTATCCGGGTACAGAGCCTCGGCGTACTTGTATATCTTCATAATATCAATGTCATCGGCTTCGCCCTTCAGCAGTTTTCTTAGCTCGGGCGCACCGACGTTCACCTTCAGACTGCTCTCGTCTTCATAGCCGTCCTTATTGCTTATAAACACCAGATCAAGGGAATACACCGTTCCGCCCCTTGCACGGTGAGGCTGTACGCAGCAGGAAAAGCTCTCCATCTTTGCAAGGTCTATCTCCCAGCTGTAAAACAGCCATATACACCTGATAACGCCGTCTTCACCAAGCTTTACCAGTGTTTTTGTCGAGCTCACTGCTACCAGCAGCACTACACCGACTGGCATTCCCACTAAACCGCCCACCAGCGCATAGTCCGCCGTCTTTTCATTGTAAGAAAGACATATTGGCAGCAGCCACAGTCCGAAAGACAGCACCACCGTTATCGACATTATCATTGGCGGTATGTATTTTATCCTCAATGTTTTCATAAATGATACCCCCATATCACTTGCAAAAAGCGGACAGCCCGTAAACTGTCCGCTTGAATTTACCCCTTTGCGCAGGGCTCCCCCTGCATATGTCCGTCTTTGACGGCTCAGTCTGCCATGAGCTTTACCATTACAGCCTTCTGAGCGTGGAGACGGTTCTCGGCTTCCTCGAAGATCTCGTTTGCGTGAGACTCGAATACCTTCTCTGTGATCTCCTCCTCACGGTGAGCGGGGAGACAGTGAAGTACCATAGCGTCTGCATGAGCCTGAGCCATGAGATCATCGTTGATCTGGTAGCCTGCGAAAGCCTTCTTACGCTTCTCGGCTTCGCCCTCCTGACCCATGGAAGCCCATACGTCAGTGATGAGAACGTCAGCGTCCTTTGCTGCCACCATAGGAGAATCTGTGAGCTCGAACTTATCGCCGTACTTAGCAGCAAACTCAAGTATCTCAACAGGGGGCTGATAGTCGTCGGGGCAGGCGATGGAAACGCTCATGCCCACCTTCAGGCAGCCTACGATGAGAGAATTTGCCATATTGTTTCCATCACCGATGAAGCACATCTTCAGTCCGTCAAAGCTGCCCTTGAACTCGCGGATAGTCATAAGGTCAGCCAGTACCTGACAGGGGTGACAGAAATCTGTAAGTCCGTTGATTATCGGGATAGAGCCGTACTGAGCCAGGTCCTCCACCTCTTTCTGCTCAAAGGTACGGATCATGATACCGTCAAGGTAGCGTGAAAGAACTCGTGCTGTATCCTGAACGGGCTCTCCGCGTCCGATCTGGAGATCGTTTGAGGAGAGAAACAGCGGGTATCCGCCCAGCTGGTACATACCTGTCTCGAAGGAAACACGGGTACGGGTGGAAGCCTTCTGGAAGATCATTCCCAGAGTCTTGCCCTTCAGGTGTGGATGCGGGATACCGTGCTTGAGCTCATACTTGAGCTGGTCTGCAAGGTTAAGTATGTCAATGATCTCCTCAGTGCTGAGATCGAGCATTTTAAGTAAGTGTTTCATAATATTTATCCTTTCAGAAATTCTGTATGTTTACTTGTTCATCTCGCCGAAGGCTCTGTCTATAGCCACGGCGAAAAGCGGGATATAATCATCAAAGGCAGTATTTTCTATCTCTATGCCGTACTGGAACTCACCGTTCACAGCCGAAAGCGTATGAATATGACCGACACTGTTCCCGTTTTTTACTATTTCAAATTCCTTTCTGTCCTTGCTTCTGAGCTCGAATGTGAACTCCTTGCCTCTTGCCACGATAGTGGGGTCGAGGAAAAGGGACTTGCACTCCATGGAAAGGAAAACGTTATCGTTAAGTATTATGGTAAATGCAGGCTTTTTGTCATCACCTGTCTGAACGAGAGTATAAAGGTTATAATAGTTGCTTGCATCCATGAGATTATATCTCGAACTGAAGCCTTTTTTTCTGACACTGTACAAGACTTTGCCGTTTCTGTCAGTGGCTACGTATTTGTTGCCCTTGCCTGTTACCTGCAGCTCCATAATCATTCCTCCAGTATCTCTATCAGAATTTTCAGTCCGTCCTTAAGCTCGTCGTAGGAAATCGTCAGCGGCGGGAGGAGCCTTACCTTCTCCTTTGCGGTGAGTATGAGGAGCCCCTTCTCCAGAGCCTTTGCGGCTACATCATGGGCGTCCTTGGACTTCAGGGTAATGCCTATCATGAGACCCATACCGCTGATACCTGCCACCTCGCTGCACTTTTCAAGCTCGCTCCTGATTAACTCAGCCTTTTTGCCGATCTCATCCAGGAAGCCCTCGCTTTCGATCCTGTCAAGGACAGCCATACCGCCTGCACAGGCAATGGGGTTGCCGCCGAAGGTAGAGCCGTGAGTACCTGCTGTCAGGACTCCGCTGCACTTCTCGTTCACAAGGCAGGCACCCATGGGGACGCCGCCTGCGATACCCTTTGCAAGTGTGGTTATGTCGGCTTTTCTGCCGAAGTGGTCTCCTGCGAGGAATTTGCCTGTACGTCCCACACCTGTCTGCACCTCATCGGCGATGACCAGTATGTCCCTGGGAGCGCAGAGGTCATAGACCGCATCAACAAAAGCCTGATCCAGCTTATTGACGCCGCCCTCGCCCTGAACGTACTCCAGCATTACCGCACAAACCGACTTATCCTCAAGCTTAGCCTCAAGGTCATCGATGTCATTTGCGGTAACATTCACGAAGCCTTCTACGAACGGAAAGAAGTAATTGTGGAACACATCCTGTCCTGTAGCGGAAAGGGTAGCGATAGTCCTGCCGTGGAAGGAATTCACAAGGGTTATTATAGTATGTCTGCCCTTGCCGTATTTATCGAAGCTGTACTTCCTTGCCACCTTGATAGCGCACTCATTTGCCTCAGCACCGCTGTTACAGAAGAATACCGACTTATAGCCCGAGATATTGCAGAGCCTGTCGGCGAAATCCGCCTGAACCGCCGTATAGTAGTAGTTTGAACTGTGCTGGAGGGTACGCACCTGAGCGCACACCGCGTCAGCCCATTTTTCGTCGCAGTAGCCGAGGGAATTTGTACCGATGCCGCTTCCGAAGTCGATGTATTCCCTGCCGTTTTCGTCCTTACAGTGCCTGCCGCTTCCTTTTTCCATTACCAGCGGATAGCGTCCGTAGGACTGCATAACGTGCGAATTGAACTTATCTATTGTATTCATTTAAAGTCCTCCTTATGGCAGACTGCCTATCGGACTTTTTCAGACACACTATTATTATAACGCTGAAAGGCAGTCAAAATCAATGTTTGAAGTTTTATTATAAGTAAATTTTTTGTATACAAGTAAATTATTTTATGAGAAGCAATCCTCACACGAACTGTGTGCCGATGCCCTCGTTGGAAAGTATCTCGATAAGGATAGAGTGAGGAACTCTTCCGTCGATGATAACGGTCTTGCTGACGCCGCGTCTTACAGCCTCAACACAGCAGTCTATCTTGGGTATCATGCCGCCTGAGATTATGCCCTGTCTCTTCAGGAAGGGCACCTCGCTGACATTTACCTCGGGGATAAGTGTGGACGGGTCGTCCTTATCGCGGAGAAGTCCTGCTATATCGGTCATGAGGATAAGGTTCTCGGCACCCAGCTCAGCGGCAATTCTTGCAGCAGCTGTATCGGCATTGATGTTATATGTATTGCCCTCCTCATCGGTGGCGACTGTGGCGATAACGGGGATATTTCCGTTTGCAAGAGCGTCTGTGATAGGCTTGGTGTTCACATTTGTTATCTCGCCTACCCAGCCCAGGTCCTGACCGTCGTCGGTCTTTTTCTTTTCAGCCATGAGCATCTCGCCGTCAATGCCGCAGAGACCGACAGCGCTGCCCTTGTGCTGAGCCAGAAGCTGTACCAGCTCCTTGTTGACCTTGCCCGAAAGCACCATCTTTACCACGTCAACAGTGGCATCATCGGTGTATCTGAGACCGTTGACAAATCTGCTCTCGATATTGAGCTTCTTCAGCATATCGCTTATCTCGGGACCGCCGCCGTGTACAAGGACTACCTTTACACCTACCAGTGACAGGAGGACTATATCCGTCATAACAGCGTCCTTGAGCTCCTTGTTGGTCATAGCGTTTCCGCCGTACTTGATAACAAGTATCTTGTTATTGTACTTCTGTATGTAGGGCAGGGCGTCTATGAGCACCTGCGACTTTTCGTTGTTTGAGATCTTTTCCATTTTCCTTTACTTCCTTTTCTTTATGTTTTAATGTACAGAGGACTGATAATTTCTTACAGCCTCGACGATTTTTGCCCTTAAATGCTCAGGCTCCTTTACACAGGGTATCGTAAGGATACTTATTTGATTGCCGGTTTTTGAAACGATCCTGACCTTGCCTGTACCGTCACGCCTGACAGAACAGGTTACAGAAGTAACGTTGTCGTACGGCATTTCGTTATTATAACTGCTCATAAGCATCAGTATCCTTCTGTCGGTAACAGCATAATCCGCTTTATTGTTCAGCTTCACCGCCCACACTATCAGTGCTGTCACTCCGCCCAAAACCGCAATGGGCATTAACAGAAACGGCAGGAATATAAATATATATGAAGCTTTCCCGGAAGTGAAGAAGGCGATGAAAAACGTTAATAAGCAAACAATAAACATGCCCAGAATACTGAGTCCAATAATTTTATTCATGCTCCTTCTTTGTTTATTAAGCCCAAAATCCGTTCTGCTGTCTCTGCCGAAAGTGTACAGCAGGCGCTCGCCTTCCCTGAGATAGGGTGCGAAGGCACCTCTCAGGTATTCGGATGTTTCCTCTCCCAGTGCATTATCCTCTCTCTCATGAGAGACAGAGTCAGAACCGAAAGTGTCAGCCCGGTATTCCTCGGTGGGAGCTATATAATCGTCATCGTAAGCCGCCGAAGTTCTTTCATTGTATTCGTCGTAGTCATCTTTGCCTCCAAACATACTCTCACCTTCCTTTCGCCGCACGTTCAGGTTTAACTTACTGTAATATGTCCCTGCTTTTCAGCACTGTCCGGACTGATATGTGTCCACAGCCCTTTCGATCAACTGCTTGACCCCCTGTGGGTCGCTGACCTTTCTGAGCTCCAGAACTTCATTTCTCAGTTCGGGGAAATGTTCCGTTGCTGTCACGATAACAGAGCCTGTGTTCCCGCTTTTCTCAGTGCAGCTCACCTTGGTGACGTTGCTATACTCTATCCGTTTCAGCCTGCCTGAGGAAAGACTGAGTATCCTTCTGTTGGTGATGACATAATCTGTACCAACATACTTCTTCTCCATCACCACTGCCACAGCTACCGCTCCGATTATTGCGATAAACGGCATTATGAACACAACTGCTATGAAGGATATGACACCGAATATCATAAGTGCAGCAAGCAATACGAAAACGAAAACTATGATCCCTGCAGCGATCCCGACTTTTTTACCGCTTTCTTCGCTCTGGAAGAGTCCCATAGGATTTACGGACCTTCCTTTGCCGTCGCCGTAAACGTACAGTATCTGTTCGCCTCTTTCAAGGTGCTTTCTGAACTCGTCTTTCAGGAATTCATCGCTGACCACGGGCTTCTTGTCTTCTGTGCCGTCGTATGAGACGGTGCCAGACCGGTATTCCTCGACAGGGGCGATATACTCGTCATCGTAAGCCGCCGAAGCTCTTTCATTATATTCGTCAAGGTCTTCGCTTTTTCTGCCGAACATATCAGCACCGCCCCTCCGTTACTCTCTTCTCATACGGGCTCCCATAACAGCGTCATTTATTATGCGCTTGACTCTGGGGGCATCGCTTATCCTGTACATCATAAGTGACCTGGTCTTGTCCTTGCTTCCGGGGTAGGTGTTCACGGGGTAATCAAGAGACAGCGCAAGGAGGCTGCTGGCGCTTGAATCTCCGCCGTTCACTCTGTTTATCCACGCAAGAGGCACCGACATATTTCTGCCGTTTCTCACGACTATTACTCTTATATCCGTTACCGCATAGGCGCTGGCGGAGTTCCTTACCATAAGGCATACGCCCAGGCAAAGCACTGCCATGCCGACCAGCGAGATCCACCACACAAGCATACCGCCTATGAAGAACATTGCGATACCTGCGGCAAATATGCCGGCTGCGCTGTTGTTTTTACTTGATGCAGCCCTTATGCTGCCGCCTGTCCAGAGCAGGTGCTCGTTGGGAGCCAGCAGCCTTTCCATGCTGCTCTCAAGGCTGACGCGGTCATCGTAGGGCTTCTGCTCGGAGTCCGCGTCCTCGTAGGTCTGCTCGTGACTGTGTTCACATTCTCTCACATCGTTGATATTGCTGTAGGACTGCTCATGACTGTGGTCGCATTCGCTCCTGTATTCCTTTGAGGGAGCTATATAATCATCGTCATATTTCGCGGCGTATTTCTCGTTATAGTCATCGTAGTCCTCGTCTTTTTTTCTTCCGAACATCTCCTCACCTGCCCCAATGTCTGAATTCTTTTATACGATCACCCGGCGGAATTACTCAGAAAACTCATAGCTCTCGGCATAATATCACCACCACTGCCAGCGTTCGATCTCTTCCTGCTTTTTACGTGTCTTTGCCACAACGTCCGTCTTCTCTTTCAATATATCCCTGACCGTTTCAGCGTCCTCAACATCATACATGGTCTGGGAACCCATGGAAGGCGTACTGCCTTTTCTTATACTCAGGATCACATCAGCCTTCCCGCTTCTTTTCTTCCTGACATAAACGTATGTTATGAGACCGAAATCTATGATCTTGTATGTGGAGCGATGGAATATAAGGAGCCTCTTATCGGTGAGTATATACGTGCGCGGACGTTCCAGAGAAACAACTGCCGCAAGAAGCCATGAGCCCAGTATGGTCAGGGCAATAATAATGCCTTCATTGATATTGAATTCCACAAAATTCAGCGCGCCTATCCCCAGCAGAGGAAAGACCACAGCAAAGGGAAGCAGTAATTCCAGCCTCAGATGAGGTCTTTTGCTGCCCTTGGTATTGCTCCAGAGAACTCTTTCATCATCGTCAAGGTATTGTTCATACTCAGTGTCGATGATGTCGATGTTAGCTGCCATATACACCCAACCTTATCTCAGCTCTCACTTCATTTATTTCAGCCATAGTTCAATATTAACGAGGCTGTAGGTATCAGCTTCTGTAATCGCCGTTTATCTTGACATAGTCATAAGTAAGGTCACAGCCCCAGGTGATAGCCTTGCCCTTGCCGTCGCCCAGAGAGATGAGGATCTTGATCTCCTCCTCCTTGAGTATCCTCTTGGCTATCTCCTCGGAGAACTCTATAACGCAGCCCTTGCGTCCGAGAGGGATAACTCCGCCCTCAGAAGCCATTTCCACGTCGACCTTGCTTATATCGAAATCGGCGTCGGCATAGCCAATTGCGCAGTAGATACGTCCTGCGTTGGCGTCCTCGCCGAAGATCATAGCCTTTATGAGGCTTGAGGTTATGACCGATTTAGCCACGGTCTCTGCGATCTCGTCGGTCTCTGCGCCTCTTACAGCGCACTCGATGAGCTTTGTAGCGCCCTCGCCGTCCCTTGCCATCATTCTTGCAAGATTCATCATTATAGCGTAGAGAGCGTGTCTGAACTTCTCATACTCGCCGTCCTCGGCAGTTACAGGCTTGTTGCCTGCCTCGCCGGAAGCCATGATGCAGACCATATCGTTTGTGGAGGTGTCTCCGTCAACGCTTGCACGGTTGAGAGTCACCTTGATGATGTCGCTGAGAGCCAGCTGTATCATCTCGGGAGAAATGTCGGCATCGGTGGTGAGGAAGGTAAGTGTGGTAGCCATATTGGGGTGGATCATTCCGCTTCCCTTGAGCATACCGCCCATGGTGCAGGTCTTTCCGCCCAGCTCGAACTGAACAGCTATCTCCTTCTCGCGGGTATCGGTGGTCATGATAGCCTCAAGAGCTCTCTTGTTGCCGTCGTAGGTAAGACCGCCTGCCAGGTCGTCCATAGCGTTTGCGATGGGCTCGATGGGGAGCACCTGACCGATAACGCCTGTGGAAGCCACGATAACGTCATTCTCGTCGATACCCAGAGCCTTTGCAGCCAGCTGGCACATCTTTGTTGCCTTCTCAACGCCGTCGGGGTTGCAGGTATTGGCATTTACCGAGTTAACGATAACAGCCTTTGCCTTGCCGTCCTTGATATGCTCCTTTGTTACAAGTATGGGAGCGCCCTTTACCTTGTTTGTGGTATATACGGCAGCAGCGCTGCACATCTTGTCTGCAACTATGAGTGCAAGGTCGTTTTTCTTCTTGGCTGTGGGAAGTGCATTGTTGGCGGTGGCATTTGCCCCGTCCATATCATTCAGGGGCTTGTGGGCAAGACCGCACTGAACACCGTTGGCTTTAAAGCCTTTGGCTGCACAAACTCCTCCTTCAACAAAGGTGATACCCTTTACATCAACAAGCTTCATGCTCTGTTTCCTCCTTGATCTTCTTTGCGAATTTCGCAACTATATCCATATATTCCTCTTTTGCCGACTCACATTCCCAGTTGTGGGACTTTGCCATGAGGGCAGCGTTCTCCAGAACGGGCTCTACCTGATGATAGTAGAGTCTGAGATACTTCTCCTTGCCCATAAAGAGGTTGTACATCAGCTGTCCCTCGAACATCTCACCGATGAATGGATCATCGCTGAGCATTTCGATAGCTCTCTTGATAGCCACCTTCGAGCATATCTTCTGGCGGAGCATACGGCTGACGTCAGAGACATTGAGCTGATCCTTTGTCTTTTCCATGATGGTGTTGAACCACTCGTCAACGGTATAGTCGATACCGTCGTCCTCGATGAGATCGTATTCATAGATCTCTCTAAGCTTTTTACTCATTGTTATTCCCCCCGATATGAAATCATATCATATTAAACCTGTTGTCTCGTCGATACCCATCATGATGTTGAGGCACTGAACGGCTGCGCCGCTTGCGCCCTTTCCCAGGTTGTCGAGACGTGAGCAGAGAAGTATCTGCTCGTCATTGCCGAAAACGAATACCTGCATTTTGTTCTGTCCGCTGAGAGTATTCGATGCAAGGAAGAAGCTCTTCTGCTCCTCTGCGGACATAAGAGGCATGACCTCTATCATGTTTGCGCCTGAGTAATGCTTTTTATACATCTCATGGACCTGCTCTGCGGTGACCTTTTTGTCAAGCATTCTCGTCTGGAGGGGAACGCTTACCACCATGCCGCTGTAATAGTCGCAGACCATGGGATTGAACATGGGAGTGTAGGTGAGTCCCGAAACAGCCTTCATCTCCGGCAGGTGCTTGTGCTGCTGAGAGAGTGCGTACTGACGGGGGCTGTTGAACTCATAGGGCTTATCCTTGCCCTCATATACTGCGATAGCCTTCTTGCCTGCTCCGCTGTAGCCCGATGTGGCATAGGCGAATACGGGAAAGTCCGCAGGAATGATACCGTTGTTTACCAGCGGATATACTATTGAAGCAAAGCCGCTTGCATAGCAGCCGGGAACAGCTACTCTGTTGGAGGTCTCTATCTTTGCCCTGTGTGCGGGAGAGAGCTCCGGGAAGCCGTAAGCCCAGTCGGGATTTGTGCGGTGAGCCGTAGAGGCGTCGATGATACGGACATGATCGTTGTCCTTGTCGATGAAGGACACAGCCTCTATGGAAGCGGCATCAGGCAGACAGAGGAAAACATAGTCTGCGCTGTTTATAAGTCTTGCGCGCTCGGCAGGGTCCTTTCTCAGCTCCTCGCTGATCTTCATGATCTCAACGTCGTTTCTTCCCTTGAAACGCTCCTGTATCTTGAGACCTGTGGTACCTTCCTGACCGTCTATATATACTTTAACTGACATTGTATTTTCCTCCGTTTTCATGTCTTTCATAGTGGGCATCTTCACCTGCGAAGTGCCTGTTGTATCCGGGGCTCTGCCCCGAACCCTGCAAGGGCTGTCAGCCCTTGACCTGACCAAAGGGGTAGTGACCCCTTTGGAATCCTTTTCATATGCTCAACCGTCTTCTAAGGGCTAAAGGCTAATGGCTAAAAGCTCACTTCCTGCGCTTGCTGACCTTTCTCTCATACTTCGCCTGCTTGGGGTCCTTGGTGTCGGACTTGTCCTCTATCATTGAATGCCATACGCTTATGCTCAGCGTGATTATTACTATGAGACCGAACCAGAACAAGTGGGCGCTGGGTATCACTGCCACCCAGAGTCCCATTACCAGTTCGCCCAGTCCCCATATAACGCCCATGAGGATAGCGAGACCGATAGTAAAGGTGATGTCCTTTTTCTTCATATCAGAGACCCAGTGCCTTCTCCGCCAGAGCTATCTGCTCCTTTACAGCGTCGGGAGAGGGACCACCCTCTGACTTGCGCTCGCGGACGCAGGTATCAAGGCTGATAGCCTCATAAACGTCCTCGGTAAAGAGGTCTGTCATAGCCTGATAGTCCTCAAGGGGAAGGGTCTCAAGAGTGAGCCCCTTCTCGATGCACTGTGCAACGAGGGTACCTGTTATCTTGTAAGCGTCACGGAAGGGCATACCCTTCTTTACCAGGTAATCTGCGCAGTCCGTAGCGTTTATGAAGCCCTTTGCGGCAGCGTGTCTCATGTTGTCCTTGAGTACGCGCATAGTTGCCAGCATGGGAGTGAATGTCTTAACGCAGAGCTTTACGTTGTCAACGGCGTCGAATATAGCCTCCTTGTCCTCCTGCATATCCTTGTTGTATGCAAGGGGAAGTCCCTTCATCATGGTAAGGAGGGTCATGAGGTCGCCGTTCACTCTGCCTGTCTTTCCGCGGATAAGCTCCGTAACATCAGGGTTCTTCTTCTGGGGCATGATGGAGGAGCCTGTTGCAAAGGCGTCGTCAAGCTCCACGAACTTGAACTCCCATGAACACCAGAGGATTATTTCCTCGGAAAAACGTGAGAGATGTGTCATGAGCAGTGACAGAGCGCAGCCCAGCTCCACACAGTAGTCTCTGTCGGAAACGCCGTCAAGGCTGTTGGGCATGGGAGCCGTAAAGCCGAGAAGCTCCGAGGTCTGCTTTCTGTTGGTCTTATATGTAGTACCTGCAAGAGCTCCGCTGCCAAGGGGGCAGTAATTCATTCTCTTTGCGGTATCCTGAAGTCTTTCCATATCGCGGAGGAGCATCCACACATACGCCATAAGGTGATGAGCAAGGGTTATGGGCTGTGCGCGCTGGAGGTGGGTATATCCGGGCATTATGGTCTCGGTGTGGCCCTTAGCCATATTCACCAGAGTAACAGCAAGCTCCTTCACCATAGCGTATATCTCGTCTATCTCATCGCGGAGGTAGAGTCTCAGGTCAACTGCCACCTGATCGTTTCTTGAACGTGAGGTGTGGAGCCTCTTTCCAACGTCACCGAGACGCTTTGTAAGCTCCGCCTCAACGAACATATGGATATCCTCGGCATTGGGGTCAAGCTCCAGCTTGCCGCTGTCGATGTCTGCAAGGATACCCTTGAGACCCTCGATGATAGTGAGGCTGTCCTCCTTGGTGATAATGCCGCAGTCTCCCAGCATTGTTGCGTGGGCTATACTGCCCTGTATATCGTGACGGTACATACGTCCGTCAAAGGCTATTGAAGAATTGAAAGCATTGACACCTGCGTCTACCTGCTTTGAAAATCTTCCTGCCCACATCATATCTGCCATAGTTTTACTCCTTTATGTATCTATTCTCACGATATCTGCGAGAGAAATGTTTCTGTATGTAAGGTCATCTCTTACAGTGAATCCGACCTTTTCCCAGAATGCGTTGCCGTTCTCATTTCTTGAAAATACCACCAGTGCGACCTTGTTTATACCGAGCGACTTCAGCGCATTCAATGCCTTGTCAACAAGCTCGGAGCCTATCCCACGGCGTCTGTAGTCAGGGTTTACAGCCGTATGATAGATGTAGCCTCTTCTTCCGTCATTGCCGGCAATGATAACTCCGGCTATGCTGCCGTCTTCCTCTGCAACGAAACAGGTCTCCGGATTTCTTGCGAGGTACTTCTCTATACCCTCTCTTGAATCGTCAAGATTGTTCAGTCCCATTCCGGCACAGGAAAGCCACAGTGCGTAGACCTTATCATAGTCATCGATGGTCATGACCCTTACGTTCACCATGTTATCCCCGCCCTTTTCAATTCATAATTCATAATGCTCAATTCATAATTATTCATTCAGCAATGCTTTAATTATGCATTATGCATTATGAATTATGCATTCTATTAAATCGTAACAGGCAGGAGAAGGCTCCCCTGCCTGAAACTGATATATACTTATATTGCGGCTGAAAGAGAATTACTTGTTGTTTCTCTTCTTGTCCAGCTGAGCCCTTACCTTGATCGGGAGACCGAAGAGGTTGATGAAGCCTGCTGCGTCAGCCTGATTGTAAACCTCGTCCTCATCGAATGTGGCAACTTCCTCATCGTAGAGAGTATAGGGTGAAGTAACGCCTGCATTGATGATGTTGCCCTTGTAGAGCTTGAGCTTGACGTCGCCGGTAACTCTCTCCTGAGTCTTGTCAACGAAAGCTGTGAGAGCTTCACGGAGAGGTGTGTACCACTGACCGTTGTAAACGATGTCAGCGAACTTGATTCCGAGATACTGCTTTATTCTTGCAGTCTCCTTGTCGAGAGTGATGGTCTCGAGAACTTCGTGTGCATGGTAAAGGATAGCACCGCCGGGAGTCTCGTAAACGCCTCTTGACTTCATACCAACGAGACGGTTCTCAACCAGGTCAGCAAGACCGATACCGTTCTCGCCGCCCAGCTTGTTGAGAGCGGATACCATCTCAACGCCGTTGAGCTTCTTGCCGTCCAGCATTGTGGGAACGCCCTTCTCGAAGTGGAGAGTGATGTATGTGGGCTTGTCGGGAGCATCGATAGGTGAAACGCCCATTTCGAGGAAGCCCTTCTTCTCGTACTGAGGCTCGTTTGCAGGATCCTCAAGGTCGAGACCCTCGTGTGAGAGGTGCCAGATGTTCTTGTCCTTGGAGTAGTTTGTCTCTCTGTTTATCTTCAGAGGAATGTTGTGAGCCTCTGCGTAGTCGATCTCCTCGTCACGGCTCTTGATGTCCCATTCTCTCCAGGGAGCGATGATAGCCATTTCGGGAGCGAAAGCCTTGATAGCAAGCTCAAATCTTACCTGATCGTTGCCCTTTCCTGTGCAGCCGTGGCAGATAGCGTCAGCGCCCTCAGCCAGAGCGATCTCAGCGATTCTCTTAGCGATGATGGGACGAGCGAATGATGTACCCAGCATATATCTGTTCTCATAGATAGCGCCAGCCTGAACTGTGGGGTAAACATAGTCCTGGATGAACTCCTCCTTGAGGTCTGCGATGATGAGCTTGGAAGCGCCTGTCTTGATAGCCTTCTCCTCGAGACCGTCAAGCTCTGTGCCCTGTCCTACGTCGCCTGAAACAGCGATAACTTCACAGTTGTTGTAGTTTTCCTTGAGCCACGGAATGATGATAGATGTATCAAGACCGCCGGAATATGCGAGAACTACCTTTTTGATGTCCTTCTTATTAGCCATTGTTATTACCTCCTGGATATTGAGCGCCGTATCCACAGCGCGTATTTGCGATATAACTCTATTATACAACATATGAAAATAATGTCAAGAGTATTTGCATAAATATTCATTTTAGCAATAAATATTCACGTTTATACGAATATTATTCATTTGTAAGCCGCAGGCGATCAGGTAGTACCAATTTTCGATCTCATTAATCTCAGAGTGAAAAAGCTTTGTTAAATCAAGTGGTGTTTTGTATGAAATTCCGATTTTTCGTAAGAACCGGTGATTTAACTTGATATTTTTATTCTTTACGATTATAATTATGTTGTATATAACTCTGCAAAGCGCTAAAGATTATAGAGATAAACGGCAGAGTATTCCCTATTTTTAAGTATGGAGGTCTATATTATGGCTGAAAAGAACGGAACGAAGATAACTATACTCGGCGCAGGCAATGTAGGCGCATCTGTGGCTTACACATTCGCTGTTGCAGGTACCTGCTCCGACATTGTACTCGTTGACATAAACAAGGCAAAGGCAAAGGGCGAGGCTATGGATATCCGCCAGGGCGTATCCTTCGGCGAGAACGTTGAGGTATTCGACGGCGGCTATGAGGACGCCAAGGACTCAGACATCGTAGTTGTTACCCTCGGTCTTGCAAGAAAGCCCGGTCAGACACGTCTTGACCTTGCTCAGACCAATGTCAATATCATCAAGGAAGTTATGCCCCAGGTGGCTAAGTACGCTCCCGACGCTATATATGTAGTTGTCAGCAACCCTGTTGATATCCTTACATACACCATACTCAAGTGCACGGACTTAAAGCCCAATCAGGTAATCGGTTCGGGTACAGCCCTCGACACTTCACGTCTCCGCTCCATCATCGCCGATCATGTGGGACTCTCTCCCAACAGCATCCACGCTTACGTTTTCGGCGAGCACGGCGACTCCTCATTCATTCCCTGGTCAATCATGAACATCGCAGGCGTTCCTGTTGATGAGTACTGCGCTGATCAGGATCACGCAGACCTTGACGAGGACGAGATCATTGATGAGGTCCGCAAGGCAGGCGCTGAGGTCATCAAGAGAAAGGGCGCTACATTCTACGCTATCGCAATGAGCGTAAACAAGATCTGTGACACTGTTCTCCGTGACTCAAAGAACATCATCACAGTTTCAACTATGATAAATGACAGATACGGCATCAGCGATGTATGCCTCAGCCTTCCCTGCGTTATCGGAAGCAACGGCATCGAGAGAGAGGTCTCTCCCAAGCTGACAGACGCAGAGATAGAGAAGCTTCAGGCAAGTGCAAAGGCACTGAGAAGCGTTATCGACCAGCTTGAGTTCTGATCGCCGTCCCCTATATGCAAATCATCGGCGGAGGGCTTCTGTTCTCCGCCTTAAAACTGTAATAACGAAAGGAATATCAATATGAATTACACAGAAGAATCACTTAAAAAGCACTATGAATGGCAGGGCAAGATCGAAGTTATCTGCCGCGCTCCCCTTGAGACAAGAGATGACCTCTCACTGGCTTACACTCCCGGTGTTGCACAGCCCTGTCTTGAGATACAGAAGGACGTTGACAAGAGCTATGAGCTCACACGCCGTTCAAACCTTGTAGCAGTAGTTACCGACGGTACCGCTGTTCTCGGTCTCGGTGACATCGGTCCCGAGGCAGGTATGCCCGTTATGGAGGGCAAGTGCGCTCTGTTCAAGGCATTCGGCGACGTTGACGCAGTTCCCCTGTGTGTACGCTCAAAGGAAGTTGACGACATCGTTAATACTGTCCGTCTCCTTGCCGGCTCATTCGGCGGCGTGAACCTGGAGGACATCTCCGCTCCCCGCTGCTTCGAGATAGAGAAGAAGCTGAAGGAGTGCTGTGATATCCCGATATTCCACGATGACCAGCACGGTACAGCAGTAGTTACTCTCGCAGCTATGCTCAACGCCCTCAAGGTAGTAGGCAAGAAGCTGGACGAGATAAGAGTCGTTACCAGCGGCGCAGGTGCAGCAGGTATCGCTATCATCAAGCTCCTCATCTCCATGGGCCTCAAGGACGTTGTTCTCTGCGACAGAAACGGCGCTATCTACAAGGGCAGACCCCAGGGCATGAACCCCATGAAGGACGAAATGGCTGAGATAACCAACCAGCAGATGAGAAAGGGCAGCCTTGAAGAAGTCATCAAGGGCGCAGATGTATTCATCGGCGTTTCAGCTCCCGGCTGTGTGACTCCCGAAATGGTAAAGAGCATGGCTCCCAACCCCATACTCTTCCCCATGGCTAACCCCACTCCCGAGATAATGCCCGAGGAGGCAAAGGCAGCAGGTGCAGCAGTAGTTGGCACAGGCAGAAGCGACTTCCCCAACCAGATAAACAACGTTCTGGCATTCCCCGGAATTTTCCGCGGAGCTCTTGACGTCCGCGCAAGCGATATAAACGACGCTATGAAGATAGCTGCTGCAAAGGCTATCGCTTCATTCGTAACAGATGACAAGCTCAGCGCAGATTATATTATCCCCAGCGCACTGGACAAGTCCGTAGCACAGGCAGTTGCAAAGGCTGTTGCACAGGCTGCAAAGGACACAGGCGTAGCAAGAATATAAGCGGCGAGGCGGGGAGCCCCCGCGGGCTGTTTCGCGGCGAAGTTTCAGCGAAGCGCAGCTCTTTCCACGCGCCACAGCTATCACAGGACACAGGTCATAGTCATGGTGAGCCCCGCGGGCTTGTTCGCGTTATAATATTGTCGCACGGGAACTTTTTCGCCGCGTCCCTTGCTATTATAGTGCTTTTATGTTATAATTGAGCCGTGGGGCGCCTTGCTCCGCGGCTTTTGTTTAATGATATAGGTAAAAGGAAAAAAAATGAGTGAGATAATCTTTGAATCGCGCTCCCCTATCTGCGACATTGACGCAGTTATCGAAGCAGACAACAACACATACTATATGTACCTTATGACAGCCCCCGAGACGGGAGTGAAGCTGCTGAAGTCGCTGTGGGTGTGCAACCGCCGCCCCGCTCCCGAGGTATTCGACCCTCAGTGCATGAAGGACGGAAAGGCTCCCATGCTGGCAAAGGAGAACCTGGCTCCCATACACCCTGCGGCTGGCATAACCCTCAATCCTGCAAAGCTTTCCTGTTACTGGTATGAGAGCGGCGACGCAGCAGCCATTTTCTACGGAGACAAGCTGCTCTGCGCTATCCCTCCCTATGCAGGTCTCCATGACTTCCCGGGATTTTCCGTATTTGCAAAGGGTCAGACCCGCTATGCCTGGGGAATGCCCGAAAAGCCCGACTTTGCAGAGCGTGCAAAGGGACTGAAGACCTTCTGGGATAATATCACTGCCGACGACTCATGGCCGGAGATACAGGAGGAATGCCTGAGAGTCATTGAGGAATTCTACGGCAGTCAGCACGAGAAGTATTATGCCATAGACGGCGGAGATTTCCCGCCCAAGGCTCTTGCACAGGGCAGAAGAGACGGAGTTGTCTACGGTATCACCTTAGGTGTCAGCCAGTTCGCTATGCCCCGTTCGGAAATGGTCTTCGGCAGCCACTACAACGACTGCAACCGCATAGAGCTGGGATTTGCGGCACAGGAGCGCCATGAGCCCCTGACACAGATGATGTTCTCGGTAATGTCAGATGTTGCCAATATGCCCTGGAACGAGCTGAACTTCCTCTGGCACGGTCATACATTTGATTTCCCCAATATAAAGGGCTTTTCACAGATAGTCCTGATAAATCCCGTTTACATAGAGGGCATGGAGTGCCCGAAGTGGAGAAAATTCATCGGAAACCGTGTGAACCTGCTGTGGCTGGTGCCCATAACCGCTCAGGAATTCGCAGCTCTCGGCGAGATGGGCATTGCTGAGCTTCTGAAGAAGTGCCCCGACCCTCAGCACCTTCACATTTTCGACGGCAGACCGAAATTCAGCCTCTGACCGTCCGACATCGCATAAAACCAACACTTTTTTCAAGGAGAATAACATGGAAGACCGCGAATATATATTTGAATCAAGCTCCCCTATCTGCCACATCGACGCTCTGATAGCACAGGAGAGGAACGCATACTATCTCTACTTTTTCTGCTCACCCGAGTACGGCGCAAAAGTGCTGAATAAGCTCTGGATATGCAACAGACACGGTACTCCCCCGGAAATGGACCTGAGATGCCTTGACAGGGGCGAGGGTCCCGTGCTGGGCAGGGAAAATGTCTCGGAGCTCCAGCCCAAAGAGGGCATGACCCTTGACCCCGACAAGCTCAGCTGTGTGTGGTTCGACACGGGAGACGCCTGCGCCATCTATCACGATAACAAGCTTATATGCGTAATACCGCCTATAGCAGGACTTTACGACTTCCCCGGCTTCTCCGTATTCGCAAAGGGTCAGACCCGCTACGCCTGGGGTATGCCCGAAGGTCCCGACCTTGAAAACCGCATAAAGACCTGCAAGTCCTTCTGGGAGATAATCCCCGGGGAGGAGACCTGGCAGAAGCTTGAACAGGACTACCTGGCTATAACTGACAGCTTCTTCGGCGCTCCCCACACCTCCGCAAAGCCCATAGGCACAGAGAGATTTCCTCACAGGACCCTGGTACAGGGCAGGAAGGCAAACATGGTGTTCAATATCACCATCGGAGTCAGCCAGTACGCAATGCCCGGAGCGGCACAGGCTTTCGGCAACAACTGCGCCGACCAGAGCCGCATAGAGCTGGCATTTGCGACCATCGACAAGCATGAAGCTATCCTTGAGCTCATGGGCATGGTGATGAAGGACGTGGGAGATATGCCCTGGGACGAGCGCAGCTTCCTCTGGCACGGTCACACCTTTGATTTCCCGAATATCCGCGGATTTGCCGCAATGCTGTTCATCAATCCCATATACGTCGAGGGACTGGAGGAGCCTAAGTGGCGCAGCTTCGCAGGAGGCAGGGTAAACACCCTATGGATGGTGCCCATAAACGAAGCAGAGCTGAGTTTCCTCCGCCAGCACGGTATCGAGGAGCTTATAAAGCAGTGTCCCGCACCCAAGCTTATGCACATTTTCTCGGGAATGCCCCAATTCCTCCCTCATACCTTCTCCCCTAATTTTACACGCATAAACTAAAAGCAGGTGAATAAAATGAGTCTGAACGATACCCCTTCCTCGGAGAGAGTCCACATAGGCTTCTTCGGAAGGAGAAATGCAGGAAAATCCAGCGTGGTCAACGCTGTTACGGGCCAGGAGCTGTCCGTGGTGTCCGATGTGAAGGGCACCACCACAGACCCCGTCACCAAGGCGATGGAGCTGCTCCCATTAGGTCCCGTAGTCATAATAGATACTCCCGGATTTGACGACGAGGGAGACCTGGGCGAGCTGAGAGTCCGCAGAACAAAGCAGATACTCAACCGCACAGACCTTGCGGTGCTCATTGTTGACGGCACCGTGGGACTCACCGACACCGAGCGTCAGCTCATCGGCATATTCAAAGAAAAGGATATACCCTGGCTGACGGTGTACAACAAGTCCGACATTGCACAGAAGCGTGTCTGTCAGGACAACGAATTTGAAGTCAGCGCCCTTACAGGCGAGAATATCTACGAGCTGAAAGAGCGTATCGCCGCCCTTGCGAAGCTGCCCTCTGCTGAGAGGCGCATAGTGGGCGACCTGCTCAGTCCCTGCGATATGGTGGTGCTGGTAACTCCCATAGACGCAGCCGCTCCCAAGGGAAGAATGATACTCCCTCAGGTGCAGACCCTCCGCGACGTGCTGGACGCCGACGCAATGGCTGTTTTCACCAAGGAGCACCAGCTGGCGGAGACACTGGAAAAGCTTTCCGCGCCGCCGAAAATGGTCATAACCGACAGCCAGGCATTCGCCATGGTAAGCAGGATAGTCCCCGAGGACGTGCCCCTGACCTCGTTCTCCATACTCATGGCGCGGTACAAGGGCTTCCTTGAGACCGCCGTAAAGGGCGCAGCTGCCATAAAATCCCTTGAGGACGGAGCGAAGGTGCTCATATCCGAGGGCTGCACCCACCACCGCCAGTGCGGCGACATCGGCAGTGTGAAGCTGCCTGCCCTGCTGAAAAAGTACACGGGAAAGGACATAGAGATAGCCCTCAGCTCCGGACGGGAGTTCCCCGAGGACCTGTCCCCCTACAGCCTTGTGATACACTGCGGAGGCTGTATGCTGAACGAAAGGGAGATGACCTACCGCCGCAAGACCGCCGAAGACCAGAAGGTCCCCTTCACCAACTACGGCATCGCCATAGCCATGATGAACGGCATACTCAGGCGCAGTCTGGGCGTGTTCCCCGACCTTGCAAAGGAGATAGAATGAAAGCGCGGCTGCCCTATATCGCAGGATTTCTCCTGCTTTTGGGAGTTGAGGTCTGTATCGGAGTTTTCCGCTTCAACCACTTTATCCGCTCCTACATAGGCGACGTCATAGTTGTATGGGTAATATACTGCCTGCTGCGGAGCTTTGTGCCGAAGCGGTTCAACTCTTATGCTGTGGCTGTGGGGATACTGGTATTCTCATTTGCGGTGGAGTTTCTCCAGAAGGCGCATATCGCCGATATTCTCGGCGTCGAGAACCCGTTTCTCCGCACACTCATCGGCACCAGCTATGCTGTGGAGGATCTGTGGAGCTACGCGGTGGGAACTCTCATAACCATAGCGGAGATATTCATCTTCCGCAGACTTGCAGCAAGTGACGAAAGGAAGGCTTGATATGGGATTTTTGCAGTATTTTGACATACTCATTGCCATAGGTATCATCGTTCTGGCACTGTACCTGCTAAAAAAGCACCACGACAGAACTAAAAAAAGAGAGGAATTTGAAAGCACCGCAAAATACCTTGTCTTTCCCTCCTCTGATTACCGCGAATACAGGAAATGGAGAGCAAATAACCGCACCATAACATTTCTGGTCACGCCCTTCCTGATAGCGATAATCTACATAGTTCTCCGGCTTAACGGCACTATCGGCAACCCGTTCCTGTAAAAGGAATATCAGACTCACAGAAAGGAACAGAAATGGCATACAAAAAGACTGACAAAAAAGAGGGGCGCCTCACTGCCATTGACGGCATGAAAGGAATAGGCGCCTGTATCATAGCATTTTTCTGGCACTATCAGCACTTCAAGCCGCAGAACGGCTCGCCCTTTTTCTCGGTATTCCCCGTCTCCTACAAGAACGGCTACCTCATGGTGGAGCTGTTCTTCATGCTTTCGGGCTTCGGAATGATGATGGGCTACTCGGAACGAGTCACGGGACACCTTATAAGCTTCCGCGAATTCATAGTAAAACGGCTTAAAAAGGTGTATCCGCCCTTCCTATTCTTCACGGCGGCGACCATAGTGCTGGAGCTTATATACCGTCATCGCTGCGGCGATACCTTTGTATACAAGAATTTCGACCTTCAGCATCTTTTCCAGAACCTGCTGCTCATGCAGGACGGAGTTTTCGGCACAGACTGGTCCTTTGACGCACCCTCATGGTGCATAAGCATATGTATGCTGTGCTATCTGCTGTTCTACCTGATACTTTATCACGCCAAAAATGAGCACCGCGCCTGCTATGTCTTCTTCGGCACCTTTCTCATAGGCATGGCGATGATACTCTCAAAGAAGGAGCTTCCCCTGTGGAACAGCCTTGTGGGCAGAGGTATCGCCTGCTTCTCCGTGGGAGCCATACTCTTTGAGGTCTACAAAAGCCGCGATAAATTCAGATCACAGCGGCTTGGCTATGTCTGTCTCATTATAGCAGTGCTGTCCTATCTTGCGGCAAGGCTGAGACCCGAATTCACAGGCGATGTCACCACAGCCTTTATCATCGGTACAGCCCCTTCGCTGATACTTGCGGTGCTGCTCATACCGTGGCTCCGCGCTATACTTGGCTTCCGCCCCCTTGCAATACTGGGAGAGCTCTCCATCGTGATATACCTTGTGCACTTCCCCGTGCAGTGCGCCATAGCGGTGCTGAACGAGTATATGTCACTGGAGCTTGACTTCTCAACCAAGGCAGTATGGCTCATCTACGCAGCGGCAGTTCTCATTGCAGCAATAGTTTACAGATACCTTGTCTCCTCCCCTGCGGAAAAGCTCATATGCGGCTTCTTCGCAAAGAAAAAGGCCGCAGACAGCAAAAAAGCGGCATAAGCCAAAACGCTCCCCTAAGCATATAATGAAAAGAAGCTGTATAAACTCAGCCTCAAAGGCAATAATAAGAACATCAGCTGAAATTCATAATATATCGGGAGAATAGATATGCCAGTCAGAAGAGGAGAAATATATTACGCCGACCTGAGCCCTGTAGTAGGCTCGGAACAGGGCGGTATAAGACCTGTACTTATAGTCCAGAACGATGTGGGCAACAGGCACAGTCCCACGGTCATCGCGGCTGCAATAACCAGTCAGCGCGACAAGAACCGTCTGCCCACACATATAGAGGTGCAGGCGGATAAATGCGGTCTCGCCAAGGACAGCATAGTGCTGCTGGAGCAGATACGCACCATCGACAAGAAGCGGCTCAAGGACAAAATGGGCGAGCTGGACCTTAACTCCATGAACAAGGTTGACACTGCCCTGTCCATAAGCTTCGGACTTGAAATATGATGAAAAACCGGGATCCTGCTTTGCAAGGTCCCGGTTTAGTTTATAGCTGAGAGTTCAGAGTTGAAAGCTGCGGCAACGATATTTAAATACGAGCAAAGCGAACACATTAACTCTCCACTCTCAGCTTTCAACTCTCAACTGAATCAATTCAGATGATCCCGCAGATAACAGGCACGGCAACACTGAAGCCCAGTGCGGTCAGGAGCTGCATCATATCAGGAGCCACTGTGCTGAACACCACCTGAAGCTGGGGCACCATGACGGCTGCCGCAAGGACTGCCGCAGACAGTGCCGCAGCTCCCACAAGCTTCATATTGCCGAAGGGATTGAGCCTGAACAGCGACCGCTTCTCGGAGCGGCACTCGAAAACGTGTATCAGCTGGGACACTACAAGGGTGATGAGTGCGGCGGTGCGGCAGGCTTCAATGGAGCCGCCCATGCGCATGACCGTACCGAAGCTTCCAAGTGTAGAAAGTCCGATGAGAATACCGCGGAACACTATCCGCCTCATAAGTCCCCCCGAGAAAAAGCCCTCGTCAGAGCGCCGCGGCGGTCGGGACATTATGTCCTTCTCGGGAGGCTCCATGCCAAGAGCCACCGCAGGGAGCCCGTCGGTGACAAGGTTCACCAGCAGTATCTGAACGGGCAGCAGCACCACGGGCATTCCCATGAGCAGCCCCAGAAACATGGTCAGCACCTCACCGATATTGCAGGAGAGCAGGTACCGCACGAACTTCCGTATATTGGCATAAACGCAGCGTCCCTGCTCCACGGCGTTCACCAGTGTGGCAAGGTTGTCGTCCATGAGTATGACGTCAGCCGCCTGCTTGGTTACGTCGGTGCCCGTAACTCCCATAGCCACGCCCACATCGGCTTCCTTGACCGCAGGAGCGTCATTCACGCCGTCCCCCGTCATGGTGACTATCTCACCGCGGCGGCGGAAGCTGCGGACTATGCGGAGCTTATGCACGGGCTCAACCCTGGCGAACACCGTATATTCGCTGATACAGCGATCCAGCTCCTCATCGGAGAGACCGTCCAGCTCCGCTCCCGTCATAGCCTTGCCGCCTCTGAGCAGTCCTGCCTTTTTAGCAACTGCCACGGCGGTATTTTTATGGTCTCCCGTTATCATCACAGTCTTTACGGAAGCCGCACTGCACTTGCGGATAGCGGCCTTTGCCTCCTCACGGGGAGGGTCGGTCATGCCTGCAAAGCCGAGGAATACAAGGTCACGGCGCTGAGGCACAAGCTCCTCGGAGGTGCAGACCGCAAGGGCAAGGACTCTCAGTGCACACTGCGACATCTCCTCCGCCCTTTCCGCAAGGCTCCTCCTCACTGCGGCAGTCATGGGCACAGCCTTTCCGCTGCTATCCAGATACATTGAGCACCTCGGCAGGATAACCTCCTCCGCGCCCTTGAAGTAGATACGCTTTTCGCTTCCGCAGGCAACGTGTACCGCCATGAAGCGGATCTCGCTGTCAAAGGGGAACTCCCCTATACTGCGGTATCCTGCGGAAAGGGACTGCTTCGTGATACCAGCCTTTGCCGCCGCGATGAGGAGAGCCGCCTCGGTGGGGTCTCCCGTTACGCTCCACTCTCCCTTGCCTGCAAGAGTACCTCTGTTGCGGCTTTTTGGGACCTCCTGAGCGCTTATCTCCGCGGTGGAGCACAGGACTCCGCAGCGCAGAGCCCCCGACAGCGCCTTTTCCGTCACGGGATTTACTGCGATCTCGCCCTTGGTGACGGCTCCGCTGACCCGATAGCCCATTCCGCTGAAAAGGTAGGTATCCTCAGCCGTGGAAAGCTCCGTGACGGTCATGCGGTTTTCGGTGATGGTGCCCGTCTTGTCGGAGCAGATCACCGAGGTGCAGCCCAGAGTCTCAACGCTGTGAAGCTTGTTCACAAGAGCCTTCTGCTTCAGCATACGGCTAACTGCAAGCGCAAGGGCGATAGTCACCGTTGCAGGCAGTCCCTCGGGGATAGCGGCAATGGCTATGGTTATGCCTGTCATGAGCATATCGAAGACATTCTCGCCCCGAAGCACACCTGCTCCGAAGACAGCAACACAGACCACAAGGCAGATAATGGCGACCACCTTCCCCAGCTCCCCGAGACGCTTCTGTAAGGGAGTGGGCTCCTTGTCGATGTCGCGGAGCATTTCCGAGATCCTGCCCATCTGGGTAGCCATACCCGTTGCGATCACCCTCGCGCGGCAGGTGCCCTTGGTGGCGGAGGCTCCGCAGTAGACGATATTGCTCTTATTGAGGGAGTTGTCGGTGTCGTTCTCATCTCCCGCTGACTTTCCCACCGCCACGGACTCACCCGTGAGGAGAGCCTCGTCGGTAAAGAAGCCTGCCGCCTTCAATACAGCGCAGTCCGCAGGTATACGGTCACCTGCCTCAAGCTCGATAACGTCCCCCGTCACAAGCTGCGAGGCGTCTATCTCTTTAAGCTTCCCGTCCCTCCAGCACTTTGCGGTAGGCGAGGTCATGGAGCGCAGGGCTTCCAGAGTGTGCTCCGTCCGGTACTCCTGCACGAAGCCCAGTATGGCGTTGAGAAAAACGATGAGGATTATAGTCACCGCGTCGGACAGTTCCCCAAGCAGCACCGACACCACCGTAGCTCCCAGAAGTATCATCACCATAACGTCCCTGAACTGTCCCAGGAATATCCTCATGGGACCCGTTCTCCTGCTCTCCCCGAGAGTATTCTCACCCTGTGCTTTCAGTCTTTCGGCAGCTTCCTTTTCAGTAAGACCCATATTTTCACCCTTTCGCAAGCTTTGTCCTTAAAGGATATGCCTGCCCCTGCGGAATTATTCTATGAGCGGGGAGCCCCCGCTGGCTTTTTCGCGGCAGAGTTCTTATGCATGGCAGTTTTTTCGCCGCGTTTCTTGCTATTTCTTCACTAATGTGCTATAAGCGGGGAGCCCCCGCTGCCCTTTTCGCGGCAGAGTTCTTATGCACGGCAGTTTTTTCGCCGCGCTTCTTGCTATTTCTTCACTAATGTGCTATAAGCGGGGAGCCCCCGCTGGCTTTTTCGCGGCAGAGTTCTTATGCACGGCAGTTTTTTTCGCCGCGTTTCTTGCTATTTCATGTCTGATGTGCTATAATTAATCATATTTTATCGGCTATGCAGCTGCACCGTACTTTATCAGAAAAGGAAGGGATCCGGAAAAATGGAAAACATCGTCAGCTTAAAGGATATTATCGTGGAGTTCGAGGAGGGCGAGCGTATCCTCAAAAACATCAGTCTCGACATCAAGGATAAGGAGTTCGTTACCTTTCTCGGGCCCTCGGGCTGCGGAAAGACCACCACTCTCCGCATAATCGCAGGCTTTCTTGAGCCCACCAGCGGAGACGTATTCTTCGACGGCAAGCGCATAAACGGAGTTCCGCCCCACAAGCGCAACGTCAACACCGTATTCCAGCGCTATGCCCTTTTCCCCCACCTCAACGTCTATGAAAACATCGCTTTCGGTCTCCGCGTGAAGAATACTCCCGAAAAGGAGATAGTCAAGCGCGTAGGCGAAATGCTTGAGCTGGTGAACCTCATGGGCTTTGAGAAGCGCTCCATAAACCGTCTTTCCGGCGGTCAGCAGCAGCGTGTCGCCATTGCCCGCGCTCTGGTGAACCACCCCAAGGTGCTCCTCCTTGACGAGCCTCTGGGCGCTCTTGACCTGAAGCTGAGAAAGGAAATGCAGATAGAGCTCCGCCGCATTCAGCAGGAGCTGGAGCTGACCTTCGTCTATGTTACCCACGACCAGGAGGAAGCCCTCACCATGAGCGACAGCATAGTTGTCATGAACAACGGCTATATCCAGCAGATAGGCTCCCCTACGGACATATACAACGAGCCTGTCAACGCCTTCGTTGCCGACTTCATCGGCGAGAGCAACATCGTCAACGGCTGTATGCCCGAGGACTGCGTGGTAGAGTTCACGGGACGCCGCTTTGAGTGCGTGGACAAGGGCTTTGACCCCAACGAGACCGTTGACGTCGTTATCCGTCCCGAGGACGTAAAGGTGATACCTGCGGAAAAAGCCAAGCTGACGGGCATAGTTGAGTCCGTGGTATTCAAGGGCGTTCACTACGAAATGATAGTTGACGGCGTTGACCACAAGTGGGTGATACACTCCACAAAGGCTGAGCCTGTGGGACAGATGATAGGCATGACCTTCGCCCCCTTCGATATACATATCATGAAGAAAACGGAGGAAAGTGCAGAATGAAGCTGAAATATTTCTCCGCCCCCTATCTGGTGTGGATGGTCATATTCATACTTGTACCCCTGCTGATGATAGGATTTTTCGCCCTTACCGACGACAACGGATTTACGCTGAAATACATCTCCGACGTGGGACAGTACGCAAACATCTTCGTCCGCTCAATATGGCTTTCTCTTATCGCCACGGCTATCTGCCTTGTGGTGGCATATCCCGTTTCATTCATACTCTCCCGTATGGAGAAGCACAAGCAGGGCACCATGCTCATGATAGTAATGCTGCCCATGTGGATGAACTTCCTCCTGCGAACCTACGCATGGATGACTCTCCTCGGCAACAACGGAATCATCAATCATCTTCTGGGACTTGCGGGACTGGGTCCCTACAAGCTCATAAACACCTCGGGAGCGGTAGTCCTGGGCATGGTCTACAACTACCTGCCCTTTATGATACTGCCGCTGTACTCGGTAATGGTGAAGATAGACCAGTCACTGTTTGAAGCGGCTTCCGACCTGGGGTGCAGCTCGGGACAGACCCTTTTCCGCGTGATAATCCCCCTGAGCGTTCCCGGTATCACCTCCGGCGTCACCATGGTATTCGTACCTGCCATTTCCACGTTCATTATTTCCCGTATGCTGGGCGGCGGCTCGAACCTCCTCATCGGTGACCTCATCGAGATGCAGTTCCTGGGAAACGCCTACAACCCACACCTTGGCGCAGCTATCTCGCTGGTGCTCATGGTGATAATCCTCGTTATCATGACCGTCATGAATCAGTTCGATCCCGACGATCAGGTACTTATGTAAGGAGGCGGCACTATGAAAAAACTGGGAAAACTCTATCTGGTACTGGTGCTGCTGTTCCTGTATGTGCCCATATTCGTGCTCATCGTGTTCTCCTTCAACGAAACCAAGAGCAGAAGCGTTTTCAGCGGCTTTACGCTGGACTGGTACAAGCGCCTGTTCCACAACAGGATAATCATTTCCTCACTGATAAACACCATCATAATCGCCTCCATCGCCAGCGTGGTCTCAACAGTTCTGGGAACTCTGGCGGCTATCGGCATAAACAGCATGAGAAAGGTGCCCAAGGCTGTGGTAATGAACATCACCAATATGCCTATCATAAACCCCGAGATCGTAACGGGTGTTTCCCTCATGCTCCTGTTCGTATTCTTCGCCGCAAGAATGAATCTGGAATTCGGCTTCGTTACGCTGCTCATCGCTCATATAACCTTTGATGTGCCCTACGTCATACTCAATGTAATGCCCAAATTCAATCAGATGGACCCCCACCTCTATGAAGCCGCACAGGACCTGGGCTGCAGTCCTTTCAAGGCATTCCGCAAGGTCGTTCTCCCCGAGATAATGCCCGGCGTGGTAAGCGGCTTCCTCATGTCCTTCACCTACTCGCTGGACGACTTCGTGGTCAGCTACTTCACCACAGGCTCTACCTCACAGACCCTGCCCATAACCATATACTCCATGACCAGAAGAAAGGTATCCCCCGAGATAAACGCACTTTCCACCCTTATCTTCATTGCCGTTATCATAGTTCTCATAGTGAAGAACGCCATCGAGAACAGAGCGGCTAAGAAGAGCGGCGCAAAGGAGGACTGAACATGAAAAAGAAGGTATTTTCACTGCTTCTGGCTTCCCTTGTGGGCGTTTCGGCTCTCTGGAGCTGCGCCTCTGACACCGCCGAGGAGGAGGACGCCGGGGAGGAGAGCTCTGCTCAGACCCTCACTGTCTCCGACCCTGATTACTACACCCGTTTCAAGGGACAGAACCTTTCCATAAACGTCTATAACTGGGGAGAATATATCTCCACAGGCGCCGATGAGGGAACTCTCGACGTAAACGGCGAATTTGAAAAGCTGACGGGCATAAAGGTCAACTACACCAACTATGCCACCAACGAGGAGCTCTACGCCAAGCTCAAGGGCGGAGCGGCTTCCTATGACGTCATTATTCCCTCCGATTACATGATAAGCAAGATGATAAAGGAGGGCATGGTGCAGAAGCTGGACATGGACAATATCCCCAACTTCAGCTACATCATGGACAATTTCCGCAATCAGGCTTATGACCCCACAAATGAGTACTCCGTCCCCTATACCTGGGGAACCGTAGGTATCATCTACGATACCACCATGATAGACATACCCAAGGAGGATATAGACTGGGACCTGCTCTGGAACGAGGACTACGCCGACCAGATACTCATGTTCGACAATCCCCGTGACGCCTTCGCCATTGCGGAGATAATGCAGGGCTACTCCCTCAACACTGAGGACCCCGACGAGCTTGAGGACGCCGCCAACAAGCTGAAAAAGCAGAAGCGCATAGTCCAGGGCTACGTCATGGACGAGGTCTTCGACAAAATGGAGGCTGGCGACGCTCTTATCGCGCCATACTATGCAGGCGACGCCCTGACCATACTGGAGGGCAATGACTCCCTGGATTTCGTGGTGCCAAAAAGCGGTACCAACCTCTTTGTGGACGCCATGTGCATACCAACTGCCGCAAGACAGAAGGAAGCGGCTGAGATGTACATAAACTTCATGTGCGAGCCGGATATAGCCTTTGCAAATATCGACTATATCTGCTATTCAACTCCACATCAGGCGGCTTACGATATGCTGGACGACGATGTGAAGAACAGTCCCGTATCCTATCCCGACAGTCAGTTCATCGCCGACAAGACCACGGTCTTCGTAAACCTGTCCGATGAGGCAAACCTGAAAATGCAGACCCTGTGGACCGATATGAAGTCCGCCGAGGACGAGAACTCCAACCGCTGGATAGTTCCCGTGTTCCTCATATTCTGCGTCCTGCTCATGGTATTCGTCCTCGTAAGGCGCTATATAAAGAGCAAAAAGGACATATTTTGAGGGAGAGCGGTCTCTCCCCGTCAAGGTAGTGATAACCATTGTTTCTTAAAAACCTGATGTTCAGCCTGAATGCCACCGTCCCTGTATTCCTGATGATGGTGTTCGGCTGGTTCGTCCACAGGATAAAGCTTCTGGACGACAACGCAACATCGCAGATAAATAAATTCGTGTTCCGCACACTGCTCCCCGCCCTGCTTTTCATGGACCTGTCCACCGCGGACTTCCGCAGGGTGTGGGACGGTAAATTCGTCCTTTTCTGTATGTGCGCCACCCTCCTCAGCGTAGGCGCGGCAGTGGTCTATTCCCTCATTGTGGGAAAGGGCTGCGAAAGGGGCGAGATAATACAGGCGAGCTACCGCAGCAGCGCCGCTGTTCTTGGTATCGCCTTTGTAAACAACATCTACGGCCACTCCACTATGGCGGCGCTGATGATAGTGGGAACGGTGCCGCTATATAATGTAATAGCCGTCACTGCTCTGGCTGTGACCTCTCCCGAAAAGGACAAGAGCCGCGGCAAATCAGCTGTGGCGCTGAATACGCTGAAAAGCATAGTCACCAACCCCATTATCCTGGGCATTGCCGTGGGAATGATATGGTCACTGCTGAAAATACCACAGCCCGTCATACTCTCAAAGTCCGTGACCTATCTGGGGAACATGGCGACTCCCCTGTCACTTATCGCCCTGGGAGCCTCCTTCAAATTTGAGGAGGCAAAGGGAAAGCTGCCTGTTACGCTGGGTATCGCCGCTCTGAAGCTGGTGCTGTTCTGCGCCGTATTCCTGCCCATAGCCGTGAAGCTGGGCTTCCGCGGTGAAAAGCTCATCGCCATACTGGTAATGCTGGGAAGCGCCACCACAGGAAAGCTGCTTCGTCATGGCTAAAAACCTGGGACACAAGGGCACTGTGACCGCCTTTGCGGTAATGCTCACCACCCTGCTCAGCGCCTTTACACTGACGGGCTGGCTGTTCGTGCTGAAAACTCTGGGATACATCTGACGCAGGCACTTGCCATCAGCGCCGAAAAGGTGTATATCAGTATTAAAAAATAAGCTTCAAAGGAGAAATGTTCATGCCATTCTGTACCAGATGCGGAAGACCTCTCTCTGAGGGCGAGACCTGCTCATGCAGCACCGCTTTTACAAATCCCCCGCAAAATAATTATCCGCAGCAGCCGCAGTACAACGGCTACGGCGGTCAGCCCTACCCTCAGGGCTACCCACAGGCTCCCTACGGACAGCCGCCCTATCCTCAGTACGTTCAGCCGCCCTACGCTCAGCAGAAAAAGAGCGACGGCTGGGTAATAGCTCTGGTGATAGGAATAGTTCTGCTGCTGGCACTCATAGCCGCAGCCATACTCGTTCCCGCAATGCTGGGATATACCCATAAATCAAGGCTTTCAAGCATAAGGAGCCAGGCGAATGTGCTGCGGAAGGCAGCAGAAACTTCTATGATCGAAATTGACGAGGAAGGCTCCAACGTAAAGGGTATATACATTATCAGTTCCGATGAAAAGGACAATGTTGCCGTACCCTTTGATATTGACGACTTCAATACCCGTCTGGACCGCTACTTCGAGGACACCGAAAAGTATAAGTATTTCATCGTAGTCAATAACGGCTATGTGGAGTATGTCGCTCTGTCCGAGAGCTGGACGAAAAAGACGGAAAAGATAGGCACCTGGCCCGTGGGCACCGATGACAAGCCCAGAGAATATTCAAAGGACGGAAGCACTGTATACAGTGATGAAAAGACTAATCTGGACAACCTCTACTGGGAGGCATACGACCAGATATTCGGTTAAATATCCGCATATAAGCATAAAAAAGTCCCCGAAGCGACAACTCACCGCTTCGGGGATATTTGTATTTACAGAGTTTTTTGAAGCCGCAGGAGTATCAGGACTCCTTTGCAGGTCTCTTGAAGGTCTTGTAAAGGTCGATGACTCTGGGGTCACTGGTCTCGATATTGATGAAGTAGACCTCAGTCTCAGCGTCATCGGTGACGAACAGGTTCAGTATCAGCTTGTGAAGGTCATCGTACTTTATGATAACTCCCGATGACATCTTTCCGTCCAGCTCCTCGGCAACGGTGGCTATCTCGGTAACGCTGCTGTCCTTGGCTGCGGAGGTAAGTATATCGCCGAATCTGTCCTTGAGAGCAGAGGGCTGCATCACCTCAAGTATAACGGTGTCCATAGCGGTCCTTCCGTTTACCTCATAGGGCTCGTTCTCATAGGCGAGTATGTCATCTGTAAGGGCAGACATTGCCTCGTCAAGGAACCAGTCCTCGGGAATATCAATGTGACCGAACTTGTCGTCGCCCACGGTCTGTGTCTTCAGCTCAGAATCATCATCTGCCCATTCAATGGGGCTGAGCTCCTCCACCATCTTTCTCTGGAACGCTTCGTCCACAGTCTCCGAGACTGCCTCTGTAGCCGCCTCTGTGGTCTCCTCCTCGGCCTCAGCTTTGGTAGTTGCTTCCTCTGCTGCCGCGCTGGTGGTCTTTTCAGACTTCGTCTTCTTTGAGTTTTCCTTTTCCGAACTGCCGCAGCCCCCTGCAATGGCGGCAGTAAGTGCGAAAACTGCTGCTATAACAGCGATCTTTCTCATATCCTTCTCCTTATGATTTTTATTTGCATTGCTGCAACAAAATTATAACATAAAAGCATTATAATAGCAAGGGGGGGCGCGGCGTAAAAGCTGCCTTTCAGCAAAACTTCGCCGCGAAAAAGGCAGCGCGGTCTCTGCACTTATAACATATATCATAAAATGATCAATATGGAATATGTCAGACTATTCAGCGAATATTCCTGCCGTTTCGGTGCATAATAGCTCCGAAAGGAGACAGTATCATGGCAGAATTTCTGGCAAGGGGAGCCTTCCGCATGGAAACTCCCGTAAAAATAAAAGGCTTCGCCGCCGTTGCAGGCGAAAAAGAGGGACAGGGTCCCCTGGGACAATGCTTCGACAGGGTGGTGGAGGACAGCCACTTCGGCATGGACACCTGGGAACAGGCAGAGAGCCGCTTCCAGATGGAAGCTGTCGGGCTCGCCCTGGACAAGGCAGGTCTCACAAGAGATGACATCGGCGTTATCTGCGCAGGAGACCTGATAAACCAGTGTATCGGCTCCGCCTACAGCATGAGAGAGCTGGCTGTGCCTTTCCTCGGACTTTACGGTGCCTGCTCCACCATGGCGGAGGGGCTGCTCATAGCCTCGGTCATGGCGGACTGCGGTATTGCGGAACATACCGCCGCCGTCACATCATCTCACTTCTCCACCGCCGAAAGGCAGTTCCGCTTTCCCCTGTCCTACGGCGGTCAGCGGACTCCCACCGCACAATGGACCTGCACCGCCTCGGGAGCTGTGATACTCTCCCGTGAGAGCGGCACTGTAGGCGTAGCAGGAGGCTGTATAGGCAGGATAGCGGACCTCAGCGTCAGCGACATAAACAATATGGGAAGCGCCATGGCTCCTGCCGCCGCCGATACCATTCAGCGCTATCTCGCCGCAACAGGCACCTCTCCCGCAGACTATGACTTCATCGTAACAGGAGACCTGGGACTGGTGGGAAGTCCTCTGCTCGTGGATATACTGCTGAAGCAGGGCATCGACATCTCAGCTCAGCACAGGGACTGCGGGGCTATGATATTTGACCCCGACACCCAGGACACCCACTGCGGCGGCTCCGGCTGCGGCTGCGGTGCAAGCGTCCTCTGCGGTCACTTCCTCCCCATGCTGGAAAAGGGAGAGGTACGGAATATACTCTTTGCGGCTACGGGAGCCCTTATGTCTCCCATGTCCCTACAGCAGGGCGAGACCATTCCTGCTATCTCCCACCTCGTTCACCTCAGAAAGGACTGATACTGTGATATTAGATATACTGAAAGCATTCGTGGTCGGCGGTGCTATATGCACCGTGGGACAGCTCCTCATCGACTTTACAAAGCTGACTCCCGCAAGAATACTGACGGGTTTTGTGGTGGCAGGAGTCATACTCTCGGCGCTTGGCGTGTATAAGCCCCTTGTGGACTTCGCAGGGGCTGGCGCCTCCGTGCCCCTGACAGGCTTCGGACACCTCCTTGCCGAAGGCATAAGAAAAACCATCAGCAGCGATGGTCTACTCGGCATATTCACAGGCGGTCTCACCGCCGCAGCAGGGGGCGTTACAGCGGCGCTTCTCTTCGGACTTGGAGCCTCCCTGCTGTTCAGACAAAAGGATCGTTTATGAACGTAATAACAAAGGGCAGGCTATACGATCATAGAAGTATGCCCCCGAACGCTTCAAAAAACGCTCAGGGGCATTGTGCTTTATTCGTTTGTTCAGATAAATCGGAAATTATATGTTAATTTCATCTTATAGATATAAATATCATTATATTCAGGATCAGCATTGATATGGATATGATCTTTATATAAATACTGTTTTTGAAGTATTTGCTGACAAGGTACAGATCACCGCTTTTTGAAAAGGAACAAATAACCGAATAACCTGAATCAGTAACTAAAAACATAGCTGACAGCACCCAGAAGAATAATTTAATATAGCCTATCGGAAGTAAACTATAAATCAAAACAATTATGTATGCTATTGAAGTCGTACCAATTATTCCTGCAAGATTCATAATGATCCATTTCTTAGGAATGCATTCATCACTATTATTTATTACTTCTTCTTCGTCTTTAAAAGTGACTTTGGTTCCGCCGTGATAGGTGAACAGTTTAGCACTTATTAAAGTTAGCCCTAATAGTTTCCCTATTACAATATGGAATGTTTCATGAGCGATATGCTGTAATAATCCTGACACAACGATAAAGATTAAAATTATAACTGTGATCTTCACGGTGTTCTCCACCTCTGAATTGCGCTTTATATTAGTGTAAATTATAGCATATCATTACTGCCATGTCAATAAAAAAGCACCATAGTACTTCTGGCTTGAGATCATAAGTATTATGGCGCAATACTTCTATATGAGCAACGGCTTTATCAGTCCGACATATATAATATGTGCGAGCAATCAGACTCTTCATTTTTAACAACAAGAGCCTCGGCGAATAGCAGCAATTTGTGTATGCAGACGAATTTTCGAGAATATTTCTTCTTTTACTTGACTTTTCTGCCTTTTTGTACTATAATAATTTAGTCGCAGGTGACGCCTGCTTATTTGTGGCGGCATAGCTCAGTTGGCTAGAGTACTCGGTTCATACCCGATTGGTCGTTGGTTCGAATCCTACTGCCGCTACCAAATGGCCCGTTGGTCAAGAGGTTAAGACATCGCCCTTTCACGGCGGAATCATGGGTTCAATTCCCGTACGGGTCACTTTTGATGAGTCTCGGAAACAGCGTAGATACGTTGTTTCCGAGTTTTTCTTTTTCATGAAAATCCGCTTTGTTCTTTATCTGTTCATTATTCATGAATTGCGGATTTTTGAGCCAGAGGTCATGTGCCTTTTGGCTCATTTTTATTTGTGCGAAAATTGAGCGCTGAGCTAACTGCATCTGAGACTTTTGCTCTGGATTCTTCCAGCATATGACAATAAATGTTGCTCGTTGTAGAAACCGTCGAGTGTCCCAACGCCCCCGAGACGGTCACGATGTCCACACCCTGGTTGACAAGGAGCGATGCGAAAAGGTGTCTGAAACTATGCAAGCCGTAGAATGGAAGATCGTGCTTTTCGCAGAACTCACCAAGCCAGAAATAAGGTGTGCCGTTCTGCATAGGTTCACCGTTCCATTTAGTATAGAGCCTGTCAGTCTCAACCCACTTATCTCCGAATTTAAGCGCCTGCTCGTCCTGTTCTGCCTTGTACTCTTTCAGCATATCCATTATCTCCTGCGGAAATTTGAGCGTTCTCTGCGACTTACGGGTTTTGGTGGTGTCGGTATAAACGCCTTTCTTCGCAGTATAATTGCTCGTCCTGCGGACGCTGATGATGTTGTTTTCAAAGTCGATGTCCTTCCATTCTAAGCCGAGCATTTCCCCACGTCTAAATCCGCTGTAAATCATCAGGTTGAAGAATGTGCGGTACTTCAAGGGCTCATCGTTCAGCAGAGAAAGAAATTTCTGCACCTGTTCGGGCGTATAGATCTTCTTCTCGTTCTGCTCGTTCTTAGGGAGCGTGACCTTTGAACAGGGATTGTCGCTGACTACGCCCATTTTCACAGCGTATGCGAACACATCAGACACAAAACTGAGGTTATGCCTGATTGTTTTCGGTGCGAGAGGTTTACCAGTACGCTCGTTTGCACCATCCTTTGAGAGCGAGTTCACGAATGCCTGAATCTGCCTCGGATTGATCTTATCCATTCTCAGGTGACCAATAGCAGAGTACACCCTCTTGCGGAGCTGGAGCATACGCTCGTATGTAGTATTGCGGAGATTCGGCTTTGCGTACTCCTCAAACCACTCTTCTGCGAACACCTCAAACTTGATAGCCTTGCTCTGATAGCCTTTGTTGCAGGCCTCCTCGAACATGACTGCCTGACGGTTCAACTCCTTTTCGATCTGCTTTGCTGTCATTTTCGGCTCAGGCTTCCAGGTCATGGACTGGATAACCTGCTTGCCTTTGCTATCGTAGCCACAGCTCACCCTTATCAAATAACTGTCGCCGCGCTTCTGTGTATTTGCCATAATATACCTCCTTGGTATTATCACAGCATACCTTTCCAATACCAATTGTAGCGCAATATGCAAGCATTGTCAAGATATGCAGATACGACTCGCCTTATGGCGAGCCGTTATAAACATCATTATTTTTGGAAATAGTGTAGGAAATCTGCTTTATTCACCAGATATTTACTACGCTTTCCGTTTCCCGTGCGTACAGCCTTTATTCTACCCTGCAGAACAAGCTGACGAACCATATGTGTTGATACTCCTTCAACCAAAGCAGCACACTCAGAGATGGACGACATCTCCACGGGTTTATCTTTCACACACTCTCCTCTACCATCCAATATTGTCTGCAGCGTAACAAGCTGCTCAAACATCGAATTAATTATTTCATTTGCCTTTTCCATTTTTTAACCTCCAATAAATTTTTATGTACGAGCAGCCTTATGGCTGCTTGTCTTCTTCAGTATCATTTTTTATGTATGAAGCAGGCTCAAAAGGAACTGTTTTACCCCTGAGAGTATTTATGACGTTCTCATTGCGATAACGGCTCCAGAACGGTCCTTTGTCAAAGCACTCACCCTGCTGAAGGAAATCAACCTCATCCTTCTCGCAGTTGAAATAGTCAGCTGCGCGTTTGAGGTCATCTGCCTTTGGATGATAGCCGCGGATTCTTCCGACATTTCCAAGTACTTTTCCAAACTGAGTGTTCGGGTCAGGGAAAGATTGCGACGCCAGAAGCATCGTGATACCGTGTTTGCCGCCCTTACGGAGCAGCACATTGACCGCTCCTTTTTCATGGAGGTAAAGGTCCTGTGCCTCATCAATCACAACAGTATACCTTGAATTAGGATAGCACTGCTTGTAATGATAGGGATTTTCTAGCAAGGTATCGATGATTTCTGAGCCCTTACCAACGCTGTCAGCCCCGGTTGATATAACAACTATCGGCTTGCCCTGTTCCTTTAAGAATTCGCACCAGTTGTTTTTGCTCTGCGGTGTATTCTCAAGTTCGTCAAGAACAGCTTGAAGTTTACAGAGAAGCTTCTTATGTGTCTCATCCAAAACTGGTTCTCCGTTCTCGTTATATGTATTATCAATGATATATTTGGTTACATCAAATATAGTTATATCAGGATTTTTTTCATATCATAAAGCATACGCTTTACTGCATTCTTAAGGATCTGCTCTTGGTAACTACCGAGAGACCTCGACAGTATGGCATATACTCTTAGCAACCGTTCTTTTTTATCTTTATATGTAAGGCATCCACGAAGATCAAGAAGATCAACTGGTAAACCATCTACGTACACATTCCAGAAAGCGAAGTATTTCATTCTCAGCTCCTTACCGACATGCTTGTCAACCTCTGACGGTGAGAATCCTCCGGTCTGGTCGAAAATGATGACAGCATCTGCGCCTTCAACTTCGACCTTCTGAATCGACCTGTTGATCATGGCGAAGGTCTTTCCAGAACGGGTGTAACCGAAGTAGTCCTCATGCCTATTGTCATCATCATCAGGGTTAAAAACATATCCAGCTGCCCTTGTGCCGTCATTATTATAAAGAACAGGTACAAACCCTGCGGGATAATCGCCTACGTTGAACCAATACTCGTTGTCAATAATGTCATCCACAACTGCCTTTGCTTCTGCGTTCAGTACTGCTCTTGAGTATGAGAACACTTCGATCTCATCAAGAATTCCAGCGCCATATGCGACCTTAAGCCTTCTCTTGTTAGAATGTGTTCCCTTAAGCCTTCCTTTTTCGTTTAAACATTTATTCATCTTTGAAACACTCCTTGTTGATATTTTGTTTAAGATAATATTTTTAATCGTATCATCATTCATATTGACAGATTTGTCCACATCTCTGATAAATGCGGTATATCCGTCATCAGAATAATATGGTGGCCCTACCTGTTTAGCGATTTTCAACTCTCCGCTAAGGATAGCACTGCTTACCGCCGACTTGAACTCGCGGCAGATAACATCTGTCATCGTTGATCTCGATGTAGCTTGCGTTATAAACCAGTGTATGATAGACTGCATCTCGATATCGCTTATGATATGCAATTTACTAAGGATATGAGCGGTTGCTAACGTCATAATCATTGAGTCGGTAACCTCAGTATTCTTAAAGCCAGTAACAACGCCGCTAGCAAACTTGATTCCTTCGCCAACAAGCTGTTTTGTTGCATCAGGGTTACGCATAGCGAACTCGATAAGTGCATAATCGAGCATACCAGCAAAACGCTGGATTACTTCGATATCCTTTGTTTCAAGGCTTAATTCGCAGGTAGTATAATACACTGGAAAATCCTCTGGAAAAGAGTCAGGGGAATCTGTAAGCATGACGAAGAGCTTGCGAGTTTTATCCTCTATGCCGTTAGTCCTGTTGAGATCCTCATATACCTCCTTAAGACCGCTACTTATGCTTCTGCTATCATCTACAACGCCGGATGAAGACAGAACAATCGTTGAGTCGTTGGCTGTTTCAAAGTGTGTTCTGATTCTAGAAATACGCTCAGAAATACTTGAAGTAACAGTGGTTTTGTAATTCTGACGTTTAGTAAGTGCAACGCATGCTTCTTTTGCAGACTCGGAATTATATACCCCGACAAAGCCTCTGTCGGGACGCAATCCCTCTGCTTCGTAAAATGGAAGCAAGCAAGTTGATGTACGTATTGTCGTCAACAGTTTCGCCTCCATATTATTGGGCAAAGCTGCGCTGTACATAGCCGATACTACCTCGAGTGGAAGCTCGTGATGAATGAGCTTATGCTCTCTTACTTCAGTGGGAAAGAGTTCTTCAAGACCGGAAATCACCGACTCAGAAGATATGTAGATTGAAGCACCGCTCTGAAGCTTGACCCAGCCGGCATGCTTTGGAATTGTGAGAAAGAGTTTGCAGTGGCATTCACGTAAAGCACGCAGGAAAGCTTCATAAATTATCCTGGCACCTGCCTTTAATCCTTTTCTTAAAAAACGTGTCTGCTTCCTGAACTGCTCATAGCTGATGTCTCCACCCGGAAATATCAATGGCTTTTTTTCTCCCTTGAGTGTCACGATTATATTCTCACAACGGGCAATGCCTTTGGGATTAGCAATCAAAACAGATGTCGGGTCACAGATGCAGATAAACTTCCTCTTCCCAGTATTTCTGTCCTGTTCCTGCCACTCAAAAGAGTAAGCATTCTTAATCAACTGCTTCTCCTCATAGAGAGGATCGGTTTGGATTGAATCCGGAATAAAATCCGAAGTGTTCAGTTCAATTCCGTCAACAATATACGTCTCACTGATAAGCGGTGAGGACGCTGAGATTTTCAGCCCTTCCTTACGTATACCCTCTTCCTGTACCTGCTTGAGAACGTCAAGCTGATATTGCTCTTTTCGCTCATCGAGCTTCTCTTCAGCACGATGGTCTGCCTCGAGATCAATAAGCTTATCAATTTCCTTAGCTGCTTCACAAGCGTCTTCAACATCGCCGACATATTTCTCAGCCAGTTCATAAGATTTACTCATATTCTTTCTCCTTTACAAAATTTCAAGGTTTTCCTTGTATTTCCATTTTATAATATATAAAAAACATTGTCAGGGTTCGTAAAGCACCTTTTTAAGTTTGAAATTAAAGCCTTAAACAGGTTTTTAGTTCTATTTGCAACCAAATTTAGATAATAATATAAAAAAATAGGGTGCTTAAAGCACCCTACAGATTTTTATTTTTTTCTTTTCTCAATGTTTCGGCAGTGTAGGAAGATTGTTTTCAGTTAAAAATTCATTCCATATATATAAAGGAGCGTTTGTAATTGTAAGCAAATAGTCATATATTTCATCTTCCGGTGTATCAGTATTCAAATCGTAACCAGCCTTATGAATCATATCAATAGCTAAGGTATATTCTAAATTCATAGCATTACATAATACCATCACATTTGGTAATTCCACTTTTCTATATTTCTTTGAATCACTAGGTGCAACATACCCTTTTATGGTATCTTCGCTTAATTCTGTTTTTTGACTAAGCATAGAAAATGATAACTTTAATCTATTTTTATGGTATTTGAAAACATCGGCAAAACTAACTATGCCTTTAATTCGCATATTAGCTAAAATATCCATTGCCCTCGCTTGTTCGTTTTTTCTTTCCTTGTAAACCTGGAAATCATCTTTTGCTTCTTGTGATAGAACAACATTCATGTCATTATCATAATGGCCATAGTTACCATCAGCTAATTTACATAAGAAATCATGCACATTAAAAGAATATTGTTCGGATATTGGAAATCTGTAACAAGACTCAAATTTCAGACAGCATTCATCAGCGTGCTCGAGAGAATATTCAGTTAGAGAGTAGGTAAGCTTGTTATCATGCAAAACAGGCTTTATATACTTTACATCATTAAAGCAAACCGCATAACCAGTATAAACGAAAATTCTTGACTTTATAAGTTCATCAAAATCTTGACTCTCGCACAATAGTTGCTCAAAATGTGTTTTTTTAATTATAAAAGTTTCGTTCTCTTTCAATGCGCCCAAAGCAAATGTAAACGGATGGTACTGACAATCGTCTACTATTACACATATACCATCGGCAAAATCATAACCGAGTTGTCTCAGGCGTCTCTTCACTATTTTAGGAGGCACGTTAAAAATCAATGAAAAGTTTTCAACCATCGCTTGATAATACAAACCATCGTGAATAATGCCTTTTGTATTGTTTTCATATTCAGCCATAGCCTCTTCAACGAGGTGTTTAGGCATTGCTAATCGGATAGAAAGGTCATTTGCCTGGCCCTCCGCAATCCAATAAGCTTTTTCAGCTATTGTCATAGTGCCATCAAAATTTGGCAGATTAAATGAGCAGTTCATAGCCTCAAAGCCGTCATCAAGCATATGAAGCAAGATAAAATAGCTCTGGTGAAGCGCCCAGTGAACAAGCTCATGACAGAAAGTAATAACATCGTCGCACTTATCAGCTTGATAATAGTATTTATGGTTAAGAAGTATTGAACCTCGTGGAATAGACTTGTTCTCATACTTTTCTATGATTGGGTATTTTGATGAATCATATATAGTGGCAGTGGAGTCTTTTAAATAAAGCCTGCCAAAACAATTGTCAGGTAGATCAGCATACCATAGTTTTAAACCTAACCATTCCTTGATTTTTACAACAGGGAAAGAATACTTCTGCTCAGGATTTAATAGATAATTAGGGCAATAATTTTCATAGAACTCCTCAGCTATGTTTTCAAGATTATCTGCAGTAATACTTGGTAGCATGTATAGAGACTCTATAGTTTCTTTTTGTAGCTGCTCCTCAGGCACATCATCAATATTGATTATATACAAATCTGATAATCCACATAAAACACTGCCACGTAAAGTAATATTATAATAATGATGGGAATCAGTATTCAAATTGTTTTTTATAAACATAGCTGACACACCTATCGTTATAGTAAGCATTCCTTGGTCAAACGACTTCCATACCAAGGTGTGAATCTCGATATCGTTTATGCTATAGCTGGCATTAGCACATGAAATTGCCATAATATGATTTGTTAGCCCTTGAATAATAACTTCCAAATTATTTAGGCGAATATAATCTTTTAAGCTTTTATATTTTCCCATAGTATTCTCCTCTATCATGATACATGCCTATCAAAACAAATATAAAAACACATTTTTTCTAAGCAATTACGTTTTTTCAGAAAAACTATTTTCCGCTTTTCACAAAAAAGGCCTCTTTTTGACAAAATGGCAACTTCATTTTTTCAAAAAAAACGTAATCGTCTCTAATTTTCAATATTTTGATCTCCACACCCCCACTTTCGCGGTGATGAACTTTAATACTTTTTGTTGCTTAAATTATACCATAGCCTTTTATGAAAGTAAAGAGGTACTTTACTCTGTAACACGAAGCAGGATTAAAGGTAAATACTATTATAACTAAAAGGACGGCTTCAAGCCGTCCCATAAATCTTTGATATAATTATTCTTGTAAGAATTTCTCAACAACAGTCATTATCTCATCAAGGCGCTTACCGCCGATACCTTTGATTTTACTGAGTTCTGCCTCAAGAGCCGGGAGATCAATGGTTTTGCCCTGTTCTCCGAGAAGTTCGTCTCCATACTGAAGAATGAACTTTGTAAGCTCATCGCGGTTCATCTTCTTGATCTTTTTATAGGTGTCTCTGTCAATTATTTCTCTCTGTTCCATTATTTGTGCCTATATTCCTTTCTATCGCTTGCTTAATCAGCGTATTATAAAGCATATAAAAATTATAAAGTCCGGGGCATTAAGCCCCGGCTCATATATTTTTAGACTTATCTTATCAAACCAATACGTTCAAAGCATTATTCTTTATGCTTTCTATAGTCTGTAAGAGAGCTGTTCTTGTTTTAGGATCAAACATCTTTATGAAGCTATATGGTTTGTCAAACGGAGGCTTCATCAGGATCTTTACATCTTCGATATATCCATTATTTTCGATATGGTTAATGATCTTCAGGATGAACTCTATTTGCTTCTGATTAAGTGACTCGTCGTTGATAAACGCCGAAAATGCAGCCATTGCGCTATCATGATCAAGCTTTGCTATCTTACGCACAAGCAGGCCAAAAGGCGTATCGCCGTATTCACGCTTATAGTCATTACTGTCGCCGAGCTCCTGTGTAAGTATTCTTTCAAGCTCATCATAATCAGCCTTCATAAGCGGTTGGTTATGATTAAGCTTATAAATAACAGTATCATCCTTATGCTCTTCTATATAGCGGTTGACTTTTTTGCGATAATCTGCAAAATCATATGCAGGTCCGAGCGCCTGTCCTTCCTGATTAGATATAACAGGATCATCAAGATTGGTGAATATCTTAGGTTTCGGCTCATCTCCACCACGAAGGAACTGCATTAGGTCTCTAAGTTCCTTACGTATCATTTCCATTGTAAGTATACTCACATTATCCCAGAAGGAATCATTCTGAATATCCTTTATAAGAGTTATCTTCTGCTGGATCTGAGGTATAGTCGACTTCCTCTCAAGCAGTTCAGCTGTTAAAATCAGTTGCCCTTTCATATATTTCAGTGTAGGCAGCTGCTCCAAATGTGCAAGCATAAATCCGTACATGAAATTATCGAAACGCTTTGCATATTCATCTGTATCTGTTGACGTTATAAGCGGAGCAATAAATTTTGTAAGCTCATACTTATCCATCTCTGATAGCTCATTAAAGCTTTCTTTGTTCCTGAATTTCTCGACATACTGCTTCTGCAAGCGAACTGATACAAGATCATCTGAAAGGCTGCATATGCCTATATGGCAGGTATTCACAAGCTCAGAACGGAAGTCCTGATATTCCTTGGCTGAGAATGCACTTTCCTGCAGGCTGTGTATAAGCCGTACCTGCTTACAGAAGATATTCTCGGTAAGAGATTTTGTCTCGCCTGTGTCATAATCGTTTATATGTTCTCTGAAGTATTCAAAGTTTCCGCAGTAATCAAATATGAGGAAGCGGCACTTATCCGTATACTCTCCGTCTATACCGTCAATGCATGACAGTCCTTTGCAGAGTCGTGTACCTCTGCCTATCATCTGCCAGAACTTAGTCTTTGAGCGTACTTTCTTGAAGAATACAAGGTTTACGCACTCAGGTACATCAATACCTGTATCCATCATATCTACAGATACAGCTATAACAGGCATATCTTTCTGCTTGAAGTCGTCTATTATAGTCTGGGCGTAGGTATCATCACAGGTCACGCGATGAGTAAACTTGCCGTTATATTTCGGATAGAGTTTATTGAAGCGCTGTACGATATACTCGGCATGGTCTTTATTCTGAGCGAAAATGATAGTCTTGCCCAGTCTGTCACCGCCCTCGACCTTGATTCCTCGCTCCATAAGGTCCTGCAATACAGTATCCACTGTCTTTTCATTGAATACAAACTTATTCAGCTGAGCAGACGGGATAAAATCAGGAACATATCCGTCCTCAGCAAAGTCGTCCTCATAGCGTTCCTTATCCTCGGGAGAAAGGTCATCGTATGTTATGCCTTCCTCAAGGAACTTGGTCTTGACTTCGTAATTATAGTAAGGAACAAGCACATGATCCTTATACACTGCCGTTTCGTAATCATAGGCATAGGTAGGTACTCCGTTCTCGACCTCGAAGAAGTCATATGTATTCCTGTCAACGTCCATTTTGGGAGTTGCAGTAAGTCCTACCATAATAGCGTCGAAATATTCGAATATGGCGCGGTACTTTTTGAAGATACTTCTGTGGCTCTCGTCTGTGATTATAAGGTCGAAGTGTGCAGGCGAAAACAGTGGCACACCGTCCTTGGTCTTGGTATTGTCTATGGAGTTAAGTATGGTGGGATATGTCGAGAACACGATACGTGCGTTCCTGTCGTCCTTATTGCTGCACAGATTACAAAGGGACATATCAGGCAGATAGTTTTTAAAATCATCCTTTGCCTGCTTGACAAGAGCTGTTCTGTCGGCGAGAAACAGTATATTCGTAACATAACCGCCGCGGCTGAGAACATCGGTCAGGCTGGAGGCTGTTCTCGTTTTGCCAGTACCCGTAGCCATTACCAGCAGAGCCTTGCGGAAGCCCTCTTCGATATGGTCGCATACAGCACGAATAGCTTCTTTCTGATAGTAGCGGTCGGTTATCTTGTCGTCTATGGGGATAGTTGACAGCTTCTTACGCATCTCACGGCGGTTCATCAGCTTTTCAAGGTCGGACTTTGTAAAGAATCCGCTTACCTTGCGCTGCGGCGAGGTCTCATCGTCCCAGAAATAAGTCTCGAAGCCGTTTGTGGTGAACATCATGGGACGTCTGCCGAACTTGCGCTCCAGACAGTCAGCATAGAGCACAGCCTGCTTTCTGCCGATATTGGGATCCTTGCTTGAACGCTTGGCTTCAATGACAGCAAGGGGCAGACCGTCCCTGCCGAAGAGAACATAGTCTGCATAGCCTTTCTGACCGAAAACGCCGTTCATGTCGTTGACTTCGTACTCTTCCCACACGTCGGCGTCAGTACCGCTGAACTTCCAGCCCATGAACTTCAGATCAACGTCGATATATATCTTGCGTGTCTTGAACTCCGAGAGGTCGGCAGGCTTAAAGCTGCGCTGCTTCTGCTTTGCTTCCTTGCCAGCTGTGAGAGCTGCGGACATAGAGGCTATCTTAGCCTGCAAAGCCTTTATCTCGCTGTCCTTCTGCTCGATGAGGGACTCCTGCTCCTTTATCTTCTTAGAGTCCACGGAGACCTTCTCATCGGGGATAAGGGCGGCGTCAAAATGCCGCTCCACATAGTCCGCGCCGTAGCAGTAATCAACCCACTCGATGAACTCAAACAGGCTTTCCAGAGAGAGAAGGGCATCGGACTTATTGACTGCTCTTTCCGTATGAACTGCCAGATTGCCAAGACGGATAATGAAAGGCAGCTTTCCCCATGTCTTATCGTCGAGAGCAAAGCGGAAAGTCGGCTCATGAATCAGGGACTGGAGGTTATCCTTATAGGGCATATCTATGGTCTTGTCTGCGGAATACACCCATTTCACGGCAAGTTCCAGAGCCTTGCGGCAGCCCACCGCACACATGGCAGGAGAGGAGGCATAGACCTTTTCGGCTTCTATGGCAGCCTGCGCGAACAGGACATATTCAGTTATATTGCTCAGAAACTCAAAATTGGTCATAAACTCACTCTCCTCATTTTTTATTTTACATCTTTACTATTGTAAATGATATACGGCTTTTCAAATTCATCTTTCAGCTCTGGAAAAGTATTGATTATTGCGTTTTTTAAAATCCCTACTGTTTCTAATAATCTATCATATTTTTTGTTTCTATGTGCCCAATAATAATCAAAATCTCTGCAAGCAGCAGAAATATTCTTAATATTATCCCTAAGGTTTGCATTTGTTTTTTCATCATAACAAAATGGAATCATATCAATAAGCCTGTCCGCGGATTTTTTTAATTCTTTAATTGAAAAAATAATTTCCGAAGATGCAAATTCATGGTCAATCTCGTTTATTTTCGTATGATCATATTCAGGATTAAGAACTCTATCGACACAATCTTCAAAAATTATTTCTTTCTCAGACTTATAAAGAGACTTAAAACGATGATATGCATAAGCGCTTAATTTGCTGCAATCGTTTTTACACTCGCTTGTCAGCAAATCATATTTGGAATCAAGTATTTTATTATTTCTTCTGGTGTTTCCAATATCAATCAATAAAGAAACAACAAATGAAGCAAATGTACCATATCCAAAATTGAGAAACAAAAACCCCCACCAGTTTGAATCACTCGTAAAATGTGTAATAATACTGGAAATTATAAGAAATACAACTGCAGTGGCTAGAATGATAGCATACCATATAATCGGTGTTGAAATGTTTGATTCTATTCTTTTCTTTAAATCTTTCATTATCCAAAATACTCCTGCATTAAAGCTTTTTTCAGTGTTTCAGCCTTTTCGAGCAGCTTTTTTACGGCTGATTTCGATTTGTCTATTTTATTGGAGAAGTCAGCGAACTGTTTTTGCTGTTCAATAGGCGGAAGAATAATAGGAAAATCTTCAACCTGATCTAAGTTTATCTGCCGCTTGTCAATTCCTCCTACGCATACTTTACGAATATATTTCCTGTATGCTTCGCCTGTAAGAATCGTTACAACGTACTCAGGAACAACCGAACTGTTCAATCTTACAAGATAAACGTGTCCATTAATATTTGCAGAACCGTCCTCTCCTAAGTATAAAGCCGCTCTTCCCAAGCTACTATTTTCTGTATTGATTCTTCCTGTTTTGGTGATAAGAATATCATTATGGTTAACGATGCTTTTTTTCATTTTCTGATGAGTTTCTTCATCTATATAAGCAACATCAGAAAGGTCAATTCTATTACGCCATACATTTTGACTACGCAAAAAAGTTATACCGCTTTCTACATAGTTTTCACTGCCGCCTTTAGGCGTATTTCCATTCGTAATTAAGGTTGACAGTTCTTTCAGTGGTTTTACTTCCCAACCCATAGGATTGTCAATCGGCTCACCAAACATCTCCACAAACCGTGATTTGACGAGCATATCAAGCTTTTCAAGGATAGCGTTGCAGAGGTCAATTGTGTGGGTTACTTTGTCGAGGTTGGCGGCGATTTGGCGCTGGGTTTCGAGAGGTGGAAGAGGGATTATGAAATCAGATACATCTTTCAAAGATATGTTTAATTGAGCTACTCCTTGCTTTTGCTTTTCAAACTGCTTATATATCAAATCTGATTTTAGCGCATATATCACATATTCATGCAATAATCTGTCATCGTCTAATCGAATAATGGCTAATGCTTGGTTTGTGTTAGCAGGTAATATATCTTTTGTAACAAAAGCTGTTCTTCCGATAGCTCCTGCGATTGAGAAAAGAATATCATTTTCTTTTAATTGTGAGCGTTTTAATTTCTCATTACAATCATTTGATATGTGTTCAAATTTTTCTTGTAAAAATGTACCTATTTCTGTAATAGATTCAATTTTCACAAAGTTAATTCCTTCATCTTGAAATGAAAAGCCCAATGTAGTTGGTGTTGTCCCTTTAGTGATTAAATCTGTAACATCACCTAGGCAAACTGTTTGATATTTAGCCATTCAGCAATCCCCCCAACTCTGACAGCACACTGCCAAGTTCCTTATATAAGCCGTCAAGGTCTGCCATTATCTCGCCCGTGGGAGGGTACTCCACCGCCACATATTCCGTCTTCTTGTACTTGTTTATGGACAGGTCATAGTCGTTGTCAACTATCTCCTGCTTCGGCACGAAAAAGCTCTGCTCGGTGCGCTCCCTGTCCTTTTCACCGTCAAGGTTATGGAAACGGGCAATAATATCGGGAATATCGTTCTCGGCTATCTCCGAACGCTTGTCATCGAGGGAGAAGCCGTCCGCCTTCATATCGTAGAACCACACATTATCCGTGCCGCCTGCATCGGTCTTCACGAACACAAGCACAGCCGTGGAAACTCCCGCATAGGGCTTGAAAACGCCGCTGGGCATGGAGATAACGGCTTTGAGCTGATGATTCTCGATAAGCTCCTGACGGATAGCCTTGTGAGCCTTCGACGAGCCGAAAAGCACGCCGTCGGGAACTATACACGCACAGCGTCCGCCCTTCTGGAGCAGGCGCAGAAACAGCGCAAGGAAGAGAAGCTCCGTCTTTTTCGTGTTGGTGACAGCCTTGAGGTTGTCGTTGATGCTCTCAGCGTCAACAGTGCCCTTGAAAGGCGGATTCGCCAGACATACGGTATACTTGCCGCTGACATTGTTCTGCTTGGAAACGCTGTCCTTGTAGTCAACGTCGGGGTTGGTGATAGAGTGCAGCATAAGGTTCATGGCAGAGATACGGAGCATAGTGTGGTCGGTGTCATAGCCTGTGAAGGTCTTGTTTGAGAAGTTCTCCCACTGTTCGTCGGTCATAGTGTCCTCGTAGTGCTTGCGGATATACTCAGCCGCGGAAACGAGGAAGCCCGCAGTACCGCAGGCAGGATCGCATATAAGGTCATCTGGAGTCGGCGCGACCAGCTCCACCATCATCTCACGGATATGCTTAGGCGTACGGAACTGACCGTTCTGACCTGCCGTGCTGAGCTTGCCCAGCATATACTCATATAGGTCACCCTGCATATCGAGGTCGGCGATGTCATGCTCATAAAGGTCGTCCAGACCTGTGATTATCTTCTGGAGGACCTGCGGATTGGGTATGACGAACACAGCGCTGTCCATATAGCGTGAGAAAGCAGTCTGAACCTGCTCCTCGTCAGCGCGGTCAGGTATCTCGATAAGATCGCCATTGTCGTTGAAGTCGGGGAGTTTGCCGTATTTCATCTTTTTAACCGCAGGAAAAACACGCTGCGAGATAAGGTCGAATATCTCACGGGAGTCTCTGTCCTTGAACTTGCTCCAGCGCATAGCCTGACCTATCTCCGACTGCGGGAATATAAGGTCAGCAGTTTCGCCGGTCATATTGGCAAATTCTTCATTTTCAAGCTCCTTCTCGTCAAGGGAGCGTATGAACATAAGGTATGTGAGTTGCTCTATTACAGTAAGCGGATTGGTGATACCACCTGCCCATATATCGGTCCATATCTTATCTATTTTATTCTTAATGATGCCTGTTATCATTGTACTCCTCCGTAGGCTCACGAACAGTGAGGTTATATTTATTTGATTATATCATATTCCCAACAGGAATACAATTGTTATTTTATGAATTTTGCTTTGTCGAAGTATAAGAAATTATTTGTTTTTCGGGGCATAATGCCCCGATTCGCTTCTTTTTATTTATAAAAAACTGACTGATGTCAGCTGTTAAAGCCTTCATCAGTCAGTTAGCAGGTTATTTCTTTTTCATATATTCTTCCATTGACATCGGAGTTTCTTTTGCAGTCGATACATACGCATAGTACGCAAGTATATTGGATGCATCAACTGCATTTATTTTTCCATCATGATCAACATCGGCAGCAAGCTTCTGCTCCTCGGTATATCCGCCTTCCTGATTAGTGGATATGCGGGCATAATATGCAAGAACACTTGAAGCGTCGACCGCATTGATCTTTCCGTCATTATTCACATCTCCGAGAGTATAATCTGGTTGAGTTACTGGCGATGTAGTTGTTGAAGTTGTTTTATTTATGTCTGTAACAGTTGTTGTTGTGGTTTTGTCATTGGAAGTAGTCGTTGTAGTGGTAGTAGATGATGTTGTTGTTTTATCCTTGGTAGTTGTAGTGGTAGTTGTGGTAGTAGAAGTGGTCGATGTTGTTGTAGGCTTGTTTGTAGTTGTGGTGGTTGTAGTAACTACATTTGCTTCTTCAACGAGAACTACAGTATTATCGTTACTGCCGCCACTTGTGATCTTACCGTTTTCGACAGTAAATGTTACAGGATCGGCAACATTGTATCCGTCGGGAACTGCCAATTCCTTGAGAGTGTAGGTTCCGTCCTCAAGGTCGACCTTGGTTTTCTCTTTTCCTGAGATCCATACAAGACTTGCTCCGACACTGTTGATTGCTGTACCGCCGTTTCCGACTTCAATCTGTCCATCCTTGAATACAACAGGATCTCCGTTGACGTCTTGTCCTGTTAAAGACATTTTGACGCCCTGAACCTCGTTTTCTCCGGAATCATCTACATTACTTACATAAATGGCTGCAAGTTTCTGAGTTGTTGTAGTTGTCGTAGAAGGGACCTGAGCAGTAGTGGTTGATGTTGTAGTTTTATTTGCAGTGGTTGTGGTAGTAGTTGAAGTAGTCGATGTTGTGGTAGTCTTGTTTGTAGTGGTAGTTGTCGTAGTTGAAGTGGTCGATGTTGTAGTCGGTTTGTTTGTAGTTGTGGTGGTAGTAGTTGAAGTGGTCGATGTTGTAGTCGGTTTGTTTGTAGTGGTCGTTGTCGTAGTTGAAGTGGTTGACGTTGTAGTTGGATATATAATAAAAAAGTGGACAAGTATGATATAATAGAAGACAGAAAAAGGAGGAATAAAAAATGTCTTCAAAGAACACCAAATACACCCAGGAATATAAGCAAACAATAGTGAATCTGTATC
>Ga0255347_1000910_pt1 | contig 51097 bp, 43 predicted proteins | sample wastewater_treat_2_FD_192479 | JGI IMG/M metagenome (GOLD analysis project Ga0255347, IMG submission 192479) | Wastewater microbial communities from Lulu Island WWTP, Vancouver, Canada - plant24 | ecosystem: Engineered > WWTP > Wastewater > Unclassified | place: Canada: Vancouver, British...
CAGCGGCGTCGCGCTGTGGGCGCGGGTCTGTCTCGGGGAGATCGAGCTCGAGGACGTCCCCGGGCACATGCCCGCTCCGGTGACCTTCACCCCGTCCGCCGAGTCCGGTGCTTACGCCGCCCGGTACGCCGAGTACCGCAAGCTGTATGGGCGGCTCAAGTCCCTCTACCATCGCCTCAACGCGCGGAAGGATGGATCATGAGCGACCAGTACCGCGTCTACGGCTACCGCTGGGTGGTCCTCGGCGTGTTCATGTTCGCCAACCTCATGGTTCAGATGCTGTGGATCAGCTACGCGCCGATCACCAGCCTGGCCACCGAGTATTACGGCGTCTCCACCCTCGCCATCGGCGTCCTCTCGATGTCGTTCATGATCGCCTTCATCCCGCTGGCCATGCCGGCCGCCTGGGTGACGGATGCGCGGGGCTTCCGCCCGGCGGTGACGCTCGGGGTCGTCCTGATGGCGGTGTTCGGCGTCACCCGCGGCCTGGCGGGGACGGACTACACGCTGGCGCTGCTCAGCACCATCGGCATCGCCGCCGCCCAGCCGTTCCTGATGGTCACGTGGACCAAGATGCCGGCCAACTGGTTCGCGCCGCGCGAGCGGGCGACCGCCGTCGGCCTGGTGACGCTGGCGAGCATGACCGGCATCGCCGTCGGCATGGCCGTGACGCCCGTGCTCGCCGACCTGATGCCGATCGCCCGCGTCCAGTTGCTCTACGGCGGGCTGGCCGCGGTGGCCGCGGTCGCCTTCCTCGCGCTCGGGAGGGAGCGGCCGGCGACGCCGCCGTGTCCGGCCGAGATGCAGGAGCGCACGCTCATGCTCGACGGCCTCAAGCACGTGCTCACGCTCCGGTCGTTCCTGCTCATCCTGGTCGTCGCCTTCGTCGTCATGAGCACGTTCAACGGCGTGACCACGTGGGTGGAGCAGATCATCAAACCGCGCGGCTTCAGCACCACCGAGGCGGGCACGATGGGCGCCATCATGCTGGTCGCCGGCATCTTCGGCGCCGTCGTCCTCTCGGCGCTCTCGGACCGCAGCGGCAGGCGCGTCCGCTACGTCGTCCTCGCGCTGACCGCGACCGTCCCGGGCATGCTCGGCGTGGCGTTCCTCTCCTCGACGCTGCTCCTGTACGTCTTCGCCGCCGTCCTCGGCTTCTTCCTCGTGGCCGCCTTCCCCATCCTGATGCAGTACGCCGCCGAGACCGCCCACCCGACCCCGGAGGGCACCTCCAACGGACTGATCCAGTTGAGCGGGCAGGTCTCCGCCGTGTCCGTCTACGCGATGGAGGCCCTGCGCACCGCGGACGGCTCGTACACCGTCTCGCTGCTTCTCCTGGCGGCGCTGCTGGCCGCGTGCGCGCTGGCCGTCTCGCGGCTGAAGGATGTGACCGCTCCGGCCGACGCCGCGGCGACAACGCGGTGAAGAAGACCGAAGGGCGGCGCGTATCCCGGGGAGTGACGACGCGTCCGGTGAGACGGAAGGAAAGGGGGTGGCTGGCGAGGGAGGACTCGAACCTCCAATCCCCTGATCCAGAGTCAGGTGCCTTGCCAGTTAGGCCACTCGCCAGCGGCGCCCGTGAGTGTACCGCGAGGCGGGAGAACGCTCAAGCCCGGCCGCGCCGCGGCCGCCCGGGCGTGACGCAGGGCGGCATGACGCACGGGGGCGTCGGACGAACGGTCCGCCCGGACTCCCGGACGGTCACGCGCCCTGGGCCTGCCGGCTCCGCTGCTGCAGCTTGGCCCAGGTGTCCTTGAGGGTGAGCGTCCGGTTGAAGACGGGCGCGCCGGGCATCGAGTCGGGGTCCGGGCAGAAGTAGCCGAGGCGCTCGAACTGGACCGTCTCGCCGACCGGCAGCTCCGCGAGAGACGGCTCCACGAGCGCGCCCGACAGCACCTTCTCCGACTCGGGGTCGACGGAGGCGAAGATGTCGCCGCCGTCGGCGCCCGGATACGGGTCCGCGAACAGGTGCCCGTAGAGCCGCACCTCGGCCGGCACGGCGTGGGCGGCGGAGAGCCAGTGCAGGGTGGCCTTGGGGCGGCGGCCGTCGGGAGCGTCGCCGCCGCGGGTCGCCGGATCGTGCGTGCAGCGCAGTTCCACGATCCGGCCCTCCCGGTCCTTGACCACCTCGCGGCAGGTGATGAAGTAGGCCGAGCGCAGCCGCACCTCGCGGCCCGGGGCGAGGCGGAAGAACTTGCGCACCGGCTCCTCCATGAAGTCGGCGCGCTCGATCCAGAGCTCACGGCTGAACGGCACCTTGCGCGTCCCTGCCTGCGGGTCCTCCGGGTTGTTGGGGACGTCCATCTCCTCGACCGTGCCCTCCGGGTAGTCGGTGAGAACCACCCTGAGCGGGTCGAGCACACCGAAGCGGCGCGGCGCCGTGCGATTGAGCACGGTGCGCACGCAGTGCTCGAGCATCTCGACTTCGACGATGTTGTCGGCCTTGGCGACGCCCACCAGTCTGGCGAAGTCGCGGATACCCTCGGCCGGGAACCCGCGCCGCCGCAGGGCCGACATGGTGGGCATGCGAGGGTCGTCCCAGCCGTGCACAAGGCCCTGCTCGACGAGTCGCATGAGCACCCTCTTGGAGACCACGGTGTGCGTGAGGTTGAGGCGCGCGAACTCGTACTGGTGTGGCCGCGACGGGACCGGCAGGTTCTCGATCAGCCAGTCGTAGAGAGGGCGATGGTCCTCGAACTCGAGCGTGCAGAGGGAGTGGGTGATGCCCTCGATGGCGTCTGACTGGCCGTGAGCGAAATCGTAGGTGGGGTAGACGCACCAGGCGTCGCCGGTGCGGGGGTGCTCGGCGTGGAGGATGCGGTAGAGCACCGGATCGCGCAGATTGATATTGGGCGCCGCCATGTCGATCCGGGCGCGCAGGACGCGGGCGCCGTCGGGGAACTCGCCGGCGCGCATCCGTGCGAAGAGGTCGAGGTTCTCCTCCACCGGCCGGTCGCGCCACGGGCTCTCGCGGCCGGGCTCGGTGAACGTCCCGCGGTGGGCGCGGATCTCGTCGGCGCTGAGGTCGTCCACGTAGGCCTTGCCGGCCTCGATGAGGTGGACCGCCCACTCGTACAGCTGCTCGAAGTAGTCGGAGGCGAAGTAGAGGTGCTCCCCCCAGTCGAAGCCCAGCCAGCGGACGTCGGCCTCGATGGCGTCGATGTACTCCTGCTCCTCCTTGATCGGGTTGGTGTCGTCGAAGCGCAGGTGGCAGCGTCCGCCGAACTCCCGGGCGACGCCGAAGTTGAGGCAGATCGACTTGGCGTGGCCGATGTGGAGGTAGCCGTTGGGCTCCGGAGGGAAGCGGGTGACGACCTCGCCGACGCGGCCCTCGCGCACGTCCGCGGCGACGATCTCGCGGATGAAGTCGCCGCGTTCGGGCGGCTCTGGCGTGGGGGTACTCACGGGGCTCGAGGATAACACAGGGTGCGACCGGACACCCGGCGCGTATGATGCCGGATGAGGCCGCGACCCGGGAGGGACACGAGATGTTCGACCTGCCCGAGCTGACCGTCATCGCCGCGCAGATGAACGACGTCCTCCCGGGGCTGGTGGTCGCAGCCGGGACGATCGGCGTCAGCCCGCACAGGTTCGTCTGGTACGACCGTGAGCCGGAGGAGTTCGCGGCGCTCACGGCGGGCCTCCGTGTGGGGCGGGCGTGGGCCGAGGGCAAGTGGCTCTTCGTGCCGCTCGAGCCCGGCCGTGTGCTGCTGATCGGCGAGTGGGGCGGGCGCATCCGCTACCACGCCGACGCCGCGGACCTGCCGGCCAAGCGGCACCTCGACCTCACCTTCACGACCGGCGCGGCCCTCTCGGCGACCACCCAGATGTGGGGCGGCGTCCACCTCGTCGAGGCCGGCCGTGAGCGCGAGGTCAAGTACGTCAAGGAGATGCGTCCCACGCCGCTGGACGAGCGCTTTGACCGCGCGTACTTCGGCGAGCTCGTCGCCGCAGCAGGGGAGGACGGCAGGCGCAGCGTCAAGGGGCTGCTGACCCAGGAGCAGCTCATCCCGGGCCTGGGCAACGCGATCGCCCAGGACATCATGGCCCGGGCCCGTCTCCACCCCCGGCGTCCGCTCTCCACGCTCGACGAGGTGCAGCTGGAGGGGCTGTACGAGGCGATCACGGAGACGGTGCGCGCCGTCATCGCCGCCGGCGGGCGCAGCGACGAGCGCGACCTGTTCGGCCACCCCGGCGGGTACGCGCGCCTCATGGACGCCAGGGCGGTGGGTCGCCCCTGCGTCACGTGCGGGACGCCGGTCGAGAAGATCAGCTACCTCGGCGGCGCCTGCTACTTCTGCCCCGCCTGCCAGACGTAGCGGTCGTCCCGAGGGGCTGAGTCAGGCGAACTGCACGGAGCGTTTGGAGAGGCCGAGCCAGTAGCCGGTGATCGGCGCCGCCATGGGAGCACCGGGCTCCGCGGCGCCGAGCGCGACGAAGAGCGGCGCGAAGTGCTCGACCGTGGGGTGCGCGAAGCGCGCGCAAGGGACCTCGCGGAACCTGACCAGCGCGGCGACGTCGTGGCGGCTCAGCGCCGCCGCCACCCACCGGTCGAAATCCCTCGACCACTCCGGCGGCGGCGCATCGAGGACGAACTCGCGCAGGAAGGGCAGTCCGTGGGTCATGAAGCCGCTGCCCACGATGAGCACGCCCTCGTCACGCAGTGGCCGCAGCGCGGCACCGAGCGCCAGCAGGGCCTCGGGGTCGAGCGTCGGCAGCGAGAGCTGAAGCACGGGCACGTCGGCCTCCGGATACATCGCCATCAAAGGCACGTAGGCGCCGTGGTCGAGCCCGCGCGCGGGCTCGTGCCCGACGGCCGCCTCGCCCCCGAGGAGGGCCGTGACGCGGGCGCCCAGCCCGGGCGCCGGCGGCGCCGGGTAGGCCGCCTCGTAGTACCGCGCCGGGAATCCGAAGAAGTCGTGGATCACGGGCACTCCCGCCGTGACCGCCCCCGTGGTCGGGGTCGGCCCCTGCAGCCAGTGCGCCGAGACGATCAGCACCGCGGCCGGACGCGGCAGGGCCGCGGCCCAGGCGGCCAGCTCCGCCACCCAGAGCCGGTCGTCGAGCAGGGGCGGCGCGCCGTGGCTGAGGTACAGGGCGGGCACGCGCCCCGGCGTCTGTGCGGCGGCGGCGCGGCGAGCGGCGACCGCCGCCGCCTCCGCCACCTCGTCCCCGCTCACCTCACGCATCCGCGGCCAGCCCTCGTCCGTCATCACCGCTCCTTCGTCGCCGTCGTCCTGGGTCTTCCCGGGCGGAAACGCGCACTCGCCGGCGGCGCACGCAGGACCCTTCACGCGATCGCCACGACCGTCTCCGGGCAAGAGGGGACCTCCCGGGGCTGATAGAGTCCCGGCCATGGATGAGCGGGCGGGCGTGGACCCCGGACGAGTCGAGGAGCTGTGGCGACGCGAGAGCGCACGGTACGCGCGCCGCCACCCGCGCTGCCTGCGACTGCGCGAGCGCGCCCGGACGAGCATGCCGCACGGCGTGCCGATGCTCTGGATGGCGAGCTACTTCGCGCACCCCCCGGTGTGGATCGACGAGGGCCACGGCGCCCACTTCACCTGCGCGGACGGGCGCCGCTTCCTCGACACCAACATCGGCGACAAGAGCACCTTCTGCGGCATCGACCCGGCGCCGGTGGTGCGCGCCGTGCAGCGGCGCGTCGCCGCCGGCGCCCAGTTCATGCTGCCCACGGAGGACGCGCTGGTCGTCGCCGAGGAGCTCGCCCGGCGCTGGCGCCTGCCCTCCTGGCAGTTCACGCTCTCCGCCTCGCAGGCCAACACCGAGGCGCTGCGGCTGGCGCGGCACGCCACCGGCAGGCACAAGCTGCTCAGCTTCACCGGCAACTACGGCGGCCACAGCGACGAGATGCTGACCGCGTTCGCCGGAGAAGGCCGGCTCTCCTATCTGGGCCTGGCGCCGGCCTGCGGCCGCGACCTGGACGTGATCCCCTTCAACGACGCCGGCGCCCTGGAGCGCGCCCTCTCCGGTGACGAGTACGCCTGCGTCTTCACGGAGCCGGCGCTCACCAACCAGGGCGTCGTGCTGCCGGACCCGGGCTTCCACGACGACCTGCGCCGCCTGACGCGCGCGACCGGTACGCTGCTCGTGTTCGACGAGACGCACACCTTGATCTGCGCTCCGGGCGGGCTCACCGAGCGCTGGGGGCTCGAGCCGGACGTCGTGGTGCTGGGCAAGGCCATCGGCGGGGGGCTGCCGCTCGGCGCCTACGGCATGAACGCCGCGCTGGCCGCCGCCTTCGAACGCGGCGAGAGCCTCGCCGGTGAGCCGGGCGAGCTCGCCACCGGCGGCACGCTGTTCGGCAACGCGCTGAGCATGGCGGCGGCCCGGGCCGCGCTGACGGAGGTCCTCACGCCGGCCGCGTACGAGCACGCCGCCGACCTCGGCGCGGAGCTCGCCGACGGCCTCGAGACCGCCGTGGACGAGGCCGGCCTGCCCTGGCGCGTGCAGCGCCTGTGGCCGCGCTCGGGGGTCAGCTTCAGCGAACGGCTCGCGCGCGACGCGGCGGAGGCTGACGCCGATGCCCAGCCGGAGCTCAACGCGCTCCTGCGCCTCTATCTCGCCAACCGCGGCGTGTGGGAGGCCATCAGCACCGCCGGTCCGGCGATGTCCGTGGCCGCGACCCGCGCGGACGTGGCCGCCTACGTCGCTGCGTTCCGCGCGTTCGTGGCCGACGTCGTCGCGGCGGATTGAGCTTCCCCGCGGACGCGGGAGTCAGGGCGCCCCGAGCGTCACGTCGTCGAGGGCGTCGGATCTCACCGGCGCTCCGGTGAACTCCAGGACCAGCGAGGTGCGTCCGGGCCGCGTGCTGAGCAGGACCCGCGCGCACCCCTGCAGCATGATGGTGAAGCCCATGCCGAGGCTGGACGCGGTGGAGAAGCCGCGCAGGGTCGCCCGGGGCAGCATGCGGAAGTCGATCCCCGGACCTTCGTCGCGCACGAGCACCTGCAGGGCGTCGCCGCGCGCGAACACCTGGTAACTGCCGCCGCCGGCGTGACGCAGAGCGTTGACCAGCGCCTCCCCCACGGGGGCGCGCAGGTCGGTCGCGGCCGCCCAGTCGGGAAAGCGCTCGACGGCGGCGGCCACGATGGCGGCGCGCGCCGCCGCCAGGTCCCGCGGCGCCGCGAAGCGCCGCGCCTCCCCCAGCGGAGCGCCGAGCTCCGCCGAGAGCTCCTCCTCCGTGAGGAGGATGAGGTTTCCTCCCGTCACCACGTCCAGCACGTCCACGTAAGCCCGCCGGATGTCCTCCTCCTGGCGGCGCAGGGCGCGCTCGGCCCGGCGCACCCCGCTGACGTCCAGCGCCGAGAGCGCCCAGCGGTCGCGACCGATCGGATACGCCTCGAGGATCTCGTACGCATCGTCGGCCTCCACGTGCAGCTCCGAGCGCACCGGCGCCCCCGAATGCGCCGCGCTCGCCACCACGTCGAGGTAGGTGCGCGTCCTCTCGTCGAGGTCGTCCGGTCGACTGAGCCGCGTGCCGACGGCCCTGCCTCTCTCGATCCCGGTCCGCTCGAGCTGCGTCGGGTTGATGTCCACGAGCTCGAGATCCGCGACGACGCCGGCGCGGTCGCGCAGCACCCGGAAGATGGTGAGCCCCTCGGCCGCGTTCTCGAACAACCGCGTGTAGCGCTCCTGGGACGCCTCCAGCCGGCGGAAGTAGCGCAGTCCGAACACGAGCAGCAGCAGCGCGGTGACCAGCACGAAGCCGACGCCCTTGATCGAGCTCAGCACGAGCTCGACGTCGTCAGGGAACCTGAGCAGCGCAAGGACCCTGTCAGAGAGGACGACCCACAGGGTGGCCACGACCACGTAGATGAGCGCATAGCGCAGCGCCACGTTGCGCGCGGCGCGCCGTCGAGACCTGCGAGCCTCGACGCGGTCTATGGTCGACGCAGCTGTCATCGCTTCTACCGACACCCGTGGAGTCCCGCGCCTGCGCGCAGCATCATCCTTCACCAGGTTCCTACCCCGCCGGGCACGATGGAATCACCCGCCGGGCAGGAGAGCGGGGTCGCAGACTGTCCGGCCTGCCGACGACCGCGTCGCCGACGCCTCCCGCAGCAGAGCACCGGCCGACGGGAGGGCGCCGGCCCGGTTGCGACGACGATCGTTAGCTTGCTATTGTCCGTCTCCGTCATGCCGCCCAGAACCGTACACCCCCGCCGCCGCCACGGACACCTCCCCACCACGGACATCCTCGATCTCGACGGCGTGGACCGTCTGTCGGCGCGCGCCTTCCACGCCCTGATCACCACCGCGAGGCTGCATGTGAGGAGCATGAGCGAGGCGCTGGCGGGCTCCGGCTGCCACCATGGGCAGGCCATCTGCCTGCGCCTGCTGAGCGCCCGCGACGGCGCCACCCAGCGGGAGCTCGCCGGCCTGCTGGACGTCGCGCCGCCGACGGTCAGCAAGATGCTGCGCGCGCTCGAGCAGGCGGGCCTCGTCGAGCGCCGTCCGGACAAAGCGGACCGGCGCCTCACCCGCGTGCACCTCACGTCCCGCGGCCGTGAACGCGAACGCGAGATCACTCTCGCCGTCGGCCGCTACGTCGACGCCACGTTCGGCGCGCTCCCCGAGCGGGAGCGCCGCGACCTCGTCCGCCTGCTGGACAGACTGGGCGAGCGCATCGCGGCCGTCGGCGAAAGACCGGACGGGTGCCGGCCGCGCAGCCCACACCCGGGCGACGACGCGGGCGACGACACCCCGGGGACGCGCCGGTGAGCAGACTCCTCCGCACCGGCCTGCGCCCGTACCGCTGGGCGCTCGCCCTCATCGTGCTCCTCGTCCTGGGGCAGGTGCTCGCCAATCTCTACCTGCCCACGCTCAACGCGGACATCATCAACAACGGCGTGGTCAAAGGCGACACCGACTACATCCTCGAGGTAGGGGGGCTGATGCTGGGGGTCACGCTCGCCTCCGTGCTCGCCGCCGTCGCCGCCGTCTACCTCGGGTCCCGTACCTCGATGGCGCTGGGGCGCGACACGCGCAGCGCGCTGTTCCGCCGCGTCCAGAGCTTCTCCCAGGCGGAGGTCAACCGCTTCGGCACGCCGTCACTGATCACCCGTACGACCAACGACGTGCAGCAGGTGCAGATGGTGACGCTGATGATGCTGAACGTCGTGCTCATGGCGCCGATGATGGCGGTCGGCGGTGTGATCATGGCCCTCCGCCTCAACGTCCCGCTCTCGACCGTCATCCTCGTCGCGATCCCCATCATGGGCGTCTTCATCGGCCTCGTCATCCATCGGGCCGTCCCCCTGTTCATGTCCATGCAGAGGAAGATCGACCGCATCAACCAGGTCACCCGCGAGTTCCTGAGCGGCGTGCGCGTCATCCGCGCCTTCGACAAGACCGCGCACGAGGCCGAGCGCTTCGACGTCGCCAACGCCGACCTGACCGGCACGACCCTGAGCGTCGGGCGCTTGTTCGCGCTCGTGTTCCCTGCCGTCACACTGATCCTCAACTTCACGACCATCGCCATCATGTGGTTCGGCGGCCGGCAGATCGCCGACGGCAGCATGCCGATCGGCGACCTCACGGCGTTCCTGCAGTACGTCTTCATGATCCTGTTCTCGGTGCTCATGGCGACGTTCATGTTCGTCATGGTGCCGCGCGCCGCCGTCTCCGCCCAGCGGATCATGGCGGTGCTCGACATCGAGCCCGGCATCGTCGACCCCGTCCGGCCCGTGACCGGCGTGCCGCCGACGGGTGTCGTCGAGTTCCGCGACGTGGAGTTCCGCTACCCCGGGGCCGAGGAGCCGGTGCTGAGCGGCATCACGTTCACGGCGCGCCCCGGCGAGACGACCGCCATCGTCGGCAGCACCGGCAGCGGCAAGACGACGCTGATCAGCCTCATCCCCCGCTTCTACGAGGTGACCGGGGGAGCGGTCCTGGTCGACGGCGTCGACGTACGCGAGCTGGCGCTGCAGGACCTCTGGCGCCGGCTCGGCCTCGTGCCGCAGAAGTCGTTCCTCTTCAGCGGCACGGTGGCCGACAACCTGCGCAACGGCGACGCGCAGGCCACCGACGAGCAGCTCTGGCGTTACCTCGAGATCGCCCAGGGCCGTGACTTCGTGGAGCAGATGCCCGCGCGCCTGGAGACGCCGGTCGCCCAGGGGGGAGCCAGTGTCTCCGGGGGCCAGCGCCAGCGTCTCGCCATCGCCCGGGCGCTGGCCAAGCGGGCCCGGATCCAGATCTTCGACGACAGCTTCTCGGCGCTCGACTTCAGCACCGACGCCAGGCTGCGCGCGGCGCTGCGCGCACACGAGGCGGATACCACCGTGATCATCGTCGCCCAGCGTGTCGGCACCATCATGCACGCCGACCAGATCGTCGTCCTCGAGGACGACGGCACCATCGCCGGCATCGGCACCCACGAGGAGCTGCTCGGAAGCTGCGAGACCTACCGTGAGATCGTCAGCTCACAGCTCGGCGAGGAGGGCGTCGCGTGAGCGCCCGCGAGGACAGGCCCGCTGCCTCCGGGCCGGGCGGCGGCGTCCCGCCACGGCCCCGCGGCCCCCAGGGTCCGGGTCCCGGGGGGCCGGGCGGCCACGCCCTCGTGCAGCCGACCGCCAGGGCCAAGGACTTCAAGGGCACCATGCTCCGGCTCGCCGGCGAGCTGCGCCCGGAGCGTGCGCTGCTCGTGCTCATCGTCCTGCTGGCCGTGGCCAGCGTGGCGTTCGCGGTCGTCGGCCCCAGGATCCTCGGTCACGCCACCAACGTCCTGTTCGAGGGCGTGATCAACGGGCAGATCCCGGCCGGCGTCACCAAGGCCCAGGCCGTCGCCGGCCTGCGCGAGCACGGCCAGGACCGCATCGCCGACATGATCGCCGGCATGGACCTGCACCCCGGCCAGGGCGTCGACTTCGCCGCCCTGGCGCGCACCCTGGCCTGGCTGGCGGTCGTGTACCTGGCCAGCGCGGCGTTCCAGTGGCTGCAGTCGTACCTCATGGCGGGCGTCGCGCAGCGCACCATCTACAGGCTGCGGCGACTGGCGGACGAGAAGCTGGCCCGCCTGCCGCTCAAGTACTTCGACGACCACCCGCGCGGCGACGTGCTCAGCCGCATGACCAACGACCTCGACAACGTCTCGCAGTCGCTGCAGCAGAGCCTCACACAGATCATCACCTCGGCGCTCACCATCCTCGGGGTGCTGGTGATGATGCTCACCATCAGCTGGCTGCTGGCGCTGATCTCGGTGCTGGTCGTGCCCGTCTCGGTCGTGATCACCGTGATGATCGCCAAGCGCTCGCAGAAGCAGTTCTCCAGACAGTGGGAGACCACCGGCGACCTCAACGGCCACGTGGAGGAGATGTTCACCGGCCACAACGTGGTCAAAGCGTTCGGTCGCCAGGAACAGGCCATCGCCACCTTCGACGGCCACAACGAAGCCCTCTACGAGGCGAGCTTCAAGGCCCAGTTCATCAGCGGGATCATCATGCCGGTCATGAACTTCGTCATGAACCTCAACTACGTGGCCATCGCCGTGATCGGCGGACTGATGATCGCCACCGGCCGCATCTCGCTCGGCGACGTGCAGGCGTTCATCCAGTACTCGCGCCAGTTCACCATGCCGATCACGCAGGTCGCCGGCATCATGAACATCCTGCAGAGCACCGCCGCCTCGGCGGAGCGGGTGTTCGAACTGCTCGACGAGCCCGAGGAGACGCCGGACCCGGCCGGGTGCGTCGCCTTCGAGCACACGCGCGGCCACATCCGGTTCGAGGACGTGTGGTTCCGCTACGTCCCCGACGCTCCGCTCATCAGCGGCCTGACGCTGGACGTGGCCCCGGGGGAGACCGTCGCCATCGTCGGCCCCACCGGCGCCGGCAAGACGACGCTCGTCAACCTGCTGCTGCGTTTCTACGATATCGACGACGGACGCATCCTGGTGGACGGCGTCGAGACGCGCGACATCGCTCGCAGCGACCTGCGCCGCCTGTTCGGCATGGTGCTGCAGGACACCTGGCTGTTCAGCGGCACCATCCGGGAGAACATCGCCTACGGACGCGAGGGCGCGAGCGAGGACGAGATCCTCACCGCCGCACGGGCGGCCCGCGTCGACCACTTCGTGCGCGCCCTCCCCGACGGCTACGACACCCTGCTCGACGACGACGCCACCAACGTCTCGCAGGGCGAGCGCCAGCTGCTCACCATCGCCCGGGCGTTCCTCGCCGACCCCGAGATCCTGATCCTCGACGAGGCCACCAGCTCCGTGGACACGCGCACCGAGGTGCTGATCCAGCAGGCGATGGCGGAGCTCATGAAGGGGCGCACGAGCTTCGTCATCGCCCACCGTCTGAGCACCATCCGCGACGCCGACGTGATCTTGGTGATGGACAAGGGGGCCATCATCGAGCAGGGCTCCCACGACGCGCTCATGGCGGCCGGCGGCTTCTATCACGCCCTCTACGCGAGCCAGTTCGAGGAGGCGCTGGAGGAGGCCTCCTGAGCGGCCCCGGAGGACCTGCTCACCGTTTCGGCAACAGGATCCTGTCGAAGAAGCCGATCACGACCTGCTCGTACAGGTCCGGCTCCGCCTCGATCCCGCCGGTGTGCCCCGCGCCCGGCACCACCCAGATCTCCTTGGTGGGGAGCGCGGCCTCGTAGTACACGGGGGTGACGGCCTTCTCGACCGCCTGGCCCTCCTCGCCGTAGACGAAGAGGACGGCGCGTGGACCGATGAGCAGCGCTGCGTTGCGTAACGACATGGGTACGTCGTCGCCGCTGAGCACCCAGACGGCGACGGTCTGCACGAGGTCCTGGGGGTACTGCAGGACCTTCTCCAGGATGCTCGGCCCACGACGCAGCAGGGACTCACGCACCGAGCGGATGCCCACGCCCTCGACGACCACGGCTTTGAGACGCCGACTGCGCGCGGCCGCTTCGAGCATCGCCTCGCCGCCGACGGAGAGCCCCAGGCCGCCGATGCGCCGCCTGCGTACTTCGGGCCGGCGGCGCAGCCACGCGACGGCGGCTTCGACGTCGCGGGCGGATCGCCAGCCGTACGCGTTGGGGTCGCCCTGGCTCTCGCCGTAGCCCCGCGGGTCCACGAGCAGGACGCCGTAGCCATGCCGTGCGAGCAGACGCGCCTGCGGGATCGTCCAGGCGCGCGGATAGGTGACGACGGCGGCCGTGTTCTGCGACGGAACGTACCACGCGCTCAACTCCAGCCCGTCGCGCGTGGTCAGCGTCACGTCCTCGTACGGCCGCCCGAGATCGGCCTCCGTGATCGTCTCGCGCGGGCGCTCGGTGGCGATGATCGCCGTGCTCACCGGCAGGACGAGCCAGTAGAGCACCAGCAGCGCCCCGACCGCCACGAGGGCGCGGCGCGTGAGCGTCCACCAGATGGGTCCGCCGCGCTTGCGCGACGTCCACGCCACGCACGCTCCGACGACGAGGAAGACGACGCCGGCGGCCAACGGGAGCAGTCCGCACAGGGCCGAGGGGCTGAGGTCTTCGACGATCAGGCGAGCGACGTGCACGAGGCCGGTGACGACACCGACCACGCCGAACAGGAGCGCGAGCGAGGCGCGGAGGCCGGCGAGCATGCGCGGGTACAGCTCGGCGCACAACGCGAGAAGCGCCGCCGGCAGCAGGACGGCGAGGACATGGTCGGCCCGATCCACGCCCGGACGCACGAACACGAGGTACGCGAGCACGAGGTAGACCAGGATCGCCCCGACAGCGACGACGAACGCCGTCCGTTCGCGGGAGCATGGACGAGCCGGCGGCGCAAGGGCGCCGTCGGCCACGGTGCGGCCGTCGCCGCCGTCCATGGCTGTGGCCGCGTCTGGGCCGGAGATGCTCACGCGGACCCTCCCGGGCTGCTCACGCACACTACCCGGCTAGCCTAATGGAGTAGACTGGCGCCGCGCATCCGCCCCCATGATCGACCGTGGCAGGTCAGGGGGTCGATGCAGGGCCGGGCCAGACGCGGTCGGCTCACGCCCGGGTCCTCCCGACGCTATGCTGGACACTGAAGCCATGCCGACCCCCGCGACCATCTCCTGCCGACGCTGTGGGCGCCGGGTCACCGGCGAGGCGCCGCGCTGCCCTGAGTGCGGCGCCGACCCCCGCACCGGTCAATCCGCCTACCGCGGACGCGGGTCAGACAAAGCACGCACCTGCCAGGGCGTCGGACCCCGACTGGCGGCGCAGGCAGTCGACCTCGCCCTGCTGTCGCTGCTGTTCATCGTCGCGTCGTACGCCGTCTATCTGGTCATGGCGGGCGCCGGGGAGTTCGCGGTCGTCGGGGAGGAGCCGACCAGCCTGCCCTTCTGGGTAGCGTTCCTGGCGGGCTCCTTCCTCTACTTCTGGCTGTGCGAGGGCCTCCGGGGACGTACGCTCGGCAAACGGCTGCTCGACCTGCGCGTCGTGCGCGCCGACGGCGGCCCGGCGGGACTCCGCCGCGCCTTCGTCCGCACGGCGCTGCGCCCGGTCGACGCGCTGCCGTTCGCCTACCTGCTCGGCGCCTGCGCCGTCTGGCTCACGCGACGCCGCCAGCGCCTCGGCGACCTCGTCGCCGGCACGGTGGTCGTGCGTCCGCGCATGCTGCCGGTCGACAGGCTCGCCGATCCGACGGCACGGGTGGTCCCGTGGCGGGCCGCCGACACCGCCCCGCGCCGTGGGAACCGGGCCCGGCCCCGCGACGTCGGAGCAGGTGGAAGGCCTGCACGGCACGAAGATGCAGGAATGGAGAATCTTGAACGATGCCGCCGTCTGCAGCACGCGTCGCGCACACGCCCGCGAGGCGCTCGGAGCCGCGCCCCGCACCCGGACGCGCCCCTTTCGTTGCTGGCCGCGGCCCTCGTCGTCCTCGTCACCCTGGGAACGGCGTACCTCGCTCCGAACGCCGGCGCCGCTCACGGCGCGGCCCGGCCGACGTCGGCCGGCGCCGCGCCGACCCCGCCGCCGGTGTGGGTCGCGACGCCGGCGCGTCCCGCGCGCGTCTGGGTCGGCGGCGACTCCCTCGGCGGCGAGCTCGTCTGGGGCCTACGGCCCCTGCTGGACGACGCCGGCGTCTTCGAGACCGCGGGCTTCTACAAAGAGTCGTCCGGCATCTGCCGCTACGACTTCTTCGACTGGCGCAAGAAGATGACCGCCGTCACGCGTACCCCCAAACGCCACATCGTCTGCATCATGCTCGGCTCCAACGACACCCAGCCGGTGTGGACCACAGCGGGCTGGATCCCGTACGGCACCGCGGCGTGGAAGACCGCCTACGGGCGCAGGGTCGGCAAGCTCATGGACCTGATGCTCGAACGAGGCACCCGCCGCGTCTACTGGGTGGGCATGCCGATCATGCGCGAGAAGTGGCGCAACCCGCGCATGAAGGCCGTCAACAGCATCGTCCGGGCGCAGGCCGGCAAACGCCCCGGCGTGCGCTACATCAACGTGTGGAGCCTGTTCGCCGACAAGAAGGGGCGTTATGTGGCCAAGTGGCGGGCCTCGGACGGGGTGCACTTCACGCGCGCCGGCTGGCAGCGCCTCAGCGCGCGGGTGTACCGCTCGGTCGCGCGTGACTGGCTGCCGGCGCCCGCCGCGTCTCCACCCTGAGCCGCGGCCCTTCATCCCGCCTGCGCGACCGGACGCCCCGACCTGATAGGCTCGCGGACGCAGGCCCCGGGCGGCGCGCCGTTCTCGTCCCGTCCTGGCCCGCTCAGCCATGAGCGTCGACGACCACCTCACCACAGACGAGATCCGCGCCCTGGACCGGGCCCACGTCCTGCATTCGTGGTCGACCCAGTCGCAGATCGACCCGCTGGTGATCGCCGGCGGCGAGGGGAGCCGTTTCCGGACCTCCGACGGCGCGCGCTACCTCGACTTCGCCTCCCTGGTCGTCAACGCGAACCTCGGCCATCAGCACCCGCGCGTCACCGAAGCGATCGCGGCGCAGGCGTATCGTCTGTGCGCGACCGCGCCGGCGATGACCGACGAGATGCGTGTCCGCCTCGCCGCGCTGCTCGCCGAGGTCACGCCCGGCGACCTGACGATGTCGTTCTTCACCAACGGCGGCGCCGAGGCGACGGAGAACGCGATCAAGCTGGCGCGCTGGTACACCGGCCGCCACAAGATCGTCGCGCGCTACCGCTCCTATCACGGCGCCACCGCCGGCGCGGTGAGCGTCACCGGCGACCCACGTCGCTGGGCGGCCGAACCCGGCATCCCCGGCGTCGTGCGCATGTTCGACCCCTACCCGTACCGCTGCCCGGCGGGACACCCGGATCCGTGCCCGGTCTGCTCCGGCGGCCCCCATCTTGAGGAGATCCTCCAGTACGAGGGTCCGCACACCGTGGCCGCGGTGATGCTGGAGTCGGTGACGGGGACGAACGGGGTCCTCGTACCGCCGGAGGGCTACCTCGCCGCCGTCCGCGAGGTCTGCGACCGCCACGGCATCCTGCTCATCCTCGACGAGGTCATGTGCGGCTTCGGACGCACCGGACGCTGGTTCGCCTGCGAGCACTGGGGCGTCGTGCCCGACATCATGACGGTCGCCAAGGGCATCACCTCAGGCTACCTGCCGCTGGGCGCCATGATCGTGAACCGGAGGCTCGCCGACTGGCTCCAGGATCACGAGTTCACCGGCGGGCTGACCTCGACCGGCAACCCGCTGTGCTGCGCCGCCGGCTGCGCGACGATCGAGACGCTGCGTGAGGAGAAGGTCGTCGAGAACGCGGCCGCGATGGGCGCCGTGCTGGCAGAGGAGCTGCCGCGCCTCGCCGGGAGGCATCCCTCGGTGGGCGAGGTGCGCGGCCTCGGGCTGCTCTGGGCGCTCGAGCTGGTCAAGGACCGCGTCACGCGTGAGCCGCTGGTGCCGTTCAACGCCAAGGGCGCGGCCGCGGGCCCGATGCGCCGTCTCTCCGGGGCGGCCCTCGCCCGCGGCCTCTATCTCATGACCCACTTCAACCTCGTGCTGGTGGCCCCGCCCCTGACGATCACGCGTGCCGAGCTCGATGAGGGCGTCGCGACCCTCGACGACGTCCTCTCGGAGGCCGACGCCGAGGCGGCGGCCGGCTGACCCGCGCATGGACGCGGCCGGTGTGGGTCGTGGGGCAGACGCCCGACGGTCTACCGCAGGTCCAGCAGCTCGGAGACCGTCACGAACCCGTAGCCGCGGGCGCGCAGCTCACTGAGGATCAGCGGCAGCGCCTCCCGCGTGGCGACGTTCCCGGGATGCCAGGGACGGAGCTGGATGATCGAGCCGGGCCGCACCCTGTCCGCTACGTCACGTGCCATGGCGGCCGCGTCGCCGGCCGGCGACGGCGAGTCCGGAGCCAGGTCCCACATGACCGTCGTGCGTCGGTCGCGCCACAACACCCACGGCAGCGAGAGCAGCTTCCGCGCCTGCGGCGGGCGGAACGTGATGCGACCGGCGAACCCCGCCTCACGGATGACCGCGTCGGCGGCCTCCAGCTCGCGCCTCACGGTGGCCGTGCTCACGAAGATCAGGCGCCCATGACGGGAGGAGTGATTGCCGATCTCCTGCCCGGAGACGATGAGACTGCGCAGTGCGAGGGGGTGGGCGGCGGCCTCGGCGCCGTCGACGTAGAAGGTGCCGCGTGCGTCGAAGCGCTTCAGGAGCGCGATGAGCTCGGAGACGTAGAGGTCGTCAGGCCCGTCGTCGAAGGTGAGCGCCACGACCCTGTGCGCCGTGTCGACGCGTGTCACGTGGTCGCCGACCAGTTGCACCGTGCGGGCGTTGATGAGCGCGCAGGTCAGCGCTCCGACCATCACCGAGGCGACGGCGAAGGCGATCAGGACCCTCAGCGCCCGCCACCAGCGGCTGCGCACGTAGCCCCGCACCACAGTCCACCCGAACCACAGCAGCCAGGTGAGGACAAGGGTGAGGGCGGCGACGGCGATGACGTCGAGGTTCACGCCACGCCCCCCTCGGCCTCCGCCGATGCCCGCGGGCCCGGACGACGCACGCGCTCAGATCTCCTGGAAGACGAGGACGATGGTGGCGACTGCGAGGGCCACACTGAAGATCGTGAGCGTCCAGAGTATCCAGTGGTCGGTAGGGAGCCGCGTCCCGGCGGTGAGCGCGCCGCGGGCGCGCTCGGCGCGATACGCGGCCAGCACGATCAGCAGGATGCCGAGCAGTCCGTACCCGGCGCCGAGCAGCCCGAAGGCGATGTGCTCCACCTCGAGCAGCGCCGGGAGCAGCCTGCCGACCGCCAGGGCCAGACCGAGCGCACCGAGACCCGTCCGCAGCCAGGCCAGGTAGGTGCGCTCCGCGGCCAGCCACGTGCGCCGCGGAGCGGAGTCGGTGAGTTCGTCGCCTGGTCTCTTGCGTTCGGCCATGCACGTGGGATTGTACGCCCCGGCGCCCGTCGCGGTGAGCCTCCGCGTCGAGGCGACGTGCGTCGAGGACCCTCTGTTCCCTCCTACTCCAGCGTCCGAAGGTAGGCGGAGATCGCCGCCAGTCCGCCCTCGAGCACGTCGCGCGCACATGCGTAACCGAGCCGGAACGAGCCCTCCTCCCCGAACGCCGCGCCGGGCACGACGAAGGCCCCGTTGAGGTCGAAGAGCCCCTGGCAGAAGTCGACCGAGGGCACGTCGTACTCATAGCGGATGAGCGCCGTGGTCCCGGCCCGCGGCCGGACGTAGCGCAGCCGCGGCTCCCGGGAGATCCAGTCGTCGACGACGGCGAGGTTGCCGCGGACGATGGCGAGGCTGCGCTCGAGCACCGCCTCGACATGCTCGAGCGCGACGGCGGCGAGGGCGTCGTCCAGCACGCCGCCGCTGATCGTCGTGTAGTCGCGCACGTCGAGACAGCGCCGGACCGCCTCCGCCGGGCCCGCCACCCAACCGGTGCGCAGGCCTGCCAGCGAGTAACTCTTGCTCATGCTGCCGCTGCTCACTCCCTTGTCGTACAGGTCGGCCACCGAGGGCGGCCTCGCCCCGGCCTCATGCTCGAGCATCCGGTACACCTCGTCGCAGAGGAGCCATGCGTCGTGCTCACGCGCTATCTCGACGATCTCGCGCAGCAGCGGTTCGTCGACCAGCGCGCCGGTCGGGTTGTTGGGGTTGTTGAGGATGATGAGGCCGGTCTTCTCCCCGGCGGCCGCCCGGATCGCCTCGGGATCGGGGAGGTAGGCGTCCTCCTCGCGCAGCCGCACGGCGCGCACGTCGGCGCCCAGCGACGCGGGCACGGCGTAGAGCTGTTGGTACGTCGGCTGCACGCTGACCACAGTGGTCCCCGGCTCGGTGAGCGCGTAGAGGGCGAGGAAGTTGGCGCCGATCGCTCCGTTGGCCGTGAGCACGTTGTCGGCCCCGATGCGCTCGCCGTACAGCGCCGCGATGGCGCGGCGCAGCCGCGGCGAGCCGACGATGTCGCCGTACCCGAGCCAGGTCTCGCGCAAGGCCTGCGACACGGCGTCCGCATCGCCGCTCAGCTCGAGCAGTTCCTCCAAGGTCAGCGAATGGACGCAGGTCTCGGCGATGTTCCAGGTGGCCGTCGTCTCGTGGGCGTTCATCCACTGCTCGACGAGGAAGGGCTCGATGCGCACGCCATGCCTCCACTGTCGTTGTTGCGCCGGTCAGATCCATCCTGCCTTCAGCCGGCGGGGATGACAACTGGCGGGCCGGCGTCGTCCCTCGCGCCCTTCTCCACTAGAATCCGGCTGGAGGACCCGCACCTCCGGCCACGCCACCAGTACCCGGGAGAGCCCATGGACACCGACCAGTTCCGCAGTCTCGGTCACGAGCTGATCGAATGGATCGCCGCCTACCGGGACCACATCGGCGACTACCCGGTCCTCAGCCGGTCGCAGCCGGGCGAGGTGGCGGCGCTGCTGCCGCACGAGCCGCCGCTGCGGGGCGGCGAGATGGACGACGTGATCGCCGATCTGGAGCGCATCGTCCTCCCGGGCATCACACACTGGAACCACCCCGGGTTCTTCAACTTCTTCCCCAGCAACACGGACCTCTCGTCGGTGCTCGCCGACCTCGTCTCGTCCGGGCTGGGCCCACAGGCGATGAACTGGCAGACGAGCCCGGCGGCCACCGAGGTCGAGGACGTGGTCATGGAGTGGCTGCGCACGATGGTCGGCCTGCCTGACTCGTTCAGCGGCGTGATCGCGGACACGGCCAGCACCTCCACCTTCACGGCGCTGCTCTGCGCCCGCGAACGCACGTCGGGCTTCTCGCAGAACGGCGGCGGCCTGCAGGCGGAGCGGGCGCCGCTCGTCGTGTATGCGAGCGACCAGGCCCACAGCTCCGTGCAGAAGGGTGCGTTGCTCGCCGGGTTCGGCGCCGCGCATCTGCGTCTCATCGCGACCGACGACGAGCACGCGCTGAGACCTGACCTGCTGGAGCAGGCCGTCGAGGAGGACCTCGCGGCCGGCCTCCGGCCCTGCGCCGTGGTCGCCACCGTCGGGACGACGGTGAGCACGGCGCTCGATCCGGTCGCCCCCATCGCCGACCTGTGCGAGCGCCACGGCCTGTGGCTGCACGTGGACGCGGCGCTGGCCGGCACTGCCATGGTCTGCCCGGAGTACCGGGACATGTGGCGTGGAGTGGAACGCGCCGACTCCCTCGTCCTCAACCCGCACAAGTGGATGGGGACGGGCTTCGACCTCTCCGCCTACTACGTCCGCGACCCCGAACATCTCGTGCGCGTGATGAGCACCGACCCGAGTTACCTGCGCACGACCCAGGACGGACTCGTACGTAACCTGCGCGACTGGGGTATCCCGCTCGGACGCCGGTTCCGCGCGCTCAAGCTCTGGTTCCTGCTCCGCGCCGAGGGCGTCGAGGGGATCCGGGCACGCATCCGTCGCGACGTCGGCAACGCCGCCTGGCTCGCACAGCAGGTGGACGCGGCGCCGGACTGGGAGCGCCTCGCTCCGGCGCCGCTGCAGACCGTGTGCCTGCGCCACGTGCCGGAGAGACAGGCCGGTGACGAGGCGGCGCTCGCGGCCCACAACGCGGCCGTCGTCGCACGCGTCGTGGCCGGCTCCGACTACTACCTCGGCACCGCCGACCTCAAGGGCAGACTCGTGGTCCGCGTCTCGGTGGGCTCCCAGCCCACGGAGCGCGAGCACGTCGCCGGGGTGTGGGAGGCGCTGCAGCAGGCGGCCGCGCTCACCTGACGCGGTGACACCGCGGCCCGGGACGTCCCCGGTGGCGTCCCGCGACGCCCCTCGCTACCCTCGTGTCCGACGGTCAAGAAGCGCTCCGCCAAGCCGATAGTGCAGGCAGAGCAGCAGGACGTGCACATGGTCGACAGCGTCACTCCCCCGACATACCGGACGACGCCGCGGCGCCGGCCCGCGGCGCTCATGGCGGCGCTGCTCCCCCTGCTCTGCATCGCACTGACGGTCGGAGCGGCGGCTGCGCCGCGTGCGACAGCCGCGCCGTCCCTCCACAGCCTGCAGCAGGAGGCCAGGCGCGCGCGCGCCGAGATGGAGACCCTGCAGGCCGAACTGCAGAAGGTCGGCGACGACCTTCGCGCCGCACAGGTCAGACTGGACGCCGCCAACCGGGAGCTGCAGCTCGCACGTCGCCGTCTGGCCCGTGCCGAGAACGACCTCGAACTGCAACGCGAGATCCTTGCGGCACGCGCCGCCGCCCTCTACAAGAGCGGCGGCTTCGACTGGCTCGACATCCTGTCCAGCATCCGGAGCCTGGCAGATATCGACACGTTCCATGCCCTGCAGCGGGCGATCGCCGACCAGGACCGGCGCGCCGAGAACGAGTCCGAGCGCCTGGCACGGGAGGCGCGGCGGTTGGAGCGCAGCGTCGAGGCGGAGCGCCAGAAGGCCGTCGTCGCCGAACGGGAGGTCCAGAACCAGAAGCTCGAGCTGGACCAGATGCTCGCCGAACGGTCGGCGTTCCTCCAGGACGTGACCAGGCGCATCAAGAAGATCCTCGCCAGCGGCGGCCTGCGCGCCGCGCTGGCGATGGCCCGGGGCGGACAGTTCACGCAGCTCACCTGGGCCAAGGCGCTCCTCGTGACCATGCGCCTGCCGGTCACGGCCGACAACGTGGCCGCGATCACCGCCTGGGAGATGGCCGAGGGCGGCCACTGGTACAACTCGGCCCATTACAACCCGCTCAACACCACGCAGAGCATGCCGGGGGCGACGATCTTCAACTCCGTCGGCGTCAAGGCGTACACGAGCTGGAAGCAGGGCCTCCAGGCGACCGTGATCACGCTCAGGAACGGGTATTACGAGGCCATCCTCGCGGCGCTGCGGCGCGGCGACGACGCCTCGGCGGTCGCAGCGGCCGTCGGCGCCTCGCCCTGGGGCACCGGGAACTTCAGCCGGCTGCTCTGACCGGAGGCGCACCGGCAGAGTCGCAGCGCCCCGGCCACGGCGTCTGGCGGCGGAGGTTTTCGACCTGACGCTCCCGGGTCATAGGTCCGATGTGACCACGGACGACCTCGGACGGCGCTACCTTCGCGACACCCGGCACCGGCGCGAGCGGCTGGTGGGCGGCCGCATGGACTGGTCGCACCAACCCGCGTGGTCGAAGACTTACGCCGGCGCGCCACGCGTGGCGTTACCCCGGCCCCGGGACGACGCGAGCGGGTTGTTCGTCGCGCTCGCCCGCCGCAGAAGCGTCCGGGAGTACGCGGCCCGGCCGCTCGCCCTCGACGAGCTCTCCACCCTGCTGTGGGCGGCCGCCGGCGTCACGGCGCGACGGGCCGGCCTCGCCCTCCGCACCGCACCGTCGGCCGGCGCCCTGTACCCCATCGAGCACTATGTGGCCGTCCACGACGTCGAGGGCCTCGAGCAGGGCCTCTACCATTACGACGTGCTCGGCCGGGCTCTGGGGAGTCTCGCCGCCGGCGACCTGCGTCGTCGCCTTGCCGGGGCGGCCCTCGACCAGCGTGTCGTCGCGGAGGCGGCGGTCGTGTTCATATGGACGGCGGTGCTCGAACGCTCACGCTGGAAGTACGGCGACCGGTCCCTCAGGTACGTCCTCCTCGACGCCGGCCACATCGCTGAGAACGTGGCTCTGGCGGCGACGGCGCTCGGTCTCGGCTCCTGCCAGATCGCCGCGTTCTTCGACGAGGAGGCGGCGGACCTGCTCGGCGTGGACCCCGACGAGGAGCCGGTCGTCTACATGAGCGCGGTCGGCCGGCCGCGCCGGTGACGGCCGGCGTCGACGGGTGGGCGTGACGAAGGTCGCTCCGGGCGCGGGGCCTGGCTCAGTCGGGCGTCCGCTGAGTGATCCAGGCGGCCAGGTCCGCGTACACCCTCTCACGGCCCAGCTCGTTGAAGCACTCGTGCAGCAGGCCGGGGTACTCACGCAGGGTCTTGTCCCTCGATCCCGCCCGGGCGAAGAACGTCCGGGAGTAGCCGGGGTCCGCCACCGGGTCCGCCGTGCCGAACAGCACGTAGAGCGGGAGCACGACACGATCCGCCCGCGCCATAGCTGCGCCCTGGGCGGCGAGCGTCTGCACCGCCCAGCGGGCGGGGGCGACGTGATGTACGAGGGGATCCACATCGTAAGCCCGCACGACCGCCTCGTCGCGCGACAGGTCGGAGGCCCGCACGGTGTTGCCGATGTCCCTGCCCGGCCAGAGAAGGGAGAGGATCCTGGCGGCGAGGATCTTGACCGGCGACACCTCCGCCGCCAGATGAAGGAAGGGAGCCGAGAGGATCATCCCGGCGACGTCGGGCGGACGCTCCTGCGCCAGACGCGCACAGATCAGGCCGCCCATGCTGTGCCCGAGCAGGAAGACCGTCTTCGCCGGCTGCAGACGGCGGACCTCGCTCAGGTACAGGTCCGTGTCGTCGAGGTAGTCGTCGAACCGCTTGACCTGACCGCGGGCGCCGGACGATCGCCCGTGGCCGCGCAGGTCGCAGGCGTACACGGCAAGGCCCCCGGCCGCCATGGCCTCACCGAGCCCCGCATACCGCCCCCCGTGGTCGCCGTACCCGTGGACCACGGCGATCACACCCCCGCGATCACCGGACTCCGGCACGCCGGGCAGCCATGCCTGCAGGTGCAGCCTCACGCCTCCGGCCCCCCGGAACTCGCCGGTGACATGTCGTGCCCCGGACGGCGGGCGCGCGCCGGACCCGCCTCCTCCGGCCGTATCCATCGTCACCATCGTCACCTCACAGAAGCGCACACCCTCGGAGAGTCCTGCCCCGGGGCCCCACACACCACCCTACATCCGCGACAGGCGTCGCGCAGCGACCAGGCCGTCCCGTCCCGGCCGCCGGAGGCGGACGCCGGGCGCGCCGTCGACGCCACGCATGGTAGAGTCAAGAGCGACCGGGAAGGAGGGCATGGCCCGCTACCGTCACAGCACCCGTCTGATCGTCGCATTTCTGGTCGTCGCCCTGCTGACTGCCGGAGCGGCCGCGGCCTGCTCCGCCCGAGCCGGGACCGAAGCCGCCGCGAGCGGCGACGGCGGCGCGGACGCAGCCGGGGCACAGGGCGCCGGCGCCGCGGCGGGCGACACCGGCGCCGCCCGTGCCAAGGCCCCCGCCGGGGCCGACATGACCCGCATCCGCACGGCCCTCGGCTACATGCGTGCGGTCAAGCCGTCCAAGCCCATCGTCGTGCTGCTCGGCGGATCCGCCGCGCGCGAGTCTACGATCAGCGATGCGAGCTGGCGCGCGCAGATCAAGGCCGAGGGAGGGTCCGCCGCGCTGGCCTGGAACATGGGTTCCCGCAACCGCAGCATGGCCGAGAACGTGGCCCTCGTGAAGCACCTGCCCGAGGGCGCCCAGGTCGTCGTCTTCATCGGCATCAACCTCGGGTCCTTCACGTCGGCCGCCAAGTCGGCCTCGATCCCGCTGCCGTCACCGCTGCCGACCGCGCCTCCCTCCCTGCAGCAGCCCCATCAGTACAGCGTGAAGACGGGGGTGCTCTCGAAGGCCAAGAAGAAGACCCTGCCGGGCAAGTGGCTGAAGGACCGGTACCCTGTCTACAAGCGCAACTACCAGGGCAGCGCCCAGGTCCTCGAGAAGCTCATCCGGCTCTGCCAGACGCGCGGCTACAAGCCCGTGTTGTTCGAGCTGCCGAGGAACGTCCCGGTCGTCGGCAGCTCCCTCAAGGCGCCGACGGAGAAGTACCGCAGGACCTGCAAGACGCTGGCCGCGAAGTACGACGTCCCGTGGGTGAGTCTCGTCGCCAGAGCCAAGCTGCCCAATTCCAGCTTCTACGACCTCTGGCATCTCGTCGAGCCCGGCCGCAAGGTCTGGCAGAAGCTGCTGAGCACGAAGGCCGCGGCGCTGCTCAGGCAGTACGAGACCGATGGCGGTCCCTGATCCGGTCGGCCGTCCGACCTTGCGTCACGGGGTCAAGCTCCTCCTCATCGCTCTCGCCGCCGCTGCTCTCGCGGCGCTCACCACGGTGGCCGCTCCCGCACACGCCGACGACGAGGCGACCACCGCGCTCCTCGGAGCCGCTCCCGTGCCCACTGCGGACGACGACCCCGCTCTCCCCGCTCCCCGTGGCGAGGAGCTGCGCGGTGGCGACTACGGCAAAGACTGGCAGCACGCCGTGCAGGTCGTGGCCAACCTGCGCGCAGACCGCCCGAAGGTCCCCCTGGTGGTCCTCCTCGGCGGCTCCTCGGCGCGGGAGTGCACGGTGCGGGACGACCACTGGAGGCGCCAGATCATGAACCGCAGCGGATACGTCGTGGATGCCTACAACCTCGGCTCCAAACACCGCACCTACGCGCAGGACCTGGCGTTCGTGCAGCTGCTCCCGGAGAACGTGCCCACGATCGTCTACATCGGCATCAATCTCGGCCGGTTCTGCCGCCCGGTCACACCGGCGTCGATCAAGCTGCCCGCGCCACGACCCATCGGGATCTTCCACCAGCACGTCTACAGCACGCAGCGCATCCAGAGCCGTGCGCAGAAGCGCTACTACGTCAGATACTGGATGCTCCGCCGATACCCGGAGTTCCGCGCGAACTACCGGGCCGAGCTGGCGATGCTCCGCCGGATCATCCGTACCTGCAAGCAACGCCGTCTGCGCGTCGTGCTGCTCGACCTGCCCCGTGACCTGCCCGTGATCGGGAACTCGTTCCGCGTCCCGGTCTCCAGATACCAGCGGGACTGCGCCCGCCTGAGCCGGGAATGGGGGGTCCCGTGGCTGCACTTCAACCAGGCCGCCGGCTTCGTCGACCGTGACTTCTTCGACATCTTCCACCTCGTCGAGCCCGGGCGGCTCAAGTACCAGAGCATCCTCACGGACAGGACGATCCGGTTGCTCAAGAAGTACAGGATGCCCAAGCCGCAGCCGACACCCACACCGTCCCCATCGTCGAGCGTCTCTCCGTCCCCCTCGCCGGGCGAGACCCCCGATCCCGACCCGAGCGGAGCCGCCGTCACGATCGCGGCGCCTTCCCGCGGCGACGCCTGAACCACCCCGGCAGGCGCATCCGCCGTCGAGCGCCGCGTCAGCCGGTCAGCGCCGCGCGGATCGACGCCGAGACCGCGGCCAGACCGCCCTCCAGCTCAGCCGGCAGCGGCCATGCGTAGCCGATACGCATGTGACGGTCGTCCTGCTCGAACCAGTGTCCTGGCCCGACGTAAGCGCCGTGCTCCTCGCCGAGCACGCGGTAGAACTCGCCCACGTCCACCGGCGCCTCGGGCCTGATACGCGGGAAACACACCACCCCTCCGCTGGGCTCGACCCACTCCACGTGCTCCTCCCTCGCGATCCAGTCCCGCACGACCCCGAGCTGCCGGGCGATGAAAGGTTTGAGCTCCGCCAGCCACTCCTCCCGCTGAGAGAACGCCCGGGCGGCGATCTCCTCGTCGACGACGCTGCCGCAGATGCCGATCTGCTCCTTGGCGGCCAGGAACGTCGTCAGGAGGCCACGGTCGCGGCAGACCAGCCAGCCGGTACGGATGCCGGGGATACCGTACGTCTTGCTCAGCGAACTGACGCTGATGACCCGCTCGCTCAGCGTCGCCGCGACCGGAAGAGGCTCGCCGAAGGTCATCTCACGGTACGTCTCGTCGACGAGCAGGCGGCAGCCGGCGCGCTCGACCGCCGCGATGACCCGCCGCAGGTCGGCCTCCGTCATCATCACGCCCGTCGGATTGTGGGGAAGCGTGATACTCACGTACTTCGTGCGCGGCGTGACCAGGGCCATGAGCCGCTCCGGGTCGATATGGAAACCGTCGTCGAAGCGCAGGTCGAGGAAGCTGACATCGGCCTCGATCGCCCGCGGTGTCTCGATGTTGGTAGCGTAGTTGGGCCGGACGACGACGAGATGGTCGCCCCTCTCCAGGAGCGACGTGGCGATGACGAACAGGGCCTGAGCGGCGCCCGCCGTGACGAGCACGTCGTCGGCGGACACCCCGGCGCCGGCGCCGCCGCTCTGCGACGCGACGAGGTCCCGGAGCATCCCGTTGCCGGCGTGATCGCCGTAGAAGAGCAGCAGGTCTCCGAGCTCGATGCCGAGGTCCTCGAGCGAGCGGTCGCGCACCGAACTCTCGCTGAGGTTGTAGCGGATGCGGTCGTACCCGAACTGCTCGGGCGATTCCTCTTCGATGGGCATGCGACGGTACTTCACGGCGGCCTCCTGTCTGCGCTTCAGCTGCCCCGAAGCCTACACTCGCAGCCGGCGCGACGCAGCGGCGCCGGCGGGAGTCCTTTCTGCTAGAGTCAGCCACCGTGTCGACGCTCACCCTCCTCGGCATCGCCCTCGGGCTGGCCATGGACGCCTTCGCCGTCGCCATCGGCGCCGGCCTCCAGCTCTGTCAGGTCACCAGGCGGCAGACCTTCCGGCTCGCCTGGCATTTCGGCCTGTTCCAGGCGTTCATGCCGGTCCTCGGCTGGCTGGCCGGCCTCACCCTGGTCGCGTACATCGCGCCGGTCGACCACTGGATCGCGTTCGGCCTGCTCGCCTTCATCGGGGGCAAGATGATCCACGAGGCGTTCGGGCGTCCAGAGGAGCAGGCGGACGCCTGCGACCCCACCAAGGGCTGGCGGCTCGTCATGCTGTCGATCGCGACCAGCATCGACGCCCTCGCCGTCGGCCTCTCGCTCGCCATCCTGGGCATCGACATCTGGTACCCTGCGCTGGTGATCGGCGTCGTGGCCGGCGCGCTCACCGTGGTCGGCCTCGAGCTCGGGGCGCGGTTCGGCGCTCTGCTGGGGCGCCGCATGGAGGTGGTGGGCGGCCTGATCCTCATCGCGATCGGCGTCAAGATCCTCATCGAACACCTGACCGGGTAGTCGCCCCGGCAGACCCGTGCCACTCGCGATGACGCGCGGGAACGCACGAACGTGAGCGGGATGCTCATGACCGCGGCTCAGGCGACCGGCGCCTACGAGCGCCCTCACACGTCGGCCTCAGCCGTGTCTCCGAGAGCGCCATGATACCGCCACGACACCAGCCGCGCCGCGACGCGGCCGGGAACGGTCCCTGCGCCTCGTGACGCCACCTCGCGCAACACGAGACCCCGCGCGACGCACAAGACCGCCACCAGAAGGACTGCCGCGCCGGTGGCTGCTTGGACGACCAGGACGAGGCCAGACCCCAGTCCAAGCCAGCGGCCGGCCCACGATTCCCCCCAGAGCGCCGCACAGGCGCAGACACCGCCGACCAGACCCGGACGATACGCGCTGATGATCGCGCTCCTGCCCATGCAGAAGTCCTTCGTCATGCGCCAGGAGAGCGCGATGTGCACCGCGATCTCGGACAACACGAATGCAAGAGCGTAGCCGAGCAACCCGAATCGACCCAGGAGCAGGAGAAGGCCGGCGAACAGCCCCAGTTGGGCGCCGCGCACGGCCAGCTTCTCCCTCAGGCGCCCGGTCGCTTCGAGCGCGACCCCAGCGAAGTGGGAGAGCACAGCGGCCGCCGAGGCGAGCGCCGCGAGCCTGACTACCGACACAGACGCACCCCATTGAGGACCGAGGAGAACGGCGACGAGTTCGCGGGCGGCTCCGGACATGCCGAGACTGACCGGCAATCCGACCCCGGCCGCCACGGCGAGCGTGGCTATGTACGCCTTTCGGAACCGATCCTGATCCCCCTGGATCCGGCTGAACGACGGAAAGAGGACCTTGGACAGACTAGTGCTTAGATACTCCATGGGGACACCCGTCAGGCTCAGGGCGCGTGAGTAGAGGCCCAGCGAAGCGGATCCGGCGAATCGACCCACTACCATCGTGTCGAGGTTGGTGCTCATGAACTCGAGGAACGAGATCACCGAGACCGTGGAGCCGAAGCCGAGCAGCTCGTGATACGCCCGGCGGCTCATGACCGGTGTCAGACTCGGTCGCGCAAGGGCGTTGTAGATGATGCAGACCGTAGCCGCCTGCGTCAGCGACGCGGCCACCAGACTCCACACACCTCCACCTGTCAGCGCCACGCTGACGCCCACGAGCCCATAGCCGATCGCGTAGGCGGCGATGTCGGCCAGAGCGATCCCCTTGAAGCGCATGTCGCGCCGCAGGAGGGCAAAGGCCACCGCCGAAGCACCCGTCAGCGTGAACGACAGACCCATCATCCGAAGCACCGGTTGGAGCTGTGACGAACGAAACAGCTCCGCAATCAGCGGGGCAGCCGCCCAAACGACCGCGCTGAAGGCTGCGCCGAGAACCACGCTCGTCCACATGCCGGCTCGGACGTGGGCCGTCGACAGATCGCGCCTCTGAACGATGGCCTGACCGACTCCCATCTGGGCGAAGTACTGACCAAAGCGCAGCACGAGCGTCGCCATGGCCACGAGGCCGAACGCGCCGGGGACGAGTAGTCGGGCGAGGATCGCGGTGACCGCCACCTGCAGGACCACATTGACGAAGGTGGCCAGATAGGTCCACTTGGTGGCGCTGATGATCTGCGTCGTCAGGCTCTGTGCCATCTACCGGATCCACCATCCGCGTGCCGGATCACGGGACTGCCCCGCCGACCCCTGCCGGCGCGGCCGGGAAGGACGCCCCCGTTCCCACCTCTCGCCCAAGGACCAAGCCGGAAGTCCGCGGGGAGGTGGGTCCGGACAACCTTGAGGATCCGGTGTGGCGCCGACATCAGCGCATGAGGTCCAATCGAGAACCAACGGGGCCCGGCGAACAGACGCGAGACGTCCTGACCGTCGAAGAGGCCGACGGCGCGCTTCTCTCGTGATCCGGGTCGCCTACCTCGTGACCTTGACGAAGTGCGCTTTGCCAGTCACGACTCCGGGCCAAACCAAGCGGTAGTACTTGGACTCGCCGGCTCGCAACTGCACGGTGTAAGAACCGTCCGGCTTGACGGTCGCCGCCTTCACGGTCTTCCTCTCGATCCACTTGCCGTCGCGCACGCGGTCCTGGAGGACCAGCGACACCTTGACGCCCTGGGCCCTCCAGGTCACCTTGCCCTCGAGTGTGAACGGCTTGCCCTTACGTATCCTGTTGGGACCCGTCACGGTGAGACGGCTGCCTTGGGCGAAGGTGAACCACGCCGGCTTCTTCGCACCGTTCGCCTCTCGGAGACCGGTGTAGACACCCGCCCTGCCGGCAGCCTGATCGGTCAGCAGATACCACATCAGCATCTTCACTTGGGGGAACCGCTTGGCGTACACGTAGGCGCGGCGTAGATACTCGGCCTGTGTCGCTTGGCTGAAGGACTGGCCGAAGAGGTTGCACGACACCGTCGTGTAGCCGTATTCGGTCAGGTAGAAGGGCTTCTTGGGGAAGACGTTGAGCAGGCGCTTCAGATTCTGCAAGTTGACGGTTCGTGAAGGGTCCCGCGGAGGAGCCTCGGGCCAAGGCTTCGCCGAGGCGCTCGGCGAGTACGGGTGGTGAGAATAGGCGTCGAACCACGAAGTGGCGCCCTTCGCGCCCTTGATCGCCTGCGCGAAGCGAATCGGGAAGGAGCTGGTCACGCCGGTGTTGCCGTTCGGCCCTGTGGCGCCCGCGATTCGCAGGGCATGAGCTCGCTTGGGATCCGTGGGGTGCGGGTCCCCTGCCGTGATCCCCTTGGAGAAGCGCTCCAGCATCTTGATGTAGCGCTTGACCGCGAAAGACGGGTCGCCCGGCCTCGACTGCGGACGGATGAACAGGGCCTGGTTGGGTTCGTTCCAGCACTCGTAGCCGAACACCCGGCCTCTGAACTGGGCGGAGAAGTACTCGCAGAAGCTCTCGAACGCCGGCAGGGACGCGAGGCTCATGGCGAAGTTGCCGCGGTAGCCGTCCGGCGTCGGCCACAGATTCTTCTGGGAGGCCCACTTGGGCACATCGTGGAACGTGATGATGATCTTCAGATCGTAACTCTCGGCCAGATCGACCGCTGAGGCTACACCCGCCATGTACGTGGAGTCGAACTCGCCCTCCTTAGGTTCGGCCTGCCGCCAAGAGACCATGAAGCGGACGTAGGAGGCGCGCAGATCCTCCTTCAACTCGCGCAGGAGGGCCTCTTGGTCAACCTCCTCCATTCTTGGGAGGTAGGGCTCGCAGAGCCCGCGCGCCACCGTGGCGGCCGAGGCTGAGGGCGTCACGGCGGCGCCCGCCGCCACAGCCACGAGGATGAGGAGAGTGAGGATGCTGAGGAAGACACGGGCCGGCCAACGCCGACAGGTTACCCTGTACACCATGGTCCGCACCCTATCGACCGGCCCGCACAACGTCAAGCCGGTCCGAGCCCATGCCCGCAGGAGACGCAGTGAAGGCCGCGGCGCCGGGATTCGCGCGATATAGACTGGACATCTATGCGGGACAGGCACGACATCCCCCGCCCGCGTCCGGCGAACTCGTCATCCGACGGCACTTTCGCCCTGCTCGCCGCCGTGGTCTCGCGTGCAGCCGTGTTGGTCGTCGCAATCGTCGCCGCGTATCTCGCATACCGTTACGCCGACGCTTGGCAGAGCCCCCTGAGGGACCTCCTGATCACGCCTTGGACGCGCAAGGACGCGGGCTGGTTCGTGAACATCGCTCGAGAGGGCTACCACGCGAAGAACGCCCGCACGGCGTTCTTCCCCCTCTATCCGTTGCTCATCCGCGCGACGCACGTGCTGTTCGGGGGCAGCTACTGGACGGCCGGCCTCGTTCTCTCTTCTGCCTGCTATGGAGGAGCCATGCTCCTCCTCTTCCGACTCGCCGCCGAGGAGACGACGTCGAGAGCGGCGGCCGTCACCGTGTTGCTCATCTCCGTCTTCCCGACGGCGTTCGTCTTCAGCGCCGTCTACAGCGAGTCGCTGTTCCTGCTTCTCACCGTCGCGGCATTCTTGCTGGCGCGGAACCGACGGTGGGCCCTCGCCTGTCTCATGGGCTGTCTCGCCATGCTCACGCGCAGCAGCGGCCTGCTCCTGCTCGCACCGCTCCTCCTCATCTACGCGGAGCAGAGAGAGTGGACATGGCGTCGACCGGTCCTCGAATGGCCTCGCGATGCCAGGCTCGCTTGGCTGCTGCTCATCCCTACCGGTCTTCTCGTCTATATGGGCTACCTCTGGGCACGCTTCGGCGATGCCCTCCTGTTCGCCAAGGTGCAGAGGGTCAAATGGAACCGGACGCCTTCGTGGCCCTGGGAGGATGTATGGCGGGGCGCGCAAGCCGCGTCCAAGGGCCTGCGCGCCGTCGCCGGGGATCTGTCGCTGCTGCCCTCGGGCCTTCTGCCGGGGCACGAGCTTCAACTGGCGATCGCCAGGTTGCTGCTGCCTTTCGCGGCGCTGTTGTTCGCGTCGTTCTGCCTGGTCGTCGTATTCCGGCGGCTGCCGTTGCCGTACGGCGTGTACGCTCTGCTCGCGCTGCTCCTCCCGCTCTCCCAGCCGTCAAGCAACCTGCCGCTGTATTCGTTCCATCGGTTCGTGGTGGTCGTCTTTCCACTGTTCATCGCCCTTGCGCTCACGCTTGAGAGGAGAAGGGCCGTGCTGTGGACCTTCGCCGTGACGTCGTTCGTGCTCATGCTGTATTTCACCGTCTGTTTCACGAGCGCGGGCAGCGGGGCGCGCGGCGTCGTCTAGCTCGAGCCGCGACCGCAAGGGAAGAAGATGAGGGCAAGGACGGGGTAGGCGATCACGAACGGCAGCAGGAGCCTGACCGGATCGTCTACATGCTGACCCTCGTGCAGCCGGTAGAGGATGGCTCCTGCCGCGAACGACGCGAAGAGCGCGGCCACCGCGATCATGAGGCGGTGACGATACGGGTCGAGAGCTGCAACAAAGGCTCCGATACCCATTGCCACCAACGCCCCGGCGAGGACCTTGTTGGACGTCATGTGTATGGCCGCCCTGGGGACGATGCCGAGCAGCAGGACCGCCGCACTCATGAAGCTCGCAAGGCCGAAAAGCACAAGCAGGAGCCCGCTGACCACGGCCCGCACCGATCTCACGGCTGATCCAGGCTGCGCCTCGTGGGTCCGTCCAGCGGGTTCAAGGCCAGGGCGCGCCTGAACCAGATCTCCCCAGCGACCTCGTCCCCGAAGTCCCTCGATTCGAGTACGCCCATGCGGTAGTAGGGCTGGTAGTTGCGCGGCTGCAGCCGCACGGCCTCGGCCAGCGTCTGGCGAGCGGCGGCCGGCCGGCCCTGCGCCGCCTGGGCATCGGCGAGCAGGATGAGAGAGTCGACGGCGAGCGGATCGAGGCGGCTCGCCCTCTGCCCTGCCGCCGCGGCGGCCGCGAAGTCCCCCTCGCCCATGTGCTCCAATCCCGCCAGAGTGGCCCGCTCGGAGAGGTACGGCAACGTCCAGGAGACGACGCCGAAGGCGATCAACCCGGTCGCCAAGAGGCGCACGTCGAGCGACCGGGCGCGCGTGGGCATAGCGGCCTCTGGAGCACGCAGGCCGACCGGATCGGCCGCAGCGCGACGCTGGGTGCGGGCGTATGCGGTCGCCGTGCCGGCAAGCAACAGGAACGAGACGGTGATCGCCGCCATGTCCCAGTCCCAGTCGAGAGACATGTGGACGATGAAGAAGACGGTCGCCGCTTGGCAAGCGGCCATCAAGGAGCGCTGGGAATCGCCACGACCTCCGGGAAGACGGGCGAAGGTGGCGGTCACGAGGCCGCCGACGGCCACGGCGAAGAGCACGAAGCCGACCAAGCCCAGCTCGCTGAGCACGTTGAGCCACTGGCTGTGACTGTGCATCACCACGGTGGCGCGCTCTCGATACAGGTAGTGCGTGAAACTGAAAGTGGCCGCCCCCGTGCCGACCACTCTGTGGGCGGCCCAACCACGCAGCGCCTCGCCATACCAGGGGAGGCGGCCGCTGCTGTTGAGCGCGACCAGACGACTCGCGTCGTTGCCGACGCCGGAGGTCGAAAGCGCCGAATCGTAACGGGTCTTCGCCCATCCGGTGAGCCCGCCGTGCCGCGGGAAGTAGTAAACGCCGAAGACGATCGACGCCGAAACCAGGATGACCAGCACGGCGGCGCCGGTGAGGCGTGCGGCGCGGGCCGGCAGCGGCCAGCGTCCTTGAACGAGGGCCGCCAGCGCCTGGCCGGCAAACGCCAGAGCGAGCGCTCCGACGACCCAGCCTCCGAAGGCATGCCCCTGGGAGGCGCGCAGGGCGTCGTCCGCCGTCTCGGCGAACAGCGTGCCGAGGTGGCGTACCTGGCTGATCGCCACGGCGACGAGCGAGACGGGGATCACCAGCGAGATGAACCCCGAGAGGCGCGGCCCGCAGACCAAGAAGTACACGAGCAGCGCGACGATCAGGGCTGCGATGGCGCCGCGCGAGAACGTGAAGAAGAGCGTGAAGAAGAGGAGCGCGAGACCGGACGAGACGAGGCCCCGCGCCCATGGCGGCAGATCGCGACGCGACGCCGCTTCGAGGCCGATGGGGATCGCCATGGCGATCATCGCGGCCAGTGCGTTCCAGTACCCGATGGGCGCCCGCAGACGAGCGAAGACGTGGGCGTGCGTGACGACATCCGGCACGATCTTGCCGAGCAGCGCGTAGACCGCGACCACGACGACCACCGACGCGAAACCGTAGGCGGCGAGACGGAGCTGCACCTTGCCGCCGGGAAGTATGCCGCACACGAGCATCACCAACAGGTAGAGGGCGGCGACGTTGAAGGCCCGCCAAGAGAGGTCGGGGGCCGTCGACCAGAGAATGGAGAGGCCGATCCACAGCACGAAGGCGCCCATTGCGGCCAAGCTCACGAGATAGGCGCGAGGCACACGGACAGGACCCCGCGCCAGCCAGACACCGGCCACCGCCAGCCCTGCCAAAGTGAGCGCCACGGGCGTGGTCCGTGAGTAGACGTAGCCACCCGAGAGGAAGCCGAGCGCCGCGATCGCCGCCAGCACGGCAAGGATCGGCAGAAGGGAGGGCAGCGACGCACGGGTCGCGTCCGCTTGTGACCGTGCATGCGCTGGCTGCAAGAACCAAGCCCCTTTCTTCGATACCCGGCGCCGCGCCGGACGGACCGTGCGAAGTATAGCCGACTCCCGCTCAGCCGAACGGCTGTGATTCCGATGAGGCGAATGATATAAGGCGCATGGAACCTCATCGGCCCATACGCGGAGCTCAGCGAAGGGGGTGCGGAGATGGACATCGTTCGGCGCGGCCTCGTCATCACGCTTGCGGCTGTGTTCGCCGCGTGCGCTTGGGTGCCTGTCACGCAGGCGAGTTCGGCGCGGAGCATCCTCGACGACGCCATGGACGGGAGGGTGGACGGCACATACTCGGCCTCCCAAGTGCGCGCCGCGATCAAGCTCGCGCGGAGCGACCCGTTCTTCTCGCAGTACAGTGACGTCGACGGCGTGCTGGCCGACTATCTGGCCGGTCTTAATCCGCCCAGGACCGACGCCGGTGGCACTTCCCCTGTGTCGGCAGGGCAGACCGTAGTGACACCCACACCCAAGGCCGTTGTCCCCGTCGCCGGTGACTCCCCACGCGGTGACAGCAAGCCGCATCCAAGTGCACGCCCTGGAGGCGGGAGACGCGACGTTGCCGTCCCCCTACCCAGCCCGCTGTTGGTCGATGCTGGCTGGGACCAGGCCGGAGTGAGACTCGCGGCCATCCCCTGGTTCTTCGTTGTCATTGGCGGCGCATCGGTCGGCAGCATGGTTCTCCTGCGGCGGCGCCGTTGACCGCAGGCGAGTCGGGCCTCCACTCCCCGACTGCGCGCTGCGCCGACGGGCACGACGTCGCAGCCTCACGGCCGACACCCGGAACCCGATTGTCGACAGAGGCCGCCCGCATGGAGACACGGGAGCATCACGTGCACGTGAGGAGAGAGTGAAGAGCCGCGTCCTGATCGTCCAGAAGACGATCCCGCAGTACCGTCGTCGACTCTACGAACTGCTGCGCGAGGCTCTGGCGGAGGCGGGGACTGAGCTCGTCCTCGTATACGGTGACCCGGAGCCGGACGACGCCAGCAAGCGCGACCTGGTGGATCTGGACTGGGCGGTGAAGCGGCCGACCCGCTTCGTTCCGGTCGGGCGCCGGCGCCTGTACTGGCAACGCTGTCTGGACCTCGTTCCCGGCGTCGACCTGGTCGTCGTCGAGCAGGCCAGCAGGCTCTTGGTGAACTATCCGCTGCTGGCGCTGCAGATGGCGGGCGCCAAGCGTGTGGCCCTCTGGGGGCACGGCAGGACTCTCAAGGCGACGCCGTCCAGCCGCCCAGGAGAGCTGGCCAAGGCCTTCATGTCGCGCCGGGCGCACTGGTGGTTCGCCTACAACGAGCTCAGCGCGGGCTACGTGCGGGAGTTCGGCTTTCCTCCGGAGCGGATCACCGTGGTCGAGAACGCGATCGACACAAGCGCGCTGGCGGCCGCCGGTGCACGGGTGACGGACGGCGACATAGAGTCGTTGCGTTCCAGACTCGGCCTGGAGGGGACGCACGTATGCCTCTTCGTCGGGGCGCTGTACCGCGAGAAGCGCCTGCCCTTCTTGATCGCCGCCTGTGAGCTGATCAAGCGCCGGGTGCCGGACTTCGAGATGGTCTTCATCGGTGCGGGGCCCGACAGGCACGTCGTAAAGGAGGCAGCGGCCCGCAACGCCTGGATGCGGGATGTGGGTCCCGTGTTCGACGCCGACAAGGCGCCGTACTTCCGGCTTGCCCAATTGATGCTCATGCCGGGCGGGGTAGGGCTCGCCGTCCTCGACGCCTTCGCTCTTGAGGTTCCCATGATCGCCACGTCGGTGCCCTACAACGGTCCGGAGTGCGCCTACCTTATGGACGGGGTGAACGGCATCGTTCTGCCGGAGCGGGCGACTCCGGCTGCATACGCCGCCGTCGTCGCCGACCTGTTGACGGATTCGGCGCGCCTCGACGCACTCAAGGCCGGATGCCGGGAGCACGCCGGGCTCTACACGGTCGAGAACATGGCGCGGCGATTCGCCGACGGCATCGCCGCCGCCCTCGCGTCGTGAGACTCAGCTGCCGGAGTCACGGATACGCGGGCGGCATGCAGACCGTTGCGTGCACGCGATGGAGCGCTCACTGAGTCGTACCCGGTCAGCGCCCTTGGCAGAGAGCCTTGCGGCACCTCGCCGCGGTCTGCCGCCGCACTCCACCCCCGACGACCCTGAGCACGTCGACGGCGAAGAACAACGGGACGAAGGCGGGCTCGGCGCAGAGCTGGGCGAACCACCATCGCGTGCGCAGGTTGCTGGGCGACCTCATGTCGAAGTAGGCGCGCAGGAGCTGGCGTGCATCGAGCGTCTGCTTGCTGGGATGCAGACCGGTGGCGTCTTCGTGGCTGTACACGGGGGCGCCGTAGCTCATAAGCAGTTCGAAGCCGGCCCGTTGCGCCCGCCGAGCGAACTCCCAGTCGGCGCCGTAGTGCGGCAGCCGCTGTCGATCGTAAAGGCCGACCCGCCGAAAGGCCTCGACCGGGATGAGCGTGCCGCGGCCCGAGAGCACGCTGACCGGCGCCGTGTCGCCGAGCCGCTCGAAGGCCTGCGACCGTGTGAGCCCAGCGGCCGGGCTCATCGAACGCGTCGTCCGCCAGTCAATGCAAACGCCGCCGTCCACGATGCGCTCGTGGTCGTCCCAGCTCACGGCGACCGAGCCGAGAAGTGCGCGCGGGTGGCTCCTCGCGAGGTCCAGCATCGTCTGCAGGTAGTCGGGCGGCAGAGCCGTGTCGTTGTTCAGGACGAGGAGATGGTCGTCTGCGCCGGCTCGGGGCAGCACCCACGCCAGCCCCTTGTTCATGGCTCCGGTCCACCACAGGTCGCCGTCGCCCCATAGCACGACGACATCGGGGTGCTCGGCCGCCAAAGCAGCGTGCGTGCCGTCGGTCGAGCCGTCGTCGATCACGACGATCTGGAAATCGCCGCAGGTCTGTTCGCCCAGCGACGCCAGACAAGCGCGCGTGAACTCGAGGCGGTTGTGCACGGGGATGACGATGAAGACGCTCACGCTCGCAGTCTATCGGGTCCGGCCGTCGTCGTCATGATCGGCGACCGAACAGCTTTCCCGTTGCCACCGAACACTGCCTCCAGCAGGTGCGCCGCACTCAGACAGTCCGTATGATTGCTGGAGGGGCCGCCGCCTCTGACGGCGGGCGGCAAAAGACAATCTGCGGTTCGAGACGAGACCTCGACCACCGGCGAGTGTCGCGAAGGAGCGAGTCGATGCACATCGCCATGGCGGGACCAGTACTGACCAAGCCGCTGATGCAGTCCCTTGAGAACGCCACCGGCCTGCCGGAGGGCATGGGGGGAACACCCGTGTGCTCGCTCGTGCGCGACTTGGTGGACCGCGGCCAACGGGTGTCGATAGTGACGCTCGACCGCGGCGTAACGAGACCTTTTGTGACGAATGGCCGCCTTCTCGATCTCAACTGCGGGCCGTACCGTCCAAGGCATCGCATGCGCGATCTCATGCGCGCCGAGAGGTTCGCCGTGCGTGACGGCGTCCTGCGTACGCGGGCCGATCTGGTCCATGCGCACTGGTGCGGCGAGTACGCACTCGGTGCATTGGCCAGCGGCATGCCGACGTTGGTCACAGTTCACGACTGGATGCCGACAGTCCTCCGAATGACGCTGATTCGCCACTCGCCGCACTGGTTCGGGCGCACACTGCTCTACTTCACGACGCTGGCCAGAGCCCGCTGTTTGACCGCCAATTCGCCCTACACCGCCGAGAAAGTGCGCCGCTTCACCAAGGCCGCGTTGGAGGTCGTGCCCAACGGCGTGCCGGACGCCGACTTCCTGGCGCCCGTCGGACTTGCTGGCGCGCAGAGCATGAGGATCTCCGGCCGCCAGGTCGCCGTCTCCGTGAACCGAGGGTTCGGTCGGCTCAAGAACGTCGTGTCACTACTCAAGGCTAACCGCGAACTCCGGCGGCGCGGCGTCCGCCATGAACTCCACTTGATCGGAGACGGGTACGAGCCGGGAGGCCCCTGCGAATCGTGGGCCGGGACTGCGGGACTCTCCGACGGAGTTCGGTTCGTCGGCCCCCTCGACCACACTGAGGTCATGCGACGGATCGCGTCCGCGACCATGCTGGTCCACCCCTCGCGTGAGGAGTCGTTCGGGATGACCCTCATCGAGGCCATGTCCCAAGGCACTCCGGTGATCGGCGGCGCCCGGTCGGGTGCCGTGCCATGGGTACTGGCCGGGGGCAGAGCTGGCCTGCTGGTCGACGTGAGGGAGCCGCGCGCCATTGCCGAGGCGATGGAGGCCGTGCTCACGCACGAGGCACTGGGCCGGCGTCTGGGGCATGCGGGTCACGCTCACGCGTGGTCCCACTTCCGTCAATCGCGCGTGACGGACCTGTACCTCGACGCGTATCGTCGTCTGCTCGCTGAGGTGGGACGCCGGTGAGGGTGCTTCACGTACTGAATTCCATCGAACGCTCGGGTGCCGAAATGATGCTGGCTCAGGCGGCTCCTCTGCTCCGTGAGCGCGGCGTCGACCTGCATGCGCTCGCAACAGGCGCCTCGTCGGGTCCCTTCGCCGCGCAGCTCGCCCGCACGGGGTTCAGCGTTCACCATCTCCCGTTCAGGCCTTGCCCGGCGTTTGTGGCCGACTTCCGGCGCCTCGTGCGACGTGGCCGCTTCGATGTCGTCCACATACACACCGAGAGAGCCTTCTTCTGGTACGAGCTGGCAGCCCGTCTCGCCGGGGTTCGACGAATCGTTCGCACCGTGCACGGGACCTTCGATTTCAGAGGGCATCTGCAGGCCGAGCGTTGGGTCCAGCGCCGCGTCGCCCGGCGGTTCCTCGGCGTGCGAGCCGTCGCGGTGGGCCGTTCCGTCCAGATCGCGGAACAAGACACTTACGGGCTTCGTCCCTTGCTCATCCCCAACTGGACCGACTCGAGTGTGTTCTCGCCCGCCGAACCCGCCGCGGCCGCCCGCGCTCGCCGTCGCCTCGCCATTTCGGCCGACGCGATCCTCTTCGTCTCAGTCGGGTCTTGCCAGCGCCTGAAGAACCACGCGGGGATCATCCGAGCTCTGCCCGTCGTGCTGACAGACTGCCCTGGGGCGCGCTACCTCCATGTGGGCGAAGGCGAGTCAGAGGAGAGTGAGAGACGGCTGGCAAGAGAGCTCGGCGTAGCGGATCGCGTGCGCTTCGTAGGGCAACGCGACGACGTCTGTGCAATCCTGCAGGCGAGCGATGTCTTCCTGATGCCGTCGGTACGCGAGGGGCTGCCGGTCTCCTGTCTGGAGGCGATGAGCTGCGGCCTGCCCGTCATCGCCGGAGACATCCCCGCGTTTCGTGATCTGGTAGTGGACGGTGTGACGGGCATTCTCGTCCGGAACGACCAGGCGCTGGCACAAGCGATGAAGCGCGTCTGCGGCGACGCGCGGCTCAGAGCCGCGATGGGCGCCGCCGGTCGACGCCGCGTGCTCGCCGAGTTCAGCCTCAAAGCATCAGTCGAACGCTATCTGGATCTGTATCGCGGCGAGCGACCAGACGAGGACGCCGCACGGACCCCGGTTGAGGCATCTTGATTCCCAACGGAGCCTCTTCATTGGAAGAGATGCCGGGACGGCAAGCTCTCCTCTTGGGCCGCGATCTTGTCATCGTAGTCGGATCGTCGGGCGGGGTCTCGCTCCTCTCGGGATAGTGCGCAGCTCCTCGGGCGTGAGAGCCAGCAACCAGTCTGTGCGCTTCAGAGCTTCGTCTTCGTCTCCGAAGAACACGTCCCGAAGCTCGCTCTCGAAGACCTGCGGCAAGGAGGGATGACCCCCTATGCGATAGGGATCCCCATCGCGAAAGCTATCGGCAGCCGATTGGAGAACACCGGGGGCCCCCAGGGATTGCTCGCACCGACAGGCGACCGTCGATTTGAGATACACGTCCAGCTGCTCATCGAAGGCGCATGGACCCTGAGGGGAAGGCTCCCTCCAGCCCAGCCCTTACCGAAGACGGCGAACCGCGAGCCGTAGCGCTTCGTCAGCCGGCGGACGAGACGAGCACGCAGCCGTGCCCCGGGCATGGTCTTGAAGGACGTGCGACTGTTCACCCGATTGCCGATCAGGACCACGTCGAAATCGTTCTTCGTCGGCGGATACCAGCTCTGCAGAAAACGAGCTTACGAAGTGCAGCTCGGCGCGTACCTGATGTCTCGGCACCCGGCCCTCTTCAGCACCCGCACGATGGGGCCCCCGCAGGGCAAGTAGACCGTCTCGCAGCGGCGCATGACTGTCAGCATCGACGAGGGCAAGGGCTTGAACCAAGAATGATACGAGTCGCCCTCCCAGTACACCATGGTCGGGCTGTCGGGGAGAGCCCTCAAGCTCTCCAGGCACTCATCCGAGACCATGAGAGAGCCGGTGTGCATCCATATGATCAAGTCGGCGCAGCGCTGTCGGGCGGTCTCAAGAATCCCCTCACTTATGGCGGAGTGCGACACACCCTCATGAAGGCGTTGCAGATACGGATAGACCACGTATTCGTCCATAACCCCGTCGGCGGCCAACCGGTCCAGCGCTTCGTAGACATCCGAGTGCGAGCCGAGCGGCCGTTCGTTCCGGATTGCGAGCACGCTCGTTTTCGACTCAGGCATCGGGCCTCCAACGTCGGCGCCGCCAATACCGTCGGAGCGCCATACGCGGCATCCCGGTCGGCGATCATTCGCCATCATCGTGCCTGCTGATGCAAGGTGGCGGAGGGAGGGCTGAGACACGGCTGCTGGGCGGCGAGAGCGCCGCGCTGGACAGCCAAGAGCCCGAATGCCAGCACACCCGTATACCCGAAGAGTGCGGTGTCCACCAGCCCGGCGACCAAGATGGCAAGAAGAGCTCCGCCCACGGCTGCCTGTTCGCGGGTGGCGCCCCGCCTGAACGGGGCCGCGACCGGTGAGGCGACGGCCAGCACGAGCAGGGTCAACGCGAGGACGCCTCCCTCCGCCAGGATCTGCAAGGGCACGCTGTGCACCGATCCCAGAATCCCCGGATGCTCATCGCGGTGTTGAGGCAGCAGGTCGCCGTGGAAGCGCGAGAAGCCCGCCCCGAAGGCGACTCGCGCAGGCGAGCTGACCGTTTGGTCCCACACGAACCGATAGGTGGTGACCCTGGAGGAGACGTTGTTCGTCTCCAGGTAGTACGCCCGCCCCGGCTCGTACAGCGAGCCTGCCGTCGCGATCAACGCTATCCCGACTGTGATCCCGACCGTAATCCAGAGCCACGGACGTTTTCGGCGCCGATGCCGGCGCGGCTGCCGGTTGTCCAGACCTCGTCGCACCAGCCACCAGAGGGCCGCTCCCACCCCGAGAGCGGCCCCGATCCAGGCGCCTCGCGAATACGTGAACCACAGCCCCAGGGCAATCAGCGCAAGCGCCGCCGGCCTGCAGACCCTGAATAGCCTCCGGGGGATTCGGTACATGAGGAGAGGCAGCGCCAAGGCCAGCAATGCGCCCAGCGCATTGAAGTGACTGAACGTCCCCGATGCAGACGCACCGTCGTTGGACAGGCCGGCGAAGAAGAAGGCCAAGGGATTGCGTTCTTCAATCGCCAGCTCGGGAATGACCGTCCGGAACGTCGGGAAGCCGAACACGGACTGACAAATGCCGATGCTCGCTTGAGCGACGGCGAACGCCAGCACCAGACTGATGAACAGGGAGCGCTCGTGCTCCGATGAGCGGCGCAGCAGCCAATACAGCCAGAGCCCGTTCGCCAGCATCACGCAGTCGCCTATCGCAACAGGCACCCCAACGATGAAGAGGACCGCGAACGAACAGAGAAGATAGACGATCAGCAGAACAACGGGGTCGCGCGCTGCGCGCCGCAACTCGACGCCGTCTCTGACGACCAACAGTCCGCCGGCCAGCGCAAGATACGCATACCAGTTCAGGTCATGAGGCCGAGCCGCAGGCGCGATGGCCCAGAACGGCGTGATGACCACGAGAGATAGCATCAGCGGGCGGGCGGCGGAGAGCGAGAGCACACTCAGCCCGACCGGCAGCGTACACAACAGAACCGCGACCGCGTTGCCGGTCCGACCGAAGATGAGCAGCCATCCGGCCGCTGCCACGGGGGCGACGATCAGAGCTGCGGTCAGGACCGGGCCGGCTCCACGGATGCCCGGAGCGGCCACACGTCTCCCCATGCTCTCCGCCCCGGCCTCTGTCGCCAACGTCCGCTCCAATGTGCGTCAGCCCCCCTGTCTTCGCCCGGCAACAATCCTATCGCGAGCACGACCGGAGTGCCCGGCTCAGCGAAGCCCCCAGGCCCGGTTCATCGGGGACGGGGCCGCACTGGGCACCGGCGACCGGTGAGATAATGACGATACATGCCATGCGCTGCAACACAATCCGATAGGCCGGAACGCCAGGCTCCCCGACCGGCAGTCGTCGGGATGTCGGCATGATTGCCCGCAGAGTCTTGGGCATGCGCGTCGATTGCCTCGAGGCGCCCGCTGCCCGGGACATGATCGTCGCGTGGGCGGCCGAGACGCACGACGCCGGGTACCGCCCGCGTTACATCTGCGCCGGCAACGTCCACATGACGATGGAGACCTATGACGATCCCGCTTTTCGGGCAGCGGTGAACCGCTCCGACTTGGTTGTCGCGGACGGACAACCCTTGGTGTGGGCCCTGCGGGCCCTCCGTGCGCCTCAGCGCCGGCGGGTGCGGGTGACGCCGGATCTGCTGCTTGAGCTCTTCGCCGCCTGTGAGGTCCGCGGCGTGCGACTCGGATTGTACGGAGGCACGCCTCAGACTCTCTCCGTCTTTCTCGACTTCCTGCAACACTCGTTCCCGAGACTGCAGGTGCCCTACGCTTGGAGCCCTCCCTTCAAACCGCCGACGGACGAGGAGGATGAAGCAGCTGTGGCGGCGATTCGCGCTGCGGGAGTGCAGCTGCTGCTGGTGGGGACAGGCTGCCCCAAGCAGGAGAAATGGATGGCCGCCCATGCTGGTGAGAAGGACATCGAGGACGACCGTGCCCTGTCTTGCGTGATGTTCGGAGTTGGAGCGGCCTTCGACCTACTGGGCGGCAAGACGTCCAGTGCCCCACGCTGGATGCAGGACCTCGGTCTAGAGTGGGCCTACCGGCTCGCTCACGAGCCGCGACGGCTCTGGCGAAGACAGCTCAAACACAATCCCCGGTTCGTCGTCCTCTTCCTTGCCCAGTTGCTCCGGGGGCAGCGTGCATAAGCGCTCTTTACGCCGTCCGACGAGCGCCGTATAGTCTCGCCAGGAAACGAGGGGCACAAAGGGGGGAGGGCGTAGGTGGGACCACCGTTCGCTGTTCGCGAGGTACTCCTGGGCCGTGATTGCCGATCCCCGGAGATTCTGTCGCCATCCACGGCGTCACGGGGTTATCTGCTGCGTCGATGCGCGAGTGTTGCGAGCCTGATCCTCATCGACGCCGTCTCACTGTGCGTGGCGGGCATCGCTGCGGCAGTGTCGCCGGTCACCGTGTCGCACACCTTCTCACCGCCACACATCTTGCTGGCCGTCGTCATGCTCGTCGCCCTCTTCGCGATCCACGGATTGTACGGTCTGCGCGAATGCCGGCGAGACCGCCGGCGCCGAGCACTCGCGGCGGCGTGGTTCCTCGGCACGGCCCTGCTGCTGAGCGGAGCCGGCGGAGCTTGGGCACCGGCGGGTGTGATCTTGATGTGGGTTGTGGCCGTCGCCCTTCTCACCGTCGGCCGGGAACTCCTCGACTATTGCCTCAAGGCGGTGTTTCCCCTCGACCTCGAGAGCAGGCGCACCGTCGTGGTTGGCTCGGAGCGCGCACTCGCAACCTTCGCCGCTCGCGTAGCCTCACTCCCGCATGAGGCGCACGCGAGGATCGTCGGGATCGTCAGCGAAGAGCCGCCCGGCTTTAAGTGGCCGAGACCTCACGGCCTACCGCTGCTGGGGCAGATGCGGGACATCGAGGCGATCATCTGTCGCTGGAAACCGGACGAGCTCGTAGTCGTCGATCACGACACCGAACGCCTTCATCTGGTCGAGCTTGCCGAGCTGTGTCGGCGCCGCCGGATGACCCTCAAGCTGAGTGACCTTGACATGCGGTTCCAAGAGCGAGGCGTCAGTCTCATCCCGGGACTCGGCGAGGCGTTGTTCGTCGCCGCCTCCTCACCGCCGAACGGTCTCGCATGGGCGTTCAAACGCTGGATGGATGTCGGTCTGGCGATGGTGCTTCTCATCCTGACCGCGCCTCTCTGGGCTGCCGTCGCTGCAGCTATCAAGCTCACGTCTGCAGGCCCCGTGTTCCATTCGGCCGAGCGCGTGGGACTCGGCCAGCAGGCGTTCCGTTGCCTCAAGTTCAGGACAATGCGAGCGGATGCGGAGGCCCTACAAGCCGATCTCGAGTCGCTCAACGAGGCCGACGGAGCCATCTTCAAGATCAGAGATGACCCACGCGTCACAGCGCTCGGTCGCTGGCTTCGCAAACTGAGCATCGATGAGCTTCCTCAGCTCGTCAACGTGCTCCGCGGCGAGATGAGCCTGATCGGCCCGCGGCCGCTGCCGCTGCGGGACAACCAGTTGCTTGAGGCATGGCATCGGCAGCGTCACGTGATCCTGCCGGGATTGACGGGGCTGTGGCAGGTAAATGGCCGCAGCGACACCTCTTTCGATGAGATGATCCGCCTCGACCTGAAGTACATAGACACATGGTCCTTACGACTCGATCTGTCCATCGCTTGGCGCACGGCAGTGGCCGTTATCCGCTCCCGAGGCGCCTGCTAACAAACGGATGCGCCCATCGCGGCGCGACCGTAATCCGCAAAGACCAGGGAACCCTCATTCCCGATCGAACCAAGGAGAGTCAGCGTGACGACGTCGGTAGTGACGGGAGGGGCCGGCTTTCTCGGGTCGCACCTTTGCGAGCATCTGCTCGGTCAAGGACAGCGGGTCATATGCCTTGACAATCTCGATACGGGATCGCTGCAGAACATCGAGCATCTGCGCGACGACGCCTTCGAGTTCCGCAACGTGGATTGCGTCCAGTTTCTCGACGTCCCCGAAGCGGTCGACTTCGTCTTCCATCTCGCCAGCCCGGCGAGCCCCGTTGACTACATGCGCCTTCCTCTCAAGACGCTCAAAGTAGGGTCATACGGCACCCACAACGCGCTGGGTTTGGCCAAGTTCAAGCGAGCCCGCTTCGTTCTGGCATCGACCTCCGAGGTCTACGGCGACCCTCTTGTCCATCCGCAGTCTGAGGAGTACTGGGGAAACGTCAACCCTGTCGGACCGCGCGGCGTCTACGACGAGTCGAAGCGCTACTCGGAGACCCTGACCATGGCCTATCATCGTCAGCAGGGCGTGGACACCAGTATCGCACGGATCTTCAACACCTACGGTCCGCGGATGCGTCCCAACGACGGCCGAGCCGTGCCGACGTTCGTGCGACAGGCCTTGGCCGACGAACCGCTCACCGTGTTCGGCGACGGATTGCAGACCCGCAGCTTCTGCTACGTGACTGACCTCGTCGAGGGCCTTCACCGTCTGGCGACCAGCGGCGAGCACACGCCGGTGAATCTGGGCAACCCCGAGGAGACGACGCTCCTGGAGTTGGCCGCCGCAATCATCGAGGCGACCGGGAGCAGCAGTGAACTCGTGCACCAGGCACTGCCCATTGACGACCCCAAGGTGCGGCGGCCCGACATCACCAAGGCCAAGAGGCTGCTGGGATGGGAGCCGGTCGTACCCCTGCCCCAGGGGCTCGCCGAGGTCGTCGCCTTCGAGCGCACCAACCATTCCCACGCGCTCACGGCGCTGATGTAGCGGGTCGCCGCACGGACGAACCTCCGGCGCGCTTCTCGAGATACCGCTGGTGATACTCCTCGGCGCGCCACCACTCGGCCGCCGGGACGACCTGGGTGACGACGGGACGGGTGAACACGCGTGACGCCGTGAGCTCGGCGATGGCGGCGAGGGCTGCCTCCCGCTGCCCCTGGTCGTGGAAGAACACGGCGGAACGGTACTGGTCGCCGACGTCGGGTCCCTGCCGGTTCAACTGCGTCGAATCGTGCAGTCTGAAGAAGTGCGCGAGGAGCTCCTCGTAACTGATCACGCCCGGGTCGTACTCGAGACGCACCGCCTCCGCGTGTCCGGTCGTGTGGGAGCACACGTCCGCGTAGGTGGGATGCTCGGTCGCGCCGCCTGTGTAGCCCACCTCTGTTGCGAGGAACTGGATAGCCTTCGGCCTGCTCGCCTTCATCGGGGGCAAGATGATCCACGAGGCGTTCGGGCGTCCAGAGGAGCAGGCGGACGCCTGCGACCCCACCAAGGGCTGGCGGCTCGTCATGCTGTCGATCGCGACCAGCATCGACGCCCTCGCTGGCGTTCCGCAGCTATTCGCCCCTCTGGTCCACATCTGCACGGAAAGTCCCTGCTCAGAGCGTTTTGACCTGGTCAGAACCGCGAAAAGGCATAGATACACGTTTAGGGTTTGAGTACTTGATTTAGCTGGTAGTTGTGTGTAAATCTCTAGTCCATGTACGTGCGCACGACACCGCGCAGGAACAAGGACGGCTCGGTGGTCCGCTACCTGCAGCTCGCGCACAACGTCTGGGACCCGGTGAAGAAGCGCTCGCGCACCGAGGTGCTCTACAACTTAGGCCGCGAGGACGAGGCGAGCCGGGCGGCCCTCGAGCGCCTCGCCGGCTCGCTTCAGCGCTTCCTCTCAGCCGCCCCTGAGGACCCTCAGGGCAACCTCTTCGCGGCGGCCGAGGGCTTCGACTTCCTCGGATCGCGGCCCCTCGGCGGCAGCTACGCCCTCGACGGCCTCTGGCGGCGCCTCGGCATCGACGCGGCGCTGCGCCGCCTCCTCAAGGGGAGACGCCGCGACCCGGCCGCCGAGCGCGTGCTCTTCGCCCTGGTCGCGAATCGCGCCCTGGCGCCGTCCTCGAAGCTGGCCGCGGCGCGCTGGATCAGCGAGGACGCCTGCATCGACGGCCTCCCTCTGGCCACGGACGACGCCTGCTACCGCGCCATGGACTGGCTGCTCGAGGTCCAGGGCGAGCTCGAGCGCGAGGTCTTCCACCAGGTCGCCAGCCTGCTCAGCCTCGAGGTCGATCTTCTGTTCTTCGACACGACCTCGACCTACTTCGAGACGGACGAGGCCGACGAGCCGCTGGCCCGCGACGAGCGCGGGCGGCCGCTGCCGGCCGGCGCGGAGGAGGAAGGCGCCCGCGGCGCCGCCGGCTTCCGCAGCTACGGACGCTCCAAGGATCACCGTCCCGACCTGCCTCAGGTGGTGGTCGGCATGGCCGTGACGCGTGAGGGCATCCCGGTGCGCGTCTGGTCCTGGCCGGGGAACACGAGCGACTCGGCGCTCATCCGCGAGGCGAAAGAGGACCTGCGCGAGTGGACGCTCTCAGGCGTGGTTTGGGTGGCCGACCGCGGCTTCACGAGCCAGGAGAACCGCCGCGCCCTGCGATGCGGCGACGAGCACTACATCATGGCCGAGAAGCTGCGCGGAGGGTCCGCGGAGGCCAAGGCCGCCCTCTCTCGCGCCGGCCGCTACGCCGAGCTCCCCGGCGGCCTGCGCGTCAAGGAGGTGCGTGTGTCCGCACGCGAGCGCTTCGTCGTCTGCCACCACCCCGAGAGCGCCGAACGTGACGCCGCCGTCCGCGGGCGCCTCGTCGCCCGCCTCACCGACATGATCGCCGGCTCCGACAAGCTCGCGCCGGAGAAGCGCGCCGAGCTGCGCGGGGCGATCGGGACGAAGCCCGGCCTGAAGCGCTACCTGCGCACCACGCCCGGCGGCCTCCTGCGCATCGACGAGGCGGCCGTGAGGGCCGAGGAGCGGCTCGACGGCAAGCTGCTCCTGCGCTCCTCGGACCCCACGCTCTCCGCCGAGGACATCGCCCTCGGCTACAAGCAGCTCTGGCAGGTCGAGCGCGGCTGGCGGGACATGAAGCAGGTGCTCGACCTCAGGCCCGCGTGCCACCGCCGCGAGGACCGCATCCGCGCCCACGTCGTGCTCTGCTGGCTGGCCCTTCTCCTGGTGCGCGCCTGCGAGAACAGCTGCGGGGACACCTGGCCGAACCTGCGCCGCGAGCTCGAGAGGCTGAAGCTGGGCAGCTTCTCCGGTCCCGCCGGCCGCTTCCGTCAGCGCAGCGAGCTCACGGCCGGCCAGCGCACGATCCTCACGAGGCTCGGGCTCGCCGAGCCGCCACGGATGCAGGACCTCGCGGCCGCCCCCTCCTGAGCCCCTCGCGGCATAGATACACGCCGTCTGCGCGCTCAAGCCCGCCTTTTGCCTGCAAAACCGGCCTGTTTCGTGGACTATCGCGGGGGACAGCTGCGGAACGGCAGCCTCGCCGTCGGCCTCTCGCTCGCCATCCTGGGCATCGACATCTGGTACCCTGCGCTGGTGATCGGCGTCGTGGCCGGCGCGCTCACCGTGGTCGGCCTCGAGCTCGGGGCGCGGTTCGGCGCTCTGCTGGGGCGCCGCATGGAGGTGGTGGGCAGCCTGATCCTCATCGCGATCGGCGTCAAGATCCTCATCGAACACCTGACCGGGTAGTCGACGGCATGGCACCTCTCCCGCTCGAGAGCTACAGGATCAGCCCGGCGCTGAGCGCCAAACTGAGGCTCGTCACCTTGCTGGCGGTGACGGCGGTCGTGTGGGTGCACGCCTACAACATGAGCAACCGCTTCGTCACCGCGGAGAACGCCGCCGAGATGAGGGGGGCGGCCGGCGTCGCGGGGTTCGTCGAATACCTCATCTCGCAGGCGCTCGCCCGCTGGCCGGCGGCCATGCTGTTCGCCATCTCCGGCTTCCTCTTCTTCCACAACCTGCAGCCGCGTTGGGCCGACTATCGGCGCAAGTACGCCGGCCGGCTGCGCACGGTGGTCCTGCCGTTCCTGCTCTGGAGCGGGATCAGTCTGGGGATCTACCTGGTCCTCCACGCCCTGCCCCAGTCGGCGCCGTACTTCGCCGCCGATTTCACCCGCGAGGCCAGCCTCCGGGGCCTGGCCGACAAGCTGTTCATGCGCCCGGTCGCCTACCCGCTGTGGTTCCTGCAGACGCTGGTCGTCTGCTTCGCGCTCGCGCCGCTGCTCTACTGGCCGGCACGCGTGCTGCGCTGGCTCACGCCGCTGCCGTTCCTGGCGCTCTGGATGGCAGGCGTGGGGGCGACCAACTGGAATGAGTGGAAGGGGCTCGGCTTCTTCACGCTCGGCGCCGTGATCGCGCTGGAGCGGCGGCGCGGCGTGAGGTTGACGCCGCCGCCGGTCGTCGGCCGCGTCGTCTTCCCGCTCTGGGTCGCGGCCTGCGTGCTCTACACTACCTTCCTGCGCGCGGCCCCGGACGCCTGGGCGCAGAGTCTGCACAGACTGCTCATGTGCATGGCCGTCGCGGCGGTGTGGTTCGGCTACGAGACGTACCTGCGGCCGCTGGAGCGTTGGAGGACGGTGGCCTTCCTGCAGCCGTTCAGCTTCTTCATCTTCGTCGCCCAGGAGCCACTGCTGCTGATGATCAAGCGCATCGGGCTGCGCGTGCTGGGCTCCGAACAACCAGCGATGCTGGCTGTCTACTTCGGCTCGGCGCTGCTCACGCTGGCCGTCGTCGTCGGAGTGGCCTGGCTCCTCCGGACCTGCGCGCCGACCCTGTACGCGTGGCTCACCGGGGGACGCGGCGCGCGGGCGACGCGCCTCGCCACCGCGACGCCGGAGCCGGCACGCGCCACGAGCGTCAGCCGCGGTGGCTGAGACCCACGCGCTTCTCGAGATACCGCTGGTGATACTCCTCGGCGCGCCACCACTCGGCCGCCGGGACGACCTGGGTGACGACGGGACGGGTGAACACGCGTGACGCCGTGAGCTCGGCGATGGCGGCGAGGGC